>Ga0213839_1000050_pt1 | contig 370245 bp, 351 predicted proteins | sample SWPATP21_FD_160075 | JGI IMG/M metagenome (GOLD analysis project Ga0213839, IMG submission 160075) | Coastal seawater microbial communities from Marineland, Florida, United States - SWPA TP2 #1 | ecosystem: Environmental > Aquatic > Marine > Coastal | place: USA: Florida | collected 2016-08-14
TGAGGCGGTGCTGCGCACGGCGGATGGGCGCGAGAAGACCGCGCTGTCGCGGAAATATGCGGCCCAGTGGCTCTCGGCCCGGGAGGCCGGTGAACGCCCTGAGGTGGGCCGCGCCGACCCGCCGCTGCACCCTGCCCGGCCCGCAAAGCCCGAGTTGCTCTCGCCCCGCGACGTCCCGCGCCGCCGTCCCGGCACGCCCGAAGGCCGCGCGGCGCTGCTCCATGCCGTGGCGCATATCGAGTTGAACGCGGTCGATCTGCATTGGGATGTGATCGCGCGTTTCTCTCATGTGCCGCTGCCCTTGGGCTTTTATGACGATTGGGTCAAAGCAGCGGATGACGAATCCAAACATTTCAACCTGATGTGCGATTGTCTTGAGGAAATGGGCAGCCATTACGGTGCCATGCCCGCCCATGCCGGCATGTGGCGCGCCGCCGAAGACACGGTGGACGATCTGATGGGCCGCCTCGCCGTGGTGCCGATGGTGCTGGAGGCCCGCGGCCTTGATGTGACCCCCGGGATGATCGAGATTTTCCGCAAAGCGAAGGCCGACAGCGCCGTGGCCGCGCTTGAGACGATCTATGCCGAAGAGGTCGCCCATGTGGCCTATGGCAGCAAGTGGTTTCACTTCCTCTGTGGCCGCCATGACGACGACCCAAAGGACCGTTTTCATGCCCTCGTGCGCAAGTATTTCCACGGCGATCTCAAGCCGCCCTTCAACGAGGAAAAGCGCGCCGAGGCGGGAATCCCGCCCGATTTCTACTGGCCTCTGACGGCGGATGGCGGGCCAAGCTGATCCGGTCTGAAAACAGCAAGTGCTTGGTATCGGCGGTTTTTTGCCAATGAAAAAGCGCTTTTTTGGACGAATGGGGGAATGCCGCGCAGGCGCGGGTCAATAGGGTTGCCCCATTCGCGGGCACTGGCTATTGACGTTGGGCGCGAAGGGGCCGAGGCCCCCGCACCGACGGGACGGGACAAAGGACGAAAACGTGCGCACACGGATTGCCATCAAGACGCATGCTCTGCTTGAGCATTACTTTCCCGAACGCCGCGTCTTTTTGAAATCCGACAGCGACACACGTTTCATCCGCCTGCGGCCCGGCACCCAGATCCTCGGGCTGGCGGGATCGGCCTTTCTGGTCTCTTGGGCCATCATTGCCACCGCCATCATCTTGATGGACAGCATTGGCTCCGGCAATTTTCGCGAACAGGCCAAACGCGACCAGCGCACCTATCAGGCCCGGCTGAACGAGCTTTCCGCACAGCGCGATCTGCGCGCCGAAGAGGCGCTTGCCGCGCAAGATCGCTTCAACGCCGCGCTGACGCAGATTTCCGTCATGCAGTCCGAACTGCTGGCCTCCGAGACCCGCCGCCGTGAGTTGGAGACCGGGATCGAGGTGATCCAATCCACCCTGCGCGACACGATGAAAGACCGCCAGAAGGCCCGGCTGAAACTGGCCGAACTGGAAGGCAGCCTTGAGAATGGCGAAGCGGGCAGCCTGCGCGCCGATGCCGATCAGGCGCCGGTCGATTTCCTTGCCCAAGCCCTTGCCCGGACCGCGGCGGAGCGCGACAAGGTCGTGGTCGACGCGCAGGATGCGCTGTTGCAAGCCGATGAGATGGCCCAAGAAATCGCCCTGATGCGCGATCAGAACGACGCGATCTTCCGCCAGCTTGAAGAAGCGATGAGCGTTTCCGTCGCCCCGCTTGACAAGATGTTCCGCAGCGCGGGCATGCCGACCGACCGTATCCTCGCCACCGTGCGCCGGGGCTATTCGGGCCAAGGCGGGCCGATGACGCCGCTGTCCTTCACCACCCGCGGCGAAGAGCTGAGCCCCGACACACTGCGCGCCAACCGTCTGCTGAGCCAGATGGACCGGCTGAACCTTTACCGGATCGCCGCCGAAAAGGCGCCTTTCGCAAACCCGGTCAAAAACGCTTTCCGCTTCACCAGCCAGTTCGGCTATCGCCGCGATCCCAAGACCGGCGGCCGCCGGATGCACAAGGGCGTCGACTTTGCCGCCGGGATGGGCACGCCGCTTTATGCAACCGCCGATGGCGTGGTGATTCACGCAGGCTGGTCCTCGGGCTATGGCCGTCTGGTCAAGATCCAGCATGAGTTCGGCATTGAGACCCGTTATGCCCACATGTCCAAGCTGCGCGTGAAAGTTGGTCAAAGAGTCTCGCGCGGGCAACATATCGGTGATATGGGTGCCTCAGGACGGGTCACCGGAGTTCATCTGCACTATGAAGTCCGCGTAGGTGGCAAAGCTGTCAATCCCATGATCTATATCAAGGCTGCAAACGATGTTTTCTAAAAGCAAAATCAACGATCCCGCCCCTCAGGATGCAGATGTGTCCAAACCGGCACCCTCCGGTGCATCCTCGGCCCCCGCGCCCTCTAAGCAGAGCGAATTCAAGGCCAGCGCGCCCAAGGCAAAGCCGCCCGCATCCGTTCTGTCTTCGGATCTGCATGTGACCGGCAACATGAAAACGACGGGCGACGTTCAGGTTGAAGGCACAGTCGAGGGCGACATTCGCGCCCATCTGCTGACCATCGGTGAGACGGCGACGATCAAGGGCGAAGTGGTTGCCGATGACGTGGTGATCAATGGCCGTATCGTGGGCCGCGTGCGCGGCCTCAAGGTGCGTCTGACATCGACCGCGCGGGTCGAGGGCGACATCATCCACAAGACCATCGCGATCGAATCTGGTGCGCATTTCGAAGGTTCCGTGCAGCGTCAGGATGACCCGCTGAACCCCGGCGCGAAATCCGCACCCGCGCAGAAGCCGAACCCGGCGTCCTAAGCTTCGGCAGGCTGAACATTCGCAGGCGTCGCAGATAATGCGGCGCCTGTTTGCTTTTGGGGGCCGGTCTATGCTGCGCCCTGCCCGCTTCGCCAATATCAATAGCTCGGAATATGCGCCGCGCTGCGCTGATGGCAGACCACTGGCGATAACGCTCATTTCATCACGGCCTGAGCTGGCCGATGCGTGGGGAGAGCAAGCCCACCCCACACGATGCTCGTCTGGACGTTACTCGGTCACCGTGACCGTTTTCATCACGTCCGGCGTGCCCACGACGGCGCCGTTCGGGCCGGTGCCGCGCTTGATGGCATCGACCACGTCCTGCCCTTCGGTAACCTTGCCGACAACGGTGTACTGACCGTTGAGGAAGGGTGCTTCGTCAAACATGATGAAGAACTGGCTGTTGGCACTGTCGGGGCTCTGGCTACGGGCCATGCCGACGACGCCTTTCTCATAGGCGATGTCCGAGAATTCGGCCTTGAGGTCGGGCTTCTCGGACCCGCCCATGCCGGCGCGTGCGGTGTCGCCATCGGCGCGGCCGAACTGCACGTCGCCGGTCTGGGCCATGAAGCCGTCGATCACGCGGTGAAAGACCACCCCGTCATAGGCGCCTTCCTCGGCCAGTTCGGTGATCTGCGCCACATGGTTGGGCGCCACATCTTCGAGCAGGTCGATCTTAACGATGCCATTGGCCTCGCCCGCGACCTCAATCTCGAGCCCGGTGGCCATGGCCGCCGAGCCGAGAAGCGCGAGAACTGCGCTGGAGGTGGCGATCTTACGCATCTGCGGCCACCTTGACGGAGATCATGCGGTCAGGGTTCGCAGGCGGCTCGCCCCGGGTGATCGCATCGACATGCTCCATGCCGGAAATGACCTGCCCGTAAACGGTGTATTGACCGTTGAGGAAGTCATTGTCCTTGAAGTTGATGAAGAACTGGCTGTTGGCGCTGTCGGGGTTGGCCGAACGGGCCGCACCGATGGTGCCACGCGCATGGGGAACCTTGGAGAATTCCGCCGGCAAGTTCGGCAGGTCGGAGCCGCCGGTGCCCGCTGCGCGCAGGTTGAAGTTATCTTCCATGTTGCCGTTGGCCACGTCGCCGGTCTGGGCCATAAACCCTTCGATCACGCGGTGGAAGGCGACATTGTCGTATTTCCCGGCGCGGGCCAGTTCCTTCATCCGCTCCACATGTTTGGGCGCAAGGTCGGGCATCAGTTCGATGGTGACGGTGCCGCCTTTCAGTTCCATCAGGATGGTGTTCTCGGGGTCTTTGATCTCGGCCATGGGGCAATCCTTTGATTTGTCTTTGCCAGATACCTAAGGAGCTTGGCCGCGATTGCCAAGCCGCGCATTGACCTGAGGCCAGATAACAGCAAAACACAGCGCAAGAGATTGGATTGGGAGAAGACCGATGGGCTGGAAATCACTGGACGATATGGAACTGGACGGCAAGCGCGTGCTCTTGCGTGTCGACATCAACGTGCCGGTCGAAGAGGGCCGCGTCACCGATGCCACGCGGATCGAGCGGATCGTCCCCACGGTGAACGACATCCTGTCGCGCGGCGGCAAGGTGACGCTGCTGGCGCATTTCGGACGCCCCAAGGGCAAGGTCGTCGAGGAAATGAGTCTGCGCCAAGTCCTCCCCGCGTTGGAAAAGGCACTTGGCCGCGACGTGGCATTCCTGCCATCGCTGGACGCCGCAGGCGACGCGCAGGCCGATCTGCAACTCATGGAAAACATCCGCTTCTACCCCGGTGAGGAGGCCAATGACGAAGATTTCGCCCGCCAACTGGCCGCGCTCGGCGATATCTATTGCAATGATGCCTTCTCTGCCGCGCACCGCGCCCATGCCTCGACCGAGGCGCTGGCGCGGCTGCTGCCTGCCTGCGCGGGGCGCTTGATGCAGGCGGAGCTCTCGGCGCTGGAGGCGGCACTTGCCAAGCCCGAACGCCCGGTGGGCGCTGTCGTGGGCGGGGCCAAAGTCTCGACCAAGATCGCGCTTTTGGAAAACCTCGTGAACCGGCTCGACGTTTTGGTCATCGGCGGCGGCATGGCGAACACCTTCCTCGCCGCACTCGGGGCCGATCTGGGCAAATCGTTGGAAGAGCCGGACTATTACGACACGGCCAAGGACATCATGGCGCAGGCCGAAAAGGCGGGTTGCCGGGTCATCCTGCCGGTCGACGGTCTGGTCTCGCGGGAGTTCGCCAAGGGTGCGGCCCATGAGGTCGCCCCGCTTGGGCCTGATGCAAAACTCGCGACAGATCAGATGGTGCTCGACGCCGGCCCCGAGACTGTCGCATTGGTTGAGACGGCCTTTGCCGAGCTGCGCACCCTGATCTGGAACGGCCCCATGGGAGCCTTTGAAATCCCGCCCTTCGACACCGCCACCGTCGCCGCGGCCCAAGCCGCAGCCGCCAAGACCCGCGACGGCACGCTGATCTCCGTCGCCGGGGGCGGTGACACGGTCGCGGCGCTGAACCAAGCGGGCGTGGCGGATGATTTCACCTATATCTCCACCGCCGGGGGCGCCTTCCTTGAATGGATGGAGGGCAAGACCCTGCCCGGCGTCGCCGCTTTGGGCGGCTAAGTCGCGCAAAAACGCGATTTACCGCTAAAAACAACGGGTTTCCCGCAATTGTGGGATTCCCATGACGAATCGCCTGTGGCATACTGGTGTCACGTCCGCCAAGAGACGCAGAGGCAGAACCATGACACGCAACACCCGTCCGGCTTTCGGCACATTGCTGTTCTTCGCAATCGCTTTCGCGCTGAGCCTGTATTTCACCTTCGCCGCCGTGCAGGGGGATTTCGGCCTGTTCCGCCGGACCGAGATCGTGGCCGAGAACCAAAAGCTGAGCGACCGTCTGGCCGAGGTCCGCGCCGAGGTGGCCCGGATGGAGAACCTGACCCGCCGCCTGTCGGACGACTATCTCGACCTTGATCTTTTGGACGAACGCGCGCGCAAGGTGCTGGGCATGGTCCGCACCGATGAGATCGTCATTCGCTGACCTTTCTCGGCCAATCGCCCTACTGTCCCCTATCCCGCGCCTGCGGCCTTGCAATCACACCAAATCTCTGGCCTCCTTCGCCTTGTCAGCCGTGGTGCGCGCATCACGTCACAAAGTCTCTCGCAATCCATTCTGGAATGCGTTAGGGAATAGTTTAACGCTAAACTACTTTTGGCACCTGACCAAAGCCGACGGAGGAGACGTCCATGGCCGCGAGGAAATCGAGCAAGAAACCCAATGTCTCGGCGGAGGAGCTGACCAGCTACTACCGCGACATGCTGCTGATCCGGCGGTTTGAAGAGAAAGCCGGACAACTTTACGGCATGGGGCTGATCGGGGGGTTCTGTCACCTCTATATCGGACAAGAAGCGGTCGTTGTCGGCCTTGAGGCCGCTGCCGAGGAAGGCGACAAGCGCATCACCTCCTACCGCGACCACGGCCATATGCTGGCCTGCGGCATGGACCCTAACGGCGTCATGGCAGAGCTTACGGGCCGCGAGGGCGGTTATTCCAAAGGCAAGGGCGGCTCGATGCACATGTTCTCGAAAGAGAAGCATTTCTATGGCGGTCACGGCATTGTGGCGGCACAGGTGCCGCTTGGCGCGGGCCTTGCCTTTGCCGATCAATACAAGGGCAATGGGCGCGTCACCTTCACCTATTTCGGCGATGGTGCGGCGAACCAGGGCCAGGTCTATGAGACCTTCAATATGGCCGCTCTGTGGAAACTGCCGGTGATCTTTGTCATCGAGAACAACCAATACGCCATGGGCACCTCGCAGCAGCGCTCGACCTCCTCGGCGGAAATCTGGGAACGTGGCCGCGCCTTCGGCATCCCCGGTGAGGCGGTCGATGGCATGGACGTGCTGGCGGTGAAGGAAGCCGGTCAGAAGGCCGTGGAACACGCCCGCAAGGACGGCCCCTATATTCTGGAGATCAAGACCTACCGCTACCGCGGCCACTCCATGTCTGACCCCGCGAAATACCGCACCCGCGAGGAAGTGCAGAAGATGCGCGACGAACGCGACCCGATCGAGGCCGTGCGCAGCCTGCTCTTGGAGGGCAACCACGCGAGCGAGGAAGATCTCAAGGCCATCGACAAGGAGATCAAGCAGATCGTGAACGAAAGCGCCGATTTCGCCAAGGAAAGCCCGGAGCCCGACCTCGACGAGCTCTGGACCGACATCTACGCAACCGAAGTTCCGCAGGAGGCCTGAAGCAATGGCAACCGAAATTCTCATGCCCGCCCTCAGCCCTACCATGGAAGAAGGCACGCTGGCGAAATGGCTGGTCAAGGAAGGCGACGAAGTCTCCTCCGGTGACATCCTCGCCGAGATCGAGACCGACAAGGCCACGATGGAATTCGAGGCCGTGGACGAAGGCACCATCGGCAAGATCCTCGTCGAGGAAGGCACCGAAGGCGTGAAGGTGAACAGCCCCATCGCCGTGCTGCTCGAAGAAGGCGAAAGCGCTGACGACATCGACACCGCGAAATCCGCCCCCGCCGAGGATAAGGGCGAAGAGGCTAAGCCCGCGCAGGTTAAATCCTTGGACGATGACCGCGAAGCGCCTGCCGAGGGCAAGAAGCAGCCCGAGCCCGACACCAGCCCCGACTGGCCCGAGGGCACCGAGATGAAGCAGCAGACCGTGCGCGAGGCGCTACGCGACGCCATGGCCGAGGAAATGCGCCGCGACGAGAACGTCTTCCTCATGGGCGAGGAAGTCGCCGAGTACCAAGGCGCCTATAAGATCTCCCAAGGTCTGCTGGACGAATTCGGCGCCAAGCGCGTGATCGACACGCCGATCACCGAACATGGCTTTGCCGGCATCGGCGTCGGCGCGGCCTTCGGCGGTCTGCGCCCGATCGTCGAATTCATGACCTTCAACTTCGCCATGCAGGCGATGGACCAGATCATCAACTCCGCGGCCAAAACACTCTACATGTCCGGCGGCCAGATGGGCGCGCCCATGGTCTTCCGCGGCCCCAACGGTGCGGCTGCCCGCGTCGGCGCCCAGCACAGCCAGGACTACGCCGCATGGTTCATGCAGATCCCCGGCCTCAAGGTCGCGATGCCCTATTCGGCAAGCGACTACAAAGGCTTGATGAAGTCCGCGATCCGTGACCCGAACCCGGTGATCTTCCTTGAGAACGAGATCCTCTACGGCCGCAGCTTCGACGTGCCGGACATTGAGGACTATACCGTCCCCTTCGGCAAGGCCCGCATCTGGCGCGAAGGCGCGGATGTCACCATCGTCAGCTTCGGCATTGGCATGACCTATGCGCTGGAAGCGGCGGAGAAACTGGCCGAGGACGGTATCGAGGCCGAGGTCATCGACCTGCGCACCCTGCGCCCGATGGACACCGAAACGGTGCTTAAATCCGTGATGAAAACCAACCGCTGCGTAACGGTCGAAGAAGGCTGGCCGCAGGGCTCGGTGGGTGGCTACATCAGCGGCGTGATCATGCAGGAGGCGTTTGACTACCTCGACGCCCCGGTCATCACCTGCACCGGCAAGGACGTGCCCATGCCCTATGCCGCCAACCTCGAAAAACACGCGCTGGTCACCACCGACGAGGTGATTGAGGCCGTGCGCAAAGTCACCTACCGGTAAGGAGCGGATCATGCCCACAGAAATTCTCATGCCCGCCCTTTCGCCCACGATGGAGGAAGGCACGCTCGCCAAGTGGCTGGTCAAGGAAGGGGACGAGGTCGCCTCGGGCGACATCCTCGCCGAGATCGAAACCGACAAGGCCACGATGGAGTTCGAAGCCGTCGACGAAGGCACCATCGGCAAAATCCTGATCGAAGAAGGCAGCGACGGCGTGAAGGTAAACACGCCCATCGCCGTGCTGCTGGAAGAAGGTGAAAGCGCCGACGCCATCGACAGCGCCGCCCCGGCCAAAGAAGAGAAACCTCAGGCCGAGGAAGCGCCCAAAGCAGCCGAGGCCGAGACGCCCGAAGCGGGCTATGGCCGCGGTGCGACGCACGCGAATGACGCGCCGACCAACAGCGACGCCAAAGCCCCCGCCGCGCCCAAGGACGGCAAGGGCGGGCGCATCTTCGCCTCCCCCCTCGCCCGCCGGATCGCTGCGGACAAGGGGCTGGACCTCACCCAAATCGAAGGCAGCGGCCCGCGTGGTCGGATCGTCAAAGCCGATGTGGAAAGCGCCCAGCCGACGGCTGCCAACACCGACAGCCCCGCCGCCGCCAAGGACGCCGCGCCGGTGACACAGCCTGCCCCCGCTGGCCCCTCCTCAGACGCCGTGCGCAAGATGTACAAGGACCGCGAGGTCGAAGAGGTCAAGCTCGACGGCATGCGCAAGACCATCGCCGCGCGGCTCACCGAGGCCAAGCAGACGGTCCCGCATTTCTACCTGCGCCGCGACATTCAAATCGACGCGCTGCTGTCCTTCCGCAGCGACCTGAACAAGCAGCTCGAAGCCCGCGGCGTGAAGCTCTCGGTTAACGATTTCATTATCAAAGCCTGCGCGCTGGCGCTGCAATCGGTGCCGGATGCCAATGCAGTCTGGGCCGGGGATCGCATCCTGAAGCTCAAGCCTTCGGATGTGGCCGTGGCCGTGGCCATCGAAGGCGGGCTCTTCACACCGGTCCTACAGGACGCCGACACCAAGTCGCTCTCGACCCTCTCGGCGCAGATGAAAGACCTCGCCACCCGCGCTCGCGACCGCAAGCTCGCTCCGCATGAGTATCAGGGCGGCAGCTTCGCCATCTCCAACCTCGGCATGTTCGGGATCGACAACTTCGACGCGGTCATCAACCCGCCGCATGGCGCAATTCTCGCCGTGGGGGCTGGTGTCAAAAAGCCCATCATCGGCAAGGACGGTGAGATCACGGCGGCAACGGTAATGTCCGTGACCCTCTCGGTCGATCACCGCGTGATCGACGGGGCGCTCGGGGCCCAACTGTTGAATGCGATTGTCGAGAACCTTGAAAATCCGATGATCATGCTGGCCTAAGGGCGGCACCACCCAAACGAAGAAAGCCGGGGCATGCCCCGGCTTTTTTATTGCGATACTGGCATCTGCCGTTATTCGGCGTCTGGCCCGAAAAGATGGTTCATCGACATCGACGGCTGATCACAGCCCGCCTCCCCAACGATCCGCGCCGGTATCCCGGCAACGGTCTTGCAGGCGGGCACAGGCTCCAGCACCACCGACCCCGCCGCGATGCGGCTGCAATGGCCGATAGAGATATTGCCCAGAACCTTCGCGCCTGCGCCAATCAACACGCCATTGCCGATCTTGGGGTGACGGTCCTCTTCCTCTTTGCCGGTGCCGCCAAGGGTCACCGAATGCAGCATCGAGACGTTGTCGCCCACCACCGCCGTCTCACCGATGACGATGGAATGCGCGTGGTCGATCATGATGCCCTTGCCCATCTTGGCCGCCGGATGGATATCCACGCCAAAAATCTCGCTCACCCGCATCTGGATGAAATAGGCCAGATCGCGCTTGCCCTTGGCATAGAGGTAATGGCCCACGCGGTAGGCCTGCACCGCCTGATAGCCTTTGAAATACAGAATCGGCTGCAACAGTCGGTGGCAGGCCGGGTCGCGGTCATAGATGGCCACGAGATCGGCACGCGCCGCGGCGACGAGATCGGGGTCTTCGGCATAGGCTTCTTCGACCATCTCGCGCACGACCATCATCGACATCTCGTTCGACGAAAGCTTGGCCGCGATGCGGTAGGAAAGCGCATTCTCGATCGATTTATGGTGCAGGATACAGGCATGCACAAAGCCGCCGATCAACGGCTCATCACGCACCGCATCCTCGGCCTCTTGCTGAATCTGGTCCCAAACCGGGTCCACTTTCGAGATATTTCTGCGTGTCTGCGCCATGGCACGGGCTCCTTCACTCTGCCGTAAGGGTAGCTCATGCAATAGCGTAGGACCATTTGTAAATCCGCACATGCTCAAAATCGTGATAACCCGCGGGTCTATCCGGGGATGGTCAAAACTGTGGCCGGCCCCGCGCCATATGTGGCCGAGATCTGCGCCACCCTCACGTCAAACGCCCCGCTGACGCCATCGGCCGCCCGTGCCGCGGTGCTGTAGGTCCACCGCGGCGTATCGAGCAGCACCTCCCGCCGCTGCTCGTTGCCTTCGTAAACGCGTAAGAGATAGCGTTCACTTTCCTCGCCAAGCGGCACCTCCGGCCCCTCCCAAGCGTCGCCGTCGATCCGCGTTCGGCGAATCCAGCTAAGGGTGATATCGCCACTGGCCCCAGCCTCGGCCCGCAGATGACAGGGGCTGTAGGGCCGCAGACCATTCCCGTCAAAGGCATGAACCTGATGCAGGTAAGAGGAGTCATCCACCGGTCGCCGCGCAGGCCCGATGCGGTAATGCTGCGCCACGCGGCGCAGATGCGGGCTCAGCTCCAGCTGCTGTGGCGTCCCGTTCATCAGCACAAAGCGCGACCCGGCGGGCCAAACCTCGGGCATCAACCCATCGCTGCCCGCCTGCCCGCGCAAACGACCGGTCAGCCAATAGGTCATGGGGGCGACAAGCTGCGCTTCCTCAAACTGGAACAACTCCCAACGATCCGCGCTCCCATCCCCAATGGCGGCAAGGTTCGCCCCATTTAAAAGCGCCTCTCTGCTAACAGACTGAAGGCTGCCACTGGTTAATTTGACCTCCAGCACCGGCCCCGCGTCGATCAATCCCGACCGTGCTGCGTGCAGCGGCGTTTGGGTAACGCCCATGATCGACCGGTTCGCCACGATGGCGTTCAGCGCATAGTCCGAATCCACGGCAGAGCGGTAGACCGCGACGGACCCCGGCCAAGGGGTCGCCGTCACCGCCAGATGCGGCGCATGGGGCACCTCATCCCCACGCAAAAGCGGCAGGTCCATGAACTGCGGCAGAACCGGCAGCGGCGGGACGAAGGGGCGCAGCGCTGCAAGCTCTTCATCAAGCGGTGCGGGATCATAGACTTCGGGCTCAATCCGAACGGCGTCGATCAGCAGGGAACCGGCCTGTTCCACCCGGTCGATGCGGTAGCGCCCCGGCCCCTCCGCCCCATCGCCCGGCAGTTCGATCACATCCCCCGCCCCGACAGCCATCCGCGACGGCGGCAATGCCAGCCGCAGCGTCTCACGCGCGACACGCGCTTCGGTCAGCCAGCGTTCGGCCACCTGCCGCCCCTCGCCCCGGGTCAAGGCCATGTTCAACTCGGTCCCGGTGACCGCATGGGTCGCCTCATCCGCCAGAACCGCCTCTTCGGCAATCGCGTCGAAATCCCCATCGGCCTGAATGAACCGCAGCCGCACACGGCCCGAGACTTCGGCCTCCGCCTCACGCAACTGCTCGGTCAACCCGCTCAGGTCGGGGTGAACCGCCAAGTGATCGGGGTCGAGGGGCAACGCATCTGCCCCGTCACGCATCCGAAACTGCAAGACCCCATCGCGTTCGATCGCGTCAAAACCATACCGCAGCATCAGCGGTTGCAGCGCGGCCCGCGCCTCGCCAACCTCGGCAACCGTATAGCCGCGCACATAGCCGAACAGCGCGGAGGTATCGAAATGCACCACACCCGCGCGGCGGCAAATCTCGCCCACGACCGAGGCCAGCGACCGCGCCGAGGCGCGCCCGTTCAGCCAGTGGCCCCGGCTGTAATTCTCTCCATCGCTCCAGAGATCGACATTATTGGGGAAGAAGGGAAAAGGCCGCGTGTCCCATGCCCAGACAAAAGCGCGCGTCATATCAAGCATCGGCGCGCCATATTCCTCCGAGATCGGATTATGCGCCGGATCGCGCCAGTAGTCCGAGATCGCGCGCAGATATTGCATCTGCATCAGATCGTCCCGTGCGCCGGTGGAATAATGCGGCAAGGCGCTTTCCGAGCTTTTCAGATCGAGGAACTTGTTGGGCTGGTTCGCCCCTTTGTCGATGGCCGCGCAGCCGTATTCCGTGAACCAGATCGGTTTCGACATCGGCTGCCATTCCGTTGGAGCCGCCTGCCGCTGCCCGCCGATACGGGGGTGGTGCGGGCTCTCCCACCATTGGCGCAGGTCTTTGTAGCGGTACACCCACGGCTCATCATGCGCGCCATCGCTGATCGGCGTGCGGATCTGCGCGTCGCGGGCGTCGGGCGAATGGTAGTACCAGTCATAGCCCTCGCCGCCCTCAATGTTGGATTTCAAATAGCCAACATCATAGATCGCGGGCCAGTCCTCGCCGTCCAGATGCCCCTCCTCATCGCGCCAATCGGACAGCGGCATGTAGTTGTCGATCCCGATGAAATCAATCTGCGGGTCGGCCCATAGCGGATCAAGGTGAAAGAAGACATCGCCGCTGCCATCCTGCGGGTGATAGCCGAAATACTCAGAGCAATCAGCGGCATAGCTGATCTTGACCTCCGGCCCCAACAAGGCGCGCACCTCTCCGGCCATGGCCCGCAGCCCGGCCACCGCGGGAAAGCTGTTGCCCGCTGCGCGTATCTGCGTCAGCCCCCGCATTTCGGAGGAGATGCAGAACGCCTCGACCCCGCCTGCCGCTGCGCAAAGCGCGGCATAGTGCAAGATGAAGCGCGACAGGGTCCATTCCTCGGGGCCGTTGTAGATGACCGAGCCTTCGCCCACCGCGAAATCCGCAGCCGTGACGGTTCCGAAAAACGCCGCCACCTCGGCTTCTGCCGCCGCCGTACCGTCCGGGCTGCCCGGCCGCCCCGGGGACACCGAAAGCGTGATCCGCCCGCGCCACGGCAAGCGGGGCTGGTCCTCGGAATCGCTATAGGGGTCCGGCAGCCCGTTGCCTTCGATCTGATCCATCAAAATGAACGGGTAGAACATCACCGCCTTGCCCGCTGCCTTCAGCGCGTGAATGGCCTCAATCACCGCAGCATCGGCTGGCGTGCCGCCGTAGATCGGGCGCGCCTCTTGCTGGGTGATCACCTCCGCCGTGCCACGCGTCACGCCAGACACCCGCCAAGGCATATTCTCCCCATCGATATCCGGGTCTTCGACCTTGGGCCGCAGGCGACAGTCGCCGCAGCGCAAATCGCCGCCAAACCACGACACGACGAGAGAGGCCGCTTCCAACCGTGGCAATTCCTCGGTCAGGCTTTCCAAGGAAACCGCAAAATCGGTCTTGGCGGCGGGCGAGTTCACATTGGCGCTCCACCGGCTGCCGGGGCCATCGGTGTAATGGACCGGGGTCGTCGCCAGCGCGTATTCTCCCGTGCCGGGGATCAGGGCGACCCCCTGAACACCATAGGCGGGCGCATGCTCCCACCCCGGCGCTTGCGGCTGCTCGGGGCGCAGCGCCTCGAAAGAGAACTGCGGCACCCGGTTCCCAAATTGCGCAAGCGAAAGGTCTTCCAGCACCACATAGGCCGTGCCGCGATAGGCGGGCACCCGGTCCGCGCCCTCGATCGCGGCGATGGTCGGGTCGGGCTGCTGGTCCGCCGCGCCCCGGTAAACGCGCATGTTCAGATCGTCCGGGGCAATCTCCTCCCCATCCGCCCAGATACGCCCGAGGCTGGTGATCTCCCCTTCGCAAAGCGCGATGGCAAGGCTGACGGTATAGCTGTACTCGGTGGTCTTTGGCGTCGGCGGGCCGCCCTTGCCGCCGCCGCTGACCTCGGTGACTTCTTGGAACTGCGAGGCCCAGATTACATGCCCCGCCAGTCGCATCCGCCCGTAAAGCTGCGGGATCGCGGCCCCCTCGCCCGAGCCTGTCAGGCGAAAGCGATCCACCTTACCGGTCTCGACCGCCTCCCCGCCTTGGCCCAGCAAACGTTGATCCAGCAATCGCCCAAGGCTCGCCCCCACCGCGCGGCCCACCGCGACCGAAGACAGCCCCGCCAGCGTGCCTCCGATAGAGCCGCCAACTGCCGCCCCCGCTGCCGAAAGAACAATCGTCGCCATCAGGAGACCTCCTCAGGAAATACAAAACGCGCTACGATGCGCCGTTCCCATGGCGGGCTGAGCGGGCTTTCCACCACTCCATGCCGCGCATAGGCGTGGATGAAACTGGCGCTGGCCCCGACGCGCGCCTGCAGCCCGAGGTGCTTTGCCACCGCACCCTGCCGCATTCGGAAAAGCAGCACGTCACCGGGGGCCGCATCACCGCTGTCTTTCATCGCCATATGACGCAGCCCCGCCGCCCAGAGCCGCTCCTCCCCCTGCGGCTCGGACCAATCCATCGAATAGGCCGGCACCGCCTCAGGCTCCGCGCCCAGCAACTCCCGCCAAAGCCCCCGGATCAGCCCCAGACAATCGCAGCCCGCCCCCTTAGTCGCAGCCTGATGCACATAGGGCGTGCCGATCCATCCGCGCGCGGCCTGCACCAAACGCTCTCCCGTAGCACTCATCGGCGTGACCCGCCGCCGTTCGCACCGTCCGACCGGGGCACCGCCATCATCCAATCCTCCCCCGGCAAATCGGGAAAGCCGCGATAGTTCAGCAGGTTGTTGAACTTCAGCCGACAGGTCTCCATCCGCTTGTCGCAACCTGCGGTAAGCCGGACACGGGTGCCCGCCGCCACCGCCCCGCGGATCGACTGCCAAAGCTCGATCACGCGCTGCCCGTCCTCAGGGTAGTCACGTTTGACCATGCCCCAGAGCCCCGCCGCTGGCCCCTCCAGCACATCGAGCCGCCCCCGGGCAAACCAACCTTCCTCGTAGCCCGGGAACGCGGTCCAACGGAAATACTGCGCCTCCGCAATCGCCTCGACCACACGCGTCTCAGCATAGCCGGGCGCGGTGAGATCGAACCGGCACTTGCCATCTCCCAACACCGCCGAACAGGGCTTTTGATAGACCCGCCCCATGGGCCGGTTGAGCGGTTCCGTCAGCCCGCGCAACTCGGCGCGAAAGCTGCCCCCCGCGCGGTGCAACTCACCGATTGAGCCGCGAAATTGCAGCCGCCGCTGCGCGGGCTCCGCCCAGTTCACCAGCCACGCCTGCACCTCGGCGCCGTCAAAGCGCCCCTGTTCGATTTCATCCTCGCGGATCGCATCATCGCTGAGCGCGCCAAGCGCTTCCGTGTTATCAACCGACAACCCGCTGGTCTGGGCCAGCGCCCGCGCGCTCAGCCCGGTATCGGCGCGAAAAGTGACCCCGTCGAACATCAGCGGCATGTCGTGGTCGGTAAAGGCAAATACCACCCCATCCGCGCGCGTCACCTGCCAGCAATGGCAGAGCGTCGTCACCCCCTGCGCGATATGGGCTGCAAAGCCCCTGTCCAGCCCCGCCATCAGACCCGCACCTCGACCACCGGCACGTCGGGCACCTGTCCGGCCTGAAAACTCTCGACCGAGACCAGAATGCGGTCAGTGTCAAAGCGCACCGGCACGTCGAACTCGAAGCCCGCAAAAACCTCGATCTCAGGGTCGGGCGGATGGGCAAAGGTGATGATCCCGCTCTCTGCGTCGACCTCATATTCGACACCCTCGCGCAGCTCATCCTGCTCCAGCCCCACGCGCACGGTCCCGGCCACCGGTTTGGTGATCGGACGGCGATAGAACTGCGCCCCCGAGCGGTAGGTCTTGGTCAGTTGAAAAGCCGCCTGAACCCCATCCCCATAGCCGATGCTCTGGTCGTCGAAAGCCACCGGAAGCGCCATTTTGCCCGACTTATAATCGGCCCAATCCTTCCAGCGAAACCCGTGCATCTGTCCCATGCGTGCCTCGAAAAAGGCAATCAGCACCTGTAGATCGTCGATCGAGCGCATCCCCAGCCCGGCATCATAGACCCGCCGCGAATGGGCCCAGGGCGTGTTACGCTCCTCATGACCGTTGGCCAAGGTGACCACATCTGTCTGCCGTTGCGGCCCCCCGACCGAGCCAAAGCTCAGCGACGGGGGAAATCTGACCTCGTGAAACTGCATGATCTGCTCCTTTATCCGCCGCGCGGCCTATCGGTTGCGGTTGCCGGTGCTGAGGGCACGGCTCAACTGTGCGGCGATCTGGCTTTGGCTGCGCTGAAACCCCTGTACATCGGGGGTAGTGATGTTCATCACGATGGTCGTCGCGCCGCCGCCGTTGCCGCGCACGCCCAGCTTGCCATCCGCCCCCCGCGCCAAGGGCATGATCGCCTCCGGCCCGACTTCACCCATCAGCCCCGTGCCGCCGCGCATGGGAAAGGCGGTCGCCGAGGTGACCACCCCACCCTGCGCGAAGGGCATGACCTTACCTTGCGAGAAAGGCGGGCCATCGGCGAAGGGCAATATCCCCTCCACAATGCTGCCCACGCCCTCGCTGATCAGCCCGCCGAAATGGTCCGTCACCGGGCGCATCGCGGCATTGTAAGTCGTGCGGATCATCGACTGCGCCAAGTCGCTTAGCGCGTCCGAGAGTTTGGCCCCGTCAAAGACCACCCCATCAAAGGCCCGCCTCAATCCACGGCTGAGCCCTTTCTCAAGGGTCGCCACGTCTTTGCCCGCCGCGGCGAGCGCGCCGCGCATTCGCCGCAGCTCACCGTCGAACCCGGCCACCAAATCGCTGGTCTGCGCCAGCGTCTCATTCAGCCCCTCGGCCCGGCTCTCAAGGTTCTCGAAATCGTCAAAGTCAGCCATCACCGGCCCCTTTCGTCTCATCTGGATAGGCCGCCATCAGCGCGGCGAGACCGTCGCTCAGCAGCGGCGTGGGGCCAGACTTCGGCCCCAGCATCAACTGCAACTCCGCCGGCGTCAGCGCCCAGAATTGATCCGGCGGCAGCCCCAATCGCGACAGCCCCACCCGCAGCAACGCGGGCCAGTCAAGGCCGCTTGCCGCGCTCACGCCTGCACCGTAAAGGCCCGCGCCAACAATTCCGCCGCCGCCCGTGCCGCCGTCATCGGCCCACCCTCGATCTGCGCGTGCTCAAGCGTGGCGGCATCCATCTCCGCCCCGCCCCCGCGCAGCCCAGCCAGCAACAGGGCCACGACATCGCGGCTGGAAAAACGATTGTTTTCAAACCGCTCGACCAGAGCCACGAGGCTGTCGGCCTGCAACGCCGCCTCCAACTCCGCCAATGCCCCGAGGGTCAGCCGCGCCTCATGACGTTCGCCATCAATCACGAGGCTCACCTCGCCGCGCCATGGGTTCGTCATGCTCACACCACCACATCGGGGGTAAAGATCAGCTCCCCCGCCGATTGCAGGCTAAGCTCAAAGGTGGCCTCCCCATTCAGCGACCCCGCGTATTCCAAAGCGGAGACCTGAAACGGCCCCTGCACCACGCCGAAATCCGGAATGATCACCTGAAAGTCCGGCGTCAGCCCGTTGAAAAACAACTGCCGCGCCCGTTCATCCGTGCCCGCATCGCGAAACACCCCCGACCCGCTGATCGCGGCCGAGCGGACACCGGCCCCCGCCAGCAACTCCCGCCAACCGCCGCTTGAATCGAGCGAGGTCACATCCACCGTTTCGGCGTTGAAACTCACCCGTTTGGCCCTGAGCCCGGCGATCGTCTCGAATTGTCCGTCGCTGGTCATATCCACTTTGACCAAAAGGTCCTTGCCCGCTTGAACTGCCATCACTGTCTCCTCGCACCAATCTGAAATCTAAAGTCTTATGCGTCCGCGACCCGGGCGCGGAATTGCAGGTCGATCCGCCGGGCAGAGGCCCCGTCGATCCGCCGCGCCGTCGCTTTGAGAAAGGCCATATCCACCACGCGCCCCCGGCTGAGCGCCGGCTCCGCCCGATGCAGCAGGTCTGAGATCACCGCCGCGCAGCCCTTCGCCGTGCTGAACCCCGGCGCGCTGGTGACCACCGACAGGGTCAGGCGATGCTCCGCCCCCGCGCCCTGCGGGTCCGACAGGTCCTTCGCCACCTCTTGGCCCAAGAGCACATAGGTCTCTGGCAGGCTCCCCCCCGGCACGGCGTCAAAGACCGCGTCACCAATCAGCACGGTGAGGCCCGGATCGCTCTGCAACAGGTCATAAACCGCCGCCTGCAATGCCCCTGAAAGCGCATAGGTCATACCGCCACCTCCTCATCGGCAAAGCAGGTCAGATAGCGCCCGCCCGCATCGCTCTCGGCCACGGCCCGGATCACGAAGACCCGCGTGCCCTCGCGAAACCGCTGCTCGGGGGTTGGTCGCTGCGGGGCACCTTCCGGCGCCGCACGCACTGTGATCTTGACCCCCATCCGGCTGACGGCCACCCCGCCCTGCGCAGTCTCCCGCCCCGTCCGCGCGCGCACCTCGGCCCAGAGGGTGCCCAAAGGCTGCCAGACCTCGCGATGCCCCCCCGCGCCATCGCTCACCCGCTGCGGCGCTTCCAATACAAGGGGCCGGTTCAACTGCGGGCGGCTCATGCCGTCCCCCCAAAGCCGAGGCGCACTCGGCGGTAGCGTTCGATCAGGCTGCTGACGCCAAAGGGCATGCACCCTTCGCCGAGCGCCGTGTCGTCGCGGTATTCATAGTAATGCGCCGCCAGCAGCATCACCGCTTGGGCCAAGTCATCTGGCAACCCGCCCCAATCAGCGGCCATGCCCGCGTCAAAACTAATCAGCGCGGCCCCGGCGCTTGGGATGCGCGGCAGGGCGGCGGTGCTGGCCCGAAGACGCGGCGCTTGCGCATCGCGCTCCAGCCAATAGCGCTCGGGGTCCACCGCCGTCTCCACCCCATCCCGCGCCACCAGCGCCAGCCGCGCGATCTCTTGCACCGGCGCCACGGGCAAGACCTGCGCCGCCGCATCGCGCCAAAAGGTCAGCGACAGGGCAAAGCGCCGAATGATCAACACCTTGCCCGTCCGGGCCTCCACCGCCGCCATCGCCGCGCGCAGGAAACTGCGCAACACCGGATCTTGAAGGCCGTCCTGCGCAAAGCCGGTGCCAAGGCGCAGATGCATTCTGAAGGCCTCAACCGGCAAGACCGCATCCGGCACATTTGTCTCTTCGATCAACATCATCGAACGTCTCCAAAAATCGCTCCCGCGCCCCTTGGGGCCATGCGGTTATTCCCGGACGCGCACCGGTTGCATTGCTCGGTCGGAGGGGAGCAGCTAGACAACGCAACCTCGCAGGCGCACGTCCGGACCGGGGCCAAGTTGCCCCGGCCCCGGCTTCGGCACCGGCTTACGCCAGGCCGAATTTCATCAGCTTGATCGCCGCGAAATCGCTCACGTCGCCGCCGACACGTTTGGTGGCATAGAACAGCACATGCGGCTTGGCGCTGAACGGGTCGCGCAGGATCCGCAGATCGGGGCGCTCAGCCACGGTGTAGCCTGCCGAAAAGTCGCCAAAGGCGATGGCCATCGCATCGGTCGCCGGATTGGGCATGTCCTCGGCCACCAGCACCGGATAGCCCATGAGCCGCGCAGGCTCGCCTGCCGCCAACCCGTCGGACCACAGGAACCGCCCATCGGTGTCTTTCAACTTGCGCACCTTGGCCGTGGTCTTGGAATTCATCACGAAGACCGCATTCTTGCGGTAAGCCGCGCCAAGGGCATAGACCAACTCGATGATCGCGTCGGCTTCGGGGTTGGCGTTGGTGCCGCTGGGGACATAGCCCAGATTGCCCCAGGTCCAGATGTCGTTGTCCACCGCAGGGTGGCTCAGAAAACCGGTAGGCTTGTCGATGCCGTCACCGCTGACGAAGGCCGCCGCCTCGGCCCGTGCAAATTTGTCGGCGATACGCCCCGCCAGCCAACCTTCGATATCAAAGGCGCTGTCATCCAACAGACGTTGGCTCGCCTTAGGCAGCGCGCTCAGCTCATGCAGCGGCACGGTGATCCGGTCGATCTGGGGCGTGTCCGTCTCGGCCTGCGCGCCGCTTTCGGTCGCCCAACCAGCGCCCACATCGGCGTGATCGACCAGTACGTCATAAGAGGTGGCCTCCACCTGCACCACCGAGGCAATCGCGCGGATCGACGCCCCTGCGTTCAGCACAGATTGCACCCGGTCTGCCGTCTGCGGGTCCACCAGATAGCCGCCATCCGAATTGACCGCCGTCGACATCGATTTGCCGTCCAGTTCCAGCCCGCGCAGCCCGTCGTCATCGCCGTTGCGCAGATAGGCGTCAAAGGCTTTCTTATGCGGCGCATCGTGATCGATCGCGCCTCCCAAGGGGCTGCGGGCAGGCAGGGTCATCTTGCGGTCCATCATGGCAATTCGCTCTTCTGATTGTTGAAGTTTCGTATTGATATCGGCCCGAAAGCCGTTGAAGTCACTGACAAAACCGCTCACGGCCTGCCGCACTTCCTCCGCCGGGGACAGGTCTGTGCCCGCCTTTGTGCTCATCTCACTCTTGGTCATCGCTTTTCCTTCGATCTGCTCAGTCAAACTCAGGCTCAGCCCCGCGCCATCTCGTTTCGCGCGGCATCAAAGGCCGCCGCCATCTCACGCAAGACATGGCCCACGGCCCTGAACTCCCCCTTCGCCCCGACCCGCGCCGATGGCAGCATCGGAAAGGTCACCAAAGACACCTCCCAAAGCTCCAGTTCCGACAGCAGCCGCTGCCCTTTGGTGGTCTTGCCCGCCTTCACGGTGCGGTAGCCGATGCTGAGCCCGTCGATGGCCCCCGCCTCAATCAGCGCCGCCGCCTCCCGGCCCTTGGCCACAGTGCTAAGGATGCGCCCCTTGACCCAAAGACCCCGGCCATCCTCGCGCACCTCGTCCCAAACGCCGATGGGCTGGGCCGGATCGTGCTGCCACAGCATCTTGACGCTGCGTCCCGCCTTCGCGACCGCCGCAAGGCTCGCCGCATAGGCCCCCGCCTCAACCACATCGCCGCCCTGATCGACCGCGCCAAAGAGGCTGGCATAGCCGCTGATCTCCAGCCCTTCCTCGACCGGCGTCACGCTGCCGAAGCGGGCAAATTTATGCTCCAACCCGCCGCCCGCAGGCACAGCTTCCCCGTTCTCCGGCCAGCCGCCGGAGGCATCCAATTGATAAGTCATCGTATTTTCCCTCGTTCAGCCCGCTACGGCGCCACCGCCAGAAAGGATTGCACCGCCTGCGCCAAGATCACCGCCACCACGCCGTAGACCGTCAGCCACAGCCGCCGTTCCAACCGCTCCATCATCTGCTCGATCCGGTCGAGCCGCTTTTGCATGTTCTCGCGATGCACCGCGCTGAGCGTCTCATGCGCCTGAAGCCGCAACCCCGGCGCGCATTCGAAGCGCTCGATCTCACGCAGCTCAGGCATCATCGGCCTCCGCCGGAAGCCCCAACAGGCTGCGCTTCTCCGCATCGCTCAGAAACGCCGCCGCAGACACCCGCGCCCATTGCGCATCACGCTCCGCCGCCAATGCAGGCACTTGGTCGAGGTCCGGCTTTAAACTCACCGCCGCCCCCAAATACCCGCTCAGCCACTCCGCCAGCGCCGCCGTCACCCGTGTCGCCAAAGGCAGCACTGTCAGACGATAGAACGCCCGATGCGCCTCTTGATAATTTGCGTAAGTGGCATCGCCCTGCACCCCGATCAGCATCGGCGGCACCCCAAAGGCGAGCGCGATCTCCCGCGCCGCACTCTCCTTGGTCTTTTGAAACTCCATATCCGAGGGCGAAAAGCCCATCGGCTTCCAGTCGAGCCCGCCCTCCAGCAGCATCGGCCGCCCGGCATTGCGCGCGCCTTGGTGGTGGCTCTCCATCTCGCTCACCAGCCGGTCATACTGATCCTCGCTCAGCTTGCCCTGCCCCTCGGCGCCGCGATAGACGATCGCACCAGAGGGCCGCGCGGCATTGTCCAACAGCGCCTTCGACCAACGGCTCGCCGCGTTATGCACATCCATCGCCATGGCCGCCGCCTGCATGGGGCTGAACCCATAGTGATCGTCCTGGGGGTGAAAGTTGCGGATATGACAAACCGGCGTCGCCGCACCGCTCGCATCAAAACGATGCTTACGCCCGCCCACCGCATATTCATAGGCGACAGGCCAGCCATCCGCCCCCGGCACCACGCTCATCCGGTCCGAGCGCAGCACATGCAGTTCTACCGGCAAACCGCTCTCACCGCCCACGGATTCGACATAGCCATCGCCGCTCAAAAGCATCTGCCCATACAGCGCCTCAAGCATCTCCGCCCGGCCTTGCCCCGCATTCGGGCGGCGCATCAGCTCGATCAGCGGGTGTTCCTCGTAGCGCCGCACGCTGTCCTGCACGACCAGCGGCAGTGCCGCCGCAGCCTCGGCAATCAGCTTGACCGAGCGGAACCCCACCGGATTGCCGCAGAACCCGGAGCGCGTCAGGCTCACGCAATCGCGCGGGCTCCAAGCGACACGGCCCGAGGTCTGATAGGCGACGACCGGCCCCGTGGCGGATGCTTTGCGCTCCGCTGTCTCACCTGCCGCGCCACGCCGTAGAAAATCGAATACCATGTCGTCGCTCCTCATTCTGCCCGGCCCCGGCGGCGAAGACCTGCCTCGCATTGCCCGGCGTTGTCAGACTTTCCCTGAAATCCCTTAACGCTGGAGAAACCCACCGTGCGCTGTCCCACGCAACAGCCCGCTCACAGGCTCCGCACCCCCGGGCTGCGCCACTGCGCGGCAGGCTCGATCATCAGCTCATGCAGCGCCCAGACCAGCGCATCGACCCGGTCCGGGCTGCCCTTGCCCTCGTACCCCCGCGCCGTCATCAGACACATCTGATCCTCCAACGCATCAAGCCCCGGCAAATGGCTCACCCGCCCCTGCTCATAAAGCGCGGCCACAGGCTCGGCCCGCGCAACCTTGCCCCGCGCCGCATGCACGGTCTTGAGCGAGACCAGCGGATCGACCTGTCGCAAGACCTCGGCCACCAACTGCCCGCCCTGATTGACCTCGGCCACCAACCGATCCGCCCCGTAGCGCGTCATCGCCGCAATCGCCGCCTGTGCCCAGCCCATCGGCGTGGCCCCCTGCACCGTGCAATCGGCCAGCACCACCGCCCGCCAATTCTGCGGCGGCCCCTTGGTCTGCGCCCCCACCACCACGATCCCGCACTCATCCGAGCCCGCTCCACTCGTCGTCGCCGGGTCCAAACCCACCACGATCCGGTCCAGATCCGGCACCTCTCGCACCCGCCCCGCCTCCAACAAGGCCGAGGTCCAGAGCGCCCCCTCCGCGTCCGCCAAGAGCACGCCATCCAACTCCTGCCGCCCCAGCCGCGTGCCACGGTAGCGCGCCCGCACCTCTTCCAGGAACGACCCCGCCAAATTGGCCGCATTCGCCTCCGTCGGCGCATGGGTCGTCACCGTCGAAGGCGCGGCCAAAAGCGCCTTCAACACATCCACATTGCGCGGCGTCGTCGTCACGCAGACCTGCGGGCGCTCCCCCAAGCGCAGCGCAAACTGCAACTGGTCCCAAGCCTCCTGCCCGCGCTTCCACTTCGCTAATTCATCCACCCAAGCCGCGTCAAACTGCGGCCCGCGCAGCCCTTCGGGATCATGCGCCGTATGCACCGTGGCAATCGCCCCATTCGGCCAGACCAACCGCTTGCGCGTCGCCTCCCAATCGGGCCGCCGATCCGGCGGGCTACAAGCCAGAATGCCGCTGTCGCCAAAGATCATCACCTCGCGCACCTGCTCGATGGTCTCCCCCACCAGCGCCACGCGGCTGCACTCCCCAGCATCCAACGGCCTACTCCCCTCAACCTTGCTACGCACCCATTCCGCCCCGGCCCGGGTCTTGCCCGCGCCGCGCCCGCCCATGATCACCCATGTCCGCCAATCGCCCTCAGGCGGCAGTTGGTGGTCCAGCGCCCAGAACTCAAACAAAAAAGGGAGAGCCAGAAGCTCTCCCTTACCGAGTTCATTCAGAAACTGCGCTTGGGTCTGAGCATCGGCGCAGGCGATCCAGCTTGCACCCGATGTCAGCCCGCGCTTTGTCCATGTCGAGGGCATAGCCCCCGCGCGCGATTCCAGCTTGTCGGTTTCGACAGTCATTCAGCGTGTTCTCCGCTTTCAGGCAATGCGCCAGCAATCCCGCCACTTTAGACGTTTTGCCAGACACCGCAGTTTCCTTGAGTTCCCCCCCGGACCGGGCCTGTTCCGTCAGACCTTCGATTTCCCGACGCAGCGCGCCGATAGCTTCTTGAAGACCGCGCAGGATTTCCGCGCTGTCTTCCGTCTCTTGCTCCGGGGTAATGATCGTCATCGCTTTACCTCTCGTTGGTTATCCCCAACCGAGCAGACACAAAAAAACGACCACCGGGTCACCCCGGGGCCGTTCGCCCATGTCCTCTAGCGTGCCACAAGTCCTACGTCAGACCGTGCGCAAAGTCAAGAAAAACTGTGTTAACAAGACCTTACAGCGCCGCGCGGCAAGCTCTCCGCGCAAATAAGAACCCCGCTGTCTCCAGCGGGGTTTTCAGTGGTCTCAGTTTCCGCCCGTTGAGGCATTCCCCGCCGCTTCCGCGCCGCGCTCCGCCTCGATCTGACGCCAACGTGCGACATTGCGGTTATGCTCGTCCAAGGTTTCCGCAAAAGCGTGCCCCCCGGTGCCATCCGCCACGAAAAAGACGTAGTCCGTCTCCGCCGGTTGCGCTGCGGCCATCAGGCTCGCCCGGCCCGGGTTGGCGATGGGCGTGGGCGGCAGACCGTCGATCACATAGGTGTTCCACGGCGTCTCTGCCCGCAGTTCCGAGCGGCGCAGCCCGCGGCCCAGCACGCCCTTGCCCTCGGTCACCCCGTAGATCACCGTGGGGTCGGTCTGAAGCCGCATCCCTTGGTTCAAACGGTTCACGAAAACGCTCGCCACCTGCTCACGTTCGGCGGCGACACCGGTTTCCTTTTCGATGATCGACGCAAGGATCAGCAGGTCCTCGGGCGTCTCGATCGGCAGATCGGGGTCGCGCGCTTCAAAGGCTTCGGCCAAGAGCACCTCCTGCGCCGCGGCCATCCGTGCAATCACCTCGGCGCGGTCGTCGCCCGGACGCACCTCATAGCTATCGGGCGCGAGGCTGCCCTCTGCTGGAAGCTCCGCAACCTCGCCGGTCAATTGCTCGACCTGCTTCAGCGCTTCGACAACCTGCCAGCTGGTCACCCCTTCGGCCAATGCCACGCGGAACCGCGTGTCATTCGCACTCGAGATTTCGGTATAGGCTTCGGGAGCCTCTTCCTCACTCGGGGTGAATTCCGCGCGTTCAACAAAACGGCTGGTGACCGGGTCCAACTCACGGACCTGCACGCTCACCCGGTTCACCCCGATGCGATAGACTACCTCAGTACCGCAGGTGCTGGCCCCGCCTTGGGTCACGATATCCACGATCCCCTGCATCGACGTGCCGGGCTGAACAAGAAAGCTGCCCGCCTTCAGGCTGCTCGATTTCTCCTCGTAATCCGCGCCCATGCGAAAGATCGCGGGCGAAGAAACCGCGCCCTGCTCCTCAAGGTTCTGGCTGACCTGCCGCATGTTCGAGCCGCGCTCGACCTGCACACAGATCGCCTGTTCCAACGGCCCTTCAGAGACATAGGTCGACTTGCCCCAGAGGATGATCCCCCCAAGCAGAAACAGGCCGACCAACAGAAACGTCACGGCGTTAGAGGCGATATGACGCCACATTTAGCTGACTTTCCCGAAGAGAACCGATGCATTGGTGCCACCGAAACCAAAGGAGTTGCTGAGCGCCACGTCGATCTTGCGCTCGACCTTCTTGTTCGGCGCCAGATCAATCGGGGTTTCCACCGCCGGGTTGTCGAGGTTGATCGTCGGCGGCGCCACCTGATCGCGGATCGCGAGCATGCAAAAGATCGCCTCGATCGCACCCGCCGCACCCAAAAGGTGCCCGGTGGCGGATTTGGTCGAGGACATGGTCACATTGCCCGCTGCATCACCCATCAGACGCTCGACCGCGCCCAACTCTATGGTATCGGCCATGGTCGAGGTGCCATGCGCGTTGATGTAATCCACATCCGCAGGCTCCAGCCCCGCGTTCTTCAGCGCAGCCCGCATGGAGCGTTCGCCGCCCTCACCATCCTCGGAAGGGGCGGTGATGTGATGCGCGTCGCCCGACAGGCCATACCCCAGCACCTCGGCATAGATCTTGGCACCGCGCGCCTTGGCGTGCTCATACTCTTCCAGCACCACGATGCCCGCGCCTTCGCCCATGACGAAACCGTCACGGTCCACATCATAGGGGCGGCTGGCCTTTTGCGGATCGTCGCCGCGTTTGGTCGAGAGCGCCTTGCAGGCGTTAAAGCCCGCCATGCCGATCTCACAGATCGCCGCCTCGGCACCGCCTGCGATCATCACATCCGCATCACCGTATTTGATCAGCCGCGCCGCATCGCCGATGGCATGGGCGCCGGTCGAACAGGCTGTGACGACCGAGTGGTTCGGCCCCTTGAAACCATAGCGGATCGACACCTGACCCGAGATCAGGTTGATCAGCGCGCCCGGCACGAAGAAGGGGCTCACGCGGCGCGGGCCCTTCTCATGCATCATGACGGCGGTATTGGCGATGGAGTTCAGCCCCCCGATGCCCGAGCCGATCAGAACGCCGGTGCGTTCCTGATCTTCCTGCTCGGTCGGCTTCCAGCCCGAATCCTCAACCGCCTGCTGGGCGGCAGCCATGCCGAAGAGGATGAAGGTGTCGACCTTGCGCTGCTCTTTCGGCTCCATGTATTTATTGGCGTCGAAGGTGCCATCGCTGCCATCGCCCAAGGGCACTTCGCAAGCGTATTGAGTCACCAGTTTGCTGGCATCAAAGCCGGTGATCGGCCCGGCCCCGGATTTCCCATCAAGGATCCGTTTCCAGCTTTCTTCCACGCCGTCCGCGAGCGGGGTAACCAAACCCAAACCCGTTACTACAACTCTGCGCATCTCAGTGCCCCTTGCCGATAATGTCTCGGCGAACCTCTTACCCTGCAAAAGCCTGTAGGCACAAGCATATCGGCGGCGGTCCGCAGGCAGAGCGCAAAAACGCCGATGGGTCGAATCTCAGGGGCCTTCGCGGCTCGTGGGCTCAGCCCGGCGGGCCGCGCCGGGTCATCAGATGCACCGCACCGCCCGCCGTCTTGACGTCGCGCAGCCCCTGATAGCCAAGCGCCCCCGCGATCCGCAAAGCGGCCTCATTCCCCGCCGAGATCATACAGACCGTGCGGCCCGTGATCACCCGATCAAACCACTCATGCGCCGCCCGGGCGGCCTCGGCCCCAAGCCGCTGGTCTTGGGCCTGAGGGGCCAAGACCAGCCGCGCCTCGGGGTAAGTGTCGAAATCCTCGCCGAAATTGCGGGAGCCAAAGACGAAACCGGTCTGACCCAACATCTCGCGCTGGCGGTGGAGCTGCACCGCCCACTGCCCAAAGCCGGTGATCTGCCAATGGCCCGCGTTGCGCAGAAAAGCGTCCCATGACTGCCCCTTGGGCCGGGGCTGATCGAGGATCCGGTCCGCCACATCGGGCATCGCCCAAATCTCGGCATAGCGCTGAAAATCCTCGGCGCGCATGGCGCGCAGGGTCAGTCTGGCGGTGTTGATGGTCGGGATCGTGCGGGACATGGGGTGAATTGCCTTCACGCTTGAAACTTCTTGGCGCAGACATGCGACCTCAGCTCCAAAGGGACAAGCCCGCCCCGTTCAGGCAAATAAAAACGGCGTCATTCCGCTAGGAACAACGCCGTTCTCAAAACTCAAATCCGCCGGTTGCCCGGCAAAGCCTTAGGAGGCTTCTTTGATGAACTTGACCGCATCGCCAACGGTCTGGATGTTCTCAGCCGCGTCATCGGGGATCTCGATGCCGAACTCTTCTTCGAACGCCATCACCAGTTCCACGGTGTCGAGGCTGTCTGCGCCGAGATCGTCGATGAACGACGCATTCTCAGTCACTTTGTCCTCTTCCACGCTCAGGTGTTCTACAACGATCTTTTTCACGCGGTCTGCGACGTCGCTCATAATAAGTCCTCATGTCTTCGGGCCATTCAAGGCCCCTTTTGGTTTCCGCCCGCCGATGATCAGCGTTTGGAGGATGCCCCAAAAGGGGCGGCTATTTCCTTGTTCGCACAAGGCGCAGGGGGTGATCAAGCACCCTCCGTTTCGATTCTGCGCCCCCTTTAGCACATGCGCCGGGCTTGGCAAACGCTATTGAGGCGCAGGGTCACAACATGGCCATACCGCCGTTCACATGCAAGGTGGTCCCTGTCACGTAAGCGGCCTCGGGGCTGGAAAGATAGACAACAGCGGCAGCGATCTCATCCGGGTCGCCCATGCGGCCAGCGGGAATTTGCCCCATGATTCCAGACTTTTGCTCGTCCGTCAGCTTGTCGGTCATGGCGGTGGTAATGAAGCCCGGGGCAACGGCGTTCACGGTGATCCCGCGGCTTGCCACCTCATAGGCCAGCGACTTGGACATGCCCACGACACCCGCCTTGGAGGCCGCGTAATTCGCCTGACCGGGGTTACCGGTGGCGCCCACCACGCTGGAGATATTGATGATCCGGCCCCAACGCGCCTTCATCATGCCGCGCATCACCCCTTTGCAGAGCTTGAAGGTCGCGGTGAGGTTCACGTTGAGCACCGAATTCCACTCGTCATCCGACATGCGCATGAAAAGATTGTCGCGGGTGATGCCCGCATTGTTCACCAGAATATCGACCGAGCCCATGGCTTCCGCCGCCTGTTTCGGCAGCGCGTCGACCGCCTCCATATCGCTGAGGTTGCACGGCAGCACATGGGCGCGTTCGCCCAACTCGGCCTTCAGCGCCTCAAGCGGTTCGGTCCGCGTGCCCGACAGGCCAACGGTAGCCCCTTGGGCGTGCAGCTTGCGCGCGATATCCGCGCCGATGCCGCCCGAAGCGCCGGTGATCAGGGCACTCTTTCCTGTAAGATCGAACATGTCTCTTCCTTTATTCTCTCACGAGGCGCTGTGCCCCGGCGCGGCGAGATGCCACTTTTCTATGTCTTAGGATTCGGCTGCGACCTTCACCTCATTCGGCGTGCCGATGCTGCGGGTGGCCACGCTCTTGTCGATGCGCCGGATCATGCCCGAAAGCGCCTTGCCCGCGCCGATCTCCCACGCCTCTGTCACGCCCCGCGCGGCCATCCACTCGACCGAGGAACGCCAGCGCACCCGGCCCGTGACCTGCTCGACCAGCAACTCGCGAATGCGGGCGGCGTCCGACACCGCCTCGGCGGTGACATTGGCCACCAGCGGCACGGCGGGATCGTTGAAGGTCACCTCGCCCAGTGCTTTCGCCATCTCTTCCCCAGCCGGCCCCATCAGCGGGCAATGGAAAGGGGCGGAGACGGGCAGCAGCAACGCGCGCTTTGCCCCGGCCTCTTTTGCCATGGCGACGGCCCGCTCTACCGCGGGCTTCTCGCCCGAAAGCACGTTCTGGCTCGGGTCGTTCTCGTTGGCGACCTGACAGACCGCGCCCTCGGCAGCGGCTTCGGCCAGTTTCTCGGTCTCTACGATGCCGAGGCCGAGAATCGCCGCCATGGCGCCCTCACCCACCGGCACGGCGGCCTGCATGGCCTTGCCGCGGATGCGCAGCAGCCGCGCGGTGTCAGCCAGTGACAGCGCGCCCGCAGCACAGAGCGCAGAATATTCGCCAAGGCTGTGCCCGGCCACGAAGGCCGCTTTCTCGACACTGACACCTTCGGCCTTCAGCGCGGCCATAGCAGCCAAAGAGGTCGCCATCAGCGCGGGCTGGGCGTTCTCGGTCAGGGTCAGCGTCTCGATGTCGCCCTCCCAGATCAGCTCCGACAGTTTCTCGCCCAAGGCCGCGTCGACCTCGTCGAAAACGGCGCGGGCTTCGGGGTAGGCTTCGGCCAGATCGCGGCCCATGCCGATGGTCTGGGCACCCTGCCCGGGGAAAACGAATGCGATGCTCATGGTTGCAGCCTCTTATTAGCGATTTGGCCTGATGTATCGCGTCCCGTGCCGTAAGGGCAAGCCTTGCGCCGCACCGCCGGTCTCTGGCGCGGCGGGCATCGGGGCTTGCCGTGGCCGGGAAACCGTGTATACGGGCGCTTCCTTGCACAGCATATGAACCGCGCAGACTCTCGTGGTGGGGAGCAAGGATCAACGCCCCGCCTATGAAATGCGCCTTGATACAAATAGGAGTGCACATGCCGCTTTATGAGCATGTTATGATTGCGCGTCAGGACCTGTCCAACACGCAAGCAGAAGGCCTCATCGAACACTTCGGCACCGTTCTCGCGGACAACGACGGCAAGCTCGTCGACAGCGAGTACTGGGGCGTCAAGACGATGGCCTACAAGATCAACAAAAACCGCAAGGGCCACTATGCCTTCCTGCGTTCGGACGCACCCGCGACCGCCGTGCAGGAAATGGAACGCCTGATGCGCCTGCATGATGACGTGATGCGCGTTCTGACCATCAAGGTCGACGAGCACAAAGAACTGCCCTCCGTGCAGATGCAGAAACGCGACGAACGCGACAACCGTCGCGAGCGCCGTTGATCGCCAGCTTGAAGAAGAGGACATAAACCATGGCTGCAAAACCATTTTTCCGCCGTCGCAAAGTCTGCCCCTTCTCGGGCGACAACGCACCTGCGATCGACTACAAGGACACACGTCTGCTGCAACGCTACATCTCTGAGCGCGGCAAGATCGTTCCTTCCCGCATCACCGCCGTATCGGCCAAGAAACAACGCGAGCTGGCCCGTGCCATCAAACGCGCCCGTTTCCTCGCCCTGCTGCCCTACGCCGTCAAGTAAGGAGAGAGCACATGCAAGTTATCCTTCTGGAACGTGTGGCCAAACTGGGCCAGATGGGCGAAGTCGTGGACGTAAAGCCCGGCTATGCCCGCAACTACCTGCTGCCGCAGGGCAAGGCGCTGTCGGCCTCCAAAGCCAACGTCGAAGCCTTTGAAGGCCAGAAAGCCCAGCTCGAAGCACAGAACCTCGAAACCAAGAAAGAAGCCGAGAAATTCGCCGAGAAGCTGAACGGTCAGCAGTTCGTCGTGATTCGCTCCGCTTCCGACGCCGGTGCGCTTTATGGCTCCGTCACCACCCGTGACGCCGCCGATGCTGCAACCGCCGAAGGTTTCACCATCGACCGCAAGCAGGTCGTTCTTGGCAACCCGATCAAGGAACTGGGCGTGCATGATGTGCGCATCATCCTGCACCCCGAAGTCGACGCCACAATCGAGCTGAACGTTGCACGTTCGCCCGAAGAGGCCGAGCTTCAGGCATCGGGCAAATCGATTCAGGAACTGGCCGCCGAAGAGGAAGCCGCCGCTGAATTCGAGATCTCCGAACTCTTCGACGACATCGGCTCTGCCGCTGACGAAGACGGCGACTCGGACGTGGTGCGCACCCCCGAGGGCGACGCACAGGACGACAGCAACAGCTGATCCGGCCTGTCCGATCTGACATGAAACGCCGCGCGGTTCTCCGCGCGGCGTTTTCTTTTGCGCAGCCCCTCCAACCGCCCCGCGCGCGCCTCTGACGCAACCCCCTGCAAAAACAGCGCGATTTATGCTATGCTACCTCCGTTCAGCATGGAGGATGACACATGCGTTACATCACCATCACCACTTGGGAACTCGCTGACGGGGCGGATTACGACGTGGCCCTGCGCGCCATCGAAGAAAAGCGCCTGCCCGCTCTCAAGGGCTTTGGCGCCAGCCGCATCACCGTGGTCCGCACCTCTGAGCGCACGAGTGCCGCAATCACCGAATGGCCCGACAGGGCCACGCGCGACGCCGCCGAACTCAAAATCGACGAGGTCCGACGTTCGGTAAAACGCGAAGATCAGAGCCGCATGACCGGCGAAATGAAAGGCGAAATCGTCGCCGACGTTTAAGCATGGCGAAAAGCCGCGCCTGAGGGTCCAAGGCTTGGGCAAGGGGCCGCGTATCCTGCGCCTGCGCTCTTGCCCGATGGCCCCCTTGGGGCGATCCTCGGGGCGAGATAACAAGCTCCGGTGCATCATGCCTCAGACCACACGCCGCATGTTCCTTTCCCTCATCGCCGCCAGCACGCTCACCGCCTGCAACGCCGCGCCCGAAGTCTCCTCCACGCCGCCGCAGCGCCCCGCCCTGCCGCTGCACCCGAATGAGACGCCCGAGTTGCGGCGCAAGATCAACCACTGGGCCGACTTCTACGACCTGCCGCGCCCCTTGGTACACCGTCTGGCCATCCGCGAAAGCACCCACAATCCCCGCGCCCGCAACGGCCCCTATTACGGTCTGCTACAAATCCTGCCCGCCACCGCACGGTCGATGGGGTTCCGGGGCAAACCTTCCGATCTCTTGGACGCCGATACCAATCTGAAATACGCGCTAAAGTACCTGCGCGGGGCGTGGCTCCTGTCGGACGGTGACCATGGCACCGCCATCAAATGGTACGCCCGCGGCTACTATTACGAGGCCAAGCGTCGCGGCATGCTTGTGGAAACCGGCCTACGGGACGGGTGATTAATTTTCGGGCTTGCGCGGCCTCTCGCTTCGCCTCAGGTAGGTGTTAATCACGTCAAGAAGGAACGCCGCATGACCCTCCGCCTCAACCGCCGTCACTTCCTCGCCGGCACTGCCGGATTGCTGGCCCTCCACCCCTTTTCTCTCCGTGCCGCGGCCAATCAGGCGCATCTGCGGTTGATGGAGACGACGGACCTGCATGTGCATGTCTTTCCTTACGACTATTACGCCGACAAAGAGGTCGACACCGTGGGCCTTGCCCGCACCGCCAGCATCGTCAAATCGATCCGCGCCGAGGCGACCAATACCCTGATGCTCGATAACGGCGACTTTTTGCAGGGCAATCCGATGGGCGATTACATCGCTTATGAGCGCGGCATGAAAGAGGGCGACATGCACCCGGTGATCCAGGCGATGAACGCGCTTGGCTATGACGCCTCGACCCTGGGCAACCACGAGTTCAACTACGGGCTCGACTTCCTGATGAAATCCCTCGCCGGGGCCGACTTCCCGGTGGTCAGTGCCAATGTCGTCAAAAAGGTCGGTGCCAAGCCGAGCGACGATGAAACACTGGTCAAACCCTATGTCCTGCTCGACCGGATGTTGACCGATGGCGCAGGTGAGACGCATCCGATCAAGGTCGGCATCATCGGCTTCGTTCCGCCCCAGATCATGAGCTGGGACCGCCGCCATCTCGAAGGCAAGGTGCAGGCCCGCGACATCCTTGAGAGTGCCCGCGCATGGGTGCCCCAGATGAAAGAGGCAGGCGCCGACATCATCATCGCGCTGTCCCACTCGGGCATCGGAGCGGCCAAGGAAGAGGATATGATGGAAAACGCCTCTGTCCCCCTCGCCGCCGTAGAGGGGATCGACGCCATCATGACCGGACACAGCCACCTCGTCTTCCCCTCGGGCAGCTATGCGGACTATCCGGGCGTGGATGTCAGCGAGGGCACGATCCACGGCAAGCCCGCCACCATGGGCGGCTTCTGGGGCAGCCACCTCGGCCTGATCGACCTGATGCTGGAGCGTGACGGCAGCGGCTGGCGCATCGCCAGCCATAGCGCCGAGGCCCGCGCGATTTCGCAGCGCAACGAAGACCGCTCTGTGATGCCGCTGGTGGAAAGCGATGCCGAGGTGCTTGCCTCCGTCCAACAGGAACATGATGAGACGCTGGCCTATGTTCGCCGCGCCGTGGGCAAGACCGACGCCAATCTGCACAGCTATTTCGCGCTGGTGGCGGATGACCCTTCCGTGCAGGTCGTCTCCAACGCGCAGCGTTGGTATATCGAACAGATGCTGGAAGGGACCGAACATGAGGGGTTGCCGATCCTCTCTGCCGCCGCCCCCTTCAAGGCCGGTGGCCGTGGCGGGCCGGAGTATTACACTGACGTCCCGAAGGGCGATGTAGCGATCAAGAATGTCTCCGACCTCTACCTCTACCCCAACACAGCCCGCGCGGTGCGCGTGACCGGGGCGCAGGTGAAAGACTGGCTCGAACGTTCCGCTGGCATGTTCAACCAGATCACCCCCGGGAAGGCCAACCAACCGCTCTTGAACCCCGAGTTCCCCAGCTACAATTTCGATGTGATCGACGGGGTGACCTATCAGATCGACCTTAGCCAGCCTTCGAAATTCGGGCCCAAGGGCACCGTTGCAAACCCTGAGGCAAGCCGGATCGTAAATCTTGAGTTCGAAGGGCAACCCCTTGATCCCGAGGCCGAATTCATCATCGCCACCAACAACTACCGTGCCAGCGGCGGCGGGGCCTTCCCCGGCGCGATGGGCGATACCATCGTCTTTGAAGGGCCCGACACCAACCGCGATGTGATTGTGCGCTATATCGTCGAAAAAGGCACCATCAGCCCCCGCGCCGATGGCAACTGGCGCTTCGCGCCGTTGGAGGAAACGAGCGTGATGTTCGAAACCGGGCCAAAGGCGGCGGACTACGTCGATGAGGTGACAGGGGTAGAGATGGAACAGGTAGGCGACACGGTAGACGGCTTCGCGCAGTTCCGGATTATTTTGTGACGTACCCGGTGCGTATCAGCATCTGACATTGCCACATGGAGCAGCGCCTTCCCTGGGGGCGTTGCAACGATGGTGGCCTGCGGTTGCCCCCATCGCACGCGACTGTTGCGAATTTCCGAGAGCTTGCAAATCGCCCCCCCCGGGGGGAGGGAGGGCGATGCCCGGGGTGCCCCCGGGCGGGACATCCACAGTAGGTTCGGTAACCCTTCAAGCCCATCCAGAGTGACAGGCAAAGGCCACGCTTCTCATCCAGCACAAACGAAACAGGGGCGACGGTTTCCCGTCGCCCCCGCTCCAAAATCCGATCCGGTAAGACTTACTCGTCTTCCAGCTCTTCAACAGCTTTCTGAAGCTCTTCTTTCGAGATCTCTTTCTCGGTCACCTTGGCCTGCTCGACCACGTGATCGACGACCTTGTCCTCGAAGATCGGCGCGCGCATCTGCTGCTGCATCTGCTGGTTCTGCTGTACGAATTCAAAGAACTGACGCTCCTGACCCGGGTACTGACGCGCCTGGTTCATGATCGCTTGGGTCATCTCGGCATCGGTCACCTGAACGTCGGCTTTCTGGCCCAGCTCGGCCAGCAGCAGGCCCAGACGGACACGGCGTTCGGCCAATGTCTTGTGCTCGTCTGTCGGCTCGATCTCGGGGTGGTCGTGGCCTTCCACATCGGGGTTTTCCTCGTGCCACAGCTGATGCGCGATCTGCTTGGCTTCGGCATCGACCAGCGACGGAGGCAGATCAAAGCTGACCTCTTTGTCGAGCGCGTCCAGCAGGTTACGCTTCATCACGGCGCGCGATGCACCGGCGTATTCCGCTTCCAGACGCTCAGCGATCTGACCTTTCAGCGCGTCGAGATCCTCGGCACCGAATTTCTTGGCCATCTCGTCGTTCACTTCAGCGGCGACGGGCTCTTTCACTTCTTTCACAGTGCAAGCGAAGGTCGCTTCCTTACCGGCCAGATGCGCGGCCTGATACTCTTCGGGGAAGTTCACGACGACGGATTTCTCTTCACCCGCTTTCACGCCAACCAGCTGCTCTTCGAAGCCGGGGATGAAGGAGTTGGAGCCCAGCACCAGCGGGTAATCTTCCGCCGCGCCGCCTTCGAATTCTTCGCCGTCGACGGAGCCTTTGAAGTCGATCACAACCTGATCGCCATCTTCGGCCTTGGCACCCTCTTCGCGGGCTTTGAAGTCCTGCGCGGTTTCGGCAAGGCTTGCCAGCGCTTCTTCGACAGCCGCATCGTCTGCTTTGACCACCATCTTTTCCAGTTCGATCTTGCTCAGATCAACTTCGGGAATCTCAGGCAGTTTTTCGTAGGACATGGAGACTTCGACATCGTCGCCTTCTTTCCAGTCCTCATTGGTCATCTTGACCTCGGGCTGCATCGCGGGGCGGTCGCCGGTCTTTTCGAAATGCTCGTTCATGGCGCCGTCGATGCTTTCCTGCATCGCTTCGCCCATGATCCGCTGGCCGAACTGCTTTTTCAGCAGCGCCATCGGCACCTTGCCCTTGCGGAAGCCCTTCATCTCGACTTCGGGCTGCGCTTCGGCCAGCTTCTCGTTGACCTTGGCTTCAAGCTCATCGGCGGTGACGGTGATGTTGTAACCGCGTTTCAGACCTTCGTTCAGCGTCTCGTTGACCTGCATGTGTGCTCCATAGGGTAAGGCCGCGCGGCGGGGGCGCGGGCGAAAATTTGTGTCCTTCTATGGGTGTTGAACCGCCTGCGCAAGGGGGTCCGCGGCCCATCGCGCCACATCCGCAGAAATCGCCCCCACCCCCGCCGGGCAGCCCAGTGTCGGGCTAGACTAAAAGCACTGCGGCATAAGCCACATAGGCCAGCGCAAAGAGCGCCCCCTGCCCGCGTGTCACGCGCCCGCCAAAGGCGCAGGCGATCAGTGCCACCGTGGCCCCCAGCATCACCCAGATGTCGAGCGTGGCGATCTGCGCAGCCACCCCCACCGGCTGGATCAGCGCGGTGATGCCCAGCACGCCGAGGATGTTGAAAATGTTGGAGCCGACCACGTTGCCCAATGCCACATCGCTCTGCCCGCGCCGTGCGGCGATCACCGATGTGACCAATTCCGGCATGGAGGTGCCAACGGCCACGATGGTCAGGCCGATCACCGCCTCGGACAGCCCCACGGCCTGCGCGAGCGCTACAGCCCCAGTGATCAGAAACCGCGCCGAGAGAATGGTCAGCAAAAGCCCACCCAGCAGCCAGACGAGCGCCAGCCAAGACGGCGCTTGATCCGGCAGCGGCTCCATCGGCTCTGCCCCGCTTCGATCGCTGCGAAAGGTGTAAATCAGATAGGCCGCCAGCCCCACGAGGGCGACGCCCCCCGCAAGCCGATCCACCTGCCCCAGCAGCACAGTGCCGAGGCAGAGCAGGCTCGCCGCCAGCATGACCGTCCCGTCCCGCGCGAAACTACGCCCGGAGATGGCCACCGGGGCGATCACCGCCGCAAGGCCGAGAATCAGCAGGATATTCGCGATGTTCGATCCCACGACATTGCCAAGAGCGATGTCCGGCGCGCCCAGCAAAGCCGCTTGAACCGAGGTCACCAATTCCGGGGCTGAGGTGCCAAAGCCCACCACCGTCAGCCCGATCACCAAAGGCGACAAGCCAACCCTCTGCGCCAGCGCCACGGCGCCGCGCACCAGATACTCACCACCGAGCACGAGCCCCAGCAGACCACCAAGGACAAACAGAATGTTCACGGGAAAAATCTCACCGGCCTCAGACCATCGGGCGCCGCGGAGACCGCGCAGACGCCCGATGCAAATGGGGATGGGCCGGAGGCATTCAAGGCCGCGCGGAAAATTCAGTCCCGCCGCGGCAGGGCGCTCACATGCCCAAGGCTTCTTTGTACATTTCCATCACCGCTTCTTCTTCGGCGATGTCGTCCTTGTCGCGTTTGCGCAGGGCGATCACCTTGCGCAGCACCTTGGTGTCGTAACCGCGCGATTTCGCTTCGGCCATCACCTCTTTTTGCTGTTCGGCAAGGTCTTTCTTCTCGGCGTCCAAACGCTCGATCCGCTCGACGAACTGGCGAAGCTCATTGGCGGTGACCCGGTAGGTCGCATCGCCTTGGGATTCGACGACATCGGGATTGGTGCTGGTATCGCTCATGGGAAGTCCTCACGGAATGGCTGGCTCTGGCGGGTTTGACTACAGGCTGCACGCCCAGCCCGCAAGCGGGACTTGCCCCCCTTGGCGGTTTGGCGTAGCTCTGCCGCCATGGAAAGCGCAAACACATCTATTTTCGATCTCATGGTCTGGGGCGGCGCGGGTCTGTCCCTTCTGGGATTGCTCGGTCTGGGCTGGTGCATCATCAAGGTGAGCCGTGCAAAACGCGCGCAGCTCGACGATGAGGCGATGCGCGTGGTGCTGCGCAAAGTCGTGCCGCTGAATATGGGCGCGCTGTTTCTCTCCGTGATCGGTCTGATGCTGGTAATCCTCGGGATTTCACTGGGCTGATCGGCGCGTTTGACCAGCCCGCCCCGGCGGTGCTGGACAGGGCCGCTGCATCTGCTTAAATCGCCCCATGGATATTCGCCAAATCACCCCCCGCTATTTCGTCGCCCCGCAGATCGAGCCCGGTGACATGGAAAGCCTGCGCGCCCAAGGCATCACCCGCATCCTGTGCAACCGCCCCGACGCGGAAGTGCCCCCCAGCCATCAGGCCGCCGCCATGCGCGAAGCGGCCGAGGCCGCGGGGATTGCCTTTGCCGAACAGCCGCTGACCCACCAGACCATGACCCCCGATGTCATCGCCAAGAACCGCGCCCTCGGCGTGGAGACCGATGACACCGTGCTGGCCTATTGCGCCTCGGGCACCCGTTCGACCATCGCTTGGGCCTTGGGCCAAGCCGGCGAGATGGACAGCGACGCGATCATCGAAGCCGCACGTCAAGGCGGGTATGACCTTGAGAACATGCGCCCCATGCTGGGGCAAAGCTATACCTGAGGTCTCTGTCGGTCCCCTTGGGGGCCGGTGTCCTACGCCGCCGCGGTCAAGGCGCGGGCAGGCAGTTGAACCCGGAAGGCCGTGCCGGGCACATCCCGCAGAAAGCTGATCTCTCCGCCCAAGCGGCACATGATTTCACGGCAGATGGCAAGGCCAAGCCCCGCGCCATCGCCCTCCCCCGTGATGCGCGAGAACTTCTCGAAAATCAGCGCCTCCGACCCCGCGTCGATCCCATGGCCGTTGTCGACGAAATCAATCACCAGCCCCTGCGCCGTCACCCGCGGCGTGATCAGCAGTTGCGGGTCATCCGCAGCGCAGTATTTGCGGGCGTTGGTGACGAGGTTGATAAAGACCTGCACCAGCCGGTCGAGATCGCTGGTCAGCACAATATCCTCGGCCTGCGGATCGCGCAGCACCTTGAGCGGCCGCGTGGCCCCCGCTTGCGCCGTGGTCACCGCCAGATCCAGCAGATCGCGTAGGTTGCCTTCGCGCTGGTTCAGCGTCACCTGCCCGTTCTCCAGCACCGACAGGTCCAACAGATCATCCAATAGCCGCGTCAGACGGATCGTCTCGCTATGGATGATCGTGGCATAGCGGTTCTTGTCGGCGTCCGTGAGACCGGGCGCATCGCGCAGGATTTCGGAGAACGAGCGGATCGAGGTCATCGGCGTGCGCAATTCATGGCTGATCTGACTGAGGAAGCTGTCCTTTTGCAGCGACAACTGCGTCAGCTTCTCATTCGCCGCGCGCAGCTGCGCTGCCGTCTCGGTCAGCTCGCGCGACTTGGCCTCTAACTGGCTGGAATACTCCAACATCTGCGCGGATTCGTCGGCCACGGCCAAAAGGTCTTGGACCGAGACCGAGGCCCCGCCGACGATCTGCGCCACCATCGCATGGGCCGTGGCCGCCCCGACCGAGGCTGCCAACTCCCGCTCCAGCGCCTGCACGAATCGTGGCGTGGGCTCAGGCAGACGTTGCCCCTGCCCTTGCCGTTCGGCCTCGCGGGTGAAAAACGCCTGCGCCTCCGTCGCGCCTAAGATCCGCTGCGCCATGATCATCAGGTCTTCGCTGCCCGCGACCGAGGCCGTCCACCCCCGCGCCGGGCCGGAATGGTCAAAAACATTAACGAATTGCGCGCCCTGTAGCCGCTCCAACGGTGTAGGGAAGCTAAAGAGAGAGACGACGACGAAAACCAGCGTGTTGAGCGCGAGGCTCCAGACCACCGCATGCACCGTCGGGTCGATCCCCGCGATGCCGAAAAGCGCCTCGGGGCGCAGCCAAGCGAGCCCCCAAAGCCCCTGCTCCAAGGTTGCGGTCGACAGAGCCACATCCGTGCCAAAGCTGGGCAGCAGCATGGTAAAGACCCAAAGCACAAAGCCCGTGCCCAGCCCGCAAAGCGCACCGGTCCGCGTGGCCCCGCGCCAGAGCACGCCGCCCAGCATCGCGGGCAGAAACTGCGCCACCCCGCCGAAGGAAATCGTGCCAATCGCCGCCAGCGCCCCGCTGCCACCCGAGGCGCGGTAATAGAGATAACCCAAGCCCACCACGCAGAAAATCGACAACCGCCGCGCAAGGATGACGATATTGCGCACATCCCCCGACTGCGTCGCCCCATCGCGGCGCAGCGCCAGCCAGATCGGCATGACGATATGGTTGCTCACCATGGTCGAGAGCGCCAGCGTGGCGACGATCACCATCGAGGTCGCCGAAGAGAAACCACCCAAGAAAGACAGCATCGCCAGCCCGTTCTGCCCCTGGCTGAGCGGCAGACTCAGTACGAAAAGATCGGGGTTCGCGCCTTCGGGCATCAGGTCTAGCCCCACCACCGCGATGGGCACGACGAAAAGGCTCATCAGCATCAGGTACAGCGGGAAAGCCCAGCTTGCGATTTGCAACTGCCGCTCGTCGTCGTTCTCGACCACCATGACCTGAAACATGCGCGGCAGGCACAAAAGCGCGGCCCCCGAAAGCACGGTCAACGCGGCCCAACGGCTGCCCTGCACCTCCCATTGCCCGATGTCTGAGGCGTCGATCCGCGCCAAGGTCTCGCCCAAGCCTCCGGCCAGGCCCCAGATGACGTAGACCCCCACCGCCACCAGCGCCAAGAGCTTGACCACCGCCTCCACCGCGATGGCGATGACCACACCGTGATGCCGTTCGTTCACATTCAGGTTCCGGGTGCCGAAAAGCACGGTAAAGAGCGTCAGCCCCGCCGCGACCCAAAGCGCCGCCTGCCCCCGGTTGATCACATCGCCCCCCGCCTCGGCCAGCGGCACGTCGGCGGCGGCAAAGATTGACAGCGACAAGATAACCGATTGTAATTGCAGCGCGATATAAGGCGTCACCCCGATCACGGCCATGACCGTCACGACGATCGCCAACGTGTTGGATTTGCCGTAGCGCGAGGAAATCAGGTCCGCGATCGAGGTGACGCGATGGCTTCGCCCGATCCGCACCAAACGCCGCAGCCCCCACCACCAGCCGATCATCACCAGCGAAGGGCCGAGGTAGATGGTCACATATTCCAGCCCCGAGCGCGCCGCATATCCCACCGCGCCGTAAAAGGTCCAAGCGGTGCAGTAGATCGACAGCGACAGGGTATAGACCAGTGGCGAGCGCAGCAGCCAGCCGCCCTGCCCGCGCAGGGCCGCGCGTTCGGCGGCGAAGGCCACGATGAACAGGCCCGCCACATACATCAGGCAGACCGCCACCAACTGGTTGAGCGATACCATCAGCGCGGCCCGTCCGGCTGTGCTGCATCCTCACCCGAGGCCACATCCCGGGTCCGCCGCCAGAGGGCCCATGTCCCCAAGATAAGCAGCGCCCAGACCCCAAAGAGATAGCGCAGCGCCACGCTCATCGGGATGGTCGGCGCAGTGGGGTCCGGGCTGGCGGCTGGCACGGGCCAGAGCAGCGGCACCATCCACAGCATCAGCCCCAGAAACGGCAACAGGCGCACTGCATCCATCATCCGTCGCTGACGGTAGCCGCGTTTTTCCAAAAAGATCGGCCTACGGGGCATGGCGGGTCAACTGGCGATCAGGTCGCGTACCGCGTCCAACATCTCGGCATTCGAGAACGGCTTGGTCATGAAGCGGCTGACACCCGCCTTTTCGGCCATGGCGCGGTCCCGGCTTTGGCCCCGCGCGGTCAGCATCAGCACCGGCAACGCGCCGGTTTCGGGGTCACCCCGCAGCTCATCCAATATCTCGAAACCGCTCTTGCCCGGCAGCATCACGTCGAGCATCACCAGATCCGGCGATGCCTTGCGGATCACCTCCACCGCGCCTGTCCCATTGGCCAAGGTCTCCACACGCCAACCCTCTTGGCTCAGCAAAAAGCGGATGGCCTCGGCGATATTCACCTCGTCCTCCACCAGAACTACGAGTTTGCTCATCGGCAAAAAGTCTCCCCCCCTCGGTGTGCGGCGGCCCCGTCTTGCTGCGGGGTCTCGCGCACCGGGGGGAGCATGCATCGGTTTGCCAGCCCTGTCAAAAACTGCCTGCTGCGCCGCTTCAGATCCCCTCGCGCAGGATCGAAGGCTCGCGCCGCGCGCGGCATCCTTCGACCGGGCAAATGCGACAGGTCGCCCCCACCGGCTGCGCAGGCGCTGCCCCCGAGGGGACCGGCAAGAGCAGCATGACCGATTGGCTGAGCGGCGGCGTGTTATAGGCAGCCGCAGCTTGCACTTCGCAGGTGGCAATCGCCTCGAACTCCGCCTGCCCGCGCCCCATCTGCATGACGCGGGATTTCATCACCAGCCCCGGCTGCCCCTGCACCGCAAAGAGCGGCCAAAGCGGGCAGCAGGCGCCAAAGCGCGGCACGGTGAACCCTTCGATCGACTTGGCGAATGTCACGCTGCCAGAACGGTCACAGACCACCAGCCCCGCACCGAGGTCAGGCAGTGACGCCAAGCGCCGCAGCACCCGGCCCATCGGCTGGTCGAGTGCCTGAGCCAATTCGGCAGGATCGTGACCCATCTCCCCCGCCACCCGCTCCAGCCGCGCCAGCCGCGCCAAAGGCAGCGCCGCCGCATCGCGGGCGATCTGTTGCAACACCCCCGTCGCGATATGCCGCGCGGCCTTGGTCTTGAGCGTATCGGCCTGTTCGACCAGCGCCGCAATCGCCGCCTGCGGGGCGCGCGCCTCTTCCAAAGGGTCGAAACGGTAGTCATGCGCGGCGAGGAAACTCTCTACCTCGGCCTGGGGCGAATGGGCCACCTCGCGGGTCTCGGCGGCACTATCGAAATAGGTCACCAGCGCCTGCGCGCTGTCGGACAGGCGGCGGCTGTCTTGGTGGATATTGGCGTGGAACCTGTCGCGCCATTCCGCCTGCAAACTGTCTGTTTCGGCCAGAATCGCGGCGGTGGAGCGGATCGCCGCGGCGGTACTCAATAGCTCATGCATGGAGGTGGCAAGCTGCGGGTCATGGGCCAACCGATCCGAGAGCGCCTCGACCGTCTGCTCCAATGCCGCGATGCGGCGCTGGCTGTTGGCCAGCACCTTGGCCCAGCCCGGAAACCGCCCCGCAAACTCATCCGCCCGGTCGCTCTCCGGCCCGGTTAGCCCCGCATCCTCCGCCGCCTCGCGCAGGGTGGCGATCAGCGCGGCTTCGGCCCCTTCGGTCAGCGCCTGCGGTTCGACCCCAAGCGCATGGGCGATGTTGAGCAAGAGCTTGCCGCCGATTCTGCGCCGATTGTGCTCGATAAGGTTGAGATAGCTGGCCGAGATGCCGCTTTGCTGCGCAAGCTCCGCCTGTTTCAGCCCCGCCATCACGCGCCGCTCACGGATGCGGCTGCCGGTCAGCCCTTCACGCATGGGACGGCCCGGCCGGATGTTTCGCCCGTTGTTTCAAGGTCTTTCTGCGCCGCAATATCATATTCTTTACAGTCCCTCCGGCAGGATTGCGAATATATTTACAAAAAAATCGTTTCGATCAAGCGCCTTATTGATCGGTTTTCATTTTCCGCGCCATAGTTTCTTTGCACTATTGCGTGTTGTGGCATCGGGGGGAGGTTCCGCTGCCGCGACTTACAAAAATGGGAGGACTTCATGTCGTTTACGAAACTGACACGCCGCGGGCTGATCCAGACCGGCGCGGTTGCCGGTGCAGGGTTGGCGTTGCCGACCTATCTGCGCGCGGAAAATCACGCGGGCTTTACCAACGCCCCCACGGGCAGCACCGTGACGCTTGGCTTCAACGTGCCCCAGACCGGCCCCTATGCCGAAGAAGGTCTGGATGAGCTGCGCGCGCAGGAACTTGCGGTCGAACACCTTAATGGCGGGGGCGACGGCGGCATGATGAACACCTTCAGTTCCAAGGCGCTGAAAGGGAACGGTATTCTGGGTAAAAAGGTCGAATATGTCACCGGCGACACCCAGACGAAATCCGACGCGGCCCGCGCCAGCGCCAAGTCGATGATCGAAAAAGACGGCGCGGTGATGATCAACGGCGGCTCGTCCTCGGGCGTGGCCGTGGCGGTGCAAGACCTTTGCCAATCGGCGGGCGTGATCTTCATGGCGGGTCTCACCCACGCCAATGACACCACCGGCAAGGACCGCAAGGCCAATGGCTTCCGGCATTTCTTCAACGCCTATATGTCCGCCGCCGCCCTCGCCCCGGTGCTCAAAAACGCCTATGGCTCTGAGCGTCGCGCCTATCACCTGACGGCGGATTACAACTGGGGCTGGACCCAGCAAGAATCCATCGCCGCCGCGACCGAGGCGATGGGCTGGGAGACCGTGGAGAACGTGCTGACGCCGCTCGCCTCGACCGATTTCTCCTCCTATATCGCGCCGGTGCTGAACTCGGGCGCCGATGTGCTGGTGCTGAACCACTACGGCGGCAACATGGTGAACTCGCTCACCAATGCGGTGCAGTTCGGCCTGCTCGACAAACAGGTGAACGGCAAGAAATTCGAGATCGTCGTGCCGCTCTACTCCGAACTGATGGCCGCCGGTGCCGGGGCCAACGTGCAGGGCGTGATCGGCTCGATGAACTGGAACTGGCAGCTGCAGGATGAGGGGTCGAAGGCCTTTACAAAATCCTTTGGCGAGAAATACGGCCGTCCGCCGTCGAACTCCGCGCATACCTGCTACGTGCAGACCCTGCTCTATGCCGATGCCGTGGAACGCGCAGGATCGTTCAACCCCTGCGCCGTGGTCGAGGCGCTTGAGGGCTATGAGTTCGACGGGCTGGGCAACGGGCCGACGCTCTACCGTGCGGACGATCACCAGTGCTTCAAGGACGTGCTCGTGATGAAGGGGGCAGAGAACCCGACCAGCGAATACGACACGCTGGAGATCGTCGAACAGACGCCCCGTGCACAGGTCGAATATGCCCCCGATCACCCGATGTTCGCGGGCGGTGATCTGGGCAAATGCAACCCCGGCGCGTGATCCGCTGACATCAGATGGCGCGCGGGCCTGATCCTGCGCGCCCTTTTTATCGCTGCAAGCGGCCAAGCCGCTTGTAAACGCTTCCCTTACAGGTGGGGACCATGGACGCAATCCTTCTGCAAATACTCAACGGCCTCGACAAAGGCTCGGCCTATGCGCTCATTGCGCTCGGGCTGACGCTGATCTTCGGCACCCTTGGCGTGGTCAATTTCGCCCATGGGGCGCTCTTCATGATCGGGGCCTTCTGTTCGGTCACGCTGCAACGCATTCTGACGCTCAGCGTCGAGACCATCGACGAGACCAAGAAGGATTTCCTCGGCAATCCGCTGAAGGTCAAAACCCCCTATGTCGAACAGTGGTTCGGGCCGGAAACGGGACAGGCGATTATCGATTGGTCGGTGCCGCTGGCGATCCTCTTTGCGATCCCGGTGATGCTGCTTATCGGCTTCATCATGGAACGCGGGCTGATCAAACATTTCTACAAGCGCCCCCATGCGGATCAGATCCTCGTGACCTTCGGCCTCGCCATCGTTTTGCAGGAAGTCGTCAAATATTTCTACGGCGCCAACCCAATCCCCACACCCGCGCCTGAGGCCTTTGTCGGCAGCTTCGACTTCGCGCCGCTCTTGGGTTTGGACACGTCTTTGGCCTACCCCTATTGGCGCTTGGTCTACTTTGGCTTTTCGACCCTCATCATCGCCGCGGTCTTTGCTTTCTTGCAGTTCACCACCTTCGGCATGGTGGTTCGCGCAGGCATGGCGGATCGTGAGACCGTGGGCCTTCTGGGCATCGACATCGACCGCCGCTTTACCATCATGTTCGGCATCGCCGCCGCCGTGGCAGGGCTTGCGGGCGTGATGTATGCGCCGATCAACTCGCCCAATTATCATATGGGCATGGACTTTCTGGTGCTGAGCTTTGTCGTCGTCGTGGTCGGCGGCATGGGCTCGCTGCCCGGCGCGGTGCTGGCGGGGTTCCTGCTGGGCATCCTCGAAAGCCTCGCTTCCATGAATGAAATCAAAAGCATCATCTACGGTATCGACCAGATCATCATCTACGTCGTTGCCATCGTGATCCTGCTGGTCCGCCCGCGCGGTCTGATGGGGCGCCGCGGCGTGATGGAGGAATAAGACATGTTCGGACTGGAAAAACGCGATACGCTTCTTTTGGGGGTCGTGATCGTTCTCACGCTCTTCGCCCCCTTCATCCTCAACCCCTTTCCGGCGGATTCGGGCCTTGCACAGTTCAACGCGGGCTACCCCGACCTGATGCAACGCTTTGTGATCTTTGGCATCTTTGCTATTGGGTTCAACATCCTCTTCGGGCTGACCGGCTATCTCTCTTTTGGCCATGCGGCCTTTCTGGGGGTCGGTTCCTACTCTGCCGTCTGGATGTTCAAACTGCTCAGCTACAACGTCGTGCCCGCGCTGGTGCTGGCCGTCATCATGGCGGGGCTGTTCTCGGCATTGATCGGCTACATCAGCCTGCGGCGCTCGGGCATCTACTTTTCGATCCTAACGCTGGCCTTCGCGCAGATGTCCTTCAACCTCGCCTATTCAGTACTGACGCCGATCACCAATGGTGAGACGGGGTTGCAGATCTACACCTCCGATCCGCAGTACCTCCAATCCGTGGACGCGCCTTCGTTCCCGAATCTCTTCGGTGCCGCGATGAACTCCTCGACGACGCTGTTCTTCGGCGGTTGGACCTTCACTTTCTCAGTCGGCTACTATTTCTGCGCGGTCTTCCTGATCCTCGCCTTCTATCTGGCGATCCGCATCTTCCGCTCGCCCTTCGGCATGATGCTGCGGGCGGTGAAATCTAACCAGCAGCGGATGAATTACACCGGGCTGAATACGCGCCCCTACACGCTGGCGGCCTTTGTCATCTCGGGCATGTATGCCGGGCTTGCGGGCGGTCTGCTGGCGGCGATGGACCCGCTGGCGGGGGCCGAGCGGATGCAGTGGACGGCCTCCGGCGAAGTGGTGCTGATGACGATCCTTGGCGGCGCGGGCACCTTGATCGGGCCGGTGCTGGGCGCGGGCTTCATCAAGTATTTCGAGAACATCTTTGCCAAGATCAACGACAACGTGCTGCACGGCTGGTTCGCCTTCATGCCCGATGGGATCGAAGACGCGATGGTCGCGATCATCCACCCCTTCGTCGGCAAGGGCTGGCACCTGACGCTTGGCCTTCTGTTCATGCTGGTCGTGATCTTCCTGCCCGGTGGGCTGGTCGAGGGCGGGCAACGTCTGGGCCGGGTCTTCCGCCGCCGGGACAAGAACGCAGGCTCGGTCGAGGCCGACGCCGCCCAACAGCGCAGCGAAGCCGCGGAATAGGAGAGACATCATGGCCATTCTCGAAGTCAAAAATGTCGGCAAGCGCTTTGGCGGGTTGCAGGCGCTGAGCGACGTGAACCTCAGCGTGGCGGAGAACTCCGTCCACGCGATCATCGGCCCCAATGGGGCGGGCAAATCCACGCTGCTGAACTGTCTGGTGGGCAAGCTCATCCCCGATACCGGATCGGTCATGTTCGACGGGCAGTCGGTGCTGGGGCGCAAACCCTATGAGATCAACCAGATGGGCATTTCCCGCGTGTTCCAAACGCCCGAGATCTTTGGTGATCTGACGGTGATGGAAAACATGCTGATCCCCTGCCTTGCCAAACGCGACGGGGCGTTTCAACTGAACGGCTGGTCGCGGGTCGTGGGCCAGCGCGACATGATCGACAAGGCCGAGGAAATGCTGCGCGACATGCGTATGATTGACAAACGGCACATGCCCGCGGCCTCCATGTCGCGCGGGGACAAACGGCGGTTGGAGATCGCCATGTGCCTCGCCCAAGACCCCCGCCTGCTGCTTTTGGACGAACCGACCGCCGGGATGGCGCGGGCCGACACCAACAACACCATCGACCTGCTCAAACAGATCAAGGACGAGCGCGACATCACCATCGCCATCATCGAACACGACATGCATGTCGTCTTTTCACTGGCCGAGCGGATTACCGTGCTGGCCCAAGGCACGCCGCTGGTCGAAGACACGCCCGACCGGATCAAGGGCCACCCCAAGGTGCGCGAAGCCTACCTCGGCGAAAGCCAAGACGCCGCCTGACCCCCTCCCTTTGCCGCAGATCTAGGACAGCATATGACCACCAGTACGCTCGACAAGAACGCCAACCACGCCCAAACCGCCCCCGCTTTCCTCTCGGTCTGGGACATTCACGCCTATTACGGCGAAAGCTACATCGTGCAGGGGGTGAGCTTTAACGTCCATGAGGGGGAGATTCTCGCCCTGCTGGGCCGCAACGGGGCGGGCAAAACCTCGACCCTGCGGGCCATCGCGCGGGTGAGCGACCCGGAGCTGAAACGCGGCGAGGTCTGGCTCGACCATCAGCCGCTGCATAATATGGCCAGCCACCAAGCCTCTGCCGCGGGGCTGGCGCTGGTGCCCGAGGATCGGCGCATCATTTCCGGCCTCACGGTCGAAGAGAACCTCAAACTCGCCCAGATCGCCCCGCCCATCGGCTGGTCGCTCGACCGGCTCTATGACCTCTTCCCCCGCCTGCGCGAACGGCGCCATCAAGAGGGGGTGACCCTCTCGGGCGGGGAGCAGCAGATGCTCGCTATCGCCCGCGCTTTGGCCCGTGATATCAAGGTGTTGCTGCTCGATGAACCCTACGAAGGGCTCGCGCCGGTGATCGTGGATGAGATCGAAAAGACGCTGGGGCTGATCAAGGCGCAGGGCATCACTACGATTCTGGTCGAACAAAACGCGGTGCGGGCGCTGAAACTGGCCGACCGGGCGGTGATCCTCGACACCGGCGGCGTGGTCTTTGACGGCACCGCCGCCGAGGTGCTGGACAACGCGGAACTGCGCGCAGAATACCTCGCGATCTGACCTAAGGTCACTCAGGTCCGGCGCGCGCGGCTGAGGCCCCGCCTCTTTCTCGCGCCCCGGACCGCTTTGCGCGACAAAAAACCGATCCTACCCCCTAGACAACAGTTGGCTTTTCATGGCTTTGCCCATGCCCTATAAGCGTGCCAATCAATCGCGCAGCGACGGGCCGCAGGCCTGCCGAAATCTTCGAGGATCCAATGACAAACAACACCCATGACGCTGACGTGGCCTTCATCAAGGCCCTCGCCGAGCTGCTGAATGAAAACGACCTGACGGAGCTTCAGGTGAAACGCGACTATGCCGAGGATGACAGCCTGAACGTGCGCGTCAGCCGCAAGCCCCCGCAGCAGGTCATGGCCGCCCCCCAGCAGCAGTACCAAGCCGCCCCCGCGCCTGCCGCCGCATCGGCCCCTGCCGCGGCCCCCGCAGCTTCCGCGCCAGCCCCTGCCGCAGACGCCGATCCCGCCGATCACCCCGGTGCCGTGACCTCGCCGATGGTGGGCACCGTGTATCTTCAAGCCGAGCCGGGCGCGCCGGCCTTCATCTCCGTCGGGGCCTCCGTCTCCGAAGGTGACACGCTTCTGATCGTCGAGGCGATGAAGACCATGAACCATATCCCCGCCCCCCGCGCCGGCACCGTCAAGCGCATCCTCGTCGGCGACGGCGATGCCGTGGAATTCGGCGCGCCGCTGGTCATCCTGGAATAAGGGCCGGACATGTTCAGCAAAATCCTAGTTGCCAACCGGGGAGAGATCGCGCTGCGCGTCATCCGCGCGGCCCGCGAGATGGGCATCCAGACCGTCGCGGTGCATTCCACCGCCGACAGTGACGCGATGCACGTGCGCATGGCCGACGAATCCGTCTGCATCGGCCCGCCCTCCTCGACCCAATCCTACCTGTCGATCCCCGCCATCATCGCGGCCTGCGAGATCACCGGCGCCGAGGCGATCCACCCCGGCTACGGATTCCTGTCCGAGAACGCGAATTTCGTGCAGGTGATCGAAGATCACGGGCTCACCTTCATCGGCCCCACCGCCGAGCATATCCGCGTCATGGGCGACAAGATCACCGCCAAAGACACGATGAAAAAGCTCGGCGTGCCCTGCGTGCCCGGCTCCGACGGCGGGGTCACCTCGCTGGAAGACGCCAAGCGCATCGGTGAGGAGATCGGCTATCCGGTCATCATCAAGGCCACTGCCGGTGGTGGCGGCAAGGGCATGAAAGTGGCCCAGACCGCAGCCGACATGGAAAAAGCCTTCCAGACCGCGCGGGCCGAGGGCAAGTCGAACTTTGGCAACGACGAAGTCTATATCGAGAAATACCTCACCACGCCACGCCACATCGAGATTCAGGTCTTTGGCGACGGCAAGGGCAATGCCGTGCATCTGGGCGAGCGGGACTGTTCGCTGCAGCGCCGCCACCAAAAGGTTTTCGAGGAGGCCCCCGGCCCCTCGATCACCGCCGAGGAACGCGCACGCATCGGCAAGACCTGCGCCGACGCCGTGGCCAATATCAACTACATCGGCGCCGGCACGATCGAGTTCCTCTACGAGAACGGCGAGTTCTACTTCATCGAGATGAACACCCGCCTGCAAGTGGAACACCCGGTGACCGAGGCGATCTTTGGCGTCGATCTGGTGCGCGAACAGATTCGCGTGGCCGAAGGCCTGCCGATGTCCTTCACGCAGGAGGATTTGCAGATCAACGGCCATGCCATCGAGGTGCGCATCAACGCCGAGAAATTGCCGAACTTCGCGCCCTGCCCGGGCAAGATCACGCAGTATCACGCCCCCGGCGGGCTTGGCGTGCGGATGGATTCGGCGTTGTATGACGGCTATTCGATCCCGCCCTTCTACGACAGCCTGATTGGCAAGCTCATCGTGCACGGCCGCGACCGGCCCGAGGCGCTGGCCCGTCTGGGGCGCGCCCTGGGTGAGTTGATCGTGGACGGGGTCGACACCACCGTGCCGCTGTTCCACGCGCTGCTGGCCGAGGAGGACATCCAATCGGGCGGCTACAACATCCACTGGCTTGAGCATTGGCTGGAAACCAACCTCGGCGACGGCTGACATGACATGTCGGATCTGACGCCAGAGATCCTGCTCCACGGCTATTCCATCGGGATTTTCCCCATGGCGGAACACCGCGACGACCCGGAAATTTTCTGGGTCGATCCGCGGCGCCGTGGGGTGATGCCGCTCAATGGTTTCCACATCTCGCGCTCTCTGGCCCGCGCCATCCGGCGCAGCCCCTTTCACCACACGATCAACCGTGATTTCCGAGCTGTCGTCGCCGGTTGCGCCGACCGCGAAGACACATGGATCAATGCCGAGATCACCGCGCTCTACACTGCGTTGCACCGCGCGGGCTACGCTCATTCGCTTGAGGTTTGGGACGGTGATGCGCTGGTGGGCGGCGTCTATGGCGTGACATTGGGGCGTGCGTTCTTTGGCGAGAGCATGTTTTCGCGCCGGACCAATGCGTCAAAAATGGCGCTGGCGGCGCTGGTGGATCGGCTGCGCCGCGCGGGGTTCACCCTGTTCGATACGCAGTTTTTAACCGATCACCTCGCCTCTCTCGGGGCGGTGGAGATTTCGCGGGCAGAATATCACGCGCAGCTCGATGTGGCGAAACGCGGCAATGCGCGGTTCAACGCGCCTAAGTTGGACAGTCTTCAGGACGTGCTGCAGCGCATGACCCAGATGTCATAGCGAAAATGCTCCAGCGCGTGCAGCGCGGGGGCCGAGGCGATCATCCAACCGGAAAACAAGGCGCTGTCGCTGCCCTTTTCGGTGATCTCAAGCGCGGCATAGGCATTGGCCGCCGGATCCCCCGCCGGATAGCGGCAATCGACCATGGAGATCTGCAAATTGCCCAAGGTCAGGCGGTCACCCTTGGCAATCTCCAGATCGGTCGTGTCACCCGAAATCTTGTCCAAGGCACGCAACACGCCGCCCGAGGCACTGGCGACCTGCCCCCCCTCTTGAGCGTGAAGCGGCGCGGCCAGCACAAGCGCGGCCAAGAGAAGCTTTTTCATGGGTCCACCCGGATTGCGTGAGCTTTGGGGCCGCGCGAAAGGCGCGGCCAACCGATCATTCAGGCTGCCACGCCTCGTAATCCTTACGTTCGACAGGTTCGGCGCGGCGCAGCGACCCGGCAGGCGCATAGGCCATGGCGGTGCCGGTGCGATTCTCAACATGGGCCTTTTCCCACGGCTTATGCGCCAGCGGCTTGTCGGTCGGCGGCTCATCCCATGTGCGGTGCAGCCAGCCATGCCAATCGGGGCTCACGCGGCTCGCCTCGGCCTCACCGTTGAAAATGACCCAGCGTTTGCTGTCGTCGGCGTTGCGGTAATAGACGTTGCCCTGCGCGTCTTCGCCCACCTTGCTGCCCTTGCGCCAAGTGAAAAGCTGGGTGTTCAGCGTCTGGCCGTTCCACCATGTGACACTGCGCAGAAGTGAATTGAGAATGCCCATTGAGGTCTCCGTTCCTGTTGTCCGTTATATGCACCATGGAGGCTTTGGCGTCCAGCCTCGCCGCGCAGGAGGTTCGGGATGCTGCGGGTTTCACTGCCCGCGGGGAACCGCACATATCCCCCCAATTCGCCTCCGAAAATCAGCCCTCGGCGGCGTCGCGCAAAAGCGCGGTGCATTCGATTTCAATCCGGTACTTTGGGTCGATCAACCCACATTCGATCATCGTCGCGGCAGGTGGATGCGCGCCAAAAGCCTCCCGCAGGAGCGGCCAGCAGGCTTCGAACTCCGCCGCGTCGGGCAGCATGTAGGTGACGCGCACCACATGGGCAAAATCGCTGCCTGCCTCGGCCAAAGCGGCCTTGATCGTCGCCAATGCCGCGGCGCATTGCGCTGTGACGTCAGCCCCCTCGCCCACGGTGCCCGAGACATGGACCATGCCGCCTGCCACCACCGCGCGGCTGTAGCCGATCTTGTTCTCATAGATGCCACCCGATGAAATGCGCCGCATATTGCCTCCCTGAAACGCAAAAGGGCGGACCTGATGGCCCGCCCCTATGACTTGGCCCAACGCGCTTAGCCCGCGCTGGCTGGTTCCTTGCTTTCGCTGTCGGCGTGGATCATCAGCGGCTTGGCCTCGGATGTGACGGCCTCCTCGTTGACGACCACTTCGCTCACCGTCTCCAGCCCCGGCAGTTCGAACATCGTGTCGAGCAGGATGTCTTCGAGGATGGAGCGCAGACCGCGAGCGCCAGTCTTCCGCTCGATCGCGCGTTTGGCGATGGCTTGCAGCGCGTCATCGGTGAAGGTCAGCTGCGTGTCCTCTAATTCGAACAGACGCTGGTACTGTTTGACCAGAGCGTTCTTCGGCTCGGTCAGGATGGTGACCAGAGCGTCCTCATCCAGATCTTCGAGTGTTGCCAGAACCGGCAGACGGCCCACGAATTCCGGGATCAGACCGAACTTCAGCAGGTCTTCGGGTTCGAGGTCAGTGAAAATCTCACCAATGCCGCGGGCGTCATTGTCACGCACATCGGCGCCGAAGCCCATGGCAGAGCCTTTGCCGCGCTGCGCGATGATCTTGTCGAGACCGGCAAAAGCACCGCCGCAGATGAAGAGGATGTTCGTGGTGTCCACCTGCAGGAACTCCTGCTGCGGATGCTTGCGCCCGCCCTGCGGCGGCACGGAGGCCACGGTCCCTTCCATCAGTTTCAACAGCGCCTGCTGCACGCCCTCGCCCGACACGTCACGGGTGATCGAGGGGTTTTCAGACTTGCGGGTAATCTTGTCGACCTCGTCGATATAGACGATGCCGCGCTGCGCGCGCTCGACGTTGTATTCCGACGCCTGCAACAGCTTGAGAATGATGTTCTCCACATCCTCGCCCACATAGCCGGCCTCGGTCAGCGTGGTCGCGTCGGCCATGGTGAAGGGCACATCGAGGATGCGCGCCAGCGTCTGCGCCAGCAACGTCTTGCCGCAGCCAGTGGGGCCGATCAGCAGGATGTTGGATTTCGCCAGTTCTATATCGCCGCCCTTCTGGGCGTGGTTCAACCGCTTGTAGTGGTTGTGGACCGCCACCGAGAGCACGCGCTTGGCCATCGCCTGACCGATCACATAGTCGTCCAACACGCCGCAGATGTCGCGGGGCGTGGGCACGCCATCGGTCGCCTTGAGGCCCGAGGCTTTGGTCTCTTCTCGGATGATATCCATGCACAGCTCGACGCATTCGTCGCAGATGAACACGGTCGGCCCCGCAATCAGCTTGCGCACCTCGTGCTGGCTCTTGCCGCAGAAGCTACAGTAGAGCGTATTTTTGCTGTCGTTGCCGGAATTATTCGCCATCTCAAACCTTTCAGGTCTGTCGTGTATGTCCGCCCCGGTCTTGGGGCCGCGAGATTTGGCCTCAAGCTTAGGCCAGTGACCCCGGCGCTACAATCGCAAAATATGCAGCGCCGGGCCCCTTCGATTACTTGTCTTTCTTGTCCTTGCCACCGGCGGCAGCCTCATCGGCTTTGCCGCGGCTTTCGACGATCTCATCGAGATGGCCCCATTCCTTGGCTTCCTCTGGCGTCATCCACAGATCACGGTCGAGGGCTTTTTGAACGGTTTCTAGCGGCTGGCCGGAGTGTTTGACATAAAGCTGATACATCCGCTCACGGGTGCGTTCGATGTGACGCGCCGAGATCAGGATATCTTCGGCCATGCCCTGCGAGCCGCCGGAGGGCTGGTGGATCATCACCTCGGCATTGGGCAGCGCGAAACGCATGCCCTTTTCGCCGCCGATCGCGATGACCGACCCCATGGAGGCCGCCATGCCACAGATCAAGGTCGAGACCTTGGGCTTGATATATTGCATCGTGTCGTAGATCGACAGGCCCGCCGTCACCTCGCCACCGGGCGAGTTGATGTACATGCTGATTTCCTTGGAGGGGTTCTCGGCCTCAAGGTGCAACAGCTGGGCGACGACCAGATGGCTCATCCCGCTGTGGATCGGGCCGTTGACGAAGATAATCCGCTCTTTCAGCAGACGCGAGAAGATGTCGTAGGACCGCTCGCCCCGGCTGGTTTGCTCAACCACCATCGGGACAAGCGTGTTCATATAGGTGTTGATCGGATCGTTCATGCGTGCCTGCCTCAGTTCCTGTTCGCGGGACCATACCCGCAAAACTGTTACCCAGAGATTAGTCCCCCCGGTATGGGGGTTCAAGGGGGGCAGGCACGACAGTCTGCGCTAATCGCGCCGATCACTCCGACGCGTCGCGCAGGTAGGCGATCAACGCGTCGATATCCTCGGGCTTGCGCACACCCCGGAACGACATTTTAGTGCCTTTCATGAAGCCCTTAGGGTCCGCCAGAAAGGCGCTCAACTCATCGTGAGACCAGACCAACCCCTCCGCCGCTGCGGCCTGCATGGCTTTGGAGTAGCGGAAGCCGTCAACCGCTCCCGCCGGGCCATCCACGATGCCGTTCAGCATCGGCCCGACACGGTTCTTGGCCTTGGCGCCGATCTGGTGGCAGGATTTGCATTTGCGAAACGCCTTCTCCCCGGCCTTGATCAGCGCGGGATCGGCGGCGGGGGCTTCGGCCACCTCGACCGGCGCGGGGGGCTCTTCGGGGGCAGGCTCCGCCGCGGCTTTGGCCTCTTCGGCCTTAGCCTCTTCGGCTGCGGCCTTGGCGGCGGTCTCCTCGGGCGTCACGTCCAGCACGGCTGCGCGCATGGTGATCTCGACCGAGGATTTGCAATCGCTCATGCAGGGGTTTTGCTTGAAGGACGCAAACTCGACCTCCGCCCGGTCATCGGGTTTGAAGGCCTCCTCATTTGGCAGGCGCAGATCGGCGAAGTTCTCTGAGGAGAGCACGAAATCCTCATCCACCTCGTCATTGAGATAGAGCAGATAAGCGGTGATCGCATAGACCTCATCATCGCTCAGCGACTGCGCATCGCCGAAGGGCATCGCCCGGTTCACATAGTCGTAAACCGTTGAAAGGTATGGCCAATAGCTGCCGATCGTTTTGACGGGGCGCATGTCGGTCAGGCTGCCCTGCCCGCCTGCAAGCACCGGCCAACGGCCTGTGCCCTCGCCAAAGACGCCGTGGCAGGAGGCGCATTTCGCGGTGTAAATCTCATCCCCGGTCATCACGTCGCCACGGCCCTCGGGCAGACCTGTGCCGTCAGGGCGCACGTCGATATCCCACAGCGCGACCTCTTCGGGGGTGGCGGAGCGGCCGAGGCCCAGAGGCTCGGCGGCCAGCGGGCTTGCCAGCGCGGTGGTCAGGAGGGCAGCTTTAAGAAATCTCGACATTTTCCGCCTTTCCGTCTGCATCGACCGCCCAGGTCTGGATGCCGTTGTTGTGGTAGATCGAATTCTCGCCCCGGACCGCGCGCAACGCGTGTTTGGTGGGCTGGACGTAGCCGGTGCTGTCATGCGCGCGGCTTTGCAGCAGCAGGGGTTTGCCGTCCCATTCGAAGTCAAAGTAGAAGCGGTGCAGCGCCTTGGGCGTGCTCGGCCCGTCCATCCGCGCCTGATGCCATGTGATGCCGCCATCCAGTGTCACATCCACGCGCGGGATCGTGCCGCGGCCCGACCACGCGAGGCCGGTCAGAACGGTCGGCCCCGGGCCATGGGTGATCGGCGCCTGCGGGCTGGGGCTGGTGATGACCGATTTCGCGTCCATCTCCCAAGTGAAGCGCCGCGCCACACCATCGGCCATGAGGTCGGTATATTTGCTGGTCTCCTCGCGGTGGTGCCAAGGCTGGTCGCCGACCTCGAGCCGGCGCAGCCATTTGACCCACATGTTGCCCTCCCAGCCGGGCACGACGAGGCGCACCGGGTAGCCCTGTTCGGGGCGCAGCGCTTCGCCGTTCATCTTGAGGGCCACGAGGCAATCGTCGAGCGCCTTTTCCATCGGGATCGACCGGCTCATCGCCGCCGCATCCGCGCCCTCGGCGAGCAGCCACTTGCCCTCGGGCTTCACGCCCGCCTCCTCCAGCACCAGCCGCAGCGGCACGCCGGTGTATTGGACGTTGTGGATCATGCCATGGGTGAACTGGCAGCCATTAAGCTGCGAGCCGCGCCACTCCATCCCGGAGTTGGCCGCGCATTCGAGGAAATAGACGTGGTTCTCGCGCGGGAAACGCATCAGGTCTTCCATGGTAAAGACCAGTTCGCGGCCCACCAAACCATTGATCATCAAGCGGTGTTCCGCCGGATCGACCTTGGCCACCCCCGAGTGGTGCCGCTCAAAGCAGACGCCGTTGGGGGTGATCGTGCCATCCAGCGCATGGATCGGGGTGAAGTTGATCGAGCTCACCGGGTCGGCGGTCAGCCATTCCACGGTGCGGCGTTTCACATCCGCTTCGAAAGGCGACGGCTTGCCGTAAGGCGCGACGTCAACGCCGTCGCCCAACTCCTGCATCCATGGATGGATCGCAATGCCCGGATCGGTCTGGGCGGCGCTGGCCTGCCCCGCCAGCGTCCCCGCGGCCGCCGCCCCTGCCCCCGTCAGAAAGGCACGGCGCGATGGCCCCTTGTGGTTCTCTTCTGTCATGTCGTGGCCCTCACATATTCAAATTCATTTTATTGAATTTGTATCTATGTGAGAACCCCTATTCTCATTTTTCTTACTTTGGCAGAACGATTTTCACCGGGGTCCGGGCGCCTTCGCCCACGGTGTTCAGTTTCGAGATATGGCTCTCCACCACGTCCCAGATCGGCGGGCCTTCGGTGCCCTCGTTGACCGAGGCCCAACCGGCCACGACATAGCTGCGCTGCGCGTCGATGGGCTCGCCGGTGCTCAAGAGGGTCATCTCGCTAATCCGCTCGCCCTGCGGCTTGGCGATGTCCATCTTGAAGCCCATGCCACCGACGCGCACCATGTCGCCGCCCTGCTGGTAATAGGGGTCCGGGTTGAACAGGTTGTCGCCCACGTCTTCTAGCACGACCTTCAGGAATTCGCCCGTCATTTCCGTGCGGTAGGCATTGGGATAGGTCATCGAGGTGACGTTGAAGATATCCTCGCGGGTGATGTCCTGCCCCGGCAGGATCGACGGCCCCCAGCGGACCCCGGGGCTGAGCGCGATCTCGGCGTCGCGCTCGCTCAGCAGCGCGTCGCAGATGAGGTCATCCCACGTCCCGTTGAAATTGCCCCGACGGTAGAGCAGCGCATCACTCTGACCGACCACATGAGTCAGTTCCTCAAGGAAGGGCGCGCGCTGCGCGTCGATCAGCTTGGCCACCTCGGCATCCGGCGTGATCAGGTCCGAAAAGATCGGGATCAGTTTGTGCCGGATCCCCATCATCTTGCCGTCACGCACGTCCAGATCGACGCGGGAAACAAATTTCCCGTTCGAGCCCGAGGCGATGATATGTGTCTGGCCCACGAGCACCGGTTCGGGCAGCGCGTCATGGGTGTGGCCCGAGAGGATCACGTCGATCCCTTTGACGATCCCGGCCATCTTCTTGTCGACGTCGAAACCGTTGTGGCTGAGGCAGACGACCAGTTCGGCCCCCTGCGCGCGGACCTCGTCGACCATCTGCTGCATATTCTCGTCGCGGATGCCGAAGGAGTATTCGGGGAACATCCAGCCGGGGTTGGCGATGGGCATATAGGGAAAGGCCTGCCCGATGACGGCGATCTTCACGCCCCCGCGTTCGAAGAATTCGTAAGGCTTGAACAGTTCCGCCGGCTCGTCCCATTCACGGTCAAAAATGTTCTGGCCGAGGGCGGCAAAGGGCAGCCCCTCGACGATCTCCTGTACCCGCTCGGAGCCCAGCGTGAACTCCCAGTGGAAGGTCATCGCATCGGGCTTCAGCGCGTTCATCACGTTAACCATGTCCTGCCCTTCGGTCTTAAGACAGGTCAACGAGCCGTGCCATGTGTCGCCGCCATCCAAGAGCAGCGCGTCGGGCCGGTCGGCGCGGATGGCGTTCAGCACGGTGGCCACGCGGTCCAGCCCGCCGACCTTGCCGTAGGCCTGTGCTTGGGCCACGAAATCGTCGTAGGTCAGGGCATAATCCAGCGGCGTGCCGCCGCCGATGCCGTAGCGGACGCGGAAATCCTCGCCGGTGATATGGGGCACCTTGCCGCGGTTTTCGCCCACGCCGATGTTGACGGCGGGCTCGCGGAAATAGATCGGCTTTAGCTGGGCATGGATGTCGGTCACATGCATCAGGGTGACATTGCCGAACTTCTCGAACTCCAGAAGCGCGTCCTGATCAAAGCGGTCCTGTGCCGCCAGCCGCGCCCAGTTGCCGAAGCCCGAGCCGCCATAGATGGAGGCCGCGGCCATGGACATTTGCAGAAAATCACGGCGAGACAGCATGTTACGCTCCAGCACTTGAAAACAGGGAAAGGCCCCGCCCCCATGCGGGGGGCGGGATCATGTCAGGCGAAACGCCCGGAAATTAAATCAGTTACGCACCGAGGGGGCTTCGACCGACAGGCCGTTGCCGCGGCTGGCGACGTAAAGCTCCAGCGCCACGAACTCGGGGCTGCCGGGGCTGAAAGTCTCGGCCCGCGTGTCGCGTACACAGCCCTTGAAACGCGCATGGGCGCTGTTGAGCTTGGTGTTTTTCAGACGGTAGACCGGGAAGCCGTTGATCTGGCCCTGGCTCAGGTGGTCGGCCCGGATCATGTTGCCGTAGTTGTCCTCGTGGCAATTGGCGCAGCTCAGCTCAAGCTGGCCGTAGCGGGTGTAGTACATCTCTTTGCCCTGCTCCCATGTGCTCTGGGCCGGGCCATCGATCGCCACGTTGACCGGCATGCCGCGCGACTGGACCGAGATCAGCGCCTCCATCGCCGTCATCTGGCTGCCGGTGTATTTGTAGGGCTCGGCGCCCATCTGGTTCTCGCGGCAATCGTTGATCTGCTGCGCCAGCGTGCGCACCTCGCCCGCATCCTCGTTCCACTTCGGATAGACCGCGCGGACCCCCTTCATAGAGGTCTCGACATCGTTGTGGCAGGAGGCACAGGACTTGCCCTCGCTGCCCTCTGCCGTGTCCCACGCCGCCTGCGCCTGATCGACAAAGATCATGCCGGAGTTGTCGAAGTCGTCCATTTGAAGCTGCTGCGTCTCGTCCGAGCGGAAACGCCAGCCAGACATGATCTCGGGCAAGGCGCCGTCGAGATGCGCGGGCGCATTGGTCTTGGTCACCATCTCGATCTCGCCGTTGACGACAAGCTCGACCTCCTCATCGGCGGCCCCCAGCGTGGGGGCGGCCACCAAAAGCGCCGCGACCGCGGTCATTGCCTTGAATTTCATGTCTTTCCTCCCTGTTCCATGCGCCGCTTGGCTGACCCGATGGGTCAGCCGATGGCGATGGATTTGACTTCTTCGTAGACCGAACCGTCGTCGTCGTACCACGTGAACTTGAACTCGCCCGCTTCCGGAACAGTGGCGTCGAATTCGAAATAGGGGTTGGTCGACATCGCCGGTTCCATCTTCACGTCGATCACGTTCTCGCCGTTGAACTCGGCGGTGAAGCGGTTGATGATTGAACGCGGGATGACGTTGCCGTCGCTGTCCTTGCGCTGGCCCGATTCCATCGGGTGGCTGATCAGCGTCTTGATCGTGATGACCTCGCCGGCCTCGGCCTTTTTCGGCACTTTGACGCGGGGTGTTACACCTTCTGCCATTTTCTAAACTCCTGATTTGGGGCGCGCGGGCTTAGCCGCCGCAGCCACCGATTGTAACTTTGATCTCGGCGCTGGTGCGGGCGAACGTGCCGTCTTCCAGCTTGGCGATGGCGATGACGTCTTGGGTCTGCGCCAGCCGGATGCGGGTGGAGGCGCTGCGGCTGCCCGCCAGCGGGCCGAAGTTGAAGGTGCCCACGGGCGGCGTCGGGTTGCCTGCGGCCAGCACCATGATGGCCGAAGCGCCCGGGGCTTCGACCGAGATTGGCACGGTGTTGCCATTCTCGGCAATTTCAGGCGCGGTCAGGGTCACGCCGGTGTCGGCCATGTCGGCTCCGCCGGTGAATTCCGCGATCAATTCGTCCACCGTGGCGGCCGAAGCCCCCACCGGCAGGATGGTCAGCGCCATGGCGCCAAGGCCGAGGCCCAGAGTTTCACGTCTTGAGAAGTTCATCTCTCATCTCCTTGTTCGTCGGCGGCGCAGCGCGCCGTCATTCCATTCCGCGATGCGCTGATCGCGATCTCTTCCACCGGTCCCCCGCCACCGCTTGCTCAGCGCGGCGGGTGGGCCGCGTCACTCTTCTTTGAGCGTTGCCAGAAAGGCCACGACATCTTCGATTTGCTGCGCATCCAGCAGCGGCGGCAGAGGCTCGGTCCCCGCCTTGCCGGTGAAGCCATCGCCGGGGCGGACATAGCCGCTGGTCTTGTAATAGGACGGCATCATCGAGCCTTCGAAGGTCATCTTGCTATTGGCCACGATGCCGCGCAACTCGGCCTCGTTCCAGCGGTCGCCAGCCCCGTCGAGCATCGGACCTATTTCGCCCTGAAAGGGAACCTCGCTGAGCGCGCTGATCTGGTGGCAGGCCACGCAGTTGCCCGCCTTCTTGCTGCCGACGATGGCCGCACCCTTGGCGGCATCGCCGGGTGTCCCGGTCAGGGATTGTTCAACCGAACCATAGTCATCATAGGTCACGTCGGCAGGTGCCACGGTTTCAGCGGCGGCCAGAACGGGCGCGCCCGACACAATTGCGGCGGCGATCCATCTCATCATCGAAAACTTCCTCCCAGTGCCGATCACGGTGATGTGTGATCCGGTTTACCTGACCCTAAGACAGGGATGCGGCGCGGCGCAACAACAAATTCAAACTTTTGAATAGCTTTACACGCGCGGCGCCGCTTTCCCGGGTCAATCCGTGCTGCCATTGTTGCGCTCTTGGATCATCCGCGCGTGGTAGCGTTGGAAATCCTCATCGCCGTCCAGCGCATAGCGTTCCTCGTTTACCCATGTGAGCATATCAAGCGTCGTGCCCTTGCCGAACGCCCCCGGCATCACCGCCACCGCCGCCTGCGGCGCGGTCGCATCTTCGGGCACCTCATGAGGCAGGAACATCAGCGTCGGAGTAAAGAGAATCCCCCATTTCCGCGCCATCTGCTTTTCCGAGAGCGTCTCCCCGTCGAAATCGGTCACCTCGATATCGCCATGCAGGTTCAGCTGCACGACAAAGTAATTCTCTTCGATGTAATTGGCGATCTCGAGGGTGGGAAAAACCTCTTCGTGCATCTTGGTGCAATAGATGCAGCCGCGTTGCTCGAAAATCAGCATCAGACGTTTGTCCTCGCCCCTGGCCTCCTCCAGATCCTCGCGCAGGTCTTTGAAGGTGTCGCGCATCCAGGGCGTCTTGTGCAGCCCGTCGTCGCCCAGTTCCGCCGCGGCCAAAGGCCAGGCCAGCATCGCCGCCGCCACTGCGGCTCCTATCCTCGATCCGATCATCTTGGCGTCCTCCTCCTGATTGTTGCGTCTATCCTAGCGTCGTGAAGCTGGGGAACCAACGGATCATCGCATCCGCGATCAGTTGCACCCCGCCGGTCACGATCAGCACGGCAAAGAGGATCAGCATCACCCCCATCGCCTTTTCCACCTTTTGCACCAGCGCCATATGCCGCGCGGCCCAGTTAAGAAACGGTTTGGCGAAAAGTGCGGCCACTACGAAGGGCGCGGTCATCCCCGCGCCATAGGCGGCCAGCAACAGCCCGCCCCGCGCGATATCGCCCATGCCCGAGGCAATCATCAAGATCGCCGCCAGCGCGGGGCCGACGCAGGGTGTCCAGCCAAAGCCGAAGGCCAACCCCATGACATAGGCGCCCCAGACCGAGGTGGGCGTGCCGCCCCCCTCCAACCGCGCCTCGCGGTAGAGCAGCGGCACTTTGATCACGCCGAGGAAGTGCAGGCCAAAGACCGTCAGGATCGCTGCCGCCACCCAGCTCAGCGGCTCAAGGTACTGGGTGAACACCTGCCCGATGGCCGTGGCACCCATGCCGAGCAGAACAAAGATCGTCGTGACCCCAAGCGCGAAGAGCAGCGAAGACAACACCAAGCGCCGCTGCGCCCCCGGCGCGATTGCACCATCGCCGCGCAATTCGGTCACGCTGAGCCCCGCCATATAGCTAAGGTAGAATGGCACCATCGGCAGAATGCAGGGCGTAAAGAAGCTGAGCAGCCCTGCGAAAAGCGCGCCTGCATAGGTGATGTCGAACATGTTACCCCCCGCCCGCGCCGCGCCGGTCCGCCGCGCTTGAACAATTCACATATTCAAATTAGGTTGAGTGTCGTCCAAACGTCAATCAGGCAAGCCGATGATCCGCACACTGACCGCCCTGAGCCTTGCGGCGCTGACCGCCCTGCCCGCCCGGCCCAACGAGGCGGTGGAACTGGTCATGGTCGAACAGCCCGGCTGCATCTATTGCCAACGTTGGGACGAAGAGATCGCCCCCGCCTATCCCAAGACCGCCGAAGGGGCTTTCGCCCCGCTGCGCCGCGTCGATATCTCGGCCGTGGAGGAAAGCGTCACCCCGCAGCGTGCGGTGATCTTCACCCCGACCTTCTTGCTGGTCGAAGACGATGTCGAATTGGGCCGCCTCGAAGGCTACCCCGGTGCGGAGTTCTTCTGGCCCATGCTTGATACGCTCTTGCACGACAAGACCGATTTCGAGGACCCGACCGAATGACAAGCCTGCCCGTGATGACCCCCGACATGTCCCAAGAGGACATGGACCGGATGCTGGCAAATGCCGTGACCGCGTCGAATTTCCTTAAGGCGATCAGCCATGAGGGGCGGTTGATGATCCTTTGCCACCTCGTCTCTGGCGAGAAATCGGTGAGCGAGTTGGAGGCGCTGCTTTCGACCCGGCAGGCGGCGGTGTCGCAGCAGCTGTCGCGGCTCAGGCTCGAAGGTCTGGTCACGCCGCGCCGCGATGGCAAGACGATCTATTACCGGCTGGCCGACGACCGCCCGCGTAGGATGCTGGAACTGGTCTACGAATTGTTCTGCAAGGATGATTGAGCTTTGGGGGCAGCCGCTGACCGCCGCCCTTCTGGGCGGGCTGGGCGGCGTGTTGCTGGGCCTCGCCGCACGATTGGGGCGGTTTTGCACCCTCGGCGCGATCGAAGACATGCTCTATGGCGGATCGGGCGACCGGATGCGGATGTGGGGTCTGGCTATCGGCGTGGCGATGCTGGGTAGTTTCACGCTTGCTAGCTTGGGGCTGATCAACCTCGACCGCGCCTTTCACCTGACGATTGCCTTCTCTTGGGCGCCTGCGGTCTTTGGCGGGCTGATCTTCGGCTATGGCATGGCGCTGGCGGGCACCTGCGGCTTTGGCGCTTTGGCACGGCTGGGCGGCGGTGATCTGCGCGCCTTCGTGATTGTCTTGGTCATGGGGCTTGCGGCCTTTACCGTGCTCTCTGGCCCGCTTGCCCCGGCGCGCGCCCTGCTCTTTCCGCGCCAGATGAACGCCGGGCCGCCCGATGGGATCGCCCATGCGGTGGCCGCGCTTACCGGCGGATCGGTGGCGCTGATCGGCATTCTGCTGGGCCTTGCGGTCTGCCTGCTGATGCTCGGCGCCCGCAGCTTTCGCCGAGATCTGCGCAAAGTGGTCTGGGGCGCCGTGGCCGGGCTGGCGATCACCTCGGGCTGGGCGGGCACGGCGTGGCTGGCGCAGACCGGTTTTGGCGCGCAAACACTGATGTCGCATAGCTATGCCGCCCCCGTGGGAGAGACGTTGATCTATGCGATGCAGGGGTCGGTCCGCCCGTTGAGCTTTGGCATCGGCTCCGTCGCCGGGGTCTGGGTCGGGGCCTTTCTCGGCTCGCTCTGGCAGGGGCATTTCCGCTGGGAAGCCTGCGAGGACCCGCGCGAACTGCGCCGCCAGATTTTTGGCGCAGGGCTGATGGGTGCAGGTGCGGTGATCGCCATGGGCTGCACCATCGGGCAAGGCATCTCGGCCATCTCGGTGCTGGCCTTCAGCGGGCCGGTGACCCTCGCCGCGATCTTTGCCGGCGCGGCTTTGGGCCTGCGCCAACTCATCGTAGGATTTCGCCGCAGCGCGGTCTGACGCGTCATAAAACCGTGACAGTCATGATGCAGATGGAGGCCAGCCAAGTCACCTAAGGAAGCATGATGACCCGCCGCGAGATTCTCAACGACCCCGCCATCGGCAACAAGGCCGAAGCCTTTGAGGCATTCGACGACATCCCCACCAATGCGAACCTGTCGCGCACCATCGGCGATGTGATCAACGCCCGCTATGGCCGCCGCGACATCCTGCGCGGGATGCTTGGGGTTTCGGCCACCACCGCCCTTTTCGGCAGTGCCGCCGCCATCGCCCCGTCCAAGGCCCGCGCCGCCGAAAGCCGCTATGTCTTTGACGAGCTGGCATGGGGCAATGACGAAACCCACCACGTTGCCCCCGGCTATGACGCGCAGATCCTGCTGCGGTGGGGCGACCCGATCACCGCCGATGCGCCGGAATTCGACGTGATGAACCAGACTGCCGCCGCGCAGTCGAAACAGTTCGGCTATAACAACGACTACGTGGGCTTCGTGCCCCTGAACGACGACGGCAGCCGCGGGCTGCTCTGCGTGAACCACGAATACACCAACGAAGAGGTCATGTTCCCCGGTCTTGGCCGTCAGGACAAGGTGAACTTCAAAGGCATGACGCCTGAGTTGATCGACATCGAAATGGCAGCCCACGGCGGCTCGGTCGTCGAGATCGCCCGCGACGCGGCGGGCAAATGGCAGGTCGTGCGCGACGGCAAGATGAACCGCCGCATCACCCCGCTCGACACCGCGATGACGCTGAGCGGCCCCGCCGCCGGTCACGCGCGGCTGCAAACCAACGACGACCCCAGCGGCACCAAGGTCATCGGCACGCTCAACAACTGCGCGGGCGGGCTGACCCCTTGGGGCACATGGCTGATGGCCGAAGAAAACTTCCACGGCTATTTCTGGACCGACAAACTGGATGCCGATGGCAAGCCCGACATCACCGGTGCGGCGGAAGAGAAATCTTGGGACCGTTACGGCGTGCCGGGCATGTGGTACGCTTGGGGGCAGAAACACGACCGTTTCAACGTGGACGCCGAGCCGAACATGCCCAATAAGTTCGGCTGGGTGGTCGAGGTTGACCCGATGGACCCGACCTCAACCCCCGTCAAACGCACCGCTCTGGGCCGTTTCCGCCATGAGGGCGCCGAGACCACGGTCAGCAAAGATGGCAAGCTCGTGGTCTATATGGGCGACGACAACCGCTTTGATTATCAATACAAATACGTCTCTGCCGGGACCGTCTCCGATGATCCGGCGGCCAATGGCGATCTGCTGGACGATGGCACGCTCTATGTCGCGCGGTTCGAAGAGGACGGCACGATCAACTGGCTGCCGCTGGTGCATGGCACCGGGCCGCTGACCGCCGAGAACGGCTTTAACGACCAAGGCGACGTGATGATCGACACCCGCCTTGCCGCCGACCTGCTGGGCGCCACCCCGATGGACCGCCCCGAAGACGCGCAGCCGCGCGGCGATGGCACGGCCTATATCCTGCTGACCAACAACACCAAGCGCAAGCAGGGCGACACCAACGCCGCCAACCCGCGCCCGGAAAGCAGCTTTGGCCATATCATCGAGATCAAGGAAGCGAATGCCGACCACGCCGCCACCAGCGGCACTTGGTCGATCCTTGTGCAATGTGGTGACCCAAAGGTGGCCGAAGTCGGTGCCCAGTGGAACCCTGAGACATCGGAGAACGGCTGGTTCGGCAGCCCCGACAATGCCGCGATGGATGCCGACGGGCGCCTCTGGATCAGCACCGATCAGGGCAGCAGCTGGGGCAAGACCGGCAAGTCCGACGGGCTTTATGCGCTGGAAACCGAAGGCGAAGCGCGCGGCACCTCGAAACTCTTCTTCCGCTGCCCTATCGGCGGTGAGATGTGCGGCCCCTACTTCACCGACGATGGCGAGACCCTCTTCGTCGCGGTGCAGCACCCAGGCACGGACGGGACAAAGGACATTCCCGGTTTCGAGCGGGAAAGCACCTTCGAAGACCCGGCCACCCGTTGGCCCGACTTCGACCCTAAGATGCCCCCGCGCCCTGCGGTGGTCGTCATTACCAAGCAAGGCGGCGGCAAGATCGCCGTCTGATCAGAATTCTATAAAAGTCATTTCAGCATGTAAGATGTGGTGCAGCTTCCCCGGCTGCACCACTTTTCATTGGGCTGTTTCTATTAGCCGCTTCCTTGCCAGCGCCTAAATCAATCCGACAGGCAGTCAGACATGCTCTGCGCCATGCCGCGCAGCAGATCGGGGTAGAAAGAAACACCCAGTTCCAGATCCGCGCCGATCGGGTCGAGCGTGCCGGTCCCGGTCTCCTGCCCCTCAGTCACGGCGGCAATCAGGCCGGGGTTGAACTGCGGCTCGGCAAAGACGCATTTCGCGCCGCTCTCGGCCACCAAGTCGCGCAGTTCTGCCACACGTGCAGCCCCCGGGGCGCGGGCGTCATTCTCGCTGATGGCACCACGGGCTTCGATGTCGAAACGCGCTTCGAAATAGTGGTAGGCGTCATGGAAGACGATGAAGGGGCGGTCTTTGACCGGGGCGAGGGTCTCGGCGATGTCTTCCTCCAAGACCGCAAGCTCGGCCTGAGCGGCCTCGGCGTTCTCACGGTATTGCGCGGCGTTCTCAGGATCCAGTTCCGCCAGCGCCTCGGCGATCTGGCCCAGCCAAAGCTGCCCGTTGCGCGGGTCGAGCCAGACGTGGGGATCGTCGCCGTCATGGGCGTGATCGTGACCTTCATGGCCGTGGTCCTCGTGGCCGTGATCGTCATGATCGTGGTCGTCGTGACCGTGGTCGTCATGGCCGTGGTCGTCGTGATCCTTCTCACCATGGCCATGATCGTCATGATCCCCGTGGTCGTGCCCCTCGTGGTCATGCGCCTCGTGATCGTGATCGTGGTCGCCGTGGTCATGCTCTTCGTCATGCTCGTCGTGACCATGCTCTTCGTGGTCATGCCCCTCGTGACCGTGGTCATCATGCCCATGCGCGCCGTGGTCATGCCCCTCGTGACCGTGGTCATCATGCCCATGCGCGTCGTGGTCATGCCCTTCCTCGGCGTGATCATGGCCCTCGTGACCCTCATGCCCCTCGTCACCGTGGCTATGCGGCTCAAAGGTCGCCCCTTCGCGGAAGGCCAGAACCCGCGTGCCGGGCTGCTCCATCAAGGCCAGATGGCTGGCGCTGCTGGCCAGCGATTGCAGCGGATCGGCCAGCCATGGGGTCAGCGACGGGCCGACCCAGACGACCAGATCGGCCCCGCTCAGCGCGCGTGCCTCGGAGGGGCGCATGGCATAGCCATGGGGCGAGCTGCGCGGCGGCACGATGAGGTCGGGCGTGCCGACCCCTTCCATCACCTGCGACACCAGCCCATGCACCGGGGCGATATCTGTCGCAACGGCGGGGACATCCGCCCAAAGCGGCGACGCGGCAGCGGCGAGAACGGCGGCGGGGAGCGTGAAACGATACATGGCAGACCTTCAAAATGTTATAGTATCACCTTGCTATCACCGCTGTTATAACATATCAATACCGAAACGAATTGAGGTTCCCCATGCGCCCCATAGGATTCAGTGATCATGACCACGCCGCCTGCGTGCGGAGCACCATGCAGGTGGCCGAAGCGCAATGCGCCGAACGCGGGCTGCGGCTGACCCCGGTGCGCCGCCGCGCGCTGGAGATCCTGCTGTCGGAACACCGCGCCTTGGGCGCCTATGACCTGCTCGCCCGCCTGTCAGCCGAGGGGCTGGGCGCGCAGCCCCCCGTGGCCTATCGCGCCTTGGATTTTCTGGTGAAAGCCGGGCTCGCCCATAAAATCGAAGCGCTCAACGCCTATGTTGGCTGCGTGCACCCGGGCGAGGATCACGCGCCCGCCTTTCTGATCTGTCGCAGCTGCCGCTCGGTGGCGGAGGCCGATACAACCCCGAACAAAAGCCGCCTTGGCGATGCCGCCCGCGCTGCCGGGTTCCGCATCGAGCGCAGCGTGGTCGAGGCCGAGGGCCTCTGCCCCGCCTGTCAGGAGCCCGGTGCATGAGCCTGATCAATACGCGCGGCCTGACCCTGCGCCACGACGGTCAGATCGCCCTGCGCGACGTGAACTTCAATATCGACGCTGGTGAGATCGTCACCATCGTCGGCCCCAACGGGTCGGGCAAATCCAGCCTGCTGCGCGCGCTGATCGGCGCGCTGAAACCGGCTGCGGGCAAGATCACCCGCAAACCGGGGCTGCGCATCGGCTATGTGCCGCAAAAATTGCAGATCGACGCGACCCTGCCGCTCACCGTGCGCCGTTTCATCAACCTGCCCCGCCGCCAAAAGCCCGAAGCGATCCGCGGCGCGCTGGCCACCGCTGGCGTGCCGGAACTGGCAGAGCGGCAGATGGTCGACCTCTCGGGCGGGCAATTCCAACGCGTGCTGCTGGCTCGCGCCCTGCTGGAAAGGCCCGATCTGCTGATCCTCGACGAGGCGACGCAGGGGCTGGACCAACCCGGCTCCGCCGCGTTTTACCGCCAGATCGAAGCCGTGCGCCAAGACCTCGGCTGCGCCGTGCTGATGGTCAGCCATGATCTGCACGTCGTCATGGCGGCGAGCGACCGTGTGCTCTGCCTCAACGGCCATGTCTGCTGCGAAGGCACGCCCGAGACCGTATCCGAAGCGCCCGAATACCGCGCCCTCTTTGGCAGCGGCACCCAAGGGGCGCTCGCGCTCTACCGGCACGATCACGACCATCACCACCACCATCACGGCGCCGCCTGTGACGGCCACCACCAAGAGACTGAGAATGCTTGACGATTTCATTCTGCGCGCCGCCCTCGCCGGATTGGGCGTGGCGCTGGCCGCCGCTCCTTTGGGCTGTTTCGTGATCTGGCGGCGCATGGCCTATTTCGGCGATGCCACCAGCCATGCTGCCCTCTTGGGCGTGGCACTGGCGCTGGCGACCGATCTGCCGATCACCGCGGGCGTGCTTTTGGTGGCCCTCGTCATGGCGCTGGTGATCAGCACGCTGTCGGGCCGCAATGTCAGCGCCGACGCGCTTTTGGGCGTGATGGCCCATTCCGCGCTGGCGCTTGGCCTCGTGGCCGTATCCCTGCTGCCGGGGCAGCGGGTCGATCTGTCTTCTTACCTTTTTGGTGAGATACTTGCCGTCACGCGCTTTGACCTTGGCGTGATCTGGGGCGGAGCCGTCGCGGTGGCGCTGTTGCTGGCGTGGCGCTGGTCGGCGCTGTTGGCGGCGACGCTGAACCCCGATCTGGCACAGGCCGCAGGCGGCAATCCGCGGCGCGAGCAGTTGATCCTGACGCTGGCGCTGGCGATTATGGTGGCGGTGGCGATCAAAGTGGTCGGCGCGTTGCTGATCGCGGCGATGCTGATCATCCCGGCCGCCACCGCCCGCCCCTTTGCCCGCACGCCGGAAACCATGGCTTTTTGGGCCATGGGTCTGGGCGCGGTGGCGGCCCTCGGGGGGCTGCTGGCCTCGCTGGAGTTCGACACGCCCACGGGGCCCAGCATCGTCAGCATCGCGGCGGGTCTCTTTGCGCTTTCCTCCGCCTTTTCGGCGGCCCTTCCGGCGCTGCGCCGCCGGGGGTGACCCCGACGGCGGCTTGGCTTAGCGCGCGATCACCGCGTCGGCTTCGATCTCAAGCTTGGCTTCATCCTCGACCAGACCGGCGACGACAACCATCGCCATGGCTGGGAAATGCTTGCCCATGACCTCGCGATAGGCCCGGCCCACGTCCTTTTGCGCGGCGAGATATTCTTTCTTATCCGTGACATACCACGTCAGCCGGGTGATATCCTCAGGCGTGCCGCCTGCGGCTTCGACCACCTCGCGGATGTTTTGCAGCGCCTGTTTCATCTGGCCGATGAAATCGTGGCATTCGAACTTCTGCTCGGCGGTCCAGCCGATCTGACCGCCGACGAACAGATGGCCATCCGCGCTCAGCACGCCGTTTGCATAGCCTTTCGCGGGGGCCCAGCCTTCGGGCTGAATGATTTGATGCGACATGTCGTGTTCCTTTTTGTTAACAGTCACACGCCGAGGAATTGGTCGGCGATTTGAGTATCGAGCGCGGGCATCGGACCGACCCAGACCGAGCGGCCCCGTTCGAGGATGACGGCGTGATCGGCCACGCGCCGCAGCTCGGCGAGGGATTTGTCCACCACCAGAAGCGCCAGACCGCTGTCGCGCTTCAGCTCGGCCACGGCGGCCCAGATCTCTTGGCGCACCACCGGGGCCAGCCCCTCGGTCGCCTCATCCAACAGCAGGAGTTGCGGGTTGGTCATCAGCGCGCGGCCAATCGCCAGCATCTGCTGCTCCCCGCCCGAGAGCGAGCCTGCCGCCTGATCGCGCCGCTCCCCCAGACGGGGGAAGAGTTCGACCACCCGCGCCTCATCCCACGGGCCGGGACGTGCAGCGGCGATGAGGTTTTCATGCACCGTCAGCGGCGCGAAACAGCGCCGTCCCTCGGGCACCAGCCCCACGCCAGCCTGTGCGGCGCGAAATGACGGAAGCCCCGCGATGTCACGCCCATCGAAGTGCAGGGTGCCGCCGTCATGTTTCAGCATCCGGCAGATCACCTTGATGGTCGAGGATTTGCCCATCCCGTTGCGCCCCATCAGCGCGCAGACCTCGCCCGCCTCCAGCGCCAGATCGACGCCGAAAAGCGCCTGCGTCGGCCCGTAGGAGGCGGTGATGTCTTTCAGTTCCAGCAAGCTCATGCCGCGTCCTCCTCGCCCAGATAGGCCACGCGGACCTGTGGATCGGCCTTGATCTCGGCCGCCGTGCCGCTGGCGATGATGCGCCCGTAAACCAGCACCGAGATGCGGTCGGCGAGTGCAAAGACCGCGTCCATGTCATGCTCCACCAGCAGGATCGGCGCCTCGGCCCTGAGGCCGTCGAGAAAGCCGGTCATCTCGCGCGACCCACTTGCGCCAAGCCCGGCCATTGGCTCGTCCATCAGGAAGACCTTGGGCCGCAGCGTCAGCGCCACCGCAACCTCAAGCTGGCGGCGTTGGCCGTGCGACAGGTCCGAGGTGCGCTTGGCCGCGTGATCGGCCAGCCCCACCAGTTCCAGCGCGCGCATCGCCTCGGCCCGCAACGCCGCCTGCCGCATCACCGGCGCGAAGAAGCGCATGACCCGGCCCGACTGGCCAAGCGCGCCCAGCACCGCGTTTTGCAGCACCGTGTATTCCATCGCCAACGAGGAGATCTGAAAGGTCCGTCCTAGCCCCGCCCGCGCACGCTGCACGGTGCTGAGCGGCGTCACGTCCTGCCCCGCGAAATGCACCGATCCGCTGTCCGAGCGCAGCCCGCCCGCGATCTGCTTGATCAGCGTCGATTTGCCCGCCCCGTTGGGGCCGATGAGCGCGTGGATCTCGCCCGGACGCAGGGTGATGGAGACATCATCCGTGGCCTTCAAGGCGCCAAAGCTCTTGTGCAGGTTGCGCACGTCCAAAAGCACATCAGTCATCTGCTCAGTCATGGGCCACCTCCCGTCCGGCGATGAGGCCGATCATGCCGCCCCGGGCAAAGAGCACCACCATCAGCAAGAGAAAGCCGAGGTAGATGTGCCAGAACTCCGACAGCCCGCCCAGGACATGCTCCAACAAGATGAAAAGCGCCGCCCCGGCCACCGGGCCAAACAGCCGGCCCACCCCGCCGAGGATCACGAAGATCATGATCTCGCCGGAGGTCTGCCAAGAGAACATCGTCGGGCTGACGAAACGGTTGAGATCGGCAAAAAGCGCCCCCGCAAGGCCCGTGACCGCGCCCGAGATGACAAAGGCCACCAGCCGCAGACGGAAGGGCGCGAGGCCGACGCTCTCGACCCGCTCGGCGTTTTGCCGCGCCGCCGAAAGCGCCAGCCCAAAGGGCGCGCGTGCCAGACGGCCCGCGAAGAGCAGCACCAGCGCCAGCACGGCAAAGGCGATGGCGAAAAAGGTCAGCGGGTTGAGCGTGTTCAGCCCCGGAAAGCCGTTGCGCACATAGATCGACAGCCCGTCCTCGCCGCCATAGGCCGGCCAGGAGATCGAGAAGTAGAAAAGCATCTGCCCGAAGGCGAGCGTGACCATGATGAAATAGACGCCCGAGGTGCGCAAAGACAGCGCCCCGATCAGCAGCGCCGCCAGCGCGGAGACCACGATCGCCACCAGCCAGATGATGGGCATCGACTTCGTGCCCTCGATCAGGAAAGGGCTCTCCATGATCGGCGTGTAGCTCTGCGCATGGGCGGCAAGGATGCCCATGGCATAGCCACCAAGCCCAAAGAATGCCGCGTGGCCGAAGCTGACCAGCCCGCCCAACCCGAGCGCGATGTTCAGCCCCACACCGGCCAGCGCGAGGATCGCGGCCTTGGTGGCCAGCGTGATGATGAAAGGCTCGTCCAGCGCGAAGGCCGCCAGCGCCGTGACCGGCAGGAGCAGGAAGAGAAAGACGTTTACAAGTGTTTCGCGCATCATGGCTCAGGCCTCCCCAAACAGGCCGGTGGGTTTGAACAGAAGAACCCCCGCCATGAGAATGTAGATCGACATGGAAGCGAGCGAGGAGCCGACAGAGGTGGCCGCCGACGCCTCCATGAAATTGGCAAAGAAGAGCGGCAGCAGGACCGAGCCCAGCGTATCCGTCAGCCCCACCAGCAGCGCGCCGATCAGTGCGCCCTTGATCGAGCCGATGCCACCAATGACGATCACCACGAAGGCAAGGATCAGCACCGGCTCACCCATGCCCACCTGCACCGACTGGATCGCGCCCACCAGCGCCCCGGCGAGACCCGCAAGGGCGGCCCCGAGCGCGAAGACCAGCGTGTAGAGCTTGGCGATGTCGACGCCGAGCGCCGCGATCATCTCGCGGTCGGCCTCGCCCGCGCGGATCTGGATGCCGATGCGCGTGCGGGCAATCAGCAAAAAGAGCCCGGCGGCGATGGCAAGGCCCACGCCGATGATGACGAGGCGGTAAAGCGGATACTGGATGCCGCCCGGCAGCGTCACCGGCCCCGCCAGCGCGGCGGGAATATCGAGAAACAGCGGGAAGGAGCCAAAGAAGAACCGCGTGCCCTCGGAGAAGATAAGGATCATCGCGAAGGTCGCCAGAACCTGATCGAGGTGGTCGCGGTCATAAAGGCGACGGATCACCGTCATCTCGATCAGGCAGCCCGCCAATGCGGCAGCGGCAAGCGCGGCCACCAGCGCCAAAAGGAAGGACCCGGTGGCCGCCGCCACCGCCGCGGCGGCAAAGGCGCCGACCATGTAGAGCGAGCCATGGGCGAGGTTAATGAGCCCCATGACCCCGAAGATGAGCGTGAGCCCGGCGGCCATGAGAAACAACATGACCCCGGATTGGACCCCGTTCAGCACCTGTTCGACGAGCAGGATGAATGACATTTGGCAAAGCCTCCCGGCGCGCCGGACGAAGCCCGGCGTGAATGCGTTGAATTGTCGGCCCCGGCAGGCCTGAAGTCAGCGCCGGGGCCGCGGGGGATTACATCTTGCAGTCAGCCGCGTAGGCGTCAGCGTGATCGGTCAGCGAGGGGCCGATGAGCTTGTTGGTATAGACATCGCCCTCCTTGACCACTTCGCGCACGTAGTAGTCTTGGATCGGGTGGTTGTTGTTACCAAACGAGAATTTGCCCCGCACGCTGTCGAAATCAGCCTCTTTCAGCGCCGCGCCAAAGGCCTCGGCATCCGACACATCGGCCTTTTCCATCGCGCTCAGCAGCAGGTTCGCGGTGTCATAGCCCTGGCTTGCGTAGAGCGAGGGCAGACGGTCGTATTCCTCCTGAAAGGCTTCGACAAAGGTCTTGTTGGCCGCGTTGTCGAGATCCTTGTTCCACTGGCTGGTGTTCTTGATCCCAACAGCGGCTTCGCCCACGGCCTGAAGGATGCCCTGATCAAAGCTGAAGGCTGGCCCCACCACGGGCAGTTCCACGCCCGAATTGGCGTATTGCTTGAGGAAGGAAATCCCCATGCCGCCGGGCAGGAAGAAGAACACGCTGTCGGCGCCGCTCGCGCGGATCTGCGCGATCTCGGCGGCGTAGTCGGTCTGGCCCAGATCGGTATAGACCTCGCCCGCGACCTCGCCCTCGTAGGTGCGCTTGTAGCCGGTCAGCGCGTCCTTGCCCGCGGGGTAGTTCGGCGCGAGGATGAAGCTGTTTTTGTGACCCGCGTCGTTCGCATAGGCGCCCGCAGCCTCGTGCAGGTTGTCGTTCTGCCATGCCACGTTGAAGTAAAGCGGGTTGCAGCCCTTGCCTGCCAGCGCCGAGGGACCGGCGTTGGGCGAGAGGTAGAATTTGCCCTGCGCCGTCGCCGCTGGCACCACAGCCATGGCGAGGTTGGACCAGATGATGCCGGTCATGACATCGACCTTCTCGGACTGGATCATCTTGTCGGCCAGTTGCACCGCGATCTCGGGCTTGCGCTGGTCGTCTTCGACCACGACCTCAAGGTTCTCGTTCCCGGCCATCTTGGTGGCCAGCAGGAACCCGTCGCGCACGTCAATGCCAAGGCCCGCGCCGCCGCCGGAAAGCGTGGTGATCATGCCGACCTTCACCTTGCCCTCTTCGGCCCATGCGCCGCCTGCCGCCAATGCCGCGACCGAGGCCGCCATCACCAGTGATTTCATCTTCATTTCAGTCTCCCTTGGTTGGTTTGGGCCTCTTTGCCGGGCCCGTTTTGTTGGATCGTTTTGCCAGCTTAACGCCTGCGCCTGATACTGTCAGGTCACCCGCGCGCGGGTCTTGTATTTTTCGTTGTCCCAGAGGCGGTTCTCCATCACGTCACGGATGATCGCGACGGCCTTGGAGACATCCTCGGCGTCCAGATAAAGTGGCGTGAAGCCAAAGCGCATGATGTCGGGCGCGCGGAAGTCGCCAATCACGCCGCGGTCGATCACCGCCTGCATCGCGGCATAGCCTTCCTCGAACCGGAAGGAGACCTGACTGCCCCGTTCGGCGCTATTGCGCGGGCTCGCCAGCGTCAGCTGCGGCACGTCGCGCTCGATCTCCTCGATGAACTGCTCCTGCAACGCCACCGAGGCCTCGCGCAGTGCCTGCATGTCGACATCGGCCCAAAGCTCCATCGCCACTTCCAGCGCCGTGAGTTGAATGACCGGCGGCGTGCCGACGCGCATCCGCTCGATCCCCTGCCCGGGCTGGTAGTTTTGCTCAAAGGCAAAGGGCTGGCGATGCCCAAGCCAGCCCGCCAGCGCCGGTTGCACCTCGTCGGCCAGATCGGGGCGGACGTAGATGAAGCCCGGCGCACCCGGCCCGCCGTTGAGGTACTTGTAGGTGCAGCCCACGGCGAATTCGCAGTTGGAGCCTGCAAGGTCCACCGGCAGCGCGCCCGCGGAATGCGCCAGATCCCAAATCATCACTGCGCCATTGGCATGGGCCAGTTCGGTGATCGCCTTCATGTCGTGTTTGCGCCCGGTGCGGTAATCGACCTCCGTGAGCATCACGGCGGCGATATCCTCGCCGATGGCCTCCGTCACCTCCTCGGGCGCCACGGTGCGCAGCTCATAGCCCTGCTCCAACAGCCCCACCAGCCCCTCGGCCATATAGAGGTCCGACGGGAAGTTGCCGTTGTCCGACAGGATCACCTTGCGCCCGGGCCGCAGCTTCAGCGCCGAGGCCAGCGCCTGAAACACCTTGATCGAGAGCGTGTCGCCCATGACGACCGAGCCCTCGGGCGCGCCGACGATCCCCGCCACCATATTGCCGACGCGGGCGGGTTGCTCCATCCAAGCGGCCTTGTTCCAGCCGCGGATCAGCATCTCGCCCCATTCGTCCGTGATCATTTCCTGCACCCGCGCCGCGGCGGCCTTCGGCAGCGGCCCCAGCGAGTTGCCGTCGAGGTAGATGACGCCCTTGGGCAGGACAAACTGATCTTTTTTCAAAACAGACACTTACAGCGCTCCTCTCACATGCCAAAGCTCGGGGAAGAGCTCCACCTCGAGCATTTTGCGCAGGTAGGTCACACCCGAGGTGCCGCCCGTGCCGCGTTTGAATCCAATGATGCGTTCCACGGTGGTGACGTGGTTGAACCGCCAGCGGCGGAAGTAATCCTCAAGATCGACAAGTTTCTCGGCCAATTCGTAGAGTTCCCAATGGGTTGACGGGTCTTCATAAACCTTATGCCAGAGGTCTTGCACCTCTCGCTTAGCCTCCCATGCACGCGGCTCGGGCTGGCCCGCGAGCGAGAGCACCCCCATCCGGTCACAAAGCAGATCGACCGCCACCTGATAAAGGCTCGGCTGCTGCATCTCCGCTACAAGCGCCGCGTGCGGCTCGGGCGTGTGTTCGTGCAGCTTGGTCAGCGCCGCGATGCGGTTGCCCAGAAGATATTCGATCAGGCGATACTGGTAGGACTGGAAGCCCGACGACGCGCCGAGGTAGGGTCGGAACTGCGTGTATTCGCTTGGCGTCATGGTGCGCAGCACATCCCAGGCGGAGTTAAGCTGTTCAAAGATCCGTGCCACGCGGGTCAACATCTTGAAACTCGGACGTAAATCTCCCGCCTGCAGCGCCTTCCGACAGGCCGTCAGCTCGTGGATTGCAAGTTTCATCCAAAGCTCCGACGTCTGGTGCTGGATGATGAACAGCAGCCCGTCATGCGCCATGTCGAGCGGGTTCTCGGTGGTCAGGATCTGGTCCAGCCCGAGGTAGTCGCCATAGCACTTGTCCTTGGCGAAATCCATCTTGGCGCCTTTGGAGGCTTCGTCGAAAGTGCTCATTTGTCCTCTCTCAACGCGAAGCGCTGGATCTTGCCGGTTGCGGTCTTGGGCAGTTCCTTGATGAAACGAATATCGCGCGGGTATTTGTAAGGCGCGATCGTCGCTTTAACATGGTCCTGCAAGGTTTTGACAGTATTGGTATCTTCTGGCGTACCCTCGACCAGAACCACATGCGCCTGCACGATGGAGCCGCGCGCCTCGTCGGGGGCGGCGACCACGCCGCATTCGCTGACCCAAGGATGGCTCAGAAGTGCGGCTTCGACCTCCGGCCCCGCAATATTGTAGCCCGAGCTGATGATCATGTCGTCGTTGCGGGCGGCGAAATGCAAATAGCCGTCTTCGTCCATAATGAAACTGTCGCCGGTGATGTTCCAGCCGTCCTTCACGTAATCGGCCTGCCTTTTGTCGCCCAGATAGCGGCAGCCGATGGGCCCGCGCACCGCCAGACGGCCCACCTCGCCGCGGGGCACCTCGTTGCCCTCCGCGTCGATCACCCGCGCCTCGTAGCCCGTCACCGGCTTGCCCGTGCAGGCGGCGCGGTGGTCGTCGAAACGGTTGGAGATGAAAATATGCAGCATCTCCGTCGCCCCGATCCCGTCGAGCATGGGCTTGCCGGTCTTCTCCTGCCACTCGTGGTAGACTGGCGCGGGCAGCGTTTCCCCCGCGGATACGGCGGCGCGCAGGCTGCTAAGGTCCGCGCCCTCCTCCATCGCCTGCATCATGGCGCGGTAGGCGGTGGGCGCGGTGAAACAGACGGTGGCTTTGTACTTCTCGATGATCTCGATCATGTTGGGCGGGCTGGCGGTTTCCAAAAGCGTCGCCGCGGCACCGAAACGCAGGGGGAAGACGGCAAGACCGCCGAGCCCGAAGGTGAAGGCCAGAGGCGGCGAGCCCACGAAGACATCCTCGGGGGTGACGCTGAGCACCTCGCGCGCATAGCCATCCGCGATAATCAGAAGATCACGATGAAAATGCATGGTTGCCTTGGGGTTACCGGTGGTTCCTGATGTGAACCCGAGCAGCGCCACATCGTCCTGCGCGGTGTCCACCGCCTCGAACTGCACCGGCTTTTCCAGCGCCAAACGGTCCAACTCGGCATCGTGGTTGCTGGTGCCGTCGAAGCCCGCGACGGTCTTGAGGAATTTCGAGGTCTTGGCGCAGGCCGTCATCTCATCCATCAGCCGCGTGTCGCAGAGCGCGTGGGTGATTTCGGCCTTATCGACGATGGCCGAAAGTTCACCCGCGCGCAGCATCGGCATGGTGTTGACCACCACCGCGCCTGCCTTGGTCGCCGCCAGCCAGCAGGCCACCATCGCCGGGTTGTTGGCCGAGCGGATCAGCACCCGGTTGCCGGGCTTCACGCCCAGATCCTCGACCAGCGCCGCGGCCAGACGGTTGGTCCAGTCTGCTAACTCCTTGTAGGTCCGCCGGCGACCGTTGCCGATCAGCGCAGTGTGATCTCCGAAACCCTTTTCCACTATCTTATCAGTAAGTTCTACACCGACATTCAAGCGCTCTGGATAGTCGAAGCCTTCGAGCAGAAGGTCCGGCCATTGGTCGAAGGGCGGCAGGTTGTCGCGGGCGAATGTATCTTCGTGTCCGGTCGGGTGCAGCTTCATGACATGGCTCCCAATGTTTGGCGGGCGATGACCACACGTTGCACGTCCGACGCGCCCTCGTAAATGCGCAAGGCCCTGATTTCACGGTAAAGTCGCTCGACTGCCTCCCCATTGCGCACACCATCGCCGCCGTGCAATTGCACCGCCTTGTCGATGACCTTCTGCGCCTGGTCGGTGGCAAAGAGCTTGGCCATCGCGGCCTCGCGGGTGACGCGCGGTGCGCCGCTGTCCTTGGTCCATGCGGCGCGGTAGACAAGCAGCGCCGCTGCATCGACGTCGAGCGCCATGTCCGCGATATGGCCCTGCACCATCTGCAACTCGCTCAAGGGCGCGCCCTGCACCTGACGGCTGGTCACGCGGGTGAGCGCCTCGTCCAGCGCGCGGCGGGCAAAGCCGAGGGCCGCAGCGGCCACGGTGGAGCGAAAGACGTCGAGGACCGACATGGCGATGGCAAAGCCGCGGCCCGCCTCGCCCAGAAGCGCCGAGCCGGGCAGTTTCACCCCGTCGAAATGCAGCGTGGCCAGCGGATGCGGGGCCATGACCTCGAGCCGTTCCTCGACCTTCAGCCCCGGCGTGTCGGCGGGCACGATGAAGGCCGAAAGCCCCTTGGCGCCCGGCGCCTCCCGGGTGCGGGCAAAAACGGTGTAGACATCCGCGATGCCGCCATTGGAGATCCATGTCTTGCGCCCGTTGAGCACATAGCCATTGCCGTCGGGCTTCGCGGTCATGGTGGAATTGGCCACGTCCGAGCCGGACTGCGGCTCGGTCAGGGCAAAGGCCGAGATCGCCTGCCCCGAGCGGGTCTTGGGCAGCCATTCGGCCTTCTGCTCATCTGTCCCGAAGAGCGAGATTGCCCCGGTGCCAAGTCCCTGCATCGCAAAGGAGAAATCCGCCAGCCCGTCGTGGCGCGCCAGTGTTTCGCGGATCAGGCAGAGCGTGCGCACGTCGAGCACCTCGTCGCCTTCCGCACCGCTGCGGCGCAGCCAGCCGTCCTGGCCCATCATCGTCACCAGATCACGGCAGGCGCCATCGGTGTCGCCGTGATCCACGTTCTTCAGCTCGCGCTTGGCCCAGTCGTCGAGCTTCAGCGCCAGTTCCTTGTGGCGCGGCTCGAAAAAGGGCCAGTCGAGAAAACTTTTGTCAGCCATGGTTACGCCTCCCCGCGTGTTATCTTTTGGCTTTCGTATTCGGCTCAGTCCCCTTCGAAGACCGGGCGTTCCTTGGCGACGAAGGCGTTGTAGGCGCGCTCGAAATCGCCGGTCTGCATGCAGATCGCCTGCGCCTGCGCCTCGGCCTCGATCGCCTGTTCGATCGACATGGCCCATTCTTGGGCCAGCATCGTCTTGGTCATCATATGCGCGAAATTGGGGCCGGCCTGGATTTTCTTGGCCAGTGCCATGGCCTCTTCCTCCAGCGTCTCGCCCGTCACCAGACGGTTGTAGAAGCCCCAGCGTTCGCCCTCTTCCGCCGACATGGCGCGGCCGGTGTAGAGCAATTCCGCGGCCCGCGTCTGGCCGATGATGCGCGGCAGGATTGCGCAGGCGCCCATGTCGCAGCCGGAAAGGCCCACGCGGGTGAAGAGGAAAGCCGCCTTGGCCTCCGCCGTCGCCAGCCGCAGGTCCGATGCCATGGCAATGATCGCGCCTGCGCCGACGCAGACACCGTCGACGGCGGCGATCACCGGCTTACCGCAATTCACGATGGCCTTGACCAGATCGCCGGTCATGCGGGTGAATTGCAGCAACTCTTTCATATTCATCTTGGTCAAAGGGCCAATGATATCATGTACATCCCCGCCGGAGCTGAAGTTGCCCCCGTTGGAGCCGAAGATCACCACGTCGACGTCATCGGCATAGACCAGATCGCGGAACCAGTCGCGCAGCTCGGCGTAGCTGTCGAAGGTCAGCGGGTTCTTGCGGTCGGGCCGGTCGAGCCGCACGGTGGCGATCCGGTCTTTGATCTCGCATTGAAAATGCGTCACCTCACTGCGCATTGGCTTTTTCCTCTTCTTCCGTTTGGGCGGCGAAGGCTTGTAGGCGGGCCGCCATGGCGCGGGCTTCCTCGGAGGAGATTCCGCGCAGTTTTTCGTTGATCCAGTCTTCATGCGCCTGCGCTTGGCGGGCGAATTGCGCCGCCCCCTCAGGCGTCAGCCGCAGCATCATCGCACGCCGGTCGCCCGGCACGGGGATGCGCTCCACCAGCCCCTCTTCGCTGAGGCGGTCGGCGATGCCGGTGACATTGCCGTTGGACACCCGCAGCACGCCGGAAAGCTGGCTCATCTTCAGCCCCTCGGGATGGCGCGAGAGTGCCGACATCACGTCGAAACGCGGCAGCGTAGTGTTATGCTCGCGCCGCAGCCTGTCGCGCAGTTCCTGTTCCAGCCCGCGCACCACTTTCAGCAGCCGCAGCCAGAGCCGGACGCGATCCTTGGCCGCGTTGCTCACACCTCGCCCCCCGATAGCGCCAGCGCGTGGCCGTTGACCGAAGCCGCGGCATCGGACAGCAGGTAGAGCACGGCACCGGCGACTTCGGAGGTCTCGACAAAGCGGTTCTGGGGGCTGGCGCGTTTTAGCAGGGCGCGGGCCTCCTCGGCGTTCTTGCCGGTGGTCTTGGTGATATTCTCGACCGAGCGTTCCAGAAGCGGCGTGTCGATGAAACCGGGGCAAATCGCGTTCACGGTGATGCCCGTGCGCGCCAGTTCCAGCGCCAGCGCGCGGGTGAGGCCGACGACACCGTGTTTCGCCGCGACATAGCCCGCGACATATGGGTAACCCTTGAGGCCCGCGGTCGAGGCCACGGCGATCAGCCGCCCCTGCCCGGCCTCCTTCATCTCCGCCAGTGCCGCCTGCCAGACGTTGAAGACGCCGGTGACATTGACCGCCATCATGTCGGTCATGTCCTGCGCGGTGATCTTGTGAAAAGGCGCGGAATGGGCCGCGCCCGCATTGGCGACGACGCCGGTGATGGGGCCATTCTCGGCGCGCGCGGCGGCGAAGGCGGCCTGCACCGCCTCCGGATCGGTCACGTCGCAAGTCTGAAACGGCAGCCCCTGTTCGCGCAGGGGCGCTTCGCGGCGCCCCATGATGGTGACCTTGGCGCCGGTGGCGGCCACCGCATGGGCGATCTCGGCCCCCACGCCGGTGCCGCCGCCGGTGATGACGATATGGCTCATACTTTCTCCATCTCCGCCGCACGGTCCGCCAGACGCCAAGCCTGATCGCGGCCGGGGCCGTAGGGCAGCGGCCAGTCGGCGTGGCGGTCGCCGATGGCGGCGGCGGCGTGCAGGGTCCAATAGGGATCGGCCAGATGCGGGCGGGCGAGGCAGACAAGATCGGCGCGGCCCGCCATGAGGATCGAGTTCACGTGGTCGGCCTCGTAGATATTGCCCACGGCCATGGTCTTGATCCCGCCGTCGTTGCGGATGCGGTCGCTGAAGGGGGTCTGGAACATGCGGCCATAGACGGGCTGGGCTTGTTTCGAGGTCTGGCCTGCGGAGACGTCGATGATGTCGGCCCCGGCCTCGCTGAACATGCGCGCGATCTCGACCGCTTCCTCGGGGGTCACGCCGTCCTCCTCGACCCAGTCATTGGCCGAGATGCGCACCGCCATGGGCTTTCCCTCGGGCCATGCGTCGCGCATGGCGCGGAAGACTTCAAGCGGGTAGCGCATGCGGTTCTCCAAGCTGCCGCCGTACTCATCCTCGCGCTGGTTCGACAGCGGCGAGATGAACGACGAGATCAGATAGCCGTGCGCCGCGTGCAGTTCGACCATGTCAAAGTTGGCGCGGTGGGCCATGCGGGTGGCTTCGACGAATTCATCGCGGATTTGGCCCATGTCCTCGCGCGTCGCGGCGCGTGGCACGGCGTTGTTCTCGGACCACGGGATCGGGGAGGCCGAGATGATGTCCCAATTGCCCGCTTTCAGCGGCGCGTCCATTTCCTCCCAGCCCAGCTGGGTCGAGCCCTTGCGGCCCGAATGGCCGATCTGGCAGCAGATCTTGGCCTCGGTCTCGGCATGCACAAAATCCGTGAGCCGCTTCCACGCCGCCTCGTGTTCGGGCGCATAGAGACCGGGGCAGCCCAGGGTAATCCGGCCCTCGGGGCTCACACAAGTCATCTCGGTATAGACCAGCCCGGCGCCGCCCTTGGCGCGTTCGGCGTAATGCACGAAATGCCAATCGGTCGGGCAGCCGTCGACGGCCTTGTATTGCGCCATGGGCGAGACGACGATGCGGTTCTCGAGCTTCATGTCGCGCAGTTGGAAGGGCGCGAACATCGGCGCGCGCACGGGGCCATTGGTGTCGGCACCGGCCTGTTCGAGGAACCATTTCTCGGCCCCCTCGAGCCATTTCGCATCCCGTTCGCGCAGGTTTTCATGGCTGATCCGCTGGCTGCGGGTCAGCATGGAGTAGTTCAACTGCACCGGGTCAAGATCAAGGTAGCGCTCCACGTCCTCGAACCATTCGACCGAGTTACGCGCCGCCGATTGCAGGCGCAGTACCTCGAGGCGGCGGGCCTCCTCGTATTTCTCGAAGGCCGTCGGCAGATCGGCGTCGTCGGTGACGTGTTTCGCGAGCGAGATCGCCGATTCCAGCGCCAGTTTCGTGCCCGAGCCGATCGAGAAATGCGCCGTGGCCGAGGCATCGCCCAGCAGCACGACGTTCTCGTGGCTCCACTTCTCGCAAAGCACGCGCGGGAACTTGATCCAGGCCGAGCCGCGGATGTGGCTGGCGTTGGTCATCAGCTTGTGCCCGTCAAGATGGTCTTTGAAGATCTCCTCGCAGATCGCGATGGTCTCTTCCTGCGTCTTCTCGCCGAAACCGTAGGCGTCGAAGGTCTCTTGGCTGCATTCGACGATGAAAGTCGCGGTGTCCTTGTCGAATTGGTAGGCGTGGACCCAGATCCAGCCCTTGTCGGTATTCTCGAATATGAAGGTGAAGGCGTTGTCGAACTTCTGATGCGTGCCGAGCCAGACGAAGGGGCAGCGGCGCACGTCGATGTCGGGCTTGAAAGTGTCCTCGAACTCCATCCGGGTCTTGGAGTTCAGCCCGTCCGAGGCGACCACGAGATCGTAGTCGTCCATGTATTCCGATGCGGCTTTCACCTCGGTCTCGAACTGCAGGTTCACACCCAATTCGCGGGCCCGCTCCTGCAAGATCAGCAACAGGCGCTTGCGCCCGATCCCGCAGAAGCCATGGCCGGAGCTGAGGATCGTGTTGCCCTTGTGGTGCAGCGCGATGTCGTCCCAATAGGCGAAGTGGCTGCGGATTTCCTTGGCCGAGACGGGATCATTGGCCTCGAGATTGTCCAGCGTCTCGTCCGAGAGCACGACGCCCCAGCCGAAGGTGTCATCGGGGCGGTTGCGCTCAAGCACGGTGACATCGGCCTCGGGCTGGCGCAGCTTGAGAGAGATCGCGAAGTACAGCCCCGCAGGACCGCCGCCAAGACAGATTGCACGCATCGAAATTCCCCTCTGGTTCGCTTTGGAAGGGAGCCTAGGGCGAGTCGCTTTTTCATTCAAGAATAAATATTTTAGGCTTGAAGCAAATTGGTGGTTCGTCTTTTTGCGTCCAGCGGACGCGTTGAACCCGCAGGCCATTGGGCCTATGCCGTTGAGACATTCCACGACGAGGGCAGCGCGATGACGGGTTTGAGCAATGCAGATTGGCTGGCGGTAGAGGTTCACGAGGGGCGGGTGCAGGTCTGGGCCATGCAGGGCGCATCGGTGCTTGAGAGCGCCACGAGCGATGGCGAGACTGCCGAACCCGGCGACCTCGCGGCCTTCGACGCCGCGCTCGCTAAGCTGACCGCCCCGTGGCAACTGCCCCGCCTGCCGGTCTTCGTCGCTGGCTTGCCCGCAGGCAGGACCGATGCCGCGCCGCGCATGGTGCCCTGCGCCGCCACGGCTGAACGCACAACGGCTGTCGCCACCGACAACTTCGACCTTCAGGTCATCCCACCCCTGCGCCAGCAGAGCCCCAGCGGTCTGCTGCAAGGGGCCGAAACGCGCATCGCGGGGTTTCTGAGCCTCAACAAAGACTGGGACGGGGTGATCTGCCTGCCCGGGGCCACGTCAGTCTGGGCGCAGATCAGCGCGGGCGAGGTGGTGAGTTTTCAAACCTTCCTGACCGGGGAGTTGCTGGGCCTTTTGGGCGATGGCACCCCTGCCGAGGGCACGGCGCTGGACGACACGGCCTTTGACGATGCGCTTAGCGATGGGCTGTCGCGGCCCGAGCGTATGGCGGGGCGGCTTGCCTCCATCCGGGCCGAACTGGCCTTGCAAGACATCCCGCCACCCACCGCAGAGGCGCGGCTGGCGGGTACTTTGATCGGGGCGGAACTGGCGGCGGCGCGGGCCTATTGGCTGGGGCAAACGCTGGCGGTGATCGGCACGGGCGGGGCTGTACCGCTTTATCTGCGGGCGCTGTCGCAACAGGGCGCACCGGCGACCGAGGCGGATGGCAGCCGCATGGCGCGGGCGGGGATCTGCGCGGTACGGCGGGCGGTTAACGGGGGATAGCCCTGCCCGCCAACACCTTTCCCGTCAGTCTTTCTTTTCCCCGTCGGTCTTTTTCTGCATGTCCAGATTGACGAGATCTTCGAGCATATCGAGCAGGTCTTCCATTCGCTGTTTGCCGAAACGCGCCTCGAAGTCAGAGAACAACGCCGCCGCATCACCCGCGTGGTCTTGGATCACCTGACGGCCCTGATCGGTGATGGTGACGATGGATTTGCGCCCGTCATCGGGATCGCTGGCACGGCTGAGCAGCCCTTCCTCCTCCATCGCGCGCAGCATGCGGGTCAGGCTCGGCAGCAGCAGACAGGCCTGCTGCGCCAGTGCGGTCTGCTCCATCGGGCCGGATTCCTCGACCACGCGCAGCACGCGAAACTTCTGTTCCGAGATGCCGCTTTCGTTCAAGATCTCGCGGATCGGCCCCATCACCCTTTCCCGCGCGCGCAAAAGCGCAATCGGAAGGGAGCGGGCAGTGCGGCGCAGGGGGGGCATTGGGGCCATTCTTGACGGTTTCCTGATCGCTACTTACCAAGTCAAAGACCGCCCAAAAGGGCGTGACGACCACCATAGCCGCTGCGACAACATTCTTGAAGAGGTCAAGCCCAGCGGAACAACAGTGAGACAATACAACAACATGGGGCAGGAAATGCGGATGACAACCAGAATTCCACAGCAAGGGAGCGGCGCATGAATTGGGAGGAGTTCCGAGCTTGGGGCCGCCGCGCCGCCGATTGGGCCGCCGATTACCACGCGGGTCTGCGCAACCGCCCGGTGCGCGCGCAGGTGGCCCCCGGCGCGGTGCTTTCCGCCCTGCCCGATGCCCCGCCCGAAGGGGCCGAGGCGATGCAGGCGATCTTCGACGATTTCGAACAGACTCTCATGCCCGGCATGACCCATTGGCAGCACCCCCGCTTCTTTGCCTATTTTCCCGCCAATGCCGCGCCGGTCTCGGTGCTGGCGGAATATTTCGTCTCGGCCATCGCGGCGCAATGCATGCTTTGGCAGACCTCTCCGGCAGCGACGGAGTTGGAGACCCGCGTTTGCGATTGGATGCGTCAGGCGATCGGCCTGCCGGATGGCTTCACCGGGGTGATCCAAGGCAGCGCCAGTTCCGCCACGCTTTGTGCCGTGCTGACAATGCGCGAACGCGCGCTTGATTGGCAGGGCAACAAGGCGGGGCTGTCGGGCCAACCGCGCCTGCGGGTCTATTGCTCGGCAGAGGTGCATACCTCGGTCGACCGGGCCATCTGGATCGCGGGGTTGGGCGAAGAGAACCTTGTCCGCATTCCGACCCAAGGGGCGAGCCGCGCGATGGATGCCGAGGCGCTCCGCGCCGCCATCGCCGCCGACCGCGCGGCGGGGCATCTGCCTGCAGGCATCATCGCCTGCACTGGCGGCACCAGTGCGGGGGCCAGCGATGACATTGCCGCCGTGATGGATGTGGCCGAGGCCGAAGGTCTCTACACCCATGTCGACGCCGCTTGGGCCGGGTCGGCGATGATCTGCCCTGAATTCCGCAGTCTCTGGGCCGGGGTCGAACGGGCGGACTCGGTGGTGATGAACCCGCATAAATGGCTGGGGGCGCAGTTTGACTGCACGACCCACTTTTTGCGCAATCCCGACGATCTGGTGCGCACCTTGGCAATTCAGCCAGAGTACCTGAAGACCCATGGCGCGGATGGCGTGGTGAACTATTCCGAATGGTCCGTGCCGCTGGGCCGCCGTTTCCGCGCGCTCAAACTGTGGTTCCTGATCCGCGCCCATGGGCTGGAGGGGCTGCGCGAGATGATCCGCAACCATGTGACATGGGCGCAGGATTTGGCCGCCCGGCTGGACGCGACGGAGGGGTTCGAGATCGTGACCCAGCCGATGCTCTCGCTCTTCACCTTCCGCCATCTCGGTGCCGCAGAGCTCGATGCCCATAACCAAGACCTGCTGAACCGGATCAACGACGACGGGCGCATTTACCTGACCCAGACCCGGATCGACGGAGCATTCGTGATCCGCTTTCAGGCAGGTGCCTTCACCGCCACGGCCGAAGATGTGGCCATGGCCTATGACGTGATCACCGAATTGGCCGGGACTTAGGGCGCGATCAGGGTGACGCCCGGCATGGCGCGGATGACCTCGACATCCGCGTCATAGATCGCCGTCATCCGCTCGACCAATTCCTCGGTCCAGCCGGGCATGTCGAGCTCTTCTTCGATCTCTTCCTCCAGCGCGTATTTGTCGAGGAACGCGGTGATCACGCGGCGCTTCTGCGCCTCGGACATATCGGGATGAGTGTCGAGATAGCCGCGAAAGCGTTTCATCCCCTCCTCCGACATGATCGTCTGCAAAAGATCGAAACCGCCCTTGATCTTGGTCTCGGGCGCCAGCCCCGCCATCTCCCGAATGATCTGCGCCCAGATAAGCGGCGCGTCTTCATTGCACCACAGGGTGATGGGAATCCCCGGCGCGGCCTCGCGCAGCTGGCCAATCGTCTCGGACCAACGCAGGTCCTCCGGCCCCCGCTCCCCCCAGAACGCGGCCGAGGTTTTATCCGCCGCTTTCTCATAAAGCACCGGCACGAGGGAGGCGGGATTGCGGATCGCCATAAAGATGCGAATCTCATCTTCGGGGAAAAGCTGCGCCATCCGCAGCATGCGCACGGCGGCGGCGGGATAAAGCACGCCTTCTTGCAGGGCCGTGGCAGGCGAGCGGAAGAAATTCGCATCCGATAGGATCACCCGGCTGGCTGTCCCATCATCGAGGATCGCATCCAGCAAAACGTCCCGCGCCATCTCCGACGGCTCCGCCTTATGCATCGCGTTGAGCGTGTCACGGAACAGGTTGCGATAGGTGCTGGGCCCGGGCACTTTGACGCCCGTCTTGGCGAAATCGTCCTGATTGCGCAGCAGGCATTTCAGCAGCCGCTCGTCTTCCGTGAAATGAACACCTGTGTGCAAAACGAGCTGCATGATACTCTGCTTACCCTTGAAAATCTCGGCGTTGAATAGCCCGTCCCGGCGCGCGTGTAAAATCCGAAAGAATCTCGCATTTCCCCTCTTGCACCCCCCGGCTCCTTTCTCTAAATGAGCCCTCAGTGCCCCTATAGCTCAGCTGGTAGAGCAACTGATTTGTAATCAGTAGGTCCGCGGTTCGAGTCCGTGTGGGGGCACCACTTCTCTCTTTAAATCATGCGCTGATCCACTGCTGTTGGACGCTAGTTTACGCCTGCCTACAGGCGCGACCAAGCCGCCCGATGGCCCCGCGCCCCCGCCGCATTCGGCAGACGCGGGGCCGTGGCCCCTAACCCATTCGCTTGGAGCTGTAACTGCCGGGCGATGCGGGAAAGACCACGGTTTTATTGCCATTCAGAAAGACCCGGTGGTGGGCATGGGCGTGAATCGCGCGCGCCAAGACGCTCGCCTCCACATCGCGACCGAGCGAGACATAATCCGAGGCGCTTTGCGCATGGGTGATGCGCACGATGTCCTGTTCGATGATCGGCCCCTCGTCCAGATCGGCGGTGACGTAATGCGACGTGGCACCGATCAATTTCACGCCCCGTTCATAGGCCTGTTTGTAGGGGTTCGCCCCCTTGAAGGACGGCAGAAAGGAATGGTGAATGTTGATGATCCGCCCCGACATCTTTTGGCACATGGCGTCCGACAGAATCTGCATGTAGCGCGCCAGCACGATCAGCTCCGCGCCGGTTTCCTCGACCACTTCCATGATCCGCGCTTCGGCCTGCGGTTTGTTCTCCTTCGTCACCTTAATGCAGTGAAATGGAATGTCATGGTTCGCCACGACCTTTTGATAGTCCATATGGTTTGAGATCACGGCGACGATCTCAATCGGGAGCGCACCGATGCGCACACGGTAGAGCAGATCGTTCAGGCAGTGGCCAAAGCGCGAGACCATGACCACGACCTTCATCGTGGTGTCTTGGTCGTGAAATTCATAGGTCATGCCAAAGGGTTCCGCGACCGCTGTGAACCCTTCGCGCAGGCTTTCGAGCGTGGCACCGGTTTCGGCCTCGGCGCTGATGCGCATGAAGAACTGGCCGTTTTCGGTGTCGTCGAACTGCGCGCTGTCGGTGATGTTGCAGCCGGTTTCGGCAATGTAATTGGCGATGGCGGCAACGATCCCGCGTTGCGAGGGGCAGGTCACGGTCAGGCAGAACTTGGTCATGGGCGGTCCTTAGGGGGGTTGGTCGGGGCGACGGGGCCCGTGGTGCTTACTCTACCGTTTGCAGGCTCCGCGGGGGAAGGCAAGCGATAGCGCGCGTATGACGGGGGTCCACCATGCCAAGATCGACAGCCCTGCCTAGGTGCCGTTTTCCTATGCGCATCAATGTTGATCATCCGCCAAAAAACGGGCGGCGGCGCATCAAAATGCACCGCCACTCCGACAAGCACTATCGACCTATTGAATGCCGACCCTGAATTGCACGGCCCCCGTCTCCCCCGGCAACATCTGGCCCGTGCAATTCCACTCGATCGTCCCGGCATAGCTGGCCACATTGCTTGCCGGCACCACCAGATCACAGCTGAGGTTGGGCGAGACCTGTTGCGGATCGACGATAGGCTCCGACAGCTGCGTATAAGGCGGGGTTCTGTCGTAGATCTTGACGTTCGACGCCTGCGTGGTCGCGTTGTTTTGCAGATAGATGCGGTAAAGAAGGATATCATTCACACTGCCGAGGTTGGTGGTGCCCTCCCCAGTGCCTTGGGTCTCATTCTCGACCGTTTTGCGCAGTTCAATCTGGGTCGAACGCCCCCCGACCGAGACCTCATCGGTATTGCTGGCCGAACTGGTCACCGTGGTCCGGGCGAATGCCGTGGTCGCCAGCACCTGATAGACGTAAGTACTCCCCTGCCCAGCGCCCGAACCGGCTGACACCCGTGAGACGATACAGATGGTCTGCCCCGTGGTGACGGCGATGGGGCCGGTGATCGGCCCGTCGACGCTATCGTCACAGCCGATATCTTGGAACAGCGCCGCGCTGAACGCGCCGGTGGGGGTCGAAGTGGCACCGGCGTAGGAGAAGGTCACCTGCCCGTCTGAGGTGGCGGTATAGATATGCGGCAGGGTCGCAACCTGCCCCTGTGCGACGGTCGTGGTCCGGTCGTTGGTCAGACTGGGCAGTTGCAGCAGACCGATGTCCAGCCCCATGCGATTGCCGAAAGCCTCGGGCGTGAAGGTGAATTCACCGTCATGCGGGTTGGTGTTGACCAAATCGGGCAGTCCGGTCGTCGCTTCCGAAATCGCCCGGTAGTCATTCGCCGGGATCGCGCGGATCGTGATCGGCCCGCTGTAGCTGCCAGAAAGCCCATAGCTCCAAGTGCCATCGGTCGCGAGACCGGGGGTGGCCAGTACCGCACCGCCACTGTCGAGGATCTCCAACACCGCCGAAGATGCCCCCCCTTCGCTGCCGTTGCGCAGGGCGTCATGGGCGGTACCGTCATCTGCCCCATTATCGATGAAGACACGGCCCGTCAAAATCCGCTCTCCGGTGACGAGGGTCACGGAATAGGAGGCTTCGTCATCGTCGGGCAGTTGGTCGAACAGGTCATCGGTCAGCGGCCCCGTGCTGGGATCGCTGTCGGGATCGGGCAGAGAGCTATAGATGATCTCGGCCTGATTGGTGAAATCACCGCTGCCGAGTACCGTGGTGGTGATGGTCAAGGTCTCGCTCTCTCCGCTCAGCAGTTCATCCACGAACCACAAGCCCGTGTCGGGGTCATAGGTATCCCCCGTCGCGGGCGCGTCGTCCGAGACATAGGCGAAACCGCTTGGGATCTGGTCGATCACTTTGACCCCCGAGGGCGAGCCACCGCTGACATTGGTGATGGTGATGATCCAATCGATGGTATCCCCCTCCGATACATTGGTGATCGGTGTCGTGGTCCCGGTAGCGGCGGCGATTTTGCTGAGTTCGAGGTCACTGCCAGCCGGATCGAATCCAAAGTCTTGGTCACTTGTCACGCTATTGCCGGAGACAGGAACGCCAAGCAGCGGGTTGGACGTGCCGATGGTGAGCCCCGAAGGCAGATCGGGGTCCGCCTCGTCCAATGCGACACGGTAGGTCGTGTTCACCATCAACTCCCCCACCGCATAGGTGCCATCAGCCAAGGTATCCGTGGTTGCTAGAAAGATGTCATCGGCGGTATTGGCCGGGGTGCCATTGTCGGCATAGACCGAGATGCCCACGCCCGCGCCGAAATTGGTCTCCCCATTGTCTTTCACGTCCGAGGCATCCGCGTCTTCATAGATGTTGCCCGAGATGCCCCCCAGTGGGATCGGTGCAGGCCCCCGGCAGGAGATGCCATCGCTGCGCCCGCCTTCATCGACCGGAATGCCGGATACCAGTTGCGGCACACCTGTCGCCGTTGAGATGACAAAGAGGTTGTTGGTGGTGTTGGAATAGCCATAGAGCCTGCCGTCACGGTCGAACCACAGCGCGTCGAACATGCCCGCATAGACGGCAGGGCCGATCGCTTGGGGTGTCACGCTCCCCGGGGTGCCGTTGTTGACCGCAGCGCGGAACAGGAAGCCCGAGTTTCTGTCGATCCCATACATGATGCCATCCACGGGGTTGAAGGCGAGGTCTTCGGGATTGACGCCGATGGAGAGGCTGATCTCGCCCAAGGCGATCGGCGTGGCGGGATTGCTCAGATCGACGATCTGCCATGTATTCAGATCCACTTCGTAGATCAGCCGCCCATTCGGCAGAATATCCCCCGCGTTCAACGCATCCCCCGCCCCGGGGATATTACCGAAGTCCGTAATGTCGCCCGCGCCATCGATCCGGAAAAGCCTGCGGCTACTTTGATCCACGCCGTAGATATAGCCGTCCAGCGCGTTATAGCCCCAGGCGCCGTCGCGGTTCTGTCCGGTGCTGCCCGAGGTCTCAACCGTCGTGGCATAGCTCCCCCCACCATCGCGGAAGGTCATACGCCTCAGCGCTGAGGGGCTGTCGACGATGGCATAGAGCGAAGCATCGCAGACCAGCGGCGGCGGATCGCTTGAAATGGTGAGCGTATAGTCCTCCACCTCCCCCTCAAAAGCTGTGACAAGGCCAGTGCTGTCGGTCGACCAGCGAAAGCGGGCATAGGTAGGCAGTGTCGTGGCCCCCGCGGGCACAGCCACTTCGAAAAGGATCGTGCCATTGCTGAGGCCGTCCTTATCCTGCGGGCCGCCGTCTTGCAGGTTCACCGCCACCTGCTCCCCGGCTTGGTCAAAGGTGCCATCGCCATCGAAGTCGATAAAGGCCTGCAGATATGACGACCCCGGCGCGGCAATCAGATCGCTGACTGTCACCGTGATCTCGGCCAGACCACCACGGTAGAATTGCGGCAGGATCACCCCGTCTTCATCATCCGACCCGTCGGCATCATCCCCCGTGGCCCCGATGGAGTTCTGCGTCAGCAGATCGATATCCGGCGGTGTGCTGCCCAGATAGACCTCAGGTGCGCCCGGGCCTTCGATGATATGCTGCGGATCGCCATAGCTCGCCGGGGCATCGCCCCGGTCGGCGTCGGGCGGTGTCTTGATGGTGATGCCATAGTCTTCGACCTCCCCATCCGGGGCGGGGGTGATCGCATCGAGCCCCGCGGTCGAAGACCAGCGCAGTCGGACGAAGGTCGGGGTCAGAACGGCGGTGACCGGCACGCTGACGGGGAATGAAATCTCACCATTCACCACCCCGTCGAGGTCTTGCGCCCCGCCGTCTTGGATATCTGTCGCAACCTGATCGCCAAGGAAGAGGCCATCGCCGCCGAAATCGACGAAAGCCTGCAGATAGCCGGTGCCGGGGGTGGGTTCGTTGACCACCACGGTCACCGTGCGGGTCAGATCGCCATAGAGCTGGGGAAAGCTCTCTTCGCTTTCGTCATCCTTACCGTCGAGGTCATCGCCGGTGCCATCGACGGAATGTTGCGCCGAGCCATCGCCGTCACCATTCAGCGCGCCGATCCAATATTGCGCGGTGTCCGCATGCTGCGGATCGCCATAGGTGACCGGCGCATCCCCCCGGTCGGGGCCGGAGCCTGCGTAGATCGTCGTGGGATCATCACGCCCTTCGCCCGGCCCGTTCGACGCCACGCCATCCCCGTCACCGGGGTTCTCGGAATCCGACAGGTCCGAGACTGCTGTCCCCCCCGGTGTCTGGGCCGTGACCTGCGCTTGGTTGCTGATCGTGGTGTCCAAATCCTCAGGCACCAGCGTGTAGGTCGCCGTATAGACGGCCTTCTCCCCGACCAGCAGCGTGCCTTCGGGCGACAGCGACGTGGCGGCCTGAAAGGTGATCACCGGGGGCACGCCCTTGCCGCTGAACTGCGTCTCGGCAAGCTGCACATTGGACAGATCGACATTGCCGAAGTTCTCAGCGGTAAAGACATAGGCGATAGTCTCACCCGGATCGGCGTAGCCGTTAAGGTTGGTATCGACCAATTGCGCCAGTTTCAGCAGACCGACAGAGCCCACATCGATCGAGACCTGCGCGGGCGCGGAATAGGCCCGCGGCTCATTCGGCAGGATGATGGGCGATTGATAGCGGTAGCTGATCGGCGTCGGCGCGGCAAAGAAGGCGACGAAGGGGGTAAAGGTCAGCTCCCCGGTCAGGTCGTCATAGCTCCATGTGCCCTCCCCCAGAATGTCGAAACCCACCCGGTGGCCTTCGGAATCGGTCACGATGTTCTGCGCGCCGGCAGGGGGAATCAGATCGACAGCCTGTTTCGCATATTCGCTGGGCTGGCCCGAATTATTGGCCGGTGCATTGTTATTCTCAGTCGCCACACTGTCGTTGAACAGGATGTTGACCACCACAGGCTCGCTCAGCACCTGTTCTTTCAGATCGTCCTGCAAAACGGGCGCTTTGAAGTCACCGCATTGCAGGTCATAGGTCTGCGCGTCGTCATAGGTCGGGTTGGCGAGCCGGACGAGGAAGCCACTGTTGGCGGTCCGACCAAAGCGGAAGGTCGAAGTCTGCGGGTAGAAGATCTCAAGCCCCGATACCGGCAGATTGCTATAGTTGCGGTCCCCGGCAAGATAGAACACCTCTGTCCCGAGGTTTGCATCCGGCCCTTCGATATAGCCCCGATAGGTCGTCGCGCTGCGGTCAATGCGGACATATTCAACCGTGCCGTCGCAGACGTTCACATAGACCTGCTCGTTCAACGGACCGTCGATATCATTAATCTGAAAGAAAACATCCGCCACCACCGGCACCCCGCCGGTATTGGTCGTGATGTTATGGGTGCCTGCTTCATAGAGGTAGAAATCCATGAAATGCGGGTCTTGCCCGGTCGAGGTAATCTGGATTTGCCCATTGCCCGAGGCGAAAATATGATCCCGCCCGGCAAAGGCCATTTCACCGACGATATCGACCGACACCCCGCCAACCGTGCCCGCGTTGCGCCACAAGGCCCGCTCGCCCACACCCGCCCCGACCACGGTGGGCGCGGCGACGGGATTGAGAATGAGCTGCTGCGCCAAGGCGGCTCTGGTCAGCAAAGCCAACAAGAACAATGTCCAAAACGATGCCGCGATCATCCGAAGCCAAGGCCCCTGCCCTGCCAAGGCCCAAAGGCGGCGCAAGTGCTGCGCCGTGAACGTGCCGAGAAAATAAGTGTAAAAATGCATATCTTTGCTCACAACCTTTTAAGACACAGCTTAGCGACGAAGCGGGTTCTGAGGACTTACGCAGAAAGGTATTAAGATATGCTTCCGGTTATACGGGCGGTGAAGGGATAGGTGGTGGTCGCTCTTGTGCATATGCCTCTGTGCCTTAGCAGGGCCCAAAGCTGCCGCGCCTGTGCCGCCGTGCTACCAAATCAATTTTCCGAAAATGACCTATTGACCCTCCAGCAACTGGAAGCCCCATATTCAGCCCAAGACGAATAGAGGGCGTGAAATGGGCAAAGCGGAAACACTCACGTTTGGCGTGCAGAACATGAGCTGCGCGTCCTGTGTGGGGCGTGTCGAAAAAGCGCTAAACGCGCTGGAGGGGGTCGACGAGGCCCGGGTGAATCTTGCGGCAGAAACCGTGCGCGTGACGGCACACCCCGCGCTTGACGCGGGCGAGCTCGATACCGCCTTGGCGCAGGCGGGCTACCCGGCGCGCAAGACCACCCATCGGTTGCGGCTGTCAAACATGACCTGCGCCTCCTGCCTGGGCCGTGTGGAACGCGCGCTGCTTGCGGTGCCGGGGGTGCTCTCGGCCACGGTCAACCTCGCCAGCGAAGAGGCGCGAGTCGAAACATTGGAAGACGCCGATCTTTTGCCCGCCCTGCGCGATGCGGCGGCAAAGGCGGGCTATCCCGCCAGCGTCGACACGCCCGAGGCGGGCACCCCCGAGGCCGCGACGCGTAAGGAAGCGGAGGCCATCCACCTCAAACGGATGACCCTGCTGGCCGCCGCGCTCACCTTACCCGTTTTCGTGCTTGAGATGGGCGGCCATCTGGTGCCCGCTTTTCACCATTGGATCGCGGCGACCATCGGGACGGAGACAAGCTGGCTCATCCAGTTCCTCCTCACCACCCTCGTGCTGGCATGGCCGGGGCGGCATTTCTATAGCAATGGCCTGCCTGCGCTGGCGAAGGGCGCGCCGGATATGAACTCTCTCGTGGCACTCGGATCGGGGGCGGCGTGGCTCTACTCGGTCACCGCGCTCTTTGCGCCGGGGCTGCTGCCCGAAGGCAGCCGCGTGGTCTATTTCGAAGCCGCCGCCGTGATCGTCACGCTGATCCTGCTGGGCCGCTATCTTGAGGCCCGCGCCAAGGGGCGCACCGGGGCCGCGATTGCCAAGCTCATGGGCCTGCGCGCCACCAGCGCACGGGTGGAGCGCGACGGCGCCGTCATCGAACTGCCCTTGGAAAAGATCGAAACGGGCGACATCATCTACCTCCGCCCGGGCGAGAAGATCGCCACCGACGGCATCGTCGTCGAAGGGCAATCCTATGTCGATGAAAGCATGATCACCGGTGAGCCTGTGCCGGTGGAAAAGATCGGCGGTGCGGCTCTCGTCGGCGGCACGATTAATGGCACCGGCAGCCTGACCTATCGCGCCACCAAGGTGGGCGGCGACACGGTTCTGGCGCAGATCATCCGCATGGTCGAAGAGGCCCAAGGCGCGAAACTGCCCATTCAGGACTTGGTCAACCGCATCACCCTATGGTTCGTCCCCGCGGTGATCGCCGTGGCGCTGGTGACCTTTGGCCTGTGGCTGGCCTTCGGCCCTTCGCTCAGCCACGCATTGGTGGCGGCGGTGGCGGTGCTGATCATCGCCTGCCCCTGTGCCATGGGGCTAGCCACGCCCACGTCGATCATGGTCGGCACCGGGCGGGCGGCGCAATTGGGCGTGCTGTTCCGGCAAGGCGATGCGCTGCAAAGCCTACAGGGCGTCAAGACCGTTGCCTTGGACAAGACCGGCACACTGACCAAGGGCACCCCCGAACTTACCGATCTGGTGCTGATGGACGACCTGACCGAAGATGAGGTGCTGCCCCTGATCGGCGCGGTCGAGGCGCGCTCGGAACATCCCATCGCCCAAGCCATTCTGCGCCGGGCCGAAGCGGCTGGCCCCGTGCCGCGCGAGGTGAGCGACTTCCAATCCCATACCGGCTACGGCGTCAGCGCATTGGTGGCAGGCCGCCGTGTCACGCTTGGCGCGGACCGGCTCATGACCCGCGAGGGGATTGATCTGGGCAATGCCCAGCGGATCAGCGCGGATCTGGCCAAGGACGGCAAAACCCCGCTTTTCGCCGCGATCGACGGCAAACTAGCGGCGGTCATCGCCGTGGCGGACCCGATCAAACCCGGCACGCCCGAGGCCATCGCGCGGCTGCACGACCTCAACCTCGAAGTGGCGATGATTACCGGCGACAACCGCGGCACGGCAGAGGCCATCGCGGCGCAACTGGGCATCGACCGCGTCGTCGCCGAGGTGCTGCCCGATGGCAAAGTGGCCGCCATCGACGACCTGAGAAAAGGCGACAACCGCATCGCCTACGTGGGCGACGGGATCAACGACGCGCCCGCGCTTGCGCAGGCTGATGTCGGGCTGGCCATCGGCACCGGCACTGATGTGGCGATCGAAGCGGCGGATGTGGTGCTGATGTCGGGCGATCTGCGCGCCGTGGTCAATGCCATCGACGTAAGCCAGCGCAGCATGGCGAATATCCGGCAAAACCTCTTCTGGGCCTTCGGCTATAACGTCCTGCTGATCCCCGTGGCCGCTGGCGCCTTCTACCCGCTGACCGGTTGGCTCTTGTCGCCCGCGCTGGCTGCCGGGGCAATGGCCTTGTCGAGCGTTTTCGTTCTCAGCAATGCCCTGCGCCTGCGCTGGATCGCCGCCCCTCTGACTGAGAGCGCCACCCCATCCCACGGCCCCCGGGCCGCCGCCCCCGTGGCCGCAGACGTAGCCGCAGAATAGGATCGTCCCATGAACATCGGAGAAGTCTCACAACGCACCGGGTTGCCGCCCAAAACCATCCGCTATTACGAGGATATCGGGTTGGTCAAACCGCTGCGCGACGCCAATGGCTACCGTGCCTTCCGCGAAAGCGAGATGCACAAGCTCGCCTTTCTGGGCCGCGCCCGCACGCTGGGGTTCAGCATCGAAGATTGCCGCAACCTGCTGGCGCTATGGGAGGACAAGAACCGCGCCAGCGCTGATGTGCGCGCCATCGCCAAGGACCATCTGGCCCAGATCGAGGCCAAGATCAGCGGCCTGCAAGAGATGCGCGACACGCTCAGCACGCTGGTCCGCGACTGCGCTGGCGATGACCGGCCGGATTGTCCGATCTTGAAAACACTTGGGACAGCGGCGAACTGACCCTATTAACCGCGGAGGGCAGCGCTGCCCTCCGTGAGACAGCGCTGCCGGGGCGGGTGGCCCCCGCCCTAGCGTTTTAGCCGTTCCACGATGCTATGCGCCGTCACCGTGCCAATCTGCCGGCCCTCTTCCATCACCGCGAAACCCGCCTCCGGGCCGCGCAGACCGTCCATCAGCTCCCGCACCGGCGTCTCGGCGCTGGTCTCGGGATGGGCGGCCCCATCGGCTGGCTCCATCACATCACGGGCGGTCAACACCTCCAGCGGGTTCATATCGGCCACGAATTCCGCCACATAATCCGACGCGGGGTTCGAGAAAATCTCGCGCGGGGTGCCGATCTGCACGATACGCCCCCCTTCCATGATGGCGATACGTCCGCCCAGTTTGAACGCCTCATCAAGGTCATGGCTCACGAAAATGATCGTGCGGTTGAGATCGCGTTGCAAGTCCAACAGCTCATCCTGCAAACGCGTACGGATCAGCGGATCGAGCGCCGAAAAAGGCTCATCCATCAGCAGGATCGGCGCTTCGGTGGCAAAGGCACGGGCAAGGCCCACACGCTGCTGCATCCCGCCCGAAAGCTCCCCCACCTTGCGGTCGGCCCAGTCGCTGAGCCCCACCAGCTTCAACTGCCGCTCGGCCCGCTCCAACCGCTCGCCCTTGGGCACATTGGACAGTTCCAAACCAAGCGCCACATTGTCGCGCACCGTGCGCCAGGGCAGCAGGCCGAACTGTTGGAACACCATCGACACGCCTTCACGGCGCACCCGGCGCAGCTCTGCCGCGTTGCTCTCATGCACATCGCAGGACCAGCCCTCGGCATGAACCCGCACGGTGCCGCGCACCATCGGGTTCAGCCCGTTCACCGCCCGCAACAGCGTTGATTTGCCCGAGCCCGACAGGCCCATCAGCACAAGGATTTCGCCATTCTCAACGGTGAGCGAGCAATCATGCACGCCCAGCACCTGCCCGGTCGCCGCTTCGATCTCGGCGCGGCTTTGGCCTTCGTCCATCAGCGGCAGCGCCTTCTCCGGCTTGTCGCCAAAGACGATGGATACGTTATCGAATTCTACTGCTTTCGTCATTTCCGTCCCACCCGCAGGATACGGTCGAGCATGATCGCCACGACAACGATCACCAACCCGGATTCAAATCCCAAGCCTGTGTTGACTTGGTTCAGGGCACGCACCACCGGCACGCCCAAACCGTCTGCGCCCACCAATGCTGCGATCACCACCATCGACAGCGACAGCATGATGGTCTGGTTCAGACCCGTCATGATCTGCGGCAACGCATAGGGCAGCTCAATCTTCCACAGCGTCTGGCGCGGCTTGGCGCCGAACGCCTGCGCCGCCTCAAGAAGCGCCTTGGGGGTCGAGGAGATGCCAAGCTGCGTCAGCCGGATCGGCGCGGGCAAAACGAAGATCACCGTGGCGATCAACCCGGGCACCATGCCAATGCCGAAAAAGACAATCGCGGGGATCAGATAGACGAAGGTTGGCAACGTTTGCATGAGGTCCAAAACCGGGGCCACCCAAGCATAAAGCCGGGGCCGATGCGCGACGGCGATGCCAATCGGCACGCCCACGCCCATGCAGACCACACAGGCCGAGAGCACCAGCGTCAGGCTCTCCATCGTCTCTTCCCAGTAATCTTGGTTCAGAATGAACAGAAAGCCCAGCACCACAAATGCCACGGTTTTCCAGTTGCGCTGAATGGCCCAAGTGATCGCGGCGAAGACGGCGATCAGGATCAGCGGATGCGGGGTTTGCAGTACCCAGAGGATCGCCTCGATCAGCCGCTCCATCAGGTCCGACAGCCCGTCAAAGAACCACGCCCCGTTCGTTTGCAACCAATCCAGCGCGTCTTCGGCCACATCGGCCACGGGGATCTTGTTTTCTGTCAGCCAGTCCATGTCAGTCCTTCAGGATTGGAGAATGCGCATGAGAATGACCCGCCCCATCAATCTGGAGCGGGTCTTTTCCATCATAGCGTGAGGATCACTTCAACGAAGCGACAGCTTCCATCGCATCGCCGCCATCGACGGTGGTCACACCGTCCAGCCATGTGTCGAGCACGTCGGCGTTCGCCTTGATCCAAGCGGCGGCGGCCTCTTCCGGCTTTTCGCCGTCATCGAGGATCGCGCCCATGATCTCATTCTCCATCTCAAGGCTGAATTCGAGGTTCTGGAGAAATTTGCCAAGGTTCGGGCATTCTTCGACGAAACCAGCGCGGGTGTTGGTGTAAACCGTCGCACCGCCCAGATCGGGGCCAAAGTAATCGTCACCACCTTCAAGATAGGTCAGGTCGAAGTTGGCGTTCATCGGGTGCGGCTCCCAACCAAGGAAGACAACAGGCTCTTCCTTGCGGCTCGCGCGCTGCACCTGAGCGAGCATCCCCTGTTCGGAGGATTCGACGACTTCGAAGTCGCCCAGTTCAAAGGCATTCTCGTCGATCATCGACTGGATCAGACGGTTGCCGTCATTGCCCGGCTCGATGCCGTAGATCTTGCCTTCGAGTGCGTCGGCATTGGCAGCGATGTCGGCGAAGGTCTTGATGCCCATGTCAGCGGCGGCCTTGTTGACGGTCAGCGTGTATTTCGCGCCTTCAAGGTTCGCGCGCACGGTATCGACGCTACCCTCTTCGCGGTATTTGGCGATATCGCCTTCCATCGTCGGCATCCAGTTGCCCAAGAACACGTCAATGTCGCCGGACGCCATGGAGGTATAGGTCACCGGCACGGCGAGGATCTTGGTCTCGGTGTCATAGCCGAGCGCGTCGAGCACGACAGAGGTGGCGGCGGTGGTGGCGGTGATGTCGGTCCAGCCGACGTCGGAGAAGGTGACTTCGCTACACTCGGCAGCGGCCAGCGAGGTCGCGGCGACCGTCGCCAAAGCGGATGTCATAAGCAGTTTTTTCATTGGTGTTCTCCCCAGAGAAGTTTTTATTGACTGGTGCGCCAATCAAAAGCCATCGGCCGCGATATTGCAACCGGATTAATCTTGCCAACTTACTGGAGGGCAAAACGCAATACTACTTGTTTCAAAACTTACTCCCGCGCGGCCTGTTTGGGGCGCAGAACCGGGGTGACATTTTCACCCACGCCGGGCTCTGGCTCGGCGTTAATTTCGGGGGCATCCTCGGCTTGGGTTGTCGGCTCTTGGTCAGGCTCCTCCTGCGGCGTCTCGGACGCTATCGGAGAGGTTTCCGACGTCTCGGCCTCCGGCGTTTCCTCAGTTGCTTCAGTGGCTTCGCCCGGAAGCGCGCCAGCCTCCATCCCAAATGCCGCGCGGATCGCGGCTTGGGTGCCATCGCCATAAAGCCCGTCGATCGCACCGTCGTAGAACCCGGAATCCGACAGCTTGCGTTGCAGTGCTTTACGGGTGTCACTGTCGAACAAACGCGGCTCCTCCTGCATCAGTCCCAGCAGCGTGCCATCGCCCGCCCGCAGTGCCCGGTAGAGATAGAGCGCGGCATCCGCAGCCCCGCGCCCCGGCACTTTGTCATCGTCGATCATCGCGGCAAAGTTGAACATCGCAGCAGGGTGTCGCCTGTCGGCTGCACGGCGGAAGTAATCAAGCGCCAGTTCGGGGTCGGCCTCCTGCCCCAATTCGCCCTGCAAATGGATGAAGCCCAGATCGTTCAACGCCCCGGCATGGCCCCGCTCGGCAGCGTCGCGATAAAGCTGCATCGCGCGGGCCTCGTCTTGCTCCACGCCCCGACCCTCTTCGTAGAGCTGGGCCAGTTGATAGCGCGCTTCGGCTGAGCCGGTCTCAATCGCGCGCATGAGCTGCGCCGCCGCATTCTGCGGATCATAGCGCGGATCGTCGGGATCGCTTTGCAGGACGGCGAGGCCGAGTTGCGAGCGGGTATCGCCCTGCCCCGCCAATTCGGCCAAACGCTGGCCCTGTGTCTCGTTCAAATCGGACCAGCCCCCCGAGGCCGCTTCCCCGTCACCGCTGCCGAGGAAGAACGGCGTGGGGTTCAGCCGCCCAAAGCGCCGCGCCGAGAGGCTGCCACCGCTGCGGCTGCGCAAAGCCGCGCGGAAATCGTCCAGCATGGCCCCGACCTCGACCTCCGGCTGGGCCACCACCTCGGCCAGCGTTTCGGCGAAAAGGCCCGCGTTTTCACCGCTCTCGTCACAAGCGCCCACCTCGCCAGAAGTCACGACCAAGGTGCCAAGGCGTGGCTCAGGCGGTGGCAGGGGCGCGGTGGCTTGCTGCGGGGCGGCGTGGCAGTTGTCGAGCAGAACAAGCCGTATCTGCCGCGCCTTGCCCGCCGCGCGCAGGAGCGCAGGCAGGGCCACCCCCTCGCGCCGCAGCGCCGAGGCTGGGGCCAAGGGCGCATCAACCGGGATCAGATAGCTCTGCCCACCGGAGGCAACACGGCGGCCCGCGTAGTAAATCAGGGCGATATCCGCTGCTTCGGCCTGAAAGGCAAAGTCGGAAAGCGCTTGTTTGAACGCCGCGCTCTCAGCGTCGATCAGCGTGGTGACGTCGAAGCCCTGCCCCTCCAGCGCCTCAGTCAGCCGCGCCGCATCCGCGCGCGGGCCGTCGAGCGTGGCGGCATCCTCATAGGCGGAGTTCCCGATGACCATCGCCACACGGTCTTGCGCTGCCGCGGCGAAGGGCAGGAACAACATCAGTAGAAGCGCGGTCGGACGCATATGGCAGGATCCTTTCGGTCAGCTTCGGTTGGGCAGCGCCGCCCATTAACCTATGCTGGCAGGAAAAGGTTTCCACCATCGTAACAGTTTGAAATGAATCCGACCTTGGCCCCGCGCCTCAGGCGTTGGGCGAAGTCTCTTCGATCTCGCGGTCTTCTTCCGGCACGTTCAGCGTGGCCCAAGTATCGCCATCCGGCAGTTCGGGCGGATGCGGCAGGCAATCGCGGCGGTGGATATTCGCCTTGGCCATGAAGTTGGCCGAGACCGGCGCGGTGACAAAGATGAATGCCATGATCAGCAGCTCGTGCAGCGACCCCGTGCCCGACAGGAAGGAGTTCACCATGGCCGCCAGCAGATAGGCCCCGATCCCCAGCGTCGCGGCCTTGGTCGGCGCGTGCAGCCGCGTCATCGGGTCGTTCAGCTTGAGCAAGCCAATCCCGGCGACAAGCACAAAGAAACTGCCGATCACCAGCAGCGCGATAACGAAATAGGTGGCGATGACGTCGGGGCTCATTCGATGATATCTCCGCGCAGGACGAAACGGGCATAGGCCACGGTCGAGACGAAACCGAGCATGGCGATGATCAGCGCGGCCTCAAAGTAGATTTGCGTGCCTTGCAAAACGCCCAGAAGCACGATGATGCCGATGGCGTTGATGAACATCGTGTCCAGCGCCAGAATACGATCCCCGGTGCCGGGGCCGATCCACAGACGGATCATCGCCATGAACTGCGCAATGGCGACGAGGGTCAGCGCCCCATAAAGCGCCAGCGTCAAAAGGTCGGTCGCTTGGGTCATACGAAAATCTCCTTCAAGCGGCGTTCGTAGCGGTCTTTGATCTCATCGCGCACCGCGTCGGGGTCGCTCGCGTCCAACGCGTGTACCAAGAGGTAGCGCCCGTTGTCCGACAGGTCCGCCGAGACGGTGCCGGGGGTCAGTGTGATGGTGCCCATCAGGATCGTGATCGCCTCGGGTTCTTTCAGATCCAGCGGCACGACGACCCAAGCGGGCGACATGCTGGCGTTGGATTTGGTCAGGATGATCCACGCCACTTGGATATTGGCGATGATGATATCCCACAGGACCAAGATCACATACGCGATCATGCGCAGCGGGCGGATGCCTTGGGGCCGGTCGGTCCACCACCGCGCGGTCAATACCGGGATCACGATCCCGAGGATCAGGCCGAAGACCAACATGCCTGCGCTGAACTTGTTTTGCAGCAGGATCCACACCGCCGTCAGCAGCAGGGTCAGAAACGGGTGCGGCAAAAGCCAACGGATCGGTCGCATCATGTCAATGGGCCTCCTCTTTGCCGTCCGATAGTTTGCCGGGGGTCTCCAACACGGTGGTCAGGTAACGTTCCGGCCCGAACAATTGCTTTGAAATCGTGGTGGCATATTGGGTGGCCGGTCCGGCCAGCAGCGTATGTGCCACCAGCAGGGCCAAGAGCCCGCCCACCGCGACATAGCTCAGCGCCGAGGGGCGCTCTGCCGGGGTTGCCCCCTCCTCCGGCTTGACGCTGCGCGCCTTCCAGAAGACCACGCTGCCCGCGCGGCCAAAGCCCACGAGGCTCAAAAGGCTCGCGCCCAAGATCACGGCCCAGATCCAGACCCAGAAGTCGCTGGCGGCAGCGGCATCCATGATCAGCAGCTTGCCCAGAAAGCCCGAGAGCGGCGGCACGCCGACCATGGCGATAGCCGCGACAAAGAACAGGGCCGAGGTCAGCTTGGCCCCCGCCACCTGCGGCTGCGCCGTCAGATCAAGGTTGTCGCGCCCGGCCCGCGCCAGATCGGCGATCAAGAACAGCGCGCCCGCGGCCAGTGTCGAATGCACGATATAATAGAGCGCCGCCGCGATCCCCTCGGGCGTGAACAGCGCGATTGAGATCATCACCATGCCCATGGAGCCGATGACGGAAAAGGCCACCATACGGTCCAGCTGCTTGGCCGCCAGCACGCCGATCATGCCAAGCGCCAGCGACAGCAGTGCGGCAGGCAACAGCCATGTGGTGTGCAGATCCGCCGTTACGGCCAGTTCGGGCGGGAAGATCAGCGTATAGACGCGGATGATCGCATAGGCGCCGACCTTGGTCATGATGGCGAAAAGCGCCGCCACCGGGCCGGGCGCTTCGGCATAGCTCGACGGGAGCCAGAAGTGCAGCGGCACCACGGCGGCTTTGACCGCAAAGACCATCAAAAGCAACACCGCCGCAATGCGGATGCCCACGGTCGCGCCCGCGTCGATCAGGGCAACGCGCTGCGCCAGATCGGCCATGTTGAGCGTTCCCGTCTCGGCATAGATGGCGCCAAGCGCAAAGAGAAACAGCGTCGAGCCCAGCAGGTTATAGAGCACATATTGCACCCCCGCCCGCAGGCGCGGCGTGCCACCGGCGTGGATCATCAACCCGTAGGAGGCGATCAGCAGCACTTCGAAAAAGACGAAAAGGTTGAAAAGGTCGCCGGTCAGGAAGGCGCCCATGATGCCCATCAGTTGGAACTGGAACAGCGCATGAAAATGCCGCCCGCGCTCGTCCCATTTCGACCCGATGACATAGAGCAGCACAAACAGCGCCAGCACCGCCGTCAGCGTGACCATCAGCGTCGACAGGCGGTCGCCCACCAGCACGATGCCGAAGGGCGCGGCCCAATCGCTGAGACGGTAGAGCATGACATTGCCGCTCGCCGCCTCGACCGAGAGGCCAAGCCCCACAACGACCAGCGCCAGCGCGCCAAACAGCGACAGCACCCGCTGGATGGTGATGTGATAGCGTGCGGCCAGAATGATGAAAGGCGCGATAAACGCAGGCAGCACGATGGGCAGGATCAGCCAATGGGTCATGTGCGGTCCTCCGCCTTGGTATCGGTCAGCGGCTCGTCCACATAATCATCCTTATTGCCCAGATAGGCCCCGAGGGCGATCATCACCACCACGGCGGTCATGCCAAAGGAAATCACGATGGCGGTCAGCACCAGCGCTTGGGGCAGCGGATCGGTATAGCGCGCGGCATCACTCAGGATCGGCGGCGCGCCCACGGTCAAGCGGCCCGAGGCAAAGAGAAAGACGTTCACCGCATAGGTCAGCAGCGATGTGCCCATGATGACGGGAAAGCTCCGCAAGCGCAGCACGAGGTAGAGGCCAGAGGCCGTCAGGATGCCGATGGCGGATGCGACGAGAAGTTCCATGTTATGCCTCCGCCTTGGTGTTGTCTTCGCGCGATGGGTCGATGTCCATCGGGTGATCGGCCTCGGGCACATGCGCCCGGCGGGCCAGCCGCGAGAAGCTTTCGAGCGACAGCATCACCGCCCCCACCACGGCAAGGAACACGCCCAGATCGAACAGCGCCGCCGTCGCCAGTTCGAACTTGTCGAAGGGCGGGATGCGCACATAGGTGAAGTCCGACGTGAGGAAGGGTTTGGCAAAGAGCCACGAGCCGATCCCCGTCAGCCCCGCGATCAAGACGCCGGTGCCGATGATCCCATGATAGGGATAACGCAGCCGTGCCGAGGCCCAGGCAAAGCCGCTGGCCATATATTGCATCACCACAGCGATGGAGACGATCAGACCGGCGATGAAACCGCCGCCCGGCTCGTTATGGCCGCGCAGGAAGATGTAGAAACCCACCATCAGCACCACCGGCATGATCACGCGGGTCATCACCACCATCATCATCGGGTGCCGGTCGCCCGCGCGCGGCTGGTCGGGCTTGCGGTTCAGCAAACGCGCGCGCACCGGGCCCGAGAGCAGCGTCTCGGTCAGCGCGTAGATCAGCAGGGCGGCAATGCCCAACACGATGATCTCACCATAGGTGTCGAAACCGCGGAAATCGACGAGGATCACGTTCACCACATTGGTACCGCCGCCACCCTTATAGGAGTTGGCAAGGTGGAATTCGGAAATGCTCGGCGCCACGGTGTCGCGCAGCAGGTAGTGATAGGACAGCGCCATGGTCGCTGCCCCCGCCGCGAGGGAGACGACAACGTCCCGCGTCCGGCGCAGCACGCTGCTTTCGATCGGTGTGCGGTTGGGCAGGAAGTTCAGCGCCAAAAGCAGCAGGATGATCGTCACCACCTCGACCGTCAGCTGGGTCATCGCCAAGTCAGGCGCGCTGAAGAAGACGAAACCGGCCGAGACGATCAGCCCGACGATGCCGATCAGGATCAGCGACAACAGGCGGTTGCGGTGCAGGAAGACAAGGCCGCAGGCCGCCGCGACCAACATCAGCCAGCCTGCGATCTGCACAGCATTCGTTGGCTGCAGCGCACGGCTCGCCGCGCTCACCGTGCCGGTGGCCCAAGCGTAATAGCCCACGCCCACGACGGTCACCGCCATCACGGCGGCATAGCGCGAGAAGGCCCCATTGTGCAGCCGCAGCGATACCGCCTGCGACAGGCCGACAGAGGCCGCGATGATCCGGTCAAAGATACGCTTGGCCTCGGGCCGGGGTGCGGCATCCCAGACGCGCAGCAGCGGGGTGAAGAGCGCCAGCAGGATCAGCCCGCCCACGACCGCGATGATCGACATATAAAGCGCCGGACCCAGCCCGTGCCAGATTTTGAAATGCGCAGAAGACATCTCGGCTGCGTCGCCGAGGACAGAGGCGGTCACCAGCTTGACGAAAGGCTCGGCCAGAAACGGCGCGAGGCCGATCACCACCACGGGGATGATCAACAGCGCTGGCGGCAACCACAGGCCGGGCTTGGGATCATGCGGATGGTCGGGATAGTCGTCGCGTTCCTTGCCAAGGAAAGTATGGCCGATCAGCCGGAAACTATAGGCCGCAGAGAAGAGCGCGCCAAAGGTCGCCAGCGCGGGCACCAGCCACGGCAGATCGAAAAGCGTGGTGTGCAGCGTCTCTTCCAGCATCATCTCTTTCGACAGGAAGCCATTGAACAGCGGGATCCCCGCCATCGAAAGCGACGCCAGCGTGGCGATCACGAAGGTCACCGGCATCAGATGCCGCAGTCCGCCCAAACGGCGGATGTCGCGCGTATGCACCGCGTGATCCACGATCCCCGCCGACATAAAGAGTGCCGCCTTGAAGGTCGCGTGGTTCAGGATGTGAAACACCGCCGCCAGCGCGCCAAAGGCCGTGCCAGTGCCCAAGAGCATGGTGATCAGACCAAGGTGGCTGACGGTCGAGAAAGCCAAGAGCGCCTTCAGGTCATGTTTGAACAGCGCAATCACCGCGCCCAGCACCATGGTGATCAGCCCCGCCGTGGTGACGATGACGAACCATTCGGGCGTGCCCGAGAGCACCGGCCACATCCGCGCCATCAGGAAGATACCTGCCTTCACCATCGTGGCGGAGTGCAGATAGGCCGAGACCGGCGTGGGCGCGGCCATGGCGTGGGGCAGCCAGAAGTGGAAGGGAAACTGCGCCGATTTGGTGAAACAGCCCAGCAGGATCAAGATCAGCGCGGGCAGATAGAGCGGCGAGGCTTGGATCGCCTCGCGGTTCTCCAAGATCACGCTCAGGTCATAGCTGCCCACGACCTGCCCCAGCAGCAACATGCCACCGATCATCGCAAGCCCGCCCATGCCCGTCACGGTCAGCGCCATCCGCGCGCCTTGGCGGCCTTCGGGGAGATGCTTCCAATAGCCGATCAACAGGAAGGACGACAGCGAGGTCAGCTCCCAGAAGATAAGCAGAATCAACACGTTATCACTTAGAACGATGCCGACCATCGCACCTTGGAAGAGCAAGAGATAGGTGAAAAACTCACCCATATGATCGTCGCGCGACAGATAAGAACGCGCATAGGCGATGATGAGCAGACCGATGCCAAGGATCAGGCAGGCAAAGAAAAAGCCAAGACTGTCGAGCATCAAGGTCAGGTTCAGACCAAGCTGCGGAATCCAGTCAACCCGCGCGGTCAGCACCTCTCCGGCCAATACGGCGGGCAAATGGGTGAGCAGGCCGACAAAGGCCACGAGGGTAACCATGAAGGTGACCCCGGCGCAGGCTTGGCGCCCTGCGGAATTCATCAGTCCGGGTAGCAAAGCACCAAGGAAAGGCAAGGCAACGATAAGGAAGAGGGACACGCGAACTCCTGATCTAGCGGACTGAAAGGTCACCACGTTCTGTAGAAATTTTCCCGGCACCTCAAGCGAAACCGGGCATTAAACGCCAGATTGTCGCAGGTTACGCCCCCCGCCCTGCCCCGTGGGAGGGGGATGCCCGTGCCTTTGCCCGTCCGACAGTCCCCCTCGGGCCGTGTCACTCCGGTTGGAAGAGGTCCCGGTAGTTTTCGCGCAGCACGTTCTTCTGCACCTTACCCATCGTGTTGCGCGGCAGTTCCGGCAGCACGATCAACTTCTGGGGCTGTTTGAACTTGGCCAGCGATCCGGCCACGCCCTCAGCGATCTGCTCCAGATCCAGTTCCACACCCCGGCGTGCCACCAGCACCGCCACGACGCTTTCGCCGAAATCGGGGTGCGGCACGCCGATCACCGCGCTTTCCAAGACGCCCGGTTGGTCGTCGAGCAGCAGTTCGACCTCTTTGGGGTAGATGTTATAGCCGCCCGAGATGATCAGATCCTTGTCGCGGCCCACGATGGTGACATAGCCATCCGCATCGCGTCGCCCCAAATCGCCCGTGATGAAAAACCCATCTTCGCGCAATTCGGCGGCAGTCTTCTCGGGCATTTGCCAATAGCCCTTGAAGACGTTGGGCCCCCGCACTTCGATGCTGCCGATCTCGCCATCCGGCAGGGTCGCGCCGGTTTCGGGGTCGGTGATCTTCAACTCCACATCCGGCAGCGGCAAGCCCACAGTGCCCGCGCGGCGCTCGCCCTCATAGGGGTTACTGGTGTTCATATTGGTCTCGGTCATGCCGTAACGCTCAAGGATACGGTGGCCAGTCCGGGTCTCGAAATCCACATGGGTTTCCGCCAGCAGCGGGGCGGAGCCCGAGATGAACAGCCGCATATTCGCCGCCGTCTCGCTGGTAAAACGCGCGTCGTCCAACAGCCGGGTGTAGAAGGTGGGCACCCCCATCATCGCGGTGGCATGGGGCATCCGGTCGATCAACCGGTCGATGTCGAGCTTGGGCATAAAGATCATCGCGCCCCCCGCCACCAGCGACACATTCGTCGCCACGAAAAGCCCGTGGGTATGGAAGATCGGCAGCGCATGGAGCAGCACGTCTGCATTGGTAAAACGCCACAGATCGGCCAGCGTCTGCGCGTTGGACAAAAGGTTCGCCTGCGTCAGCATCGCCCCCTTGGAGCGCCCCGTCGTGCCGGAGGTATAGAGGAAGGCCGCCAGATCATCAGCCTCACGCGCGACGGTCTCGAACTGATCGGGGGCCGAGGCTGCGCGGTCCGCAAAACTGCCATCGTTTTCGGTGCCCAGCGTCTCAAGCTGGCAGCCCGTATCCTTGGCCAGCGGCGCCATCTCATTGCGCCGCGCAGGCTGGCAGACAAAAGCCGCCGCCCCGCTGTCGGTCACGAAATAGCGCACCTCCTCCGCCGTATAGGCCGGGTTCAGCGGCAGAAAGATCACCCCCGCCTGCACGCAAGCGGCATAGAGCGCCAGCGCATCGGCGGATTTGTCGATCTGCACCGCCAGCCGGTCGCCCGGCTTCACCCCCAGCTCGGACAGCACATTGGCAAAGCGGCCCGCCCGGCTGAGAAAGCCCGCATGGGTCAGCGTCACCCCGCCCTCAAGGTGCAAAAAGGCGGTCGTCTTGCCCGCGTGACGGCCAAACAGAGTGTCATAAAGGGGGTTTGCCATCACAGTGCTCCTCACGTGTTGTTCTTGGGAAAGCCGATTGCCTCCTCGCGGAATTACAACCGTATTACGCAGGGTAATGCAAGCAGGCGGAGGGCTGCGTATGGCTGCGGTGAGGGGAAATGTTGAACCGAGGCAATAGCTTGTAGGGCGACACTCAAATGCGTCGCCCTGCGGATTAGCGGCCCGTAGCCAGACGCGCAGCAACCCCGACCGCGCGAAATCTTCCCGCCCCCTCAGCAGCCCCCCGCGCAAATTGTCGCGGCATTAAGATAGATTAATGACGCCGCTCCGTTGAGAACATATATAGAACGCATGACCAAACAGACACTCGATCGAAAACTGGCGATTCTCAGCGATGCGGCGAAATACGACGCCTCCTGCGCCTCCTCGGGCTCCACCAAGCGCGACTCGCGCGATGGCAAGGGGCTGGGCTCCAACGAAGGCAGCGGCATCTGCCACGCCTATGCCCCGGACGGGCGGTGCATCAGTCTGCTCAAGATTCTGATGACGAATTTCTGCATCTATGATTGCAGCTATTGCATCAACCGCGTCTCCTCGAACGTGGAGCGCGCGCGCTTCAGCGTGGACGAGGTGGTGAAACTCACCATCGAGTTCTACCGCCGCAATTACATCGAAGGGCTGTTTCTGTCCTCCGGCGTGATCCGCTCGCCCGATGCCACGATGTCCGACATGGTGCAGATCGCCCGCAAGCTGCGGCATGAGGAGAATTTTCGCGGCTACATCCACCTTAAGACGATCCCCGATGCCTCGCCCGAGTTGATCGAGGAGGCCGGCCGTCTCGCCGACCGTCTGTCAATCAACGTGGAACTGCCCACCGACACGGCGGTGCAGCAATATGCGCCCGAGAAAAAGCCTGAGCAGATCCGCCGCGCCATGGCGAATGTGCGGATGACCAAGGAGGCGAGCAAGGATAAATCCTTCTCCGGCAAGCGCCCGCCGCGCTTCGCGCCCGCGGGCCAGTCGACGCAGATGATCATCGGCGCGGATGGGTCAAACGATGCCACGGTGCTGGGGCAATCGACGCGGCTCTATTCCAGCTACAAGCTGAAGCGGGTCTATTACTCCGCCTTTTCGCCCATTCCCGACAGTTCGTCGAAACTGCCGCTGATCCGCCCGCCCCTGCAACGCGAGCACCGGCTTTATCAGGCCGACTGGCTGCTGCGGTTCTACGACTTTCAACTGGATGAGATCACCTCCGTCACCCGCGACGGCAACCTTGATCTTGAGGTCGACCCCAAGCTCGCCTGGGCGCTGGTGCACCGCGAACACTTCCCGCTCGACGTCAACCGCGCCAGCCGCGAGAAGCTGCTACGGGTGCCGGGCTTTGGCGTCAAAACCGTGAACCGCATCCTCGCCGCGCGCCGTCACCGCGCACTGCGCTACGAAGACCTCACCCGCATGGGCGCCTCGATGAAAAAGGCCCGTGCCTTCGTCACCGCGGGCGGCTGGACCCCCGGTGGCCTCACCGACAGCGCCGACCTGCGCGCGCGTTTCGCGCCGCCGCCCGAGCAATTGACCCTGTTCTGATGCACCGCGTCTCCCTGCCCCCCATCGGCACCGCCAAGGCATGGCGCGAGGCGGCGCGCGGTTTTCTTGCCGCGGGCGTACCGCCTGAGGATATCCTTTGGGGTGACCATGCCGCCGCCCCCGATCTTTTCGGTGGGGAAGCCGCACCGGCCGCCACGGGCCGCGTCGCGGTGCCGCGCAGTTTCGTGTCCATGGCCGAGACCGCCGTCTGGCACAGTGATCCCGAACGTTTCGCCCGTCTCTATGCCTTTCTCTGGCGCGTGAAGGACGCGCCGCATCTGATGTCCGACCGGGGCGATGCCGACCTCGCCGTGCTGCGCGGGATGGAGAAGAACGTCCGCCGCTGCCAGCACAAGATGAAGGCCTTCGTCCGCTTCCGCGAGATCGGCGATCCGAACGCCCCGCGCCGCAGCTTCGCCGCGTGGTTCGAACCCACGCATCACACGGTGGAGCCTACGGCGGATTTCTTCGTGCGGCGGTTTTCGGACATGGACTGGCGCATCCTCACGCCCGATGTCTCGGCCATCTTCGAGGGCGGCAAGCTCAGCTTTCAAGAAGGCCACGCCAAGCCTGACCTGCCCGAGGACGCGGGCGAGCAGTTGTGGATCACCTACTTCCAGAACATCTTCAACCCCGCCCGCCTGATGGTGAAGGCGATGCAGTCGGAGATGCCCAAGAAATACTGGAAGAACATGCCCGAGGCCGCCTTCATTCCCCAGATGATCGCCGAGGCCCCGGCCCGCGCCCGGGCCATGGCCGAGGCCGCCCCCACCCTGCCGCCCGCGCGCATGGACCGGGTGCAGGCGCAGCTTTCGGCTTTTGAGTCCGCTTGGGACGGCTCGATGGAAGAGCTTCCGTCCGCGATCCGCGCCTGCACCCGCTGCCCACTTCATTGCCACGCCACGCAGGCCGTGCCGGGCGAAGGGCCGACGCATGCCGATCTCATGGTCGTGGGCGAACAGCCCGGCGATCAAGAAGACCTCGCGGGCCGCCCCTTCGTCGGGCCGGCGGGGCAGATGTTCGACCGCATCGCCGGCGAAGCGGGGCTGGACCGAGACGCCGCCTTCGTCACCAATGCGGTCAAACACTTCAAGTTCACCGCCCGCGGCAAACGCCGCATCCACCAGCGCCCCGAGATGCCGGAGATCGACCAGTGCCGCTGGTGGATGAACGCCGAGGTGGCGCAGGTGCAGCCCAAGCTCATTCTCGCCATGGGCGCTACGGCGGCGCAGAGTCTCACCGGCAAGGGCACGGGTATCCTGAAACGCCGCGGCACGATCGAGGCGGGGCCCGAGGGCATCCCTGTGCTGATAACCCTGCACCCCTCCTACCTGCTGCGCGTGCCCGACCCAGCCGTGCGCGAGGAGGCAGAGGCGCAGTTCCGCTCCGATCTGGCGATGGCGGCGCGGATGATGGCCGAGGCGGCTTAATCCTCGGGGTCGATGACCTGCAGGGCACCATCCGGCAGGGGGCGTTGCAACGCGGGCAGATCGGCAGTCTCGGCGCTCAGCCACGTATGCACTTCGTCGGGCGTGGTCAGGATCACTGGCATGGCCTTGGGGTGGACGGCCCCGACCTCGGCGTTGGGTTCGGTGGTGAGAAAGCCATAGAGGTTATCGGTGGTCTCGCCGTCCTTGAGTTTTCGCACGCTCGTCCATTGCGTCCAGACCCCGGCGAAGAAGGCCAGCGGGCGGTCTTCGCCAAGCGCGAACCAGATCGGGCGCGAGCGTTCGCCGGGGCGGTTCAGCGGCTCGGAAAAGGCGGTGAAGGGCACCACGCAGCGATGCTCCCGCACCAGCCAGCGCCGCCAATGCGGTGAGGCGATGTTGCGGATGTTCGTGACGCCGCGGTCGGTCTTCTTGCCCTTGAGCGCGAAGGCCGGCGAGGGCATCCCCCACCGCATCATCTCCAGCACCGGGCCGCCATCGCCATGGCGCACCACCGGGGCCGGGTAGTCGGGGTAAATGCCGGGCATCGGCGGCAGATTGCCTGCCTGGTCGTTGATCCCGTCGAACCAGCCGCGGATCGCGTCCTGCCCCTTGGTGAGGGAGTAAAGATTGCACATTGGTCGCCTCCTGTCGCAGCCTTGGCCCAGTAGATGCGGGTTTTCCGCGCCCCGACAAGGGCTTCGCGGGGGCGGCTCAAAATTTTGACAGGGCCGCAGTTCATCGTTTATGAATAGAACAAAATGTGAACATATGGAGTCGTGCATGACAACCGATTCTACATATGGGCAGGTCCTTACCCTGCCGCGGCGACGGCCGTCGACACCGCCCGAGCCGGGGGTTCTGGCCACGCATGCGCCGCTGACGGATGTCTTTCCGGGGGCCTTCGCCAGTGCTTCGGCGAGTGGCTTCGTGCTGTCGCTCTTGCCGCGCGGCAAGGGGCCGGTGCTCTGGGTGCAGGACTTCCTGTCGCGGCGCGAAAACGGCGCGCCCTATACCCCGAGCCTCGCGGCCTTCGGGCTGGAACAGCCGGTGCTGCTGGTCACCGCCAGCCATCCGCGCGACGTGCTCTGGACGATGGAGGAAGGGGCCGCCTGCGCGGGGCTTTCAGCCGTGGTGGGAGAGGTGCATGGCGGGCCGGAGGTGCTGGATTTCACCGCCACCAAACGGCTGTCGCTGCGGGCCGAGGCCTCGGGCGTGCCGCTCTACCTCATCCGCAGCGGCGACCCCGGGGGCCTGAGCGCGGCGCGGATGCGCTGGCGCATCGCCTCCCTGCCCGCGCAGGCGCATCCCGACGATCCGCAGGCCCCGGGCGCGGCCCGCTGGGATCTGGAGCTGTTTCGCGCGCGCGGCCATGCGCCGGGCCGATGGGTGGCCGACCATGAGCCCGACAAACGCCACAGCCCCCGCGCCGCGGATCGTCTCCGTCTGGTTCCCTATGCTGACGATGGAGCGGTGGCGCCGGGTGATCGCCCAATACCGCAGCGTTCCGGGGGATGAGGTGCCGGTGGTCCTGTCGTGCGACGGGACGCACGGGCCGGTGGTCCATGGGCTGAGCACCGCCGCCCGCGCCCGCGGCATCGAGACGGGCGCGCGGGTGGTCGACGTGCAGGCGATCCACCCCGACCTGCATGTCGAGCCCGCCGATCTGGAGGGCGATATCGCCCTGATCAAGCGGCTGGTGCATTGGGCGCGGCGCTGGTGCCCCTGGACCGCGCGGGACGTCGATCACGGGCTGCTGCTCGATGTGACCGGCTGCACGCATCTTTTCGGCGGCGAGGCGGCGATGCTGCGCGATATCCGCAGCCGCTTTGCCCTGCAGGGGCTGACCGCGCGCTGCGCCATGGCCCCCACCCCCGGTGCCGCGCAGGCACTGGCGCGTTTCGGCTCCGGTGCGCAGATCTGCGGGGCCGAGGATCTGGCCGCCGCCCTCGCCCCCCTGCCCGTCGCCGCCCTGCGGCTCGACGCTCAGACCACGCGGCTCTTGGACCGGCTCGGCCTCAAGACCATCGGCGCGCTGAGCGATCTGCCCCGCGCCGCGCTGATGCGCCGCTTTGCCAGCCTCAAGCCCGACCGCAACCCGCTGATCCTGCTCGACAAAGCGCTCGGCCAAGCCCCCGACCCGCTCAACGCCCCGCCGGACCATCGCCACTTCATGACCCGCAGCCGTCTGCCCGAGCCGGTGATCGACCCCGCCCCGCATCTGCCCGCGCTGGTCGAAGACCTCTGCACCCTTCTGGCCCGCGCCGAATTGGGCGCACGGCGGCTGCGTCTGACGATCTACCGGATCGACGGCGATTGGCGCACCCTCGGCGTCGCCACGGCGCGGGCCAGCCGCGATCCGGCGCATCTGCGCAGGCTTTTCGATGGCAAGCTGGAGAACATCGACAGCGGCTTTGGTTTTGACCTGCTGACGCTGGAGGCGACGGACAGCGAGCCGCTGCCGCTGATCCAAGACCACCTCGACGGCAAACGCGACCCCTCGGCGGATGTGGCCGGGCTGCTCGACCGTCTGGCGGCCAAGCTGGGCAGCGACAAAGTGAGTTGGCCCGCTTGGCGCGAGACCCACAAACCCGAACGGGTGGAGCACCGCGTCGACGCCCTGCAAGGCACCCCCGCCGCCGCCCCCACCCTGCTGCGCGAGCGTCCCCTGCGGTTGCTCACCCCGCCCGAGGAGGTGCGCGTCATCTACGCCGTGCCCGAAGGCCCGCCCTCGCAGTTCAACTGGCGCCGCGTCACCTACAAGACCACCCGCCACGCCGGGCCTGAGCGGATCGCCCCCGAATGGTGGCGCGACCGCCCCGGCACCCGTCTGCGCGATTACTATAAAGTCGAGGTCGCGGGCGGCCAGCGCTTCTGGCTCTACCGCGAGGGCGTGATCCACGATGGCCGCGGGGCCGAGCCGCGCTGGTTCCTGCATGGGCTCTTCGCCTGATGCCCGAGCAAGAAGGACATAAGCGCCGCACGCTGGGCGAAGACGGCTTCAGTCCGCCACCCCGGGCGGACTACGTGGAGTTCGGGCTGGCGAGTTGCTTTTCCTTTCTGCGTGCCGCCTCGGACGCCGTCGATCTGGTCGAAACGGCGCATCACCACGGCTATGACAGTATCGGCATCGCGGATCACAACACCCTCGCGGGCGTGGTGCGGATGCATGTGGAGGCCGAGAAGGCCCATATTCGCCCCCTGATCGGGGCGCGGCTGGTGCTGCTCTGTGGGACTGAACTGCTGGCCTATCCGCAGGACCGCGCCGCCTATGCGCGGCTCTCGACGCTGCTCTCGGCGGGCAAGATGCAATCGGTGGACGGGGAATGGCAGCAAAAGGGCGAGACCCATCTGACGCTGGAGATGCTGCAAGGCCACGCCGAAGGGCTGCACCTCATCGTCATGCCGCCCGAGAACCTCGACCTCTTCGCCGCGGGCCTGCCGCGGCTGCTGAAAGCGCTGCCGGGGATGCGCCACATCGGCGCGAGCTTCCTCTACCGTGGCGATGACCGGGCGCGGATCAACCGGCTGGATGCGCTGGCCCGTGCCCATGGGCTGAGGCTGCTTGCCACCAACGATGTGCTTTACCACGCCCGCCACCGCCGCCCGTTGCAGGACGTGATGGTGGCGATCCGCGAGGGGGTGATCGTGCCCAAGGCGGGCTATCTTCTGGCCGCCAATGCCGAACGCCACTTGAAATCCCCCGAGGCGATGGTGCGCCTCTTCGCCGACTGGCCCCATGCCATCGCCGAGACGCGCCGCCTTGCCGACCGGATCGAATTTCGCCTCACCGATCTGGCCTATGAATACCCCCATGAGATCGTCCCCGAAGGCCGCACCCCGATGGAGGAACTGGCCCGTCTCACATGGGAGGGCGCCGCGCGGCGCTACCCCGAGGGCGTGCCCGAGGCGGTGAAAAAGACCATCGAGAAGGAATTCGCCCTGATCGAGACCAAGAAGATCGCCCGCTATTTCCTGACCATCTATGACATTGTGCGCTTCGCCCGCGAGGAGGCTGAGCCGCCGATCCTCTGCCAAGGGCGCGGCTCGGCGGCCAACTCCGCCGTCTGCTTTTGCCTTGGCATCACCTCGGTCGACCCGGCGGTGCATGACCTGCTTTTCGAGCGCTTCCTCAGCGAGGAACGCGACGAGCCGCCCGACATCGATGTCGATTTCGAGCACGAGCGGCGCGAGGAAGTCATCCAGTACATGTACGGCAAATACGGCCGCCACCGCGCCGGGCTCTGCGCCACGGTGATCCACTACCGCCCGCGCTCGGCCATCCGCGAGGTCGGCAAGGCGATGGGGCTGTCCGAAGACGTGACCTCAAAACTCGCCGGCACCGTCTGGGGCAGTTTCGAGGGCGAGATGGACGACGCCCGCGCCCGCGAGGCGGGGCTGGACCTGTCGGACCCCTATCTGCGTATGGTGCTGACGCTGGCCAGCCAGATGATCGGCATGCCGCGGCATCTGAGCCAGCACGTCGGCGGTTTCATCCTGACCGAGCGCCCCCTGACCGAGATCGTGCCCATCGGCAACGGCGCCATGCCCGAGCGCAGTTTCATCGAATGGGACAAGGACGACATCGACGCGCTGCAGATCTTCAAGGTCGATATCCTCGCGCTCGGCATGCTGACCTGCATCGCCAAGTGCTTCGACCTGATCGAGGCGCATTACGACCGCCCGCTGGAACTGGCCACGGTGCCGGTGGAGGATCACGAGGACGACGCCACGGGGCGACCGACCTACGACATGCTCTGCCGCGGCGACAGCCTTGGTGTCTTTCAGGTGGAAAGCCGCGCGCAGATGGCCATGCTGCCAAAACTGCGCCCCCGCGTCTTCTATGATCTGGTGATCGAAGTCGCCATCGTCCGCCCCGGCCCCATTCAGGGCGACATGGTCCACCCCTATCTGCGCCGCCGTCAGGGGTTGGAGAGCGTCGTCTACCCCGCCCCCGGCCCAGCCTATCCGCAGGACGAGCTTTTCAGCATCCTCAGCCGGACGCTGGGCGTGCCGATCTTTCAGGAACAGGCGATGAAAATCTCCATCGACGCGGCACAGTTTTCCCCGACCGAGGCGAACGAGCTGCGCAAGGCCATGGCCACCTTCCGCTCGCGCGGGACGATCGAGAAGCTGCAGGACAAGATGGTGGGCCGCATGACAAAACGCGGCTACGATCCGGTCTTCGCGCAGCGCTGCTTCGACCAGATCAAGGGCTTTGGCGAATACGGTTTCCCCGAAAGCCATGCGGCGAGTTTCGCCAAGCTGGTCTATGTCTCGTCATGGATGAAATGCCACTACCCGGCGGCCTTTGCCTGCGCGCTCTTGAACTCGCAACCGATGGGGTTTTACGCGCCGGCGCAGATCGTGCGCGATGCGCGTGAACATCAGGTCGAGGTGCGGCCCGTGGACGTGAACCTCTCGGACTGGAACTGCACGCTGGAGCCTTGTGGCGAGGGCTTTGCCCTGCGCTTGGGGCTGCGCATGGTGGACGGCCTGCAGGAAAAGGCGGGCGCGCGGATCATGGACCGGCGCGAGACGCCTTACGCGGATGTCGAAGACCTCAAGAGCCGCGCCGGGCTGGATGCCAAGGCGATCCGCCAGCTCGCCGCCGCCGATACGATGCGCAGCATGGGGATCGACCGGCGCCAAGCGCTCTGGCAGGCCCAAGGGCTGCGCGACGCGCCCGCCTTGCCGATCTTCGACCATGTCGAAGCCTCGGCCCGCGGCCCGGAGCCGGAGGTGCATCTGCCGGTGATGCCGAAGGCGGAGCAGGTGGTGGCCGACTACCAGACGCTGCGCCTGTCGCTGAAGGCGCATCCGATGTCCTTCTACCGCGGGAGCCTTGCGGCGCAGGGGTTTTCCTCGGCCCGGGACCTTTCGCGCATGGGCCACGGGCGGCGGGTAAAGCTGGCGGGGCTGGTGCTGGTGCGCCAGAAACCCGGCAGCGCCAAGGGGGTGTGTTTCATCACGCTGGAGGATGAATTTGGCGTCGCCAACCTCGTGATCTGGCCCAATATGTTCAAGCTCTACCGCCCCACGATCATGTCGTCGCGGCTTCTGGTCGTGGAGGGGCGCGTGCAGACCGACGGGCGGGTGATACACGTGGTGGCCGAGCGGCTTGAGAACCGCTCTGACCGGCTGGCAGCACTATCGGAGGCACCGATGCCCGGCATCACGACGCGCGGCGATCACCCAACCCATCCGCTGCCCGGTCAGGTGGCCATGCACGGCCACCCGCGCGATGCCAAGGTGATCCCCAAATCGCGGGATTTTCATTAACGAATCCTCATGCAATGCATGAGGTACACACCGCAACTACATGATATAAAAAGCAAACCAATAAATAACCGATCCCCTGTTGACCCTCTGAACGCCCCTCGCTAGCCTGCCGGAAATCCGTTGGGGTGCCGCAAGGCTGAGAGGTGAAAACCGACCCATCGAACCTGATCCGGGTCGTACCGGCGTAGGGAACGGAAGCAAGCATCGGCCCATCCGGGCGGTCGTTTACCCCGTATCTCCATGCCCTCGGCCCATCTAACGAATGGGGGGCCGAATGGCGTTTCAAGCACTAACGATTGCGGGGTCCGACAGCGGCGGCGGGGCGGGGATTCAGGCCGATCTCAAGACCTTCAGCGCGCTTGGCGTCTATGGGGCCAGCGTGCTCACCGCCGTGACCGCACAGAACACCCGCGCCGTCACCGCGGTCGCCATGATCGCGCCTGCGATGATCCGCGCGCAGATGGCGGCGGTCTTTGGCGATCTGGCCATCGGCGCGGTCAAGATTGGCATGTTGGGCGACCCGGCCACGATCTCCGCCGTGGCCGAGGAGCTGGCCGACTGCGCCGCGCCCATTGTGCTCGACCCGGTGATGGTGGCGAAATCCGGCGATGCGCTCCTCTCTGCCGAAGCGGTCAAAACCCTGCGCGACCGGATGCTGCCCCGCGCCTATGTGCTGACGCCAAACCTGCCCGAGGCCGCACGGCTGCTGGACACAGAAGAAGCCACCGACGAGGCCACCATGCTCGCGCAGGGCCGCGCGCTGCTGTCGCTCGGCCCCCGCGCGGTGCTGATGAAGGGCGGCCATGGCAAGGGCGAGACCTGTGTCGATCTGCTGATTTCCGAGGCCGACACCCTGCGCCTTTCCGCGCCCCGCCAGCAGACGGCGAACACCCATGGCACCGGCTGCACGCTCTCTGCCGCCATTGCCGCCGGTCTGGCGCGGGGCCAGCCTCTGCCGCAGGCGGTGGAAGCCGCCCATAGCTATCTGCAACGCGCCATTGCCGCGGCGGACGCCCTCAACATCGGCCATGGCCACGGGCCGGTGCATCATTTTCACGGCGTTTGGCCCCATGAGTGATGTCACGATCATCGGCGCGGGCGTGGCAGGGCTCTGGGCCGCGCGGGCCTGTCTGGCGCAGGGGCTGCGGCCAAGGCTCGTTGACCGCAAAGGCCCGCCCGGGCCGCACGGCTGTTCGTGGTGGGCGGGCGGCATGCTCGCCCCCTTTTGCGAAGGCGCGCTGAGCGAGCCTGCGGTGGTAACCCATGGGCGGCGTGCCGCGGCGCTATGGGGGAAGATCACGGAAGTCACCCATCGGGGCACGCTGGTCCTCGCCCCCGAGCGGGACCGCGCGGAATTGCAGCGTTTCGCCGCCCGCACCGAAGGCCACAGCGACTGCGACGCCGAAGCCATCGCGGCCTGTGAGCCGGACCTCGCCGGGCGCCATCGCCGCGGGTTGTTCTTTGCCGAGGAAGCGCATCTGAACCCGCGCCAAGCGCTGCAAGACCTGACCCATGCGCTGGCCGCCGAGGGCGTGACGGTTAAGACCACGGCCCTCACCCCTTCGGAGGTCACAGGCCCGGTGATCGACTGCCGCGGCATGGTGGCCCGCGACGCTCTGCCCGGTTTGCGTGCCGTGCGCGGCGAGATGATCCTGCTGCGCGCGCCTGAGATCGCCCTCACCCGCCCGATCCGCCTGCTGCACCCGCGCCATCCGCTCTACGTCGTGCCGCGCGGGCAAGGCATCTACATGCTGGGCGCGACCCAGATCGAAAGCGCCAGCCGCAGCGGCATGACCGCCCGCTCGGCGCTGGAACTGCTCTCAGCCGCCTATGCGCTCGACCCGCGCTTTGCCGAGGGCGAGATCATCGAGATGGGCGCCGACCTGCGCCCGGCTTTCGCCGACAACCTGCCCGGCATCGTGCAGCGCGGGGCGGTGCTGCATCTGAACGGATTGTTCCGGCACGGTTTTCTCATGGCGCCCGCCTTGGCCGAACAGGCTGCGGGCTTTCTGGCAACAGCGACAACGGGGGATTTATTCCGTGAAGATTGAAGTGAACGGCGAGACGCGTGAGGTCACCGCCGCGCAGCTTGACGCGGCATTGGCAGAGCTGGGCTGGGGCGAAGCGAAAGTCGCCACCGCCCTCAACGGCAGCTTCGTTCCCGCAGGCGCGCGGGGCGAGACCATGCTGAGCGACGGCGACCGGCTCGAAGTGCTCAGCGCCATGCAGGGGGGCTGAACGATGCGCGATTTCTACGGCACCACCCTGCCCCTGCCGCTGATGCTGGGCACCGCGCGCTACCCCTCGCCCGCAGTGATGGAGGCTGCCTTTCGCCAAAGCGCCGCGCCGGTCGCCACGGTTTCGCTGCGCCGCGAACAAGGCGCAGGACAGGCGTTTTGGGACATGGTGCGCGACTTGGGCGTGCATCTGCTGCCCAACACCGCCGGCTGCCATTCCGCGCGCGAGGCGATCACCACGGCGCAGATGGCGCGGGAGTATTTTGGCACCAATTGGATCAAGCTCGAGGTCATCGGCCATGCCGACACGCTGCAACCTGACCCCTTCGGGCTGGTCGAGGCTGCCGAGGCGCTCTGCGCCGATGGCTTCGAGGTCTTCCCCTATACCACCGAGGATCAGGTGCTGGCCGCGCGGTTGGTCGATGCGGGCTGCCGGGTGCTGATGCCTTGGGGTGCGCCCATCGGCTCGGGGCTGGGGCTGAACAACCTGCACGGGCTGCGCAGTCTGCGGGCAGCATTTCCCGATGTGGCCATGGTGATCGACGCGGGCCTCGGCCTGCCCAGCCATGCGGCACAGGCGTTGGAGATGGGGTTCGACGCGGTGCTTTTGAACACCGCCGTGGCTGAGGCCCGCGACCCCGCCGCCATGGCCGAAGCCTTTGCGCTGGCCTGCCGCGCGGGCGCGCTTGCCGCCGCTTCCGGCCCTATGGGCCAGCGCGACATGGCCGTGCCCTCCACCCCCGTCATCGGAAAGGCTTGGCTATGAGCTTGCCGCGTTTCTACCCCGTCTTCGATAGTGCCGCATGGGTCGCGCGGGCCGTGCCCTTGGGCGTGAAGCTGGTGCAACTGCGCATCAAGGACGCGCCCGAAGAGGTGCTGCGCGCCGAGATCACCACCGCGCTCGACCTCTGCCGCCAGCACGGCGCACTGCTGGTGGTGAATGACCATTGGCAACTGGCGATTGAACTGGGGGCCGATTGGCTGCATCTGGGGCAAGAGGATTTGGACAGTGCCAACATCCCCGCGATCCGCGCCGCCGGGCTGAAGCTGGGCCTGTCGACCCATGACCATGCCGAGCTTGACCGCGCGCTGGCCCTCGCCCCCGATTACATCGCCCTCGGCCCCGTCTATCCGACCATTCTGAAAAAGATGAAATGGACCGAACAGGGCCTCGACCGGCTGACGGAATGGAAGGCGCGGATCGGGGACATTCCGCTTTGCGCCATCGGCGGCATGTCTGTCGCCCGTGCGCCGGGGGCCTTTGCCGCCGGGGCCGATACGGTGGCGGCGGTCACGGATATCACGCTGAACGCAGACCCCGAAGCGCGGGTGCGCGAATGGCTTGAGGTGACGGCATGAGCCGCTATGTCCGCCAGACCGTTCTGCCGCAGGTCGGTGCCGGGGGGCAAGCGCGGCTCACGGCGGCGCATGTGCTGGTCGTCGGGGCCGGAGCGCTGGCGGTGCCTGTGCTGCAATATCTCGTCGGGGCCGGTGTCGGGCGGATCACATTGGTCGACGGCGATCAGGTGGCCTTGAGCAATCTGCACCGCCAACCGCTCTACCGGATGGACGATATCGGCAGGCCCAAGGTCCGTGCCGCCGCCGAGGCGATGGCGGCGCTGAACCCCGAGGTGACGCTTGCCCCGCGTGCCGAATGGCTCACCCCCGCCAATGCGCCCGCCCTGCTGGCGGACTGCGATATCGCGCTCGACTGCGCCGACACTTTCGCCGCCAGCCTGACCCTGTCGGACGAAGCCCGCGCGCAGGGCAAACCGCTGATTTCAGCCTCGGCCCTTGGGCTGTCGGGCTATGTCGGTGGTTTCTGCGGGGGTGCTCCCTCGCTCCGCGCCGTCTTCCCTGACCTGCCGCAGACGGCAGCGACATGTGACACGGCGGGCGTCTTGGGGCCCGTGGTCGGGATGATCGGCGCGGCACAGGCGCAGATGGCGTTGTCGGTGCTGCTGGGGCTGTCGCCCTCCCCGCTCGGGCAACTCCTGACTTGGGATACCGCGCAATGGCGCATGTCGGGCTTTCGCTTTGACAATGCGCCCGAGCCTGCACCCACCGCGCGTTTCATCGCTGAAAGCCAGATCGCCCCGCGCGATATGGTCATTGACCTGCGCGCCGAAGCGCCTGCGCCTTTCTCACCCCAAGCCCGTCATGTCCCGCCCGAGGCGCTGCCTGACCTGACGCTGCCGCCCGATACGTCGCGCATTGTGCTTGCCTGCCGCACCGGCCTGCGCGCGCATCACGCGGCCAACACCCTCCGCGCACGCTGGCCGGGCGAGATCGCCCTGATCGCACTGCCCGATGCCTGACCTTTTCCCCGAACAAACAATCTATTGGAGCCATTCCGTGAAAAACATACTCGCACCCCTTGCCCTTACGCTGATCGCCGCCCCCGCCGTGGCCCAAGACAAAATGACCGTCATGCTCGACTGGTTCGTGAACCCCGATCACGGGCCGATCATTCTAGCGCAGGAGAAGGGCTATTTCACCGATGCGGGGCTGGAAGTCGAACTCGTCTCCCCCGCCGACCCGAATGAGCCGCCGCGCATGGTGGCGGCGGGCCGGGTCGATCTGGCAGTCTCTTACCAGCCGGAACTGCATCTCGCCCAGCGCGAGGGGTTGGACCTGCGCCGTGTGGGCACGCTGGTCGAAACCCCGCTCACCTGCCTCGTCGTCCGAGCCGATGGGCCGGTGCAGGAGATGGCGGACCTGAAGGGCAGAAAGGTGGGTTTCGCCGTGGCGGGCGTGCAAGAGATGCTGCTGGATGCGATGCTGAGCCACAATGGCGTGGCGCCTGCCGAGGTCGAGCAAATCAACATCGGCTGGTCGATCTCGCCCGCGCTAATGTCGGGACAAGTCGACGGAGTAATCGGCGCATTCCGCAATTTCGAGCTGAACCAGATGCAAATCGAAGGCTATGAGGGCCGTTGCTTCTACCCCGAAGCCGAGGGCGTGCCCGCCTATGACGAGTTGATCTACGTCGCCCATGCCGAAGAGATGGACCGCGACATGATCGCCCGCTTCCTGCGTGCCACCGAACGGGCCGCCGCCGATATCGTGAATGATCCGGCCGCCAGCGGAGAGGTCTTCTTTGCCTCCGACGCCGAGCTGCGCAACGAGCTGAACACCCGCGCATGGGAAGACACATGGCCGCGCTTCGCCACCCGCCCCGCCGCGGTGGACCACGGGCGCTATGACCGGTTCGAGACCTTCATGCAGGAAAGCGGCGTGGTGGAAACCGTGATCCCCGCCGCCGATCTGGTGGTCGACGTCACGGCGCAGGCGAAACCATGACGGCGCCCGATTACGGCAAGGCCTTCGCAGCATGGCGCAGTGGCGCCGGAGAGACTTGGCGGGCCTATACCCGCCATGACTTTGTCGAACAGTTGGGCAACGGCAGTCTGCCACAGGCCAGCTATCTGCATTACCTGCGGCAGGACTATGTTTTCCTGATTCACTTCGCCCGCGCTTGGGCGCTTGCCGCGGCCAAGGCGGAAACGCTGGATGAAATGGCCGCTGCGAGTGCCACGGTCCATGCGCTCGTGCATGTGGAGATGCCCCTCCATGTGGAAACCTGCGCAGGCCATGGCATCGGCCGCGCCACGCTTGAGGCCACGGCAGAGGCCCCCGGCAACCTCGCCTATACACGCTATGTTTTGGAGGCGGGCTATTCCGGGGATTTCCTTGACCTGATGGCCGCCCTCGCCCCCTGCGTTCTGGGCTATGGTGAGATTGGGTTGGCCCTGCGGGGCAATGACGGCCCCTATGCCGATTGGTGCGCGGTTTATGGGGGTGAAGAGTATCAAGCACTGTGCCGCGATGTCGGCGCGCTGATCGACGGGGGGCTAGAGCGGCGTCTGGGCGCAAGCTGGCAAACCCTGCCCCGAGCCAAGACCTTGCAAGAGCGTTTCAACACGGCCACCGCCCTTGAGGTTGGCTTTTGGGACATGGCCCTGTCGCCCGCAGCAACATGACCGCCCCTACGGTGCATCTATCGGGCGCGCTCCACGGCGCTGCGGGCCTCTTGATCGACCATTTCGATCTTATCCTCAAGGCCGGGCAATGGAACGTCTTGCTCGGCCCCTCGGGTGTGGGAAAAACCTCGCTGCTGCGTCTGCTTGCGGGTCTGCCCACTGTGGCCCGGCTGGAGGGCCGTATTGCTACGGATGACGACCGTCCCCTCGCCCCCCGTGTTGCGATGATGGCGCAGGACGATCAACTGCTGCCTTGGGCGAATGCGGTTGAGAATGTCACCATCCCCGCCCGGCTGCGCGGAGAACGGGCGGACCCTGCCCGCGCCGCAGCACTTTTGGCCGAGGTCGGGCTTCGCGCGGAGCTGCGCCGCAAACCTGCCCAGCTTTCCGCCGGTCAGCGCCAGCGCGTCACCCTTGCCCGCACGCTTTACGAAGACCGCCCCGTGGTCCTGCTGGACGAACCGTTCTCGGCCCTCGATGTGGTGACCCGCCTTAAAATGCAGGATCTAGCGGCGCGGCTGCTTTGCGGGCGAACCGTCGTGTTGATCACCCATGACCCGGCGGAGGCCCTGAGGCTCGCCGATCACGCTTGGATCGTGAGCCGCCATGGGGCCGCCCCCTGCCCCCTGCCCAAAACGCCGCCACCCCGCCGGATCGACGCCCTCGAGACCCTCGCCGCCCAAGCCGATCTGCTGCGCCGCATGGGGCTGGCCTCACCCGCGCAGATCGCCTGATGGTATCTACGTTGCATAAATTATGGCGTGGCATGGTCTGCTTCGCCCTCGCCGTCGCGATATGGCAGCTTGTTGTCACCCTCAGCGGCGTGCCGCGTTTCATCCTGCCGGGACCTTGGCTTGTCTTGCAAGCGCTGGGCGGGAATGCCGCGCTGCTCTGGCAGAATGCGCTGTGGTCGGCGGGCAATCTTGCGCTGGGCCTAAGCTTAGGCATTTTCCTCGGCATTGAGACCGCGCTGTTGCTGACCCTCTCGCGCCGCGCGCGCTGGCTGCTGCGCCCGATGCTGGTGGTGGCTCAGGCCGTGCCTGTCTTCGCCCTCGCCCCGGTCATCACCCTTTGGCTCGGCTACGGGATGCCCTCCAAGATCGTGACCATCGCGCTGGTCACCTATTTTCCCATCGCCTCGGCCCTCTTCGACCGGCTGATGGCGCTGCCCCCGGGCCTGCGCGATCTGGCGCATCTCTCAGGAGCCAACCGCTGGCACGAAACACTGCTGCTGCGCCTGCCCCATGCCGTGCCGGGCCTGATCTCGGGCCTGCGTCTTGCGGTGGTCTACGGCCCCCTCGCGGTGCTGATTGGCGAATGGGTCGGCTCATCCCGCGGTCTGGGGCATCTGATGCTGATGGCCAATGGCCGCGGCCAAACCGCGCTCATGTTCGCGGCCCTGATCGTGCTCGCGGCGCTGTCGCTGCTGCTCTGGTCCGCGGTCGAAGCGCTCGCCCGCTGGACGGCACGGCGGTTTTAGGTGCCTTGAAACCCCATGGTCAGCGTGATGCTCGTATGCGGCACGGCATGGTGATCCGCGCCCCAGCGTCCAAGGATATCCGGTCACAGCCAAAGTTATCGGCTATGTGAAATGGTTAATCGATGAAACCGACACCGTCGGGCGCGGGTTCACCATCCCCTAAAAGCTAAAACGTGAAAATTGGCCGCCGGAAGATTACGCATGCCCGCCTCGAATTTCTTGCTCAGTTCAACGACAGCTGCGCGACACATTCGCCCCCGCGGCAACGTATCTCTCCCCCTTCTTCGATGCAGAGTTTTTTGATCGCGATATTGCTGCGTAAGAAGTTCACATCCACCGTCTCAATATTTCGCGCGCGCGCTTCGGCCAGACCGCGATGGAAGAGCCTCCGGCCATAGCCGCGCCCTTGATAGGCGTCTTCAACCGAAAGCCCGATCTCCGCATGGGTGCTGTCAATGCAATGAAGCTCCAGTATCGCACGCAAAGCATCATCGCATTCGACGCCGAGCGTCAGGTCGAGGTTGGACCCCCGCACCACGCGCAGCAAGGCATCATCGTTAAGTTGGCCCATGAACCTGAGCTCGCGCGAAGCGGGGCTAAGTCTTTGGTAATGTTCGCATAGGGTCTGCTTTAGAAGCGGGAGGGGAACGGAAAGAGGTTCTGGAACGGCGGTGTGCATGATGTCTCCAATCTCAAGTCCAAGATGGGAGTCCGACCCGCCCGGAGTAGAGATCGAAAAGGGCAGGAGAAATGCGCTGCTTGCATAGGTTGCCGGCACGTTTGCTATTCCAACCTGTGGCGCGCGCCGCGGGAATAGCGCGCTGCTGCCCTCGTCATCCTGTTGTCCTTCGTGCAGTTCCGGGAAACCGCAGGCGCGGCGTGCATCAATCCCGCGACGGCCTATACCGCCCCCTCCGCTTCCGCACTCAGCCGCTGCGCTGCCCCGCCGGGGGCGGCACCCAAGACGGCGATACCGCGGTAGAGGATCGGTGTCAGAAAGAGCGTGAAAACCGTAGCAAAGCCCAAGCCGCCGACGATCACCCAACCGACGGCAATGCGCAATCTTTGCGTCCGAATTGATCCAGCGCAAAGACCGCAGAACGGCACCCCCCTAAACCGGTGCCATGGAACAGATACAGATGCTCGAGGCTCTCGGCCTCTTCGACGCGCGCGTGCCGCGCTACACCTCCTATCCCACCGCGGCGGCTTTCACCCCCGCGGTCGGCGCCGCGTTTCAGCGCTCAGCGCTTGGCGCGTTGGACCCCGGCGCGCCGGTCTCGGCCTATGTTCACATCCCCTTTTGCGAGCGCCTGTGCTATTTCTGCGCCTGCCACACGCAGGGCACCAAGACGCTCAGCCCTGTCGAGCGCTATATCGAAGCTCTTGAGGCCGAGCTTGAGCTTCTGCGCGCCGCGATGCCTGCGGGCATGCGGATGGGGCGGATGCATTGGGGTGGCGGGACACCGACCATCCTACCGCCTACCCTCATCGAACGCCTGAACCGCGCCCTTCATCAGATCTTCACCCCGACCGAGGATTTCGAGTTCTCCGTCGAGATCGACCCCACCCAGATTGACCCCGCCAAAATCGCCGCCCTGCGCGCCGCGGGCCTCACACGGGCCTCTATCGGCATTCAGGATTTCGACCCTGAGGTGCAGCAGGCCATCGGGCGCCTCCAGTCCTTCGAGGTCACGCGCCGCTGTGTCGGTCAGTTGCGCGCCGAAGGGGTCACCTCGCTCAATGCTGACTTGGTTTACGGCCTGCCTCATCAGACCATGGCGCGGCTGGAGGATACGATCGACAAGACCCTGTCCCTTGCCCCGGATCGCGTGGCGCTTTTCGGCTATGCGCATGTGCCATGGGTCGCGAAACGGCAGAAACTCATCCGCGAGGCGACACTGCCAGACGCCGTCGCACGCTATCACTTCGCTGAGAGGGCCGCGGCACGCTTCGCCGCGTCGGGCATGGAGGCAATCGGCATTGATCATTTCGCCACGCCGCAGGATGGGCTGACCCAAGCAAAGAACAACCGCCGCCTGCGCCGGAATTTCCAAGGCTACACCGATGACAATTGCCAAACCCTGATCGGCCTCGGCGCCTCGTCAATCTCGCGTTTTCCGGGGGGCTACGTACAGAACGCCCCCGCGACGGCGGCCTATACCGCGCACATCGCCGCTGGCGACTTGCCCGGAACGCGCGGCTACGCTTTGAACGACGCTGAGCGCCTGACCGCGCGGGCGATCGAATGTCTGATGTGCGACTTCACTCTTGATCTGAACGCCTTGGCAGAAACCTTCGGCGCGGGGGCCTTCGATCTCGCGCCCGAGTTAAAGGCCATCGCGACCCGCTACACGCCATTCGTGCGCTTGTCCGGAACGCGCCTCGACATCCTGCCCGAAGGTCGCGCCCTGACCCGCATGATCGCATCGATGCTGGACCAGGAGGTGCCGGAGGGCATGCGCTATTCGCAAGCTTCCTGAGCTTTATCCGGCCCGCCCGAGGCGCGGGCCGTTCGGACACTGACAAGCTGACGGCAGACAGATTGGCGCGCGTCCCGCCGACCATGGCAGACCGCTGTGGCCGATCGGAACAAAGCGCGCGCGGGCCGGTTTCTTCCCAATAATGGATTGGGAAAGAAAATGTCTTCATCGAAATCGAAGGACGAAATCTGGGACGAGTGGCGCGATCTGGTCAACATGGCACCGGCGGAGCTTGAGGACTGGCTGGAGACCGAGGAGTCCAAGTCCGTGGGCGACAGCGGAAGCGGTGAAAGCACCGGGCACAAGTCCGGCCGCCGGATCGTCAAGATCAAACGCGCCAACAAGGACGATCTGACCGACGATCAGTGGGATCACATGGCGACCGTCGTCGGCTATATCAAACGGCATCTCTCCCAAGGCGGGCCGAAGGATGACGTTAAAGACTCGAAATGGCGCTATTCGCTGATGAATTGGGGCCACGACCCTCTGAAGGGCGATAGCTGACGCACTGTGCCTTGCCCGAGTGGTAAGGGGATGGACCTTTGATCGGGCTTCGACCTTGGCGAAGGAGCGCAGACAATTGAGCTTCTTCGCAACTCAAGCGTCGATATCTTTCGCCCTCTATGGCCTGCAATCCGCGCATCGCAGAACTGGTTGCGGGGCGCAGCGAACCTGCCGCCTCTGCCATCTTCCCATATCTTCGACCTCGCAAGACCGAAGCGGCCCGCCGTATTGGTCCGTAAGAGCCACCCAACAGCGAAACCCCATTCTCGACAATGTCGTAGTGTGCTGCCACAAAGTCACCCAAAGGCAGTCCCGCACCTGTTTCGCCGGGAGATCGTTCGCCTTGCGCTTGGAGGAGGAAAAACCATGAATGCGTTGAGACAAACTATTTGCGCGGCATTGGCCCTGGGGCTTGTCGGGGGCGCCGCAAGCGCCGAAACCAGAGTGACCTATAAGTCGGCCAAATCGGGCTCGTCCTACTATCAAATGGGCGTGGAGCTTGCCGAGGCTATGAAAGCGGGCAGCGGCGGAGACATCTCGGTTACCGTGGAAGAGAGCCAAGGATCGGTTCAGAACGTCATGGAAGTCCGCGCGCGCGGGGCCGACTATGTCTTTACCACCCCGCCCTCCCTCGTTGGTCTGGCCCAAAACGGCAAGGCTATGTTTGAAGGCAAGACCGCACCTGCTTTTGATGAGATTCGCGCGCTTTTCCCGATCCCATCGCTGACCATGCATTTCGTGATGTCTCAGGACAGCGGCGCCACCGCGCTTGCGGATCTGGAAGGCAAGAGCATCCTGCTGGGCAAAGGGTCTTTCGGCGCGACCGAAGGCGCGAAGTATCTGGATATGTTCGGGCTGGCAGACAGTGTCGAGATCGCGGATGCGGAATTGAGCAATGCCGTGGCCGCTTTGAAAAACGGGCAGATTGACGGCTTTGTCACCGCGGGTTCCTTCCCGGCGCCAAATGTCGTCGAAGCCGCCGCTTCCACCCCCGTGACCGTGGTCCCGTTGTCAGACGAGCAGATCACCCAATCCAAACGGACCCGCATTGTCATTCCGGCGGGCACCTATGCGGGCCAAGAACAGGATGTGACCACAACATCCCTGCCCGTCGTCGCCTTCACGACAACCAAGATGGACGATGAAACGGCCTATCAGCTGACCAAGACCTATTGGGAAAACAAGGCCAAGATGGCCGATACATCGCCTTGGTGGGGCAATGTCACGCCTGAGTTGATGGCCAATATCACCACTGAACTCCACCCCGGCGCGCTGCGCTATTACGAAGAAGCCGGGATCGCGACAGAAACCTCGCAATAACAAGACGCGCGGCGCGGGTTTTCCGCGCCGCGCTTGCCCAGCCAAAGCCGGACCCCCATAGATGACAAACCTCCCCGAAAGCCGATTGGCGGCGAGTTTCTGGATCGCGCTGGCCATCGCGCTCGTTAGCTATCACTTGGCTCTGGTGTTTTCGGGTCTGGTGCCGAACTTGATCAGCAGGCCGCTGCATATGGCCTTCATTCTGCCCTTCGCTTTGGTCTTTGACGCGCAGACACCGCTGCGGCGGATCACTGGCAGCTTCTTGGCCGCATTGGGCATCGCCGCAGCGCTTTGGGTGGCCTTCAACTGCGATGCGCTTGGCGATCAATACGGGTTCATCGAAAGCAACTTCCAGCTTGCCGTGGCGGTTACGCTCCTCTTGGTAGTGCTGGAAACGGCGCGGCGCGTGATCGGTTGGCCCTTGCCACTGGTTGCGGCACTCGCCCTGCTCTATGGCCTGTTCGGGCAGCATATTCCCGGCGAGTTCGGCCATTCCGGCACGCCGATCGAAAGCTATTTCGGAACACTGACCATTGCCGAGGGCGGCATCTGGGGAACGCTCACCGGTGTCTCGGTCTCTGTCGTGGCGATCTTTGTCATCTTCGGCGCAGTTCTGAACGCTGGCGAAGCGGGGCAAGGTTTCATGAATGTCGCCGCCGCCGCCGCGGGGCGGCTGAAAGGCGGCGCGGCAAAGGTGTCTGTTTTGTCGTCGGCGCTCTTTGGGTCGATCTCCGGCTCGGCCTCCGCAAATGTCGCTTCCACCGGCGCGATCACCCTGCCCGCGATGACCAAGCTTGGCTACCCCAAACGCCTCGCCGCCGCGGTCGAGGCCGTGGCCTCCTCAGGCGGGCAAATCATGCCGCCCCTGATGGGCGCAGGCGCTTTCGTGATGGTCGAGCTGACCGGCGTGCCCTACACCGGCATCATGGCTGCCGCCGCGCTTCCGGCCGTGCTTTACTTCGTGGCGGTCTGGGTTGGCATCAACGCCTACGCGCAGCGCTTCGCCCTCAAAGGGATCGCAGAAGCGGATCGCCCTGCATTGCGCGACGTGGTTGTCACATCGCTCTTTTTTCTCGTCCCCTTCTCGGTCCTGCTATGGGGGATGTTCGTCGCGCAGTTCACGCCGGAATATGCGGCGGCTATGGCGATCCTCGCAGCGGCGCTGCTCTTGTTCTTCAACGCAAAGCTCACTTTCGAGCCGCGCCAGATCGCCACGCGAATGGCAAGTGCAGTTCTCAATGCCGCGCGGCAGGTTGCCCTGATCGCCTCCATCATCCTTTGCGCCTCAATCATCATCGGTGTGCTGTCGATCACCGGGCTTGGCGTGAAAATCACCTCTCTCATTCTGGCGGGGTCTGGGGGGCTTCTTTGGCCGTCCCTGCTGCTCACGGCGCTTGCTTGCCTCATTTTGGGCATGGAAGTGCCCACCACGGCGGCCTATGTGATTTGCGTCTCCGTCGCCGGTCCTGCGCTCATTGAACTGGGTCTTTCGCCGCTTCAAGCGCATCTCTTTGTCTTTTGGTTCGCGCTTCTCTCGACAATCACGCCCCCGGTCTGCGGCGCTGTTTTTATCGCCGCGGGAATGATTGGCGAGAATTGGTTGAAGGTCGCTCTGACAGCGATGGCGCTTGGCATTGGGCTTTACATCATCCCACTGGGCATGGTCGCGAACCCGGATATGCTAAGCCTATCGGACGCCCCATTGGCAGCTCTCTTGGCGGCTGGTCGTGTCGCATTGGGGCTGACCCTGCTTTCATACGGTTTGATCGGAGCGCGACGGCCCGTGCCGACGCTCGCACTTTGCGCAGGTGGGCTGGCTGTTGTATTTTCTGGCCTGTGGTTTTGAGCGCGCGGCGTTAGAACAGGCGATTGGTTAAGTTGATGGTTCGAAGCAAACGCGCAAACCAATTCGGGCTCTATTGGAGGCGTGACCTGTTATCGAATTTTCACCCAGCCGCACCCAAAGCCCGTTTCGTCTTTACAATAGATGCCGCCGCTTGAGCGATCGCCCATCGTGCGGCGCTTCCATTTTTCGCAGAGGAGCGAGTGACTGCAATAGTCAGGGTTCGCGCGTAATAGACCGAGGTCAGAACACACAACGCCGAATGCCGGCGTTCAAACATGGTCTCATCAAGCAATTCACCCCGCATCCCTCCGTCGATACTCTCTAAGGAGGCCGTTCTGTATCCGCTAGCCGGGCGCGATATAGCGCCATTCGACCCTTTGGTCTGATCATTCACCTTGGCGCCAAATACTCATCCCTTAGGAGCCTCTTGTGCAGCTTTCCCGTCTCTGTCCGGGGCAACCTCTTGCGGAACTCGATACTCCGTGGGCATTTGATCGAAGACAGCTTTGTTCGGCAAAATTCAAACAAGGCGTCACGCAGTTCATCTGAAGCGTCGACATCTGGCAGCAACTGCACGACAGCATGAACGGCTTCACCAAAATCCTCATGTGGAATGCCGATAACGGCTGCGTCGAGCACGGCCGGATGGTTTAGCAGCGTATCTTCAGTCTCTTGCGGATAAACGTTCACTCCGCCCGAAATGATCATGAAAGATTTGCGATCTGTCAGGTAAAGATAACCTTCCGCGTCGACCCGACCGATATCCCCGAGGGTTGTCCAGCCTTTTTCATTTGTGGCACGCCGGGTTTTTTCCGGGTCTTTATGATAAGCGAACTGATGGCCATTCTCGAAAAAAATCTCTCCTTCTTGGCCAACTGGAAGCTCTTCTCCGGTCTCGCCGCAGATATGGATGACCCCCAGTTTGGCCCGGCCCACTGAACCGGGATGCCCCCGCCACTCACCGCTTGTTATCGCGGTGAAACCATTATTCTCCGTACCAGCATAATACTCGTGGATAATATCCCCCCACCACTCCAGCATCTCATGCTTGACCTCAATCGGACAGGGCGCTGCGGCATGCACAGCCATTTGCATGGAGGAAAGGTTGTATTTCTCACGTACCTCCTGAGGTAGTTTCAACAGGCGCACGAACATGGTCGGCACCCATTGGCTGTGGGTAATGCGATGTTCTTCAATAAGCCTTAGCGCCTCTTCGGCGTCAAAGCGGTCCATGACAACCGCAGTACCACCCGATTTTATCGTGACCATCGAGTGTCGTAATGGGGCTGCATGGTAAAGCGGCGCCGTGGACAGGTATCGGGTATCCGGCCCGTAGCCGAAAAGATCGGCTAGCAGATTGACCAGCATCGTGCGCGTTCCAAGCGGCGCGGGTTCCAACGGCCATTTAATACCTTTTGGCCGCCCCGTCGTACCTGAGGAATAGAGCATATCAAGCCCTTGTGCCTCGTCTGGGATTGGCGTGGTTGGCCGATCCGCGACGCCATGATCCCAACTTGGCAATCCTTCCGCCCCCCCGCCTACGACGCGCACAGCGAGGGCTTTGCCAAAATCCGTCTGTAGTTTTGCGATTATTCCCGCGAACCGATCGCTTGTAATTAGCAGCTGAGCATCGCAATCCTTAAGGATATAAGCGATCTCTTCCGGCCCCAGATGGGTACTGATGGTCGTGTAGTACACGCCGGCACGATCTGCCGCGAAACAGACCTCCAGCATTTCGCGACGGTTCTCCATCAGAATGGCAATATGCGCACCCGTTTCGATGCCCATAGCGCGCAACAAATGCGCGCCTTGATTGGCCCGGGCTTCGAGCGCAGCAAAGCTGACACTTTCGCCGGTGGCGGCCATGACAAAGGCTGCCTTGTCCGCCGGATGGTGGCGAGGCTGCCAAGAAGTATCAATGTCGGACATGTTAGAACTCGATGAGGGTTTTGCCAAAGTGGCCGCCGGCGCGCAGATGCGTTAGTGCCTCTTTCAGCTGATCGAACTTGAAGGTCTCGCCCAGAACAGGCCGCATGTTATGCTGAGCCATGGCGCGCAGCATCGCCTCAAACCCGTCTCGATGGCCCACGGTGACGCCTTGGAGGCGGACCTGCCGGGCGACAATCGGACCCAGCGAGGCGTCGATGTTAAGCCCCGAAAGCACCCCAATCATGGACAACGTCCCGCCCGGCCGCACGGCCTTCAGAGACAGAGGCAATGTTTTCGCGCCGCCTAACTCGATAATATTGTCATAGCCGCCGCAGTCGGCGGTGATGGGTCGGCTGGCACGAGCCCAATCTTCTTCGCTGCGGTAATTGATTGTCGCGTCTGCGCCCATTTCAGTGACTTTCGCGAGTTTGTCATCGCTGGAGGAAATCACAGTGACATGCGCCCCCTGCATCTTGGCAAAGGCCAAGGCGAAGAGCGCGACACTGCCGGTGCCTTGGACCAGCAATTTGTCCCCGGCGCGGGTTTGGCCGTGGGTGACGACCGCGCTCCATGCCGTGAGCGCGGCGCAGGGCAGCGTCGCCGCTTCGGCGTCGGTCAGGTAGTCAGGAACCTTGACCACCCCTTCCGCAGATAGACAGATGCGGTCGGCCATAACCCCGTCCAGCGGCCCCCCCAAGGCTGACGCAAAGCGTTCAGGGCTCGGCGCGCCCGCGGTCCAATTTTGGAAATAGGTCGGGCAGACACGGTCCCCGACGGCAACCCGGGTCACACCCGGCCCTACTTCGACAACTTCACCCACACCGTCGGACACAGGGATCAAGGGCAGTTCACCCGTCGCTCGGCCATAGCCCCGTTCGGGCACGATCAGATCGCGTGAGTTGAGCGACGCCATCCGCATCTCGACAATGACCTTTCCCGGTCCGCAGCTTGGCTCGTCGCACTCTGTCAGCGTGAGGTTGTCGAATCCCCAGTCGCCTTCAATCTGGAATACACGCATGGTTCAGCTCTCCTTCCGGGCGGTCAAACGCGCCACCCTGTCTTTGAGGATATTTGTTGCCCCATCGGTGAAGCCCGCCATCTGTGCGGCGGCGATGTGGCGGGTAAAGGGGTGCTCCGGGCGCAAGCCTTCGGCCCCCATCAGTTGCAGGAGTCTTGGCAGTTGGGTCTGCGCACAGGAGACCGAACTGATCTTAGCCTCAGCAGCCGCAAGTTGCGCATCCGCGCATTGTGACACCTTGTCGACAGCCTGCTCCGTAGCGTGACGGGCCTGCATCAAGGTGGTTCGCGCGGCCTCGAACTCTGTCTGCCAGCGTGGAATGGCATTCAGCGGTTTACCGAAGCTGCAACGCTCAGCGCCATAGGCCGCAGCACTATCCAGTGCTGCTTGCACCATGCCGTTGCACATTGCGGCAACATAGGTCCGCGCGGCATTGATCTCTTGCAGGATCGCTTTGAAAGCTGTGCCGGGTGCAGCAAGCATGGCTTCATGTGGGAGTTTAACCCCCGAAAGGTAAAACCCGCCGGTGCCCAGACTGGTCTGCGAAAAGGCACTGTCGATGGCATAACGGGTGACACCCGGCGCATTCAGATCAACGAGGAAGGCTGCGATGCCATCGCTGTCGCCCACCTCTGCGCATTGCGCATAAACGATCGAAAGCCCCGCCTGCCGCCCGTTGATAATCCATGCTTTTTCCCCATCGAGCTCCCAGCCGCCCGCAACCTGCCGCGCGGTGGTGCGAATGGCAGCAAAATCGCTGCCGGTGCCGGGTTCGGTCAAAGCGGTGCAGGCGTGCATCCGGCCAGAAAGCAGGTCGGGCAGATATTGTGCGGCGGCATCCTGTCCTACTTCACAGAGCCTGAGGGCAATGTTGTGCGTATTGACCAGAGACATCGCGAAACCGAAATCTGCTCCGGCCAACACCTCCAAAGCTGCCGCGCGGGTGGCAAAGCCGAAGCCCCTGCCTCCCATTTCTTCTGGCACCTCAATACCCAGAAGCCCCAAAGCGGCGGCCTCATGGTAAAGCGCGGGCTCCGGCGCGGCGCCGATGGACCATGCTGCCGCCTCCGCGGCAATACGTCCCTTGGCGAAGTACGTGACCTGATCCAGAAAAGCTTGGCTCATGTCTGGCCCCGACGTTTTTCCATCAGGTCGCGGGCGATACCGGCAATGCCACGCGGCATGAAGATCGTCGCCAGTACCAGCACCAGCCCGTAGAGGATCAGCCTGAAACTATCGGCAAAGCGCAGGTATTCAGGCAGGAAGACCACGAAGAACGCGCCGATGATTGGCCCGGCAATGGTGCCCGATCCGCCGATGATGACCGCGAGGATCGCATCAAGCGACTGCGCAATGCCGAAGATCTCAGGATTGATGAAGCTTTGGTAGTGGGCGTAGATCGCACCGGCGAGGCCCGCGAACATCGCGGAGGTCACGAAGGCAAAGAGCTTGTATTTCCAAGCCGCGATACCAACCGCGCCGACGAGGTCTTCGTTCTGGCGGATCGCCACGAGGATTTGCCCGATACGCGACCGCACGATCAATGCCGCCAACCCCGTCATCAATGCCGCGATGATCAGTACGAAGTAGTAATACGTCTCCCGGTCGCGCCAATTGAACAGTGCATCCTTGCCACCGGGCTTCGGGATGCCGGTGATGCCGGCCTCGCCTTGGGTAAGCTCGTGGAAGTTCATCAGGACGATGAAAATCACCATGTTGAACGCCAGCGTGACGATGGCGAAGTAGTGCCCTTTGACCCGAAGGCTGGGGTAACCTGTCAGCAGCGCGAAGAAGGCAGTCACAAAGGGCGCGAGGATGATCGTCAGCCAGACTGGCAGATCAAAGTGCATGCCCATCAGCGCCGTCGAATAAGCCCCAATCCCCATGAAGCCAGCCTGCACGATGGAAACATAGCCGGTGTAGCCTTGGATCAAGTTCTGCCCTTGCGCTGCGATGACCCAGATCAAGGCTAGCACGCTCAGGTGGATATAGTATTTCACAGAGATGAGCTGCGGCAACAATACAAAGCCAACCAGTGCTAGCCCATAAAGGATGAAGGTACGATTACGAGCCATTATGCTTTCCCCATCAGGCCCTGAGGCCGGAACAACAGAACGCCGATCATCACCACGAATGCGATCACGTCCTTATAAGCGGATGAAATGAAACCGGCGGCGAGCGCTTCGGTGATGCCAAGCACGAGCCCTCCCACCACGGCGCCGGGGATCGACCCCAGACCGCCCAAGATGAGCACGGCAAACCCCTTGACGACCAAGCCCTCGCCAATGCCCGGCGCGATCGCAAAAAGCGACCCGACCATGACCCCGGCGCAGACACCAAGCGCTGTCGAGATCGCAAAGACCACCAGCGGGATCGTCTTGACGTTGACCCCCATAAGGATCGCGGCGTCGCGGTTCTCGGCCACGGCGCGGATCGCTTGGCCCGTTTTGGTGCGTTCGACAAACACTGTCATTGCGGCGATCAAAAGCGCGGCGGCAAGGATCACGTAAAGCCGCAGCTCAGGAATGGTGACACCGCCGATGTTGAAGACGCGGGAGAAGTCGGTCGGGAGGACGACTTGCTCATGCCCAAAGAGTTCGAGATTGATCCCCTCAACCATCATGGTCAGGCCAAGCGCCACGATAAAGGCGTTGATGTGATTGGCATCTCGTACCGGGCGATAGGCCAGAAGTTCGATCAATACGCCAAGGGCAAGCCCGACCAAAAGCGCAATCAGGATCGCCAGTAGCAAGGGTATGCCCCAACTGGTGACGAAAAAGAACGTAAGATAGCCCCCGAACATAGAGACCGATCCATGGGCAAAATGCGCGATGCCGAGGATTCCGAAAACCGTGGTCAGCCCCAGTGCGATCAGCACATAGACACCCCCGATGGCGATGCCGTTAATAATCTGTTGAAGTACCTCAACCATGCCGCACCCTGCGAATTAAAGAAGATAGAAGAATGGGGCGCAGGAAACCTGCCCGCGCCCCGCCCGGGGAGGGATCAGTCGTCCAACGTGCTCAGGAATGCTGAATACGCGGCGGCGTCAGACGGCAGGTCTTGTACGAAGACCCAATTGCCGCCCTGCCACTGGAAAGCGCCATTGGAGGTATAGGCCTGCCCGTTTTCATCGAACATTTTGTCATCGACAGGCAGGTATTGCATGACGACCTCATCCGGCACCGCAATCTCGCGCAGCGCCTCAGCCACAGCCTCAGTGTCGTCTACGGTCCCGGCCGCCTCGATGGCGTCCTTCAAAGCATAGGTTTGGTCATAGGAATAAGGTGAGCTTGGTGAAGGCGCGATGCCGTACTCTTCGGTATAGTTGGCGTGGTAGGCCTTGCCGTTTTCAGATGCCGAAAGCAGCGTCAACTCTGTCGGGCGCAGGTCCCAAACGCCTTCCATCTGCTCCGAAGTGGCCACACGGGTAAACTGCTCTTCGCTACCGGAGGTGAAACCATAGCGCGGCACGTCGATGCCAAGCTCGACTGCCTGACGGTAGATAAAGGCTGCTGGCTCCACATAGCCGACGACAAGGATCGCGTCAGGCTCTTGGCCGCGGATTTTGGTCAACTGCGGAGACATGTCGCGGTCTTTCAGACCAAATGCCTCCCGGCTCACGATCTCTCCGCCCGCTTTTTCCAACTCCTTTTCAAAGGCGTCGACGTAGCTGGCGTAGAACCCCACATCCAGCGCGCCCAAGACGGCAACCCGCTTGTGGCCCTTTTCGGCGACGAAGGTACCAGCCGCCGCACCAGTATAATCTGCTGGTGGACGCGTGCGTGTGAGGTTCGGGATTTCGCGGGTCGTGATCGACCGCTCAGCCGCATTGCCCACGAGCATCACCGCATCTTCATATTCGATGAAAGATGCCACAGCCCCGGTCGCGCCCGAGCAGCAGAAACCAAGAATATACTTAACGCCATCTCGGTCGATCAGTTTGCGTACGGCGTTGGAGGCCTCGGTCGGGTTGGCCTTATCGTCATAGGCGATGACGTTGAGCATGTAGGTGTCTTCGCCCACCTTGATCCCGCCACTGGCGTTAATCTCTTTCGCGGCAAGTTTCACCGCATTGGTCTGCGGCAGTCCGTAAACGGCCCCGCCCCCGGTCAGCGCATCGCTAACCCCGATGTCGAGCGTCTTTTCCTCGGGCCATGCGGCACCCGCCGTCATGACCATTGCAGCTGTTATTGCTGTCAGTCTCATGTTCTGTCTCCTCCCAGAAACGTTGGTATCAGTGGCCCAGATACGCCTTTGCGACATCCGGATGTGATTGCAGCTCCGCGCCCGTACCGCTCAGCACGATCTCTCCGGCTTCGAAAAGATAGGCCCGGTCGGCAAGCCGCAGCGCCATGGCCGAGTTCTGCTCGACCAGTAGGATGGTTTTCCCCATCTCTTTGACTCTCGCGATGGTCTCCCCCACCTCCGCGACGATTTTCGGGGCGAGCCCTAACGATGGCTCATCAAAGATGCAGAGCTTGGGCCGCGCCATAAGCGCCCGGCCAATGGCCAACATCTCCTGCTCACCCCCCGACAACGTGCCCGCCGCCTGGCTGGCGCGGTCGCGCAGGATAGGAAACATGTCCATCATCTCTTCAACATCGGATGCCTGCTCTGCATCCTTACGCGGATAGGCTCCCATCCTGAGGTTCTGCAGCGTTGTCATTTGCGGAAAGATCTGACGCCCTTCGGGGCACATGGTGATCCCCGCTTTGACGATGGAGTGGCCGCTTTGGTTGGTGATATCTTGGCCCTCGAACTCAATGGTTCCTGCAGTAGCCGGAACCAGCCCGCAGATCGCCTTGAGCGTAGAAGACTTGCCCGCGCCATTCGCGCCAATCAGCGCGACGCATTCGCCCTGATTGACCTGCAAGTCGATGCCGTGGATGACTTCGATCGCGCCATAGCTGACGCGCAGGTTGGATACGTTCAACATGTCAGGCCGCCTCGCCGAGATATGCGTCAATGACGACTGGATTGTTGCGGATTTCCTCAGGCGTGCCTTCGGCGACCTTTTGGCCAAAGTTGAGCACAACGATCCGATCGCAGACCTCCATGATCAGCGCCATGTGGTGTTCAATCACCAGGACAGAGGTCCCCAGATCGCGGATCTTCTTGATCAGGTCGCTTAAGGTCTTGCGCTCATGCGAGACCAGCCCGGCGGCGGGTTCATCCAGCAAGATCACTTTCGGATTTGAAGCCAGTGCCGTTGCGATCATCAGGAAGCGTTGTTGGGCCGAACTAATGGTGCCCACGCGGTGATCCTGTACCGGCGCGAGGTCGGTGATCTCGAGGATCCGGTCGACACGCGCGGCCAGTTCCTCTTCCTCGCTGGATTTCCGGCCCATGCCGAATACAGACGCCAGCGGATGCGAGGTGCGCGTAACGTTGCAGCCCAGCACGACATGGTCACGTACCGTGAATTCCGTGAATGTACTGGCTGTCTGAAAGGTCCGCGACAGGCCTTTCGCCACACGATCATATTCAGGCAGATTATCGATCTTGGCGCCGGCCAAGCTAATTGCGCCGGATGTGATTGGGAACAACCCCGCCAGACTATTCACAGTGGTCGATTTTCCGGAACCGTTCGGTCCAATCAAACCGAGGATCTGCGCCTCGTTCACATCAAAGGACAGGTCTCGGATCGCATGCACGCCGCCAAACGACTTGCACAGAGATTCGACCCTCAAAACAGGTGTCGCCATAATATATTCCCCTCCCCGCTCCTCCTGCGGTTCGAGAAGCGTAGCGACGGCCCATGGCGCAAATCAAATTCAAAGATTCCGCTTGGATATCTAATTTTTAGATGGTTAGATTTCGAGAGGGCGAAGACTTCGGAGGAGTTTGGCACCGTGAAACCGATCAGGAATATCAATTCTGTACAGGTGTTTAGCCTCACCGCCGAGACTCGGAATGTCACCCGCGCCGCGCAACTCTTGAACATCAGCCAAAGCTCAGTGAGCTATCACATTAAAAAATTGGAATCGGATCTTGGCTACCAGCTCTTCCACCGCACCGGCCAAGGGCTGACCCTCACGGACGAGGGCGTCGAGCTTGCGCAGCATGTTGGGCGGGGGCTTGAGATGATCCAAACTGGGCTCGATCAGTTATCGATACGAGCGGGCGCGATCCGTATCGCGCTCTTGCCGATGTTCTCTAGCCGCTGGTTGTCGTCAGAGTTGGGTGACTTGATCGAACAATATCCTGACGTGCGCCTATCCATGCACAACCACAACAATAACTATGCCTATATGCCCGAGCCCGGGAGCTTTGCGGACATCGGCATTCAATGGGGAAAGGGCGACTGGAATGGCTTTGAAGTCCACCCTCTTTGGCCCGAAAGGATGGCATTGGTCTGCAGCCCCGAGTATCTTGCAAAACATCCGATCACCGAACCAAAAGATGTGACAGGCTGCACCTTATTGCATGTAGACGATACTGGAATGTGGGAAGAATGGTTCGACTTGAACGGAATGAAGATGGTCCATAGCCAGCCGCAAATGATGCTTGAAGATCGTCATTTTCAGCTCAGCTCGACCATCAATGGTTTAGGGGTATCTCTTTTCGCCTCGTGGCTAGTGCAGGAGGAGTTGGAAAGCGGTGCGTTGGTTAGTCCTTTCTGCCGAGATTTCGAAACATCATATGCTTATCATCTTATCCTGCCGCGCTTGAAGGCTTCATCCCCTGCAGCGCTGCGGTTCCGTGATTGGCTTCTTGAAAACCGTTCCAAGGCAGATCGGTTACCGCTTTCACCTTCAAAAGCTTAACTCAGTGATAGAGAAAAGCCGCATCGGCTTGCCGCTCAAATACAGCTTTGTCTGAGAGACAGGCAGGGCTATTCACAAAATTCCACATTCCGTACCAGTCAATGGAAGGATTCAGACGCGTCCGAAAGAAACACAAGAGAAACGATAGGCAGCTATATTTCTCCGCAACCACGGCAACAGGTCGCCGAACGCGGCCCATTCAAATCAAATAGGAATGCATGGTGGCGGAGGAGGTGGGATTCGAACCCACGGTACGCTCTCACGCACGCCGGTTTTCAAGACCGGTGCATTCGACCACTCTGCCACTCCTCCGCAGCACGCTCCTCCTAGAGCGCCGGGATCGATTCGGCAAACGCACATTTTCGCGGCCAGCCCCCGCACCCCTTTGGGGAAATTCGCCGATCTGCCCTGCGCGGTCTTTTCAAGCGCCGCCCGGTCGGGTTACTCTGCGCCAAAGCCCCTTTCAGAGGGGCGCAGGGCGTGCCGATCCAACGGCGCGACATTCTCGCGGGACATGGGTCGCGGCGCGCGACGACAGCAGGCAAGGACATCAAAGGCATGAGCAGGGACAATCAACCGTTGCGCATCAAGAAAAGCCGCGCGGCGGGCTTGGGCGTGGGCATTCTGACAGTTGGTTTGCTGGCCGGTTGCGAGGGTGGCGATTTCAAACTCCCCTTCGGTGCAAACGAAGGCGCCAGCGCGCCGCGCAGCACCTCGACCAAATTGGTGGAACGTGATGTCGAAGCGCCTGAGGTTTTCTCAGCCACGGATGAGGGTCTTTGGGACGGGCGCCCCTCGCTCGGCGGGGTCTGGGTGGCGCATCCGGACGTCACCGAACCTGAACGCGTCATCGTGCGCAATGAGGCAAACGGGAAATTCGTTATCGGTGCCCTGTTCCGGCGTGAGCGTGAATTGCCCGGACCCAAACTGCAAATATCTTCGGATGCCGCCGCCGCGCTTGGCATTCTGGCGGGCGCTCCGACGCCGCTGAACGTGACCGCCCTGCGCCGCGAGGAAAGCGCCGCCCCGGAAGAGAGCTTTGAGGCCGAGAACAGCGGTGACGCTGCAGCCACTCTTGCCAGCCCTGCCCCCGTGACGGCCACGGCGCTGGCCCCTGCGCCGACGGCCAGCACCGCTGCCACTGCCACCGCCAAACCGGCGACCAAACCGCCCGCCCCTGCGGCCCCGAAACCGGCGCGCCCTGCGGCTGGTGCGAAACTGTCCAAACCCTACGTGCAACTGGGCATTTTCAGCGTGGAGGCCAATGCCACTCGCACCGCCAAACAGATGCGCGGCGCGGGCATGGTGCCCACCGTCAAGCAAAGCGCGATCAATAACAAACCCTTCTGGCGCGTGGTGATCGGCCCCGCCACCAGCAAATCCGAACTCGATACCCTTCTCAAGAAGGTCAAGGCCGAGGGCTTTACCGACGCCTACGCCGTGTCGAACTGACAAACCGGAGGAAATGCTTCCTATGATCCGCCTTTTTGCCGCCGCCGTGGCGCTGGTGCTGACGCTCCAGCCTGCCGCCGCTTTCGATACCCGTGCCACCGCCGCCTATGTGTTGGACCAGACCACAGGCACCGTGCTGCTGGCCAAGAACGCGGATGAGCCGCTGCCGCCCGCCTCCATGTCCAAGCTAATGACACTTTACATGGCCTTCGAGGCCGTGGAGCGTGGCAAGCAGAACGGCGGGCTCGATTTGGTCGAGAAACTGCCCGTCTCGGAGCACGCGATGTCCTATGGCGGCTCGACCATGTTCCTCGACACGACCGACCGTGTCTCGGTCGAAGACCTGATCCGCGGGATCATCGTGCTGTCGGGCAATGACGCCAGCGCTGTGATTGCCGAAGCGCTGAGCCCCGATGGCACCGAATACGGCTTTGCCCGGCTGATGACACAGCGCGCGCAGCAGATGGGGATGACCAATTCCACCTTCGCCAATTCCAACGGCTGGCCGCAGGCGGGGCATCTGATGTCGGTTCGCGATCTGGGGCTGCTGGCCAACCGGATCATCACCGATTTCCCGCAGTTCTACCCGCTTTTCGCCGAACGGGAGTTCGCCTTTGATGGCCGCGCGCCGCAGAACAAGACCAACCGCAACCCGCTTTTGGGGCTTGGCATCGGCGCGGATGGCCTGAAAACCGGCCATACCAATGAGGCGGGCTATGGGTTGGTCGGCTCGGCCAAACAGGGCGACCGCCGGGTGATCTTTGTGCTCTCGGGTCTCGACAGTGCCGCCGCCCGCGCGCAGGAGGCTGAATCGGTGGTCAACTGGGCCTTCCGTCAGTTCACGCAGCGCGATCTGGGCGAAGCGGGCACCCGCATCGCCGAAGCCCCCGTGGCCCTTGGCACGACCCAATCGGTCGGGCTTGAGCTGAAGGACGATCTGTCGATGCTGGTGCCTGTCACCGGCGGGGATGAGATCGAGGCCGAGGTGATCTACACCGGCCCTTTCCAAGCGCCGATCAGCAAGGGGGACGAATTGGGCGAACTGGTGGTCGACCGCGGCGAATTGCCCGCGATGCGCGTGCCGCTGGTGGCCTCCGCCTCCATCGCGCCGGGCGGTTTCATGGTCAAGATGACCGCCGCCGCCCTGCATCTGATGAACCGCCTCAACGCCGGGCCGCAGGCAGCCCCCACCGTGGAAGCGGAAACTTCGTGACCAGCGCAGAGAAGGCCCGCGCGCCGGGCCTCTTCGTCACTTTCGAAGGCATTGATGGCTCTGGCAAGTCCACCCAAGCGCGGCTTTTGGCGGATCATCTGACGGCACAGGGCCATGACGTGGTACTGACCCGCGAACCGGGCGGCAGCCCGGGGGCCGAGGAAATTCGTGCGCTTGTCTTGCAGGGTGACCCCGACCGCTGGTCGGCGCAGACGGAAATCCTGCTCTTCACCGCCGCCCGCCGCGATCATCTTGAACGCACCATTCGCCCCGCGCTCGACGCCGGAAAGGTCGTGATCTGCGACCGTTTCGCCGATAGCACGCGGATGTATCAGGGCCTTTCGCGCGGCGATCTGCGTCAGATGGTCGACGACCTGCACGCGCTGATGATCGGCGTCGAGCCTGACCTGACCCTCTTGATCGACATGGATCCGGCCCATGGCCTTGAACGCGCCCTCTCGCGCCAGACGGCAGAGGAGCGGTTCGAGGATTTCGGCGTGGAACTTCAAGCCAAGATGCGTGGGGGCTTTCTGAGCCTCGCCGAGGAATTCTGCGACCGCTTCCATGTGATCGACGGGGGCCGCGACATCGACAGCGTGGCCCGCGACGTGACCGCGACCGTCACCGCGCGTTTGGGCTGATCCACGCGCCCTGCCCGCTTCCCTCTGCGGCGAAACATGCTAGACCGAGGCCATGACAGACGACGCCCCCCAGCCAGACCGTGTGGAAGGTGCCCGCCACCCGCGCGACACGCCGAAACTGATCGGCCAAAGCGCCGCCGAGGCTGCCTTTCTCGACGCTTTTAACAGCGGCAAATTGCATCACGCATGGATGCTGACCGGCCCGCGCGGTGTGGGCAAGGCGACGCTGGCATGGCGCATCGCGCGGTTCCTTTTGGCGACCCCCGACCCCGATGGCGGGATGTTCGACCTGCCCCCGGCCGAGACGCTTGAGATCGACCCCGAGCACCCGGTCGCCCGCCGCGTCGCCGCCGGGGCCGAAGCGGGGCTGAAATCCGTCACCCGCACACTGAACCCCGACACCAAGAAGATGCGCAAGCAAATCGTCGTCGATGACATCCGCGCGCTGAACGGCTTTTTTCAGATGTCCGCCGCCGATGGGGGCCGCCGCGTGGTCATCATCGACGACGCGGATGAGATGAACCCCAATGCCGCCAACGCGCTGCTCAAAATGCTGGAGGAGCCGCCAGAGCGCGCCGTCCTGCTGCTGCTCAGCCACCAGCCCTCCAGCCTTTTGCCCACCATCCGCTCGCGCTGCCGCACTCTACGCCTCGGCACGCTCGACGCGGGCCAGATGGCCAAGGCGCTGGACGGCTCAGGCATGGAAGTCGAGGACGATCCCGCCGCACTGGCCGAGCTTTCTGGCGGGTCGGTCGGCGGGGCGCTGCGCCTGTCGCTGATGGGTGGGGTCAAAACCTATGCCGATCTCGTCGGGCTGATCTCTTCGCTGCCGCAACTTGACCGGGGCCGCGCCATCAAACTGGCCGAAGCCGCAGCACAGCGCGGGGGGGAGGCGAAACTCGACCTGCTCTTTACTCTGCTGGACCTGCTGCTGGTGCGTCTGGCCCGCACCGGAGCCACCGGTGCGCCGCCCGCCCAGCCCGCCTGCGCCGATGAGATCGCCGTGCTGCAACGCCTTTCGCCCAACCCCGCACAGGGGCGCGCATGGGCCGACGCGGCGCAGCAGATATCCGACCGCGCCCGTCACGGGCTGGCGGTGAACCTTGACCCTGCCGCGCTGGTCCTAGATACCCTGCGGCAAATAGGCCAGACGGCGCCAAGATAGCCGAAAGGACAGCATGACCGACACGCCCCAAATCACCGACAGCCACTGCCACCTCGACTTCGAGAGCCTGCAAGAAGACCTGCCCGGCGTCATCGCCCGCGCGGCGGAGGCGGGCGTGACGCGTATGGTCACCATCTGCACCCGGCTAACGAACGAGCCCAGCGTGCGGGCCATTGCCGAGGCGCATGAGCCGGTGTTCTACGCCGCAGGCACGCATCCGATGTCCGCCGCGGAAGAGCCGATGGCTTCGGTCGACGAACTTCTCGCCCTGACCCAGCACCCCAAGATGGTCGGCATCGGTGAGACGGGCCTCGACTACCACTACACCGCCGAGAGTGCCGAGGTGCAAAAGACCTCCCTGCGCATTCATATCGCGGCGGCGCGGGAAAGTGGCCTGCCGCTGATTATCCACGCCCGCGATGCGGATGACGACATGGCCCGCATCCTGCGCGAGGAACATGCGAATGGCGCCTATAGCTGCGTCATGCATTGCTTCTCCTCCTCCGCTGAACTGGCCCGTGCCGCGCTCGATCTGGGGTTCTACCTGTCGATGTCCGGCATCACCGCCTTCCCCAAATCGCAGGATCTGCGCGATATTTTCGCCGCCGCCCCGCTCGACCGTATTCTGGTGGAAACCGACGCGCCCTATCTCGCCCCGCCGCCGCATCGCGGCAAACCGAATGAGCCTGCCTTTACCGCCCATACCGCCCGCCGCGCGGCAGAGACCTTTGGCCTCGACTACGCCGATTTCGCGGCCCGCACGCAGGAGAATTTTGAACGCATCTTCGCGAAAGCCGCCGCTTGGGAGCCTGCGCGCTGATGGCTGACCTGCGGGTGACCATATTGGGCTGCGGCTCCTCCGGCGGGGTCCCACGGATCGGCGGCCACTGGGGCGCTTGCGACCCGAATGAGCCCAAGAACGCCCGCCGCCGCTGCTCGATCCTTGTGGAGCGGGTGACGGAGGCAGGCAGCACCGCCGTCTTGATCGACACCTCCCCCGACATGCGCAGCCAACTCTTGGACGCAGGCATCGGGCGGCTCGATGCGGTGATCTACACCCATTCCCACGCGGATCACGTTCACGGGCTGGACGATTTGCGCATGGTGGTGATGAACATGCGCGCGCGGCTGCCGGTCTGGGCCGATGCGCCCACGCGGGACGCGCTGATCGAACGGTTTGGCTATGCCTTCGTGCAGCCCGAATGGTCAAGCTACCCGCCCATCCTCGACATGCATGAGATCACTGGCGAGGTCAGCATCGACGGCCCGGGTGGCACCCTGAAGTTCAACCCCTTCACCGTCACCCATGGCAATATCGACGCGCTCGGTTTTCGCTTTGACGATATCGTCTACCTGCCCGATGTCTCGGCCATCCCCGAGGACTGCTGGCCGATGATGGACAACCTGCGCTGCTGGATCGTCGACGCCCTGCGGCGGGAGCCGCATCCGACCCATAGCCACCTGGCGCAGACCCTTGGCTGGATCGATCGGGTGGCGCCGCAGACGGCGGTCCTGACCAATATGCACAATGACCTCGATTACCACACCGTCGCCGCAGAGACGCCGGATCACATTCAACCGGCCTATGACGGGCTGACCCTTCATTTCCCCCTTCCCCATTCAGACTAGGCAGCGCCGGGCGCGGGCCTGAGGGTCGGCGCCCCCGCCGCACCCCATAAGGCCCCTTTCAAGTGCAAACTCTTTTAGACGTCATTCTGCCGGTCTTTCTGGTCATCGGTTTTGGTTATGTTGCGGTCTGGCGTGGGCTCTTCCCCGTGTCTGGTATCGACGGGGTGATGAAATTCACCCAAAACTTCGCGATCCCCTGTCTGCTGTTCCAAGCCATCGCCCGCATTGACCTATCAAGCAGCTATGACCCGCGCCTTCTGGGCAGTTTCTACGGCGGCGCGGCGCTTTGCTTTGCGCTTGGCATCCTTGGCGCACGGCTCTTGTTCCGCCGCGATTGGGAAGACAGCGTGGCGATCGGGTTTTGCTGCCTGTTCTCGAACTCGATCCTGCTGGGCCTGCCGATCACCGAACGCGCTTACGGGCCCGAGGCGCTGGCCGGGAACTATGCGATCCTGTCGTTCCACGCGCCCTTTTGCTACGGTTTGGGCATCACGGTGATGGAATTCGTGCGCAACCGCGGGCAATCGGGCCTGTCGCTGCTACGCAACGTCAGCCGAGCAATGTTTCGCAACGCATTGGTTCTGGCGATCCTTGGGGGCTTTGCCGTCAACCTCAGCGGTCTGCCGATCCCCGGCGTGGTGGATGACGCGCTGTCGCTCATTGTCCGCGCCGCCCTGCCCGCCGCGCTTTTCGCGCTTGGCGGCGTGCTGCTGCAATACAAGCCCGAAGGCGATATGAAAGCGATCCTGATGGTCTGCGCCATCGCCCTGCTGGTACATCCCGCGCTGGTCTGGAGCTTTGGCACCATGCTGTCGCTGCCGCAGGCCGGTTTCCGGTCGGGCGTGCTGACGGCGGCCATGGCACCGGGGTTCAACGCCTATATTTTCGCCAATATGTACGGCCGCGCGCGCCGTGTGGCGGCCAGCTCCGTGCTGATTGCGACGGGCAGTTCGATCCTTACGGTATGGCTTTGGCTCACGGTGCTGGGCTGAGCGGGCCACCCGTGAAAAGCTTGCTATATCTGTGATTTACCGGGAAAAGTGGTGCGGGTGAAGGGACTCGAACCCCCACGCCAAAGGCGCCAGAACCTAAATCTGGTGCGTCTACCAATTCCGCCACACCCGCACTGCACCAACCGGTGCCCGCGCTGATTAGCAAACCCGCGCGGCAGATGCGAGAGCAAAAAAGCACAAGACATTAACCGGATGTTTGCATATGGTTGGTGATACCTGAGGCAGGTACAATAGAAAGAGACGCCCATGAAACCGAATACGGTCGGGTGCGTAGGCGGCAAAGATCGCCATGGGGGGCAGTTTTCCCCTTTCGCTGCGCTGGACACCGGTCTTGTGCAGGGCGCCCTTATTTTGACGTTGGATGGTGAGATCCCGGTTGAGTATCTCTCGGTCGGGGATCGGGTCATCACGCGCGATAGTGGCTTTGCAAAAATCCTTCATATTCAACGCACGACCCGCAGCGTGCGGCGCATCGCGCTGGCGGCGGGCTCACTGGGCCACACGCGGCCCGAACGGGACGTCGCGCTTGCCGGTGATCAGATGGTGCTGGTGCGCGATTGGCGCGCGCGGGCCCTTTTCCATTCCGAACGCGCCTTAGTCGCGGCGCGGGCCTTGGTCGACGATGAATTCATCACCGATTTGGGGGAGGAAGAGACGACCCTGATCCAGATATTCTGCGACGGCCCGCATGTGATCTATGCCGATGGGCTGGAGCTTGGCACCGCCGATGCCGCCCGCGCCCGCGGCGCGGTGCTGCACGCGGCCTAAACCCCCAAGTCCCGCAGCACCTGCGGCATCAGGTCAGGCAGGTCCTCGGCGATCAGCCCCGGCCCATGCAGCAACGCTGCCTCAGCATGTATCCATGCCGCGGTGGAGGCTGCCTCGACCGGGGCGATCCCCCGCGCGAGCAGCCCGGTGATAAGCCCCGCCAAGACATCGCCCGCCCCAGCGGTGGCCAGCCAAGGGGTTGCCCGGTCTTGGGTCGCATGGTGGCGCCGTACCTCTCCCTCGGGCGTCGCGATGATCGTCTCCGGGCCTTTCAACAGGATCACGCAACCGAACCGCGCGGCAGCCTCGCGGGTGGCCTGCGCCTTGGCCCCCTCACCCTCAGCCTTCGCTGCCTCGGCCAGATCTGGGGCGAGCCGGGCGAACTCCCCCATATGAGGCGTCAGAACGCAGCCGTCGTGCAGGGCGTCGCGCAGATCCGCATCTTGCGACAGCAGGGTGATCGCATCGGCGTCCAACACGACATGCGGCGCGGCGAGGGCTGCTTTGACAAGCTCCGCTGCGCGCGCGCCCAATCCCAAGGCGGGCCCGAGGCAGAGCGCGTTGATCCGGCTGTCTTCGAGCGTTTCGGACAGTGCCGCGCCATCCGGGATCCGTTGCAGCATGACCGCCGTGAGTTGCATCGCCGCTTCAAGCTGCGCGGCGGGCGGCACGCCCAAGGTCACGGCCCCTGCCCCGATCCGCAGCGCCCCGCGCGCCGCCATACGCGCGGCCCCGGTCTGGCCCGGCCCGCCAGACAGGACGAGCGCATGGCCGTGGTCATATTTATGCCCCGGCTCTTTGCGCAGTAAATCGACGTTCAGGCTCTCGCGGGTGATCTCGGAAATACGCATGCAAGGGGATCTAGCAACTGGCGCCCAAAGGTACAGCCCGGAGCCGATTCACGAATGCTTATTTTTTAGGCGCGCTGCGCAAATTCTCAGCGACCCTTGGCAAATGCATCCGCCGCGCCATGTTACCCCCTGCCCGGCGCTGGACGTTACGCGGGCGGGATGCTCTGTCGAAACCAGAGCATAAATGCGCGGGAATTGTCAGGGGATTACCATGAAAAAGATCGAAGCCATCATCAAGCCGTTCAAACTCGACGAAGTCAAAGAAGCCCTCCAAGACGTGGGCGTTCAAGGTCTGAGTGTGATTGAAGTGAAAGGCTTCGGCCGCCAGAAAGGCCACACCGAGCTCTATCGCGGTGCGGAGTATGTTGTAGATTTCCTTCCCAAAGTGAAGGTCGAAGTGGTATTGGATGACGATCAAGTCGATGCCGCTATCGAGGCCATCGTCGACGCCGCCAAGACGGAGAAAATCGGTGACGGCAAAATCTTCGTTTCCCCTGTTGAACAAACAATTCGCATCCGTACCGGTGAATCCGGTTCAGACGCGCTTTGACAACGGCCCTCGGGCCCAGACTACGAATAGACCATAAAGGACCTACACGATGGATACCCAGGAATTCCTGAGCAAAATCAAAGATGAAGGCATCGAATATGTCGACATCCGCTTTACCGACACCCGCGGCGCCTTGCAGCACGTTACCATCGTGAGCGATCTGGTCGACGAAGACTTCCTCGAAGAAGGCTTCATGTTCGACGGCTCGTCCATCGCAGGTTGGAAAAGCATCGAAGCCTCCGACATGAAGCTGATGCCCGACGTTAGCACCGCCTATGTCGACCCCTTCTATGCCGAAACCACGATCTGCCTGCACTGCTCCATCGTTGAGCCCGACACCGGCGAAAGCTATGAGCGTGACCCCCGTGGCACTGCCGAGAAGGCCGAAGCCTACCTGCGTTCCTCCGGCATTGGCGACAACGCCTACTTCGGCCCCGAGGCCGAGTTCTTCCTCTTTGACAACGTCAAGTTCTCGAACGAAGTCAACAAGGTATCCTACGAAGTTGACGCGTCCGACGGCTCGTGGAACACCGACACCGACTATGAAATGGGCAACATGGGCCACCGCCCGGGCCTCAAAGGCGGCTACTTCCCCGTCAATCCGGTGGACGAAGCGCAAGACCTGCGCGCCGAGATGCTCTCGACCATGAAGCGCCTTGGCATGAAGGTCGACAAGCACCACCACGAGGTTGCCTCCTGCCAGCACGAGCTGGGTCTGATCTTTGGTGAGCTGACCAAACAGGCGGATGAAATCCAGAAGTACAAATACGTGATCCACAACGTGGCTCACGCCTATGGCAAATCGGCGACCTTCATGCCGAAGCCGGTCTTTGGCGACAACGGCTCGGGCATGCACGTGAACATGTCGATCTGGAAAGACGGCAAGCCGCTGTTTGCGGGTGACAAATACGCCGACCTCAGCCAAGAAGCGCTGTGGTTCATCGGCGGCATTCTGGCCCACGCCAAATCGCTCAACGCCTTCACCAACCCGACGACCAACAGCTACAAGCGTCTGATCCCGGGTTTCGAAGCGCCGGTTCTGCGCGCCTACTCCGCGCGTAACCGTTCGGGCTGCGTGCGTATCCCGTGGACCGAAAGCCCCAAGGCCAAGCGTGTCGAGGCCCGTTTCCCCGATCCGGCGGCGAACCCCTATCTGGCATTCTCCGCCCTGCTGATGGCCGGCCTTGACGGCATCAAGAACAAGATCGACCCGGGCGAGGCGATGGACAAGAACCTCTATGATCTGCCCGCGGAAGAGCTGGCGGACATTCCGACAGTGGCCGGTTCGCTGCGCGAAGCGCTGGACGAGCTGTCCAACGACATGGACTACCTGCTGGCCGGTGACGTGTTCACCCGCGACCAGATCGAAGGCTATATCGGGTTGAAGATGGAAGAAGTTCTGAAATTCGAACAGACCCCGCACCCCGTTGAATTCGGCATGTACTACAGCTGCTGATCAGCCACCGGCCCCGCGGGGGCGAGAGAGAAGATCGAAAGGGCGCGGTTCATTCCGCGCCCTTTTGCGTGGCACCCCTCGGAACAGAGCCTGCCCTACCGCGTTGCCTTGGCAGAGCAGCAAAGAAGGAGTGCGCATCATGGCCGATGATTCAACGGCGCTGACGGATGTTGTCGATGAGTTGAAAGACGCCTCCGAGGGGAAAGAGACCGTTGAAGTTGGCCAATTGATCGACGCGCTCGACCAGCGCGGCTATGGCCCCGCCCTTGCCGTTCTGCCGCTGATGGAGCTTACCCCCTTGGGCGGCATTCCCGGTTTTCCCACTGCGCTGGCCCTTCTGGTGGGGCTGCTCGCCCTGCGGATGCTGCTGGGGTATGAGCATTTCTGGGCCCCAAACTGGCTGCGCAAGCGCACATTGGATACCGACAAGGTGCTAAAATCCGTCGAATGGCTGCGGCCCGTCTCGCAATGGATCGACGACAAGCTACAGGCCCGGCTATCGCGCATCGCGGGCCCCACGGGTCAAAAGGTCGCCTGTGTCGTCATCCTTTGCCTGTGCTTTTCCGTCCCCCCGCTTGAGGTTGTGCCTTTCGCCACCTCCGCGCCGATGATCGTGATTTCCATCTTCGGGCTCGCGCTGCTTTATCGCGACGGGCTGCTGATGCTGCTGGGCTTTATCGGCGCCGGGATCGCGGCTTTTGCAGGTGCCTCCTATTTTCTGGGCGGCTGACCGCCCCGCGCCCCACCATCGCCATAAAAGAGCCACAGCGCTTAAGCACTCTTTACCAAGACCCGGCTAAGGAAGCGGATAGATGGCGATTTCCACGACGACCTTTAACGAGCGGCTGCACCGCATTGAACAGCGCGCGAAACAGGCGCGCGGCAAGCAGCGCCGCGCCAAGCGCAGCCGCAAAGGGCTGGTCTTTCTGGCAACCATCGGCCTGCTCTTTGGCGGGGCAAGCTTCGCCCAAGACAGCGCGCCGCAGGTCAATCTCTGGGCTGGCACCGCCTTTGAATATATCCGCGCGCTACTGCCCCGCTGAGGGCCAAAGATTTTCCCTTTCGGTCGCCAAGTGAGTTGAACCGTTTCCCATATGGGCTAACCTCTGCTCGGCACACAGACGCAGAGGGTCAATCTCATGTTCAGAACACTTTTCACCACCACCGCGGCCATCTGCACCTTCATGGCCGCGCCGACTTTGGCCGCGCAATGCGGCAATACGGCCAATGGCTTTGAGACATGGAAAGGCGCTTTCGCCCAAGAGGCCCGCGCCGCAGGCGTCGGCCAGCGCGGCTTGGACGCATTGGCAAGCGCGCGCTACGCCAATGGCACCATCGCCGCCGACCGGAACCAGAAATCCTTCAAATACTCCCTGTCCAAGTTCATGCAGGTGCGCGGCGCGGATACGATCGTGGCCCAAGGCCGCAAACGCAAAGCGCGCAATGCCGGGCTCTATAACGCGCTTGAGCAGCGCTATGGCGTGCCTGCGGGGGTCTTGCTGGCGATCCACGGGATGGAGACGGGCTTTGGCGGTTTCATGGGCAATAGCGCTGTCGTCTCAGCCATCACCACGCTGGCCTATGATTGCCGCCGGTCCGACTTTTTCGTGCCCCATGCCATCGGCGCGCTGAAACTGGTCGACCGCGGCGCCATCACCTCCAACACCCAAGGCGCGAAACATGGTGAGTTGGGTCATACGCAATTCCTGCCCGGCAACGCGCTGCGCTATGGCGTTGACGGCAATGGCGACGGTCGGGTCGATTTCTACAATCAGGTCGACGCGCTGGCCTCTACCGCCAATTTCCTGCGCCAGAAAGGCTGGCAGCCGGGGGCGGGCTATCAAGAGGGTCAGCCGAACTTCCGCGTTATTCAGGCGTGGAACGCGGCGGGGGTTTATCAAAAGGCCATCGCCATCATGGCCAGCCGCATCGACGGCTAATAGCCCACTTGAACTATGTTAAGCGGCGGCGCGTCCAATCGGGGCGCGCCGCTTGCGTTTGCGCGCTCGGCGGGCTTCTGCGCCCGTTTAATTCCTATAGGCCAAAGGGTTCCCAGCATTCTTTTGCCCCGGCGGGGGAACCGCCCGCGGCGTCAGTCGTTGGACTGTAGATAAGATATTTGCTGCAGACGAATGGAGGGACCCATGCACGGAATTTTCTACCTCATCGGCCTGATCGTGGTCGTTCTCGCGATCCTGAATCTCGTATTTTAAAGGAGGTCACCATGCCCGACAACAACACCACACAGACCCAAAGCGCCGCCGCCAAAGAGCAGGCGACCGCTGCAAAAGACAAAGCTGCCGCCGCCGCGAGCAACGCCGCTGAATCCGCCAAGGCGCAGGCCCGCGACGTGGCCGACACCGTATCCGCCGAAGCGACCAACTATGCCTACCAAGCGCGCGACACCGCTGCTGATGAGGTCAAGGGTGTGGCCTCTGCCCTACGCACCGCGGCTGATGAGCTGCGCAGCGGCTCCCCGCAGGAGCGCAGCTTTAGCCAGCTGGCCGACGGCCTTGCCGATGTCTCTGACAGCATGCGCGACAAGGACTTGGGCGAAATGATGGGCGACCTGAACGGTTTCGCCAAGCGCAACCCGATGGTCTTCCTCGGTGGCGCTGCCCTTTTGGGCTTCGTGGCAACCCGTTTCGCCAAAGCCTCCAGCGATCGGCCTCAGGGCGGCTACGGCGGCACCGGCGTCGAATATGACGACGATGACCGCATCGACCGCCCCATGACCGGCACGCCGCCCACCGGTGCTGCCAGCACCGTGCCCGGCCGCACCGCCGCTCAGCCGACAACTCAGCCTGCCGCGCCCAACGTCGTTACAGGAGATAAAGTATGACCACCGAAAGCAATAAATCCGCCGGGAGCCTGCTGACCGAAGCCCTCTCCCACGTCAGTTCGCTGATGCGCAAAGAGGTCGATCTGGCCCGCGCCGAGGTGAATGAGAACCTGAAACATGCGGGCGTGGCCATTGGCCTGATCGTCGGCGCCGTGGTTGTGGCCCTCACCGCCCTGAACGTGCTGAGCGCCGCCCTCGTGGCCGCCCTGACCGAAGCTGGCATCGCCGCCGGTTGGTCCGCCGTGATCGTGGGCGTTCTTCTGGCCATCGTCGCCTATGTGATGATCCAGAAAGGCACCAATGATCTGAAGTTCAGCAGCCTTGCACCGAGCCGCACCGCCAAAAACGTCAAGCGTGACGCAGAGACCATGAAGGAGGTCTACGATGACAAATGACTCCAGAAACCCCGAAGAAATTGAACGCGAAATCGAGCGGGAGCGTGCCGGTCTGGCCGATACGCTGGACGATCTGCAAGACCGCTTTTCGGTCGAAGGCATCGCGCGTCAGTTTTCTGACCAGTTCCGCGAGCATGGCGGCGACTGGGGTCGCTCCATCTCTGACGCGGCCAAGCGCAACCCGGTCGCATTGGCGCTGACAGGTGCGGGCCTTGCGTGGATGATGTTCGGCAGCGGCAACAGCCGTGACCGCCGGGGCTACGAAGGTCTGGACCGCGACCGCGCACATCCCGTGCCGGTACCAGTGACCAATACCGAAAACCGCCCCGCCGTGCGCGACGCGCGCCGTTCCTCTGCCCCCGCAAGCGCCTATGCCACCAGCTATGGCTCCGAACGCGGCGCGGCTGATGATGTACCTGCATGGGCCCGTGACGTGCATCACGACGACGATGATGGCCGTGGTTTGGGTGATCGTGCCCGCTCTGCCGCAGGCAGCGTGAAAGGGGCCGCAGGCTCCGCCGCGAGCGGTGTATCCGGTGCCGCAGGCTCGGCTGCTGGCAGCGTCAAGGGCGCTGCAAGCTCGGCTGCCGGGCGTGCCCGCTCCGCCGGTTCCTCGGTCGCCAGTGGCGCTCGTTATGCCCGTGACCGCGCGTCCTATGGCACCCGTTCCGCCGTGGACAGCATCCGCAACACCGCCAGCGGCGCGGCCCACAGCGTACGCGACAGCGCGAATGCCGCCAATGAGCGTGCCCATGCCATGCGGGACCGTCTGTCGGAAGGCACTGAAAACATGACCGCCGAAGCGCGTGAGCGCATCGTGATGGCCCGTGCCCGCGCCGTGGATGCGTGGAACGCCAGTGGCCGCTATGCCCGTCAGGGCCGTGAGCGTGCCTCGGACATGTTCGAAGAGCATCCGATGGTCGCCGGTGCGCTGGCCCTCGCAGTGGGTGCCGCAATCGGCGCCGCCCTGCCCCGCAGCCGCACCGAAGACGCCTATATGGGCGAGCACAGCGATGCGCTCTTTAACGAGGCCGAGCGTATCTACGCGGAAGAGCGTGACAAGCTGGGCAAGGTCGCCAAGGCCGCGACGGATGAGGCAGGCAAAGTCTTGAAAGAGACCAAAGACAATGCCGATGCCGCCGCCGACGAAGAGACCGCCGCCGATGCCGCCGTGAAAAAGGCAAAGGAAAGCGGTCAGCGCGTCGCGGACGCGGCTAAAAGCGAAGCCGACAAGCAAAAGCTCGGCGACGTGAAGAGCTAAGCCAAGCCACGCCCGCTCCCGACCTCGGGGGCGGGCATATTTTACGATACGAATTCAACGTCAAAGGACCAGATATGGCGCGCGGACGGAAAGCGGAAACGCCGATGGAGATACCGGCCCCCGGATGGAAAGACATCCTATTGCGGGTCAAGGATGAGATCGCCGCCGATCATGTGTCGCTTGTCGCCGCTGGTGTCGCCTTTTACGCATTGCTGGCAATCTTCCCCGCCGTGACCGCCCTGATGGCGCTGGCCGGTCTGGTGATGGAGCCCGCGCAGGTTACGGCGCAGTTGGAATCCCTCGTGAACCTCATTCCCGAAGAAGCCGCCAATATCATCCTCGGCCAAGCCGTCGCCGTGACCGGGTCGGAAGAGACAGGCCTCGGCTGGGCCTTTCTGATCGGTCTGGGCCTCGCGCTCTACTCCGCCTCTAAGGGTGTAGGCAGTCTGATGGAAGGTCTCAACGTCGCCTATGACGAGGATGAGACCCGCGGTTTCGTCTCCAAACTGATCTGGACGCTTGGCCTCACCCTCATGCTGATCGGCGTGCTGCTTTTGGGCCTTGCGGCCACGTTGGCTGTGCCCGCTGTGGTCGCCTTTCTCGCCCTGCCCGATTGGGTCGAGACGCTGCTCACCTACGGCAGCTGGGTGCTGCTTGCCGCACTTACCGCGCTCGCTCTGGCCGTGCTTTACCGCTACGGCCCCGCCCGCGACGATGCGGAGTGGAAATGGCTCACCCCCGGCTCCATCATCGCCTGCATCTTGTGGATCGTCGCCTCCATCGGGTTTTCGATCTACGTCAGCAACTTCGGCAGCTACAATGAAAGTTTCGGCAGCATGGCCGGGGCGATCATCCTGCTGATGTGGCTCTGGATCTCGGCTTTCATCGTGCTTCTGGGGGCTGAGTTCAACTCCGAGATGGAGGCCCAGACCCGCAAGGACAGCACCACCGGCCCGGATGAGCCGATGGGCCAACGCGACGCGGTCAAAGCCGATAAGCTGGGCCGCGCGAAGGGCAAATAGGAGAGTTCTCATGGCACCGCGCGCACTTTGGAAAGGTCAACTTCGCCTCTCGCTGGTGTCGATCCCGGTTGAGATATTCTCGGCCACCAAGACCAGTTCCAAGGTCTCCTTCCGGCAAATTCACAAACCCTCGGGCAAGCGGGTCCGCTATGAGAAATCCGTGCCCGGCATCGGCCCGGTCAAGGCCGAGGATATCGTCAAAGGCTATGAGGTCGGCAGCGACGAATATATCCTGCTCGACCCCGATGAGGTGGATGAGATCAAGCTGGAGACGAAAAAGACCTTTGAGTTGGTGCAATTCGTCGATGTCTGCGAAATCTCTCCGCTCTATTTCGACAAACCCTATTACATCACCGCTTCCGACGATCTGGCCCAAGACGCCTACCGCGTGGTGCGCGATGCGCTGCGCCAATCCGGCAAGGTTGGTCTGGGTCAAGTCACCATGCGCGGCAAGGAATATCTGGCCTGCGTCAAACCCTGCGGCGACGGGCTGTTGATGGAGACGCTGCACTATGCCGATGAGCTGCGCGAGGCGGATCAGATTTTCACCGATATCGAGGACGACAAGACCGACAAGGAACTGCTCGACGTCGCGACCTCGCTCATCGACAAGAAAACCGCGCCCTTCGACGCCTCCGCCTATACCGACAAATATGCCGAGGCGATGCAAAAGCTGTTGGATGCGAAGGTAAAGAACAAAAAGACCCCGCGCGTGCAGACCGGGGATGACAGCGCCGCCGAGGGCGAGAATGTGATCGACCTCATGGGCGCGCTGAAAGAGAGCCTGAAAGAAGCGGGCGGCGGGAAATCCAGCGCCAAGAAAAAGGCGCCGCGTAAGAAGGCCTCGTGATGGCCAAATCCCCAGACAGGCTGGCCAGCTACAACGCCAAACGCGATTTCGAGGCGACAGCGGAACCGCGCGGCCAGATCGGCAGCGGCGCGGGGCAAAGCTTTGTCGTTCAGAAACACGATGCCACCCGCTTGCACTATGATTTTCGCCTTGAATGGGAGGGGGTGCTGCTAAGCTGGGCTGTCACCAAAGGCCCCTCCCCCGACCCGTCGGAAAAACGTCTTGCCGTGCGGACCGAGGACCACCCGCTCGACTACGGCGGCTTTGAGGGGACGATTCCCAAGGGGCAATATGGCGGCGGTACGGTCATGCTCTGGGATCGGGGCACATGGATGCCGCAGGGCGATGTGGCCAAGGGGCTGAAAGACGGCAAGCTCAAGTTCACGCTGCAAGGCCAGCACATGCAGGGCGGTTGGACGCTGGTGCGGATGCGGGGCCGGGAAAAGCGCGAGAATTGGCTGCTGATCAAAGAGCGCGACGACTATGCCCGCGACCTGCCCGATGGGCTGACCAAAGGCACCGCCCGGTCGATCACAACGGGCCGCACAATGGCCGAGATCGCCAAGGACGCCCCCGCCAAAGAGGTCGCCGCCCCACGCCCCAAGCGCAAAGGCAAGAACCCCGCTTTCGTCAAACCTCAGCTTGCCACCCTCGTCGCCGACGCGCCCGAGGGGGACGGTTGGATGCATGAGACGAAGTTCGACGGCTACCGCTGTCTGGTGTCCCTGGGCAAGAACGGCACGCGGCTTTTCACCCGCTCCGGCAAAGATTGGACCGATAAGTTCGGCGCGCTTGGGGCCGCCTTTGATCCGCTGCCCTGCGACCGGGCGCTCTTGGACGGAGAGGTCATGGCGGCCAAGACCAACGGCTCGGCCTTCTCCTCGCTGCAAAAAGCGCTGAAAGAGGGGCATCCTCTGGTCTTTTACGCCTTTGATCTGCTGTCGCTCGACGGCGAGGATTTTCGCGACGCGCCGCAGATGGACCGCCGCGCGCGTCTGGCGCAGTTGCTATCCGGCGTGCCCGCAGGCGGGCCGCTGCGGCTGAGTGAACATATCGTCGGCCATGGCTCCGAAGTCTTCGACCGCGCCTGCAAAGCCGGGGCCGAGGGGATCATCTCCAAACGCATCGACGCGCCCTATGCTGGTAGGCGCAGCAAAAGCTGGCTCAAGGTCAAATGCACCCGGCGGCAGGAATTCGTCATCATCGGCTATTCCCCCTCCGATAAAAAGGGCCGCGCCTTTGCCTCGCTCCTGCTGGGCAGCCATGAGGGCGGCGAATTGCGCTATAAGGGCCGCGTCGGCACAGGGTTTTCCGAGGAGGTGATGGCCGACCTCGCCCGCGCCATGACCGCCCGCAAGACCCCGCCCGCAAGCGATGTGCCTGCGGAGGTGGCGCGCGATGCCAAATGGGTCCGCGCCGATCTGGTGGCCGAGGTCGACTTTGCCGAGTTTACCGCCGATGGCGTGATCCGGCACGGCAGTTTTCTGGGCCTGCGCGAAGATAAGGACGCGGGCAGCGTGACCGTGGAGGAACCGCAAGAGGAGCCTAAAATGGATAGCGACAGCAAGATCGGCGGCGTGCAGATCAGCAACGCCGACCGCAGAGTCTTCCCCGATGCGGGCTGCACCAAAGGTGATGTGGCACGGCATTACGAACGTGTCGGGGCGCGGATGATCGACCTCATGGGCCACCGCCCGCTGTCACTCTTTCGCTGCCCTTCGGGGATTGACGGGCAATGTTTCTTTCAAAAACACGACAGCGGCGGGATGCCCGACGCGCTGTCGCGCGTCTCGATCGAGGAAAGCGATGGCGACGCGGCGGATTACCTCTATGCCACGCGCCCCGAAAGCCTGATCGCGGCGGCGCAGATGGGCAGTTTGGAATATCACATCTGGGGCGCGCGGGTGGACCGGCTGGACCGCCCCGACAGGCTGGTTTTTGATCTCGACCCCGATGAAGGGCTGGACTGGGCCGAAGTCCGCGCGGCAGCGTTTGAGCTGCGCGATGCGCTGGCGGCCCTCGGCCTGCAATCGGGGGCCATCGTCACCGGCGGCAAGGGCGTGCATGTCTGGCTGGCCCTGCGCCGCACGCGCGGTTGGGAGACGGTCAAACTTTTCGCCAAGACCTTTGCCCATGTCATGGCCGCGCAAGACCCCGACCGCTATGTCGCGACCATGTCCAAGGCCAAGCGCAAGGGCCGGATTTTCATCGACTGGCTGCGCAATGAACGCGGTGCCACGGCCATCGCGCCCTACTCCCTCCGCGCGCGCCCCGGTGCGCCGGTCGCCGTGCCGGTGACTTGGGAGGAATTAGAGACGCTCGACAGCGCGAATGGCTTCCACATGGGCGATATGGCCGCGCGGCTGGACCAGCCCTGCCCGGCACTGGCGGTGCAGGAGGATCTGCAATCGCTGACTGATGGGGTGATCGATAAGTTGCAGGAATGGTCTGAACGGTGAGGCAAGATTGGCCGCGAGGGTGCGCGGCCAATTTCGTTTTACTGCCCGAGCGCTTGGCCCAGATCAGCGCCAAGGTCTTCGACATCCTCGATCCCGACCGACAGGCGCAACAGCCCCTCGGGGATCCCGGTATGCGGCTCGATCGTGTGGCGATGCTCGACAAGGCTTTCCACCCCGCCGAGCGAGGTCGCGCGGTGGAACAGTTGCAACCGCCCCGCCGCTTTCAACGCCGCCTCGGCCCCGCCTTTGACGACAAAGGACAACAGCCCGCCATAGCCCCCGTGCATCTGCTGCGCGGCCAGCGCATGGCCGGGGTGGTCCGGCAGGCCGGGGTACATCACCTGTTCCACCTGCGGATGATCCGACAGGAACTCGGCCAAGGCCATGGCATTGCGTGACATTTCGCGCATCCTGAGCGGCAGGGTCCGCATCCCACGCGCCAGCAACCATGCCTCCATCGGGCCGATCACCGCGCCCGCCTCATTGCGGTCGTCGCGGATCATCTGCCAGCGCGGCGTCTCGGCGTCATTGGTGGCGAGCGATCCGGCCAGAACATCGGAATGGCCGTTGATCCCCTTGGTCGCCGAATGCATCACGATATCCGCGCCATGCTCCAACGGGTGGCTCAGCACCGGCGAGGCTGCGGTGCTGTCGACCACCAGCGTCGCGCCCACCTCATGCGCGGCGGCAGCGGCCCCGGCGATATCGGTGATCCGCAGCCACGGGTTCGACGGCGTCTCGATCAGGCAGAGGTCAGGCTTTTCGGCGCGGCACAGGGCGGCAAAGGCATCAAGGTCGCTCGCGTCCACCTCATGCAGCGCGATCTGGCGCCGGGCGCAGAAATCGCGGATCCATTTCGTCGTGCCCCAGTAAATCTGGCTCTGCACCACCACGCTCGCCCCATTGGGCACGGTGCGAAAGACCGCCGCGATGGCCGCCATGCCCGAGGGGAAGATCAGCGTCTCGTCGGCCCCTTCGAGCGCGTTCAGCAGACGCTCTGCCACACGGGTATTTTCGTTATGCGAGCGCAAATAGACGTTGTCGGGATTGACCAGATCGTAATTCTCATCCCGCAGATAGGTGGTGGCGAATTGCACCGGCGGCACCACCCCGCCCGAGGCAGGGTCGACGGTGCCCGCGGCTTGGGCCGCGATGGTGGCAGGGTGCAGGTTCGGTTTGGGGGGCTGGGCCAAGATATGTCTCCGACAGGGGTTTTGCACAAGTCGTATACAAAGCAACAACCGGGGGCAAATGCGATCACGCGCAGTGCTTTCGCGTCACGCTTGGGTGAGCGCGCGGCCCCGGCCCTTGATCCGCCCGCTAGAGATGTCACCTTTAGGCCAAGCAAATTGGAGAGCCTCATGGCCATCGAACGCATCACCTTTCCCGGCCCGGGCGGCACGGAACTCTCCGCACGGCTGGACATGCCGGAGGGGCCGCATCTGGCGACCGCGCTTTTCGCGCATTGTTTCACCTGCGGCAAAGACATCCCCGCCGCGCGGCGCATCGCGGGCCGTTTGGCGGCGATGGGGATTGCGGTGCTGCGCTTTGACTTCACCGGGCTGGGGCATTCCGAGGGCGATTTCGAGGAGACGTCGTTCTCGTCCAACGTCGATGATCTGCTCGCCGCTTGCCGCTATCTGTCGGGCCGTGACATGGCCCCCGCCCTTTTGATCGGCCATTCACTTGGCGGGGCGGCAGTGCTTAAAGCCGCAGCCCAACTGCCCCATGTCAGCGCCGTCGCCACGCTTGGCGCGCCTTTCGATCCGGCCCATGTGACCCATAACTTCGCCGAGAGTCTGCCCGAGATTTCTGAAAATGGCAGTGCCGAGGTCAATCTCGGCGGGCGGCCCTTCACCATCAGTCAGGGGTTCATCGACGATCTGCAGGGGGCCACGCTTGCCCCCGATATCGCGGGGCTGAAAGCCGCCCTGCTGGTGATGCATGCGCCGCGCGACGAGATCGTCAGCATCGACAACGCCGGACAGATTTTCATGGCCGCGAAACACCCCAAAAGTTTCGTGACCCTCGACGACGCCGACCACCTGATCACCCGCCCACGCGATGCCGAATATGCGGCAGAGATCATCGCCACATGGGCGGATCGCTACATGGCGCTGAAATCCCCCGCCCCGCCCCCCGGCGCGCCGGAAGGGATCGTGCGCGTGACCGAAGCGGATGCCGATGGGTTCTTGCAAGATGTGAACGCAGGCCCGCATCATCACGCTCTGGCGGATGAGCCGCGGGCCTATGGCGGCACCAACCGCGGCATGTCTCCCTATGGGTTTCTGTCTGCGGGCTTGGGCGCTTGCACCTCGATGACCATTCGCATGTATGCCCGGCGCAAGGGCTGGCCGCTCGACGGCGTGAGCGTGGATGTCTGCCACGACAAGGTGCACGCGCAGGACGCATGCACCGGCGCAGTAGAGAAGATCGACACTTGGCGGCGGCGTATCCGGCTGGAGGGGGATTTGACCGAGGAGCAGCGCCAGCGGTTGTTGGAGATCGCGGACAAGTGTCCGGTGCATCGGACGTTGGAGCGGAGTTCGACGGTGGTGACCGAACTGCTTTAGCTACAACAGGTTTACCATCCCGGCCCGGAATCAAGCCGCAGGCGCCGGGCCATCGTCTGCCCGCCCGTCACGCCAAAGGCGTGCCGATATACACTGGCGCACCTTTGGTGCGACCGGGTAGGCGATTTGGTGAGGCCGGGCGTAACCTCGCGAGCGCACATCATGGTTGAGCCATAAAGTGGCACCGACTTACGTATGATCGCCGACCCGCGGGCAGGCGATGGCCCTCGTCATCCTCCCCCCTCAGACTTGTCCTTAACCCCAAGTCAGTCTATGCCGCCCTTGACCCATCCCCTGTCCTAAAAAGGTGCGCGCATGATCCCCCGCTACTCCCGTCCCGATATGGTTGCCGTCTGGTCGCCGGAAACGAAATTCCGCATCTGGTTCGAGATCGAGGCCCATGCCTGCGACGCCATGGCCGATCTGGGCACCATCCCGCGCGAAAACGCCGACGCCGTGTGGAAAGCCAAGGACGTCGAATTCGACGTGGCCCGCATCGACGAGATCGAAGCCGTGACCAAACATGACGTCATCGCCTTCCTTACGCATCTGGCCGAACATGTCGGCAGCGACGAGGCGCGTTTCGTGCATCAGGGGATGACCTCCTCCGACGTGCTCGACACTTGTTTCAACGTGCAACTGACCCGTGCCGCCGACCTGCTGCTCGACGGTATGGACAAGCTGCTCGCCGCGCTGAAGAAACGCGCGCTTGAGCATAAAGACACCGTGCGCGTGGGCCGCAGCCACGGCATCCACGCAGAACCCACCACCATGGGCCTCACCTTTGCCCGTTTCTATGCCGAGATGGACCGCAACCGCGCCCGCCTCGTCGCCGCGCGTGAGGAGATTGCCACCGGTGCAATCTCGGGCGCTGTCGGCACTTTCGCCAATATCGACCCGCGCGTCGAAGAGCATGTCTGTGAGAAATTGGGCCTCAACCCCGAGCCGATCTCGACCCAAGTCATCCCGCGCGACCGTCATGCGATGTTCTTTGCCACGCTCGGCGTCATCGCCAGCAGCATTGAAAACGTCGCGATCGAGATTCGCCACATGCAGCGTACCGAGGTGCTGGAGGGGGCGGAATTCTTCTCCATGGGGCAAAAAGGCTCCTCGGCCATGCCGCATAAGAAGAACCCGGTGTTGACCGAGAACCTGACTGGGCTTGCCCGCCTCGTGCGCATGTCGGTGATCCCGGCGATGGAGAACGTGGCGCTTTGGCACGAGCGCGACATCTCGCATTCCTCCGTCGAGCGCGGCATCGGCCCCGATGCCACCGTGACGCTGGACTTCGCCCTGCACCGTCTGGCGGGCGTCGTCGACAAGATGCTGATCTTCCCCGACAACATGCTGGAAAACATGAACAAGTTCCCCGGCCTTGTGATGAGTCAGCGGGTGCTTCTGGCCCTGACCCAAGCGGGGGTGAGCCGTGAGGATGCCTATTCCATGGTGCAACGCAACGCACTGAAGGTCTGGGAAGAACGGCTCGATTTCCGCGATCTGCTGCTGGCCGATGAAGAGGTCGTCGCCGCCTTGGGCGAAGACGGCATCAATGAGAAATTCGACATGGGCTACCACACCAAACATGTCGACACGATCTTCAAGCGCGTCTTCGGCGCGTAACACGCGGATCGTAACGCTTTGAGATTGGCGCGGGTGGGTGTACCCTATCCGCGCCTGTCAAAGGAGCAAACGACATGAAACTCGCACTGACACTCGGCGCCCTCATGGCGCTCACGGCCCCCTCCCTCGCCCTCGCCTCGGGCTGCGTCCATGACAAACAGGTCATGACCTGTGCGGAGGGTATGAAACTCGACATCAGCAGCGGCACCTGCGTGCCGGACGCCACCGCCTAAGCTTTCCACCGGCGGCAAAGTACAATGCCCCCTGCCCGGGCCTCTGACGGCTGACCCCGGCCTATGCCGCCCGGCATGGCTTGTTGCGCGCGTCGGCGCAGGCTATGTCAGGAAAAGTTTAACAGCCTGTCAGAGCCCATGTCGGACCCAGCCACCAAAGCCAAAAAGCCCTATCCCTTCGGTCGCCGGGCCCGGCATTACCTTAGCAACCTGCTGATCGTCGGCATCATCCGCACAGCTTTGGCCCTGCCATATAAGACGCGGGTCGGCTTTGTCGGCGGATTGGTGCAGCATATTCTGGCCCCGCTCGCGGGCTACCGCCGCCGTGCGCTGGACAATCTTGAGCATGTCTGGCCCGAGATGCCGCTTGCCCGGCGTGAGGAAATCGCGACCCGCTGCCTCAACAATCTCGGGCGGTCTTTTATCGAGAATTACTCCGCCGAGGACTTTCCCAAACGCATGGCCGAGATCGCACCGCAAGGGCCGGGCATGGCGGCGCTGGAAGAGGCCAACCGCACGGGCCAGCCGGTGATCCTCGTGACCGGGCATTACGGCAATTACGAAGCGGCGCGGGCCTCCCTCGTGGCGCGGGGCTATGACATCGGCGGGCTCTACCGCGAGATGAAAAACCCCTATTTCAACGCGCATTACGTCAAAACGCTCGAAGCTTTCGGCGGGTCAGTGTTTCCCCAAGGGCGGCGCGGCACGGCGGGCTTCGTGCGGCATCTGAAACAGGGCGGTCGGCTGGTGCTGCTGTTCGACCAACATGTCATCCGCGCGCCGATCCTCGATTTCATCGGCAAGCCTGCCCGCACCGCTATCTCGGCGGCGGAACTGGCGCTGCGCTATAATGCGCTGCTGATCCCCTTTTACGGCATTCGTCAGGACGATGGCGTCAGCTTTGACGTGGTGCTCGAAGCGCCGGTGCCGCATAGCGATCCGATGACCATGACGCAGGCGCTAAACGACAGTCTGACCGCGCAGGTCACCAAAACGCCGGAACAGTGGTTCTGGGTGCACCGCCGCTGGCGGCCTCACGAAACCTAACGGCGCGCCTTACTTGGCTCGCGCGGCGGCGAGGATCGCCCCCGGCCCGCCCTGCTCTTTGCGCTGAACGATGACCACGACGGGCAGATCGCCCTCGGCCTCGGCACGCAGTGACAGGGGCGCCGCCCCGTCCCAGTCCGCCAAGACCTGCCAGCCCTGCACCACGTTGCTGTGCTCCATAACATGGCCCGCGTTCTCACCCCGGGTGACCTTGGTCCGCTCCATCGGGGAATAGCGCAGCATGTGGACCTGCATCGGCCCCACGCCTTTGGCCAAAGGATCTGCCGTGATCTCAACCGCTGCACCTGACCGCGCGACCGTCAGCGCCACTTGCGGCGCGGCCTCTGCGTGACGTTCGACCGCGTCCATCAGTTTCATCGGTTTCGCGCCGACGATATCGGTCTGCCCCTGCACGATCAGCTCAGGCGTATAAACGCTGCGCCGCCCGCCGACAGCGGCATAGCCGCGCTGACGCTCGGCATGGGCCGGATCGCCAAAGGGATCCTCCCAGCCGATGTAATCCCAGTAATCCACATGCAGCGCGAGCGCGATGATATCCTCCCGCTCGGCCAATTCGGCGAGCATCGCATCGGCATCGGGGCAAGAGGAACAGCCCTGAGAGGTAAAGAGTTCGACCACCACAGGCTGCTCCTGCTGAGCCTGCAAGGGCTCGGCCAGCAGCGAAAATGCGGCAAGGACGGGAAAAATCAGGGGCTTCATAAAATTCCAGACGGATCAATATCTCGGTGATGGGTTTGGTCTAACGGCCGGGAGGGTAAAATACCAATCAACCTTTGTTGAAACGGCCGTTAGCGCCCACAGCCGCATGCCGCGCATGATGCCCCCTTTAAAGTCGGTACACAATGGTATACAAAATCGCGCGAAACCGCCCGATAACAGTTGAACCGCCGCGCCCGTAGTGGCATTGAGACGGCAATCTAGCCACCCATCAGACCCCGAAGGGAGCCCGCCATGACAATTCAAGTCGGTCACGACAGTGCCAAGACACGGAAAACCCTCACCGTTGGCAGCCAGAACGTCGCCTATTACTCCATCCCCGCCGCCGAAGCGGCTGGTCTGGGCGACTTCTCCAAACTGCCAGCGGCGTTGAAAGTCGTTCTGGAAAACATGCTGCGTTTTGAAGACGGCAAGACCGTCACCCAAGACGACATCAAGGCTTTTGCCGAATGGGCGACCAAGGGCGGCAAGAACCCGCGTGAGATCGCCTACCGTCCGGCCCGCGTGCTGATGCAGGACTTCACCGGTGTGCCGGCTGTTGTTGACCTTGCCGCGATGCGCGATGGTCTGGTGGCGCTTGGTGGCGACGCCGACAAGATCAACCCGCTCAACCCCGTCGACCTCGTCATCGACCACTCGGTGATGATCGACGAGTTCGGCAACCCGCGCGCCTTCCAGATGAACGTGGACCGCGAATATGAGCGCAACATCGAGCGCTATACCTTCCTCAAGTGGGGTCAGAAGGCGTTCAACAACTTCCGCGTTGTGCCCCCCGGCACCGGCATCTGCCACCAGGTGAACCTCGAGTACCTCAGCCAGACCGTCTGGACCGACAAGGACCAGAATGGCGAAGAAGTCGCCTATCCCGACACGCTGGTCGGCACCGACAGCCACACCACCATGGTCAACGGCGCTGCCGTTCTGGGCTGGGGTGTTGGCGGGATCGAGGCCGAGGCCGCGATGCTGGGCCAGCCGATCTCCATGCTGATCCCCGAGGTCGTGGGCTTTGAGCTGACTGGCCGCATGATGGAAGGCACCACCGGCACCGACCTCGTGCTGAAAGTGGTTGAGATGCTGCGCGAAAAAGGCGTGGTCGGCAAGTTCGTGGAATTCTACGGTGACGGCCTTGACCACCTGCCGCTGGCGGACCGTGCGACCATCGCCAACATGGCGCCTGAGTACGGCGCGACCTGTGGCTTCTTCCCGATCGACGATGAAACGCTGCGCTACTTGACCAACACCGGCCGCGACAAGGATCGCGTGGCGCTGGTCAAAGCCTATGCGCAGGAAAACGGCATGTGGCGCGATGCGGATTACGCGCCGGTCTACACCGACACGCTGAGCCTCGACATGGGCACCATCGTGCCTGCGATCTCGGGCCCCAAGCGTCCGCAGGACTACATCGCACTCGACAAGGCGCACACCGCTTTCGCCGAATACGTCAAAGGCATCCGCGAAGGCAAAGACACCTCCGCGAACTCCGAAATCCGTTGGGAAGGCGAAGGCGGCCAGCCCGAGCCGCAGGAAATCCCCGGCGACGAGGGCCACCACAACCGCGGCTATGTGATGACCGACGACGGCCATTACCAGCTGCATGACGGCTCCATCGTGATCGCCTCGATCACCTCCTGCACCAACACCTCGAACCCCTATGTCATGATCGGCGCGGGCCTCGTGGCGCGCAAGGCGCGTGAGCTGGGCCTGACCCGCAAACCTTGGGTCAAGACATCGCTGGCACCGGGCTCGCAGGTCGTATCGCATTACCTTGAGGCCGCGGGCCTGCAAGACGATCTGGACGCCATCGGCTTCAACCTCGTGGGCTACGGCTGCACCACCTGCATCGGCAACTCCGGCCCGCTGGAAGCGCCGATCAGCAAGGCGATCAACGACTATGACCTGATCGGCACCTCGGTGCTTTCGGGCAACCGCAACTTCGAGGGCCGTATCAGCCCCGACGTGCGCGCCAACTACCTCGCCTCCCCGCCCCTCGTGGTGGCCTATGCGCTGGTGGGTGACATGAACCACGACCTGACCAACAGCCCGCTGGGTCAGGACAAGAACGGCAATGACGTCTACCTGAAAGACATCTGGCCCTCGACACAGGAAGTCGCCGAACTGGTCGAACAGACCGTGACGCGCGAAGCCTTCCAAGAGAAATACGCCGATGTCTTCAAGGGCGACGAAAAGTGGCAGGCGGTCGAGACCACCGACAGCAAGACCTACGATTGGCCGCCGCAGTCGACCTATGTTCAGAACCCGCCTTACTTCCAAGGCATGTCGCCCGAGCCGGGCACGATCTCCAACATCGAAGGCGCGAAAGTGCTGGCGGTGCTGGGGGACATGATCACCACCGACCACATCTCGCCTGCCGGTTCCTTTAAGGAAACCACGCCTGCGGGTCAGTACCTGACCGAGCGTCAGGTGCCGGTGCGGGAGTTCAACTCCTACGGTTCGCGTCGCGGCAACCACGAAGTCATGATGCGCGGCACCTTCGCCAACATCCGCATCAAGAACGAGATGCTGGACGGCGTCGAAGGCGGCTACACCAAGGGACCCGATGGCGAGCAGACCTCGATCTTCGATGCCGCCATGGCGCATCAGGAGAACGGCACTCCGCTGGTGATCTTCGGTGGTGAACAGTATGGCGCGGGCTCCTCGCGCGACTGGGCTGCGAAGGGCACCGCCCTTTTGGGTGTGAAGGCCGTGATCGCCGAGAGCTTTGAGCGTATCCACCGCTCCAACCTCGTTGGCATGGGCGTCATCCCCTTCGAGTTCACCGGCGGCGACACCCGCAAATCGCTGGGCCTGACCGGGGATGAGACCGTCTCCATCGAAGGGCTGGACACGATCAAGCCGCTGCAGGAAGTGCCCTGCAAGATCACCATGGCGGATGGCAGCACCAAGGATATCACCCTGAAGTGCCGCATCGATACCGCGATTGAGATCGAATACATTGAGCACGGTGGCGTGCTGCACTATGTGCTGCGCAATCTGGCGAAATCGGCCTAAGCGCCCATCGCCACTGCGAAACAATTCAAGGAGCGGCCCCTGCGGGCCGCTCCTTTTTCTTTGCCTCACGGCCTTGAGCGGGAACCTGCCCGCGCATCACGGGTTGCCTTTCTAAGACGATCGCGTTCGAGGAAGGCACAGCAATGATAGCAGGTTATGCGCTAGGCGCTTTGGGCGCGGTGATCCTTGTTATCGTCCTGCTGGATTTTCTCTATACCGCCATCGGCGCGGCCCCTGTGGCGCCCCTGTCGGAACGGGTGGCGCGGGCGGCGTTCTTTCTCTTCACCAAAGTCATGCCCAAGGGAAACGCCCGTCACCGCCTTTCCGGCCCGGTGGTGATGACGGCCATCGCGGTGACTTGGATCGTGCTCGTCTCCCTCGGCTGGACTTTGGTGTTTCAGCTGAGCCGCGATGCCGTGGTCATGTCGGACAGCACAGAGCCTGCGGGTTTTGTCCGCGACTCCGCCTTTGTGGGTCATCTGCTTTCGACCCTCGGCGGCGGGCCGCTGCAAACGCAAAGCCCCTTCTGGCTGGCGATGTCGGTGCTTGTCGGGGTCAATGGGATGGTGATCCTCACCCTCTCGGTCAGCTTCGTGCTGTCGACCACCACCACGGTCGCGCAAGCGCGGGGGCTTTTGAGCAAGGCGTCGATGTTCGCGGCGGACAGCGATGAGATGAACACGATCATTTTGCCCGCCCTTGCCGATCTTGTGTCGAACCTCAATGCGATGCAATTCGCGCTTTACTACAGCGCCGAACACCCCGCCCGCCGGGTGCCCGCAGGAATGGTGGAACTGGCCGAGCGGGTCGCCCCCTATCCAGAACAGATGCGCCGCCTGCGCATCGCGCTTGAGCCGCTGCCCGGTTTCACCGCGCCCGAGGGCCGCTTGGACCAACTGACCAACGCCCAGTTTATCGACCGCCTGCGCGAATGGGCGCGGCCCTATTCGCTCTGACCCCAAGGAACAGAAGACCGGGAATTCCCGTTGATCCCGAAGCACCTCGTGAAAGGAGAAACCATGAGCCCGAAAATCACCGTTCTGTTCTACTCCACCTATGGGACCAACCACGCCATCGCAGAGCAAGCCGCGCGCGCCGCCGAAGAGGCAGGCGCCGAGGTCCGCCTGCGCCGCTGCGCCGAGACCGCCCCGCAGGCCGTTGTCGATGGCCAAGACGCGTGGCGCGCCCAGTTGGACAAGATGCAAGACATCCCCGAGGCCAAACCCGAGGACATGGAATGGGCCGATGGCTATTTCATCTCGGCCCCCACCCGCTTTGGCGTCGCCGCCAGCCAGTTCCGCACCTTCATCGACACGCTGGGGCCGCTCTGGCAGTCAGGGGCGCTGGCCAATAAGGCGATCACGGCGACCACTTCGGCGCAGAACCCGCACGGCGGGCAGGAGACGACGCTTCAGTCGATCTATGTCACCGCGATGCACTGGGGTGCGATCATCGTGCCGCCGGGCTATGCCGATGGCGTCAAATTCGAAGATGGCGGCAACCCCTACGGATACTCCTGCGAACCCGGCCCGCTGAGCGACACCGGCAAGAATTCCGTCGCCTATCAGGCAAAACGTTTGGTTGAATACGCCGAAAAGATCAGCGGGTGATCGCATCCCGCAGCGCCGGGAGGAACCGCTGTTCGTAATCGCTGCCAACCAGCGGCCCGGCAAAGCGGAACAACACCGTGCCGTCCCCGTCGACGATGAAGGTTTCCGGCGGGGCGGTCACGCCCCAATCAATCGCCACACGCCCCTGCGGGTCGAAACCGACCCCGGCAAAGGGGCTTTCTTCGTCTTCGAGATAGGCGGTCGCGTTCTTCTCGGTATCCTTGAAATTGACGCCGATGATGTTCATCCCCTCGGCCTGCATCTCCAAGAGCTTGGGATGTTCGGCGCGGCACGGCGGGCACCAGCTGGCCCAGAAGTTCACCAAGCTCACTTGCCCTGCGCGCAGCATGTCATCCGTGGCCTGCGGATAGCCGGGCAGCGTGTCTGCGGGCATGGCAGGCGCCTGTTGCCCCACCAGCGTCGAGGGCAGCCCCTCGGGATCGTCGCGGTACATGCCCACGGCGGCCAGTGCGACGAAGGCGGCAAAGATCACCGGCGGCGCGATCATCATGGGCGAGAGTTTAGCCACGGCTTCCGGCCTCCTGCTCAGTTTCTTCCAAAGCCCGGCGCGCCGCGCGACCGCGCCAGAGGGTCAAGCCGATCAGCGCCGCCAGAAGCAGCAGAGATAGGGCATAGGCCGAGAGCACCTCGGCCGCGTATTTTCCAAGATCCGGCATCACGCCCCCCTGTTCATCCGCGCCCTAAGCGCCGCCGTACGGCGCAGGCGAATTTCGGTGCCCGTGCGGTAGACCACCAGCGCCAGAAACAGCAGGCCAAAGCCCAGCATCGCTAGCACAAGCGGGTAAAAGAAAACATCCGCCACGCTGCGGTTGCCCGTGGCCACGGGGATCGAGGTCCCTTGGTGCAACCCTTGGTTCCAGAATTGCACCGCATAGCGCGACAGCACCGCAAAGACGGAGCCAACAAGGCAGAGAACCGAGGTCAGATCGGCGGCGGTGTCCGGGTCTTCGACCGCCTGCCACAGCGCGATATAACCCAGATAGAAGAGAAACAGGATCAGGAAGGACGTAAGCCGCGGATCCCACGCCCACCATGTGCCCCACATCGGCTGGCCCCAGATCGCCCCCGTGACCAGCGCGATCAGCGTCATCACCAGCCCCACGGGGGCCGCGGCCTTGGCCGCCAATGCGCTGACGTGGTGACGGCGGATCAGCCAGATGAGCGAGGCCACGAGCATCATGAACCACGCATTGATCGCCATCAGAGCGGCGGGCACATGCAGATAGATGATCTTGACCGTGCTGCCTTGCCGCGCGTCATCAGGCGTGCCGAAAAAACCCCAAAGCAAGCCCACGCTCACGAAGGCCGCCGCCAGCACCCAAAGCGCAGGTTGCACGCGCTGCGAAAGCGCAAGGAATTTGACCGGATTTGCGTATTGCCAAAGGGACATGCAGACTACCTATCGCGCGGTTGGGTGGTGCTCAATGCACGATTTGTTGGGGTCATCGCAACCCCATCCGTAAGACAGCCGCTGCGGCAAATGGCATCAAGGCCACCACGGCCAGCGTCAGCCCCGCCAGCATCAACAGCGGCGTGGCGGTGTCCAGCCCCGCCGTCCCGCGCCGCGCGACCTCGGCCCCGAAAATCAGCGTCGGGATATAGAGCGGCAGCACGAGTAGCGACAGCAGCAACCCGCCGCGTTTGATCCCCACCGTCAGCGCCGCGCCGAACATGCCGATCACCGACAGCGCCGGCGTGCCAAGCGCCAACGAGGCCAGCAGCCACAGATGCCCCGGGGCCGCGAGTTGCAGCATCACGCCCAAAAAGGGCGCCGCCAGAACCAGCGGCAGCCCGGTGGTCAGCCAATGCGCCAAAGCCTTGACCGCCAGCGCCCCTTCCAGCGGCAGCGGTGCCGTCAACAGCAGCTCCAACGAGCCGTCTTCGAGATCGAGCGCCAGCAGACGGTCGAGCGACAGAAGACAGGCCAAAAGCGCCCCGAGCCAAAGCACACCGGGCGCAATCGCGCGCAGCAGCGTGGCCTCTGGCCCGACGCTGAAGGGCACCAGCATCGTCACGATCAGGAAGAACGCCAAGCCAAGGCCAAAGCCCCCGCCTGCCCGCAGCGCCAAGCGCAGGTCTCGTAGCAGCAACGCCTTCATAGAAAGGCCGCATCGCTGGCGCCGAGATCGGCATCGGGGGCCGCACGGTAGGCGCTGATGTCGAGCATCCGCGCCTCCACCCCCAGATCGATATGCGTGGCCATGAGGGCCGATCCGCCCGACGCCAAATGCCCGCGCAGGACAGAACCGAACAGCGCCACCGCATCCGCGTCGAGCGAGACCGTCGGCTCATCCAACACCCAAATCGGCCGCCCCGTCACCAAGAGCCGCGCCAAGCCCAAACGGCGCTTTTGCCCGGCGGAGAGGGTCGCGGCCAAACGGTCCGCCAAAGGGCGCAGCTGATAGCCATCGAGTGCGGCGGAAATGTCAGTGTTGCCAAAGACCTGCGCCCAAAAGCTCAGATTCTCGCGTACGGTCAGCATGGATTTCAGCCCATCCGCATGGGCGGCATAGGCGACACGGTCCTCCGCCCCCTCGATCTGCCCCGTGAGCGGCGCTTGCAGCCCCGCGATACAGCGCAGCAGCGTCGTCTTTCCGGCACCGTTCGGGCCGCGCAGCACCAAGGCCTCCCCCGCCGCCAGCGCGAAGGACAGGCCCGAGAGCACGGGCACCCCGCCGCGTGCGACGCTGAGGTTGCTGACTTGCACTGGCCGCGCCGCTCCGCCCTTAGACCGGCAAGAGGGCCAGCGCGATGCGCCGCCCCTCGCTCAGCAGAATGTTGTAGGTGCGGCAGGCGGCGGGAGACGACATAACCTCGACCCCCAGCCCGGCCTCTTCCAAGGTCTCACGCAGGTCATCGGGGATATGCGCCACCTCCGACCCGGTGCCGAGAAAGACGACATCCACCTTGCCCGCCAGCGCCAACACCGGCGCGGGATCGGCCAGACCGCCCCAGCCGGTGATGCCCTCCGGGCCGATCACCTGCGCGCCCTCAACGACCTCTCCGTCGATGCGGAAGAAGCCGGGGCCGTAGCCGTCGATCGGTTTGGCGTCGGTATAGGTGATCTCATTCAATCGCATGTCGCGTCCCTCACAGGCTCAGATATTCCACAGCGGCAGGCCGAGGATAGCCGATGCGGCGATGACGATATAGGCCACCGTGCGAAAAAGCCGCTCTCGCTTTGGGTCAAATAGCCGCGCCCCGATGATATTGGCGATGACATTGGGCACCCCGGCCAAGAGGCCCAGCCACAGCACCGGCCAGACCACCTGCCCCGTCGCCCCGAGCATGGCAAAAAGCATCAGGTCGAGCCCCAGTAGATAGAGCAAGAAATTCGCCCGGATCACCGCAGCGGGCCTGCGGCTTGCCATATAGAGCAGGATCACCGGCGGCCCGGCGATGCCCGCAAAACCGGTCATAAAGCCACCCAGAGCGCCGGTGGCCGTCACCAGCTTCGCATCAAGCGGCCCGTGATAGCGCCAGCCCGCGAGCAGCAGCGCCAGAAGCCCCAGCACCACGCCCGAGACGATCCAGCCGAACCCCTCGGGCGAGATCAGCGACAGCCCCCATAGGCCCAGCGGCATGCCGATCAGCACGCCGAGCAGCAGCCGCCCCACTTCACGCGGCGCGCCTTCGCGCAGGGCATCGGGGAGGTTTGGCAGGGGGCCGATCACCTCGGCAGCGGTTAGGAAAAGAATCGCTTCGACCGGAGGCAGGACAGAGGCCGCGACGGGCATGATGATCATGGCAGAGCCGAAACCGGCGAAGCCGCGCACCAGCCCCGCCACGATCACGGCCAGCGCAAGCCATGCCACCCCGGGGGTGGCGATGGCCTGCGGCAGCAGGTCAGGCATCAATATTGGCGAATTGCGTGCCCGCGCCCGCGTCGGGCTTGGACCAGTCGCGCTTCACGCCAAGGTAAAGCACCACGTTCTTGGCCACATAGACCGAAGAATAGGTGCCCACGATCACGCCCCAAGTGATGGCAAAGACGAAGGCCCGGATCACATCGCCGCCCAAGATCAGCAGGGCGATCAGCGCCAGCAAGGTGGTGCCCGAGGTCATCAGCGTACGGCTCAGCGTCTCGTTCACGCTGAGGTTCATCACATCGCGCAGGGGGCGCTTTTTGTATTTCCGCAGATTCTCCCGCAGGCGGTCAAAGATCACCACGGTGTCGTTGATCGAATAGCCGATGATCGTCAGGATCGCCGCCACGACCGGCAGATCGAAACGGATCTGAAGGAGCGAGAAAAGCCCGATGGTCAGCACCACGTCATGGAACAGGGCCACCACCGCGCCGACCGAGAACTGCCATTCGAACCGCAACCAGATGTAGATCAGGATCGCCGCCAGCGCCCCGCCCACGGCAAGGAAGGCGGTCTGGATCAGCTCGCCCGAGACTTTGGGGCCCACGGATTCGACAGAGGTGAACTTGATATCGGGGGCCACGCCTTGCAGTGCCGCTTCGATGGTTTCGATCGTGTCGGTCGTCGCCGCCTGCTGCCCTTCTTGGGCCTGCACGCGGATCATCGCCACATGGCGGTCGGCACCGAAACCGGGATCGAAGACCTCGGAAATCGTGACGTCGCCCAATTCAAGCGGCGCGAGCGCATCGCGGTAAGCGCCCACGTCGACGGCTTGGGAGCTTTCGGTCCGCAGGGTGGTGCCGCCCCGGAAGTCGATGCCGAAGTTCAGCCCCATCACGCTCCAAGCGATCAGGGACAGGACCATCAACACCACCGAAGCGCCAAAGGTGATCTTGGCATAGCCGAAGAAATCGAAGTTCGTATTGTCGGGTACCAGCTTCAGTCGCATGTCAAACCTCGATTGTCTTGGGACGGCGGCGTTCAAACCAGATCACCACCAGCAAACGGGTGACGAAGAAGGCGGTGAAGACCGATGTGACGATGCCCAGCCCCAGCGTGACGGCAAAGCCGCGCACCGGACCGGAGCCGAGAGCGAAGAGGATGACCGCCACGATGAATGTGGTGATATTTGCATCCAAAATGGCGCTGAGCGCACGTTCATACCCCAGCGAGATTGCCCGCGCAGCGCCTTTGGCATTGCGTTGTTCCTCGCGGATACGCTCGAAAATCAGCACGTTGGCGTCGACCGCCATGCCGACGGTCAGCACGATCCCGGCGATGCCCGGCAGCGTCAACGTGGCCCCGATCAGGCTCAACAGGCCAAAGATCAGCCCGACGTTGATGATCAGCGCGATATTGGCAAAAAAGCCGAACAGCCCGTAGGACGCCCACATGAAGAACAGCACGGCGACGAAGGCGACCATGGTCGCGATCTTGCCCGCGTCGATGCTGTCTTGGCCCAGTTCCGGGCCGATGGTGCGCTCTTCGACAAAGCTCAGCCCCGCAGGCAGGGCCCCGGCGCGCAGCAGCACAGCAAGGTTGGTGCTTTCCTCGACCGAGAAGCGCCCGGTGATGATGCCCGACCCGCCGGGAATATGGCTCTGGATCGTCGGCGCGCTGATGACTTCATCGTCGAGCACGATGGCGAAGGGAGAGCCGATGTTCTCAGCCGTGTAATCGCCGAACTTCCGTGCGCCGGAGGTGTCAAAGCGGAAAGACACGGCAGGCGCGCCGTTCTGGTCAAAGCTCGGCTGCGCGTCGACGAGTTGTTCGCCGGTGACGACGGGGGCGGTCTCAATCGTGTAGAAGACGCCCTCTTCGTCGGCGGCAGGCAGGATCGCGTTGCCGATGCCGGGGTTGTCGTTTTCGTTCGAGCCACGATTGACCACCGGATTGAAGGTCAGCTGCGCCGTGGTGCCGATGATGGCTTTCAACTCAGCCGCCGAACCGATGCCGGGCACTTGGATCAGGATACGGTCCGCCCCCTGACGCTGGATCGTCGGCTCACGGGTGCCAACTTCGTCAATGCGGCGGCGCACGATTTCGAGGCTCTGCTGCATGGTGCGTTCGTCGGTCGCCTGTTTTTCGGCATCCGACAGGGTGATGGTGATGATGCCATCGGCCCCGCTCACGTCGATGTCGCTGCCGCCTGCGCCGGTCACGGTGGTGACGGGCCGGGCCAGATCACGGGTGATCTGCAGCGCCTCGGCCATTTTCGACGGATCGTTCAGACGGACCCGCAACTCCCCCGCTGGCGCTTCTTGGCGGCGCACCGGGGTGAGACTGCGCAGAGCGTCGCGGACCTCGGGCCATTGGGCTTCCATGCGCGAGGCATAGACATCGGCCAGTTGCACTTCGGCCAGCAGATGCGCACCGCCGCGCAGGTCAAGGCCAAGGTTCACCAGCCCCGAGGGCATCCATTCGGGCCAAAGCGCGCGCTGCGCTTCCAGTTCGGGCGTGCTGCCCTGAACCTCGATGGCCGCAACGGCGTCATTGTGCTTTTCGACAGGAGCGTAAAAGGCATTGGGAAGCGCCAGCCAAAGCCCTGCCAAACAGGTCAGGACAATGACAATCCGCTTCCACAGATCAATCTGTAGCATAGTTCCGCCTTTGGGTTGCGGCCTCGGGGTAGGGTTTATTTCGCCGGTTCGGTCTTGGAGACCACGGTGGCGATGGTGGCCTGCACCACGCGAATTTTCACGCCCTCGGCGATTTCCACCTCAAGCTCACCGTCGTCTTTGACCTTGGAGACCTTGCCGATGATGCCGCCTTGGGTCACGACCTGATCGCCCCGGCGCAGACCGGCCACCATGGCCTGATGTTCCTTCGCCTTCTTCTGCTGCGGGCGGATGAGCAGAAAATACATGATCGCGAAGATCAGGATCAGCGGCACGAATTGCTGGATGCCTTCCATGGGGGTCGTCCTTTTCGATGGGTATTGGGCCACAAAATGGGCCTTGAGAATTTGGCCAGAACCTATGCGCGGTGACAGCGGGGTGCAAGGTGGAAAGCCGATGCCGCCTGCCCGCCCGCGCGGGGCCAATCGCCGCATGGTTGCGGCCCCTACCCCCGCACCGCACATTAAGGCATAAGGCAGCAAAACCGACTCACCCGATCTTGAGGACAAACCCATGCACGACATCCGCGCCATCCGCGACAATCCCGAGGCTTTTGACGCCGCTCTCGCCCGCCGGGGCGAGGCTGCGATGTCGCACGCGGTGCTGTCCCTCGATGCCGCGCGCCGCGCCAAGATCGCCGCCGCCGAGACTGCCAAGGCCGAACAGAACAAGGCCAGCAAGGAAGTCGGTGCCGCCAAGGGTCGGGGCGACGAGGCCGAGTTCGAGCGTTTGCGCGCGCTGGTCAGCGACAAGAAGGCCGAAGTCGCCGCAATGAACGCCGAGGCGCAGGAGTTGGACGCGAAGCTGACCGACATGCTCGCCCGCATTCCCAACAACCCCGCCGATGACGTGCCCCAAGGCGATGATGAGAACGACAATGTCGAGGTGAAAAGCTGGGGCGAGAAGCCCGCCTTCGACTTCAAACCGGTCGAGCATTACGAGATCAAAGGCGTCAAACCCGGCATGGATTTTGAGACCGCGGCCAAGACTTCGGGCGCGCGTTTCGTCATGCTGAAAGGCGCCGTGGCGCGCATCCACCGCGCGCTGGCGCAGTTCATGATCGACACCCATGTTGACGAGAACGGCCTGACGGAGGTGAACTCCCCCGTGCTGGTGCGCGACGAGGCGATGTATGGCACGGATAAACTGCCGAAATTCGGCGAGGACAGCTATCAGACCACGGATGGCTGGTGGCTGGTGCCGACCTCCGAAGTGCCGCTGACCTATTCGGTGGGCGGCGACACGCTGGAGCAAAGCGCTCTGCCGATCCGTCTCACTGCCCATACGCTCTGCTTCCGTTCCGAGGCCGGGAGTGCCGGGCGCGATACCGCCGGGATGCTGCGCCAGCACCAGTTCGAGAAGGTCGAGATGGTCTCAATTACGCACCCGGATGAGAGCGACGCCGAACAGCAGCGCATGGTCGGTTGCGCCGAAGGCATTCTTGAAAAGCTCGGCGTGCCTTACCGCACCGTGATCCTCTGCACCGGCGACATGGGTTTTGGCGCACGACGCACCTATGACATCGAGGCGTGGGTGCCGGGGCAGGATTGTTACCGCGAGATCTCCTCGGTCTCGACCACCGGCGATTTTCAGGCGCGGCGCATGAACGCGCGGTTCAAACCCGAGGGCGGCGGCAAGCCGCAGTTCGTGCATACGCTGAATGGCTCGGGGCTGGCGGTTGGGCGTTGCCTGATCGCGGTGCTGGAAAATGGCCAGCAGGCGGATGGCTCGGTGAAACTGCCCGAGGCGCTTGCGCCCTATCTGGGGGGCAAGACGACCCTCACTGCGGAAGGTGTGCTCGCCTAAGGGTGGGCCGCCGCGTGGCCCGGGATCAAGCCGCAGGCGCCGGGCCATCGCCTGCCCGCCCGGACGGGTAGGCGATTTAGTGAGGTTGGGGCGACTTGGCGAAGTCACGTTATGGTTGAGCCATAAAGTGGCAGTGTCCAGCCGTTCCATCGCCCACCCGCGGGCAGCGCTGGCCCTTGGTTGCCGTGGCGAGCAGGCGCTCTAGGATTAGATGTACCGCAACAGCTAATCCCACGAGGCCCCGCTTGCCCAAATCCTCCCGCACCCTGATCGCAGCGCTCGCACTGCTGCTCAGCATCGCCTTTGCGATCTCGCCCTTCTTCGTGCCCAGCTTCTCGGGCTTTGATCCGAACCAATTTCCCATTCCCCAAGACAACCCGCCCGCGCAGCCTGCGGGCTATGCCTTTTCCATCTGGGGGGTGATTTACCTCTGGCTGATCGTGGGTCTCGGCTATGGTCTGCTCCGCGCGCCGCGGGATGGGCAGTGGCACGACATGCGCGTGCCGCTCTGCCTGTCGCTCGCTGTGGGGACCACATGGCTCGCCGTGGCCACCATGAGCCCGGTCTGGGCCGCGATACTGATCTGGATCATGCTGATCACCGCGCTGATCGCCCTGTTCCTCGCCCCGGTCGAAGACCCGCTCTGGGCCGCCGCCCCGATGGGGCTCTACGCGGGCTGGCTCTCTGCCGCTTCCTGCGTGTCGCTGGCGCTTCTGGCCGCAGGATACGGCTATTTGGAAGAGCAGACGGCGGCGGTGGTCTTTGTCGGGCTGGCGATTGCAATCGGCGCCATCGTCCAGACCGCTCTGGGGCGGACACCGACCTATGGCATCGCGGTGATCTGGGGGCTGGTGGGCGTGGTCGTGACCAATTGGGGCGAGACGCCCTTGGTCGCCTATCTGGCGCTCGGGGGCAGCGTCATCGTGGCGCTGCCCACCGTCAGGGCGTTTCGGCGCGGCTGAGCGCGCTTAGTCCTTGCGGCGACCGTCGGTGTGCTTGCGCAGCTTCGACGGCGCCGCTTTCTTGCGGTTCTTATAGGGGTTGGCGTCGGACTGGCCGCGCATCCACAGACGGATCGGCGTGCCGGGCATGTCGAAATCCAACCGCAACCCGTTGACCAGATAGCGCGTGTAGCTGTCCGGCACCTTGTCAGGGTGGCTGCACATCACCACGAAGCCCGGCGGGCGGGTCTTGGCTTGGGTCATATAGCGCAGCTTGATGCGCTTGCCCTGCGGCGCGGGGGGCGGATGCGCCTCCATCATGCCCGAGAGCCAGCGGTTGAGCTGCGCGGTGGTCACCCGGCGGTTCCAGACCTCATAGGCGCGCATGATCGCGGCCTGAAGCCGGTCGAGGCCCCTGCCCGTCTTGGCCGACACGGTGATCAGCGGCGCACCGCGCAACTGCGGCAAGAGCCGCTCGAAGCTCTCTTTGAGATCGCGCAGTTTCTCCTGCCGGTTCTCTTCGATGTCCCATTTGTTCACGGCGACGACAACGGCACGGCCCTCACGCTCGGCCAGATCGGCGATGCGCAGGTCTTGCTGCTCGAACGGGATTTCGGCGTCGAGCAAAAGCACCACAACCTCGGCGAATTTCACCGCGCGCAGACCGTCGCTAACGCTGAGCTTTTCCAGCTTCTCCTGAACCTTGGCCTTTTTGCGCATCCCGGCGGTGTCGAAAATGCGCATCGGCACTGGCTCACCATCCGGCCCGGCCCATTCGGTGGTCAGCGAGATCGCATCGCGGGTGATCCCAGCCTCTGGGCCGGTCAGCAGACGGTCCTCACCCAGAATCTGGTTGATCAGCGTCGACTTGCCCGCATTGGGGCGGCCCACCACGGCGACCTGCAGCGGCTTGGCGCGGGTCGGCATCGGCAGGGATTCGGCTTCGAGATCGGCGTCATCCTCAGGCAGGTCCACATCCGTCTCGGGCGCGTCTTGGGTGGCACGTTCGGCATATTCATCCGCCAGCGGCATCAGGGCCGTGTAAAGATCGGTCAGCCCCTCACCATGTTCGGCGGACATGCGAATGGGCTCGCCCAGCCCCAACGAATAGGCCTCGATCATGCCGGCGTCGGCGGCCTTGCCCTCCCCCTTGTTGCCCGCGAGAATCACATGGGCGGATTTCTTGCGGAGGATTTCGGCAAAGACCATGTCAGAGGGGGTCACGCCCACGCGGGCGTCGATCATGAAGAGACAGACATCGGCCATGTCCACCGCACGTTCGGTCAGGCGGCGCATCCGGCCTTGCAGGCTGTCGTCGGTGACCTCTTCCAGTCCCGCGGTGTCGATCACGGTAAAGCGCAGGTCGGCCAATTTGGCCGCGCCTTCGCGCAGGTCGCGGGTCACGCCGGGCTGGTCATCGACCAGCGCAAGGCGTTTGCCGACAAGGCGGTTGAACAGCGTGGATTTCCCGACATTGGGACGGCCCACGATGGCAAGGGTAAAGGACATAATTCAGGCTCCGGGCCCCGGTTGGGCCAGTTCAGACACGCGCCTTAGCCTATTTGCGGCCTAACGGAAAGCGTGCAATTGCCCCTTGGTGGAGACGACATATAGCGTGCCGCCCGCCACGACGGGGGCGGTGGTTGCCCCGCCGGGGATTTGGGTGGTGCCGGTCAGCCCGCCGCTTACGGGGTCAAAGCTGCGCAGCACCCCGTCGTTGGAGGCCACGATCACGCGCCCCCCGGCGATGATCGGGCCGTAATGGGCCACCACTTCGGATTGTTTCTTGGGCTTGTCCTTGACGAAATTCGGCAGCGGCGTGCCCCAGATGCGGCGGCCCGTGCTGGCGTCGAGCCGGACCAATTCGTTCAGGTCCGTCACCGCAAAGACAGAATCGCCCGCAGGCCAGACCGGACCGATCGCCCCGTCGCGCGCGACCCACTTACGGTCGCCGCTGTTGACATCCAGTGCGGCCAGACGGCCCGAATGGTTGCCCACATAGACAGTCCCGTTCGAGACCACAGGCGCGCTTGTCACATCGCCCACAAAGCTCAGCGCGCGGCCCGGACGTTTGCCCAGAACAGAGGTCGACCACCGCTCAAGCCCGCCTTGGCGGAACAGCCCCTGCACCTCGCCCGAGCCGAAGGCAAAGATCGCCAGATCGCTGGTGACGGCAGGCGCAGGCGCGCCCAAAACGTTGCTAAGGCTGGTGACCGCACCGGTTTGCCACTGAATGCGGCCAGTCGCCTTGTCCAGCGCCCAGCCGGTATCGTCGCCCGCCGTGAGATAGACCAGATCGCCCGAGACGGTCGGCGTGCCCGAACCGGTGGCGTCAAGGTCTTGGGTCCAGCGCACGCCGCCCGTCGTCACGTCGAGCGCGGCCAGAACGCCAAAGCCCACGGAGACATAGAGCGTTTCCCCATCCACGGCGAGGCCGCCACCGGTGGCTTGGCCTTCGCGGTCGGATGCAGGAGTGAGGTCACGGGTCCAAAGCGTTTGGCCCGAGGTCGAGGTCGCTGTGACCTGCGCCCCGGCGTCGAGCGTGAAGACACGCCCGCCCGCCACCACCGGATCGGCGGTGATACGTTGTTTGCGGCTGTCGCCCGCGCCGATATCGGCGCTCCAGACCGGCTGCAAGGCGGTCCGCAGCGCGGGATGGCTAATGCGGGTCGCTGCGGTGCCGATGCTATGGGTCCAATTGGCGTTGTTCACCGTGCCGCCCAGAGCGATGGCGCGGCTGGTATTCTCTGGCACGGGACCGGTGGCGCCGTCAAAGGCAGGGTCTTGCACGCCGGGGTTTTGCAACACCGCGCGCACGTCTTCGCGTTTGCCCGGCAGATAAGTCTGCTCGTCCGCGCAGGCCGTCAGCAACAGCGCGGCACCAATGGCCCCCGCCACGCCCAGACCCCGCAGACCCGCATAGCCGGGTTCGGTTTCGCGATGCTTCGTCATGGACCTGCTCACTTTCTGTCTTTCCTCAACCTTCACGCCCCCGCCATTTTTGGCGGGTGGATATGTGTCAGTCACCCGTTGCTTCGGGGATCTCCAGCGCGGCCTCTGCGGCGGCGCTCTCGTCACCCGGTTCTTCACCCAAGGCCACAATCACCTGAAGGGCGCGTTGTTGCAAGTCCGGGGTGGTTTCCGCGTCGGAGAGAATGGACTGATAGCGCGCCACGGCCTTGTCGGTCTCCCCCTCTTGAATGTCGATCAGGGCCAGTTGCTCTTCGGCCAGCAGGCGCAGCGGGGCACCGGGCTGGGCCAGCGCTTCGAGGGCCTGACGCCGCTCAGCCACGGGCACCGATTGGCCCTGCAGGGTCACGATCTTGAACTGCGCCAAGGCCCGGTAGATCGGCGCGAGGTCACCGTCGAGCGCGATAGCATCCAGCTGTTCCACGGCGGCATCGGTTTCACCCGCCTCGGCCAGCGCATCGGCGCGCATGAAGTTCAGCACAGCGCGGGCACCGGGGCCATCGGCCTCAATCGGGGCGAGCGCTTCGGCGCGGGCATTGCTGGCATCCGCTTCGAGCGCGGCAAGCATCGCATCCCCCAAAGCTTCGGCCTCGGCCCGCTCCTGTGCTTTGCTGTATTCGTTCCACGCGGCGCCACCGACGATGGCCACCACGGCCAGCACGGCGATCCAACCATAGCGGCGCAGGTAGCCGTACAGCCGGTCGCGGCGGACCTCTTCGTTCACTTCGTCAATAAAACTGTCGGTATCGCTCATCGCGCCCTGCCCCCGGCCTGATTTTGCCCCTCTTACCGCGCGTGGCCAGCCAAGCCAAGACCCAGCGAACCGCAGCGCCTTTTCGCCGACGGCTTGGCCCGGGGGCGCGGCACGCTAGGTCAGGGGCAGAATGCAGCGAAAGGAGACGATGATGAAAGCGATTGCACTGGCGGCGGGTGTCGTGATGGCGGCCATGCCCGCATTGGCGCAGGATTTGGTGGCCAAAGTCTCACCCCATGACGTGCCCACGACGATGGACCGGCTGGAAAGCGCGGTTGAGGCGGCAGGGGCCGAGGTCTTTGCCCGGGTCGATCACGCCGCCGGGGCCGAAAAGGCGGAGATGGAATTGCGCCCGACGCAGCTTTTGATCTTTGGCAACCCAAAGCTCGGCACCCCCGCGATGCAGGATGCCCAGACCGCCGGGCTGGACCTGCCGATGCGGGTGCTGGTCTACGCCGATGGCGAGGGGGCCGTGCATGTGACCTATGCCGCGCCTGAAACGCTGGTCACCGCCCACGGCCTGCCCGAAGAGGCGGAATATCTCACCAAGATGACCAAGGCGCTAGACAATCTCACCGCTAAGGCGATCGGCGAGGAATAACGCCCTCTCCCCGCCCCGGCCTCTTAGGGTTTGGGCGGGGTGTTCTGCGCCTTGATCAGGTTTTCCAGATCGGTCAACCGCGACATGACCTCATCGCGGTAGGTGTTGGTCTGCTCGTTGCTTTCCTCATGATGCGCGTCTTGCATCGAGTTCACGATCAGGCCGACCAACAGGTTCACCACCGCGAAGGTGGTGACCATGATAAAGGGCACGAAGAACATCCAAGCATAGGGATAGACCTCCATCACCGGGCGCACGATGCCCATGGACCACGACTCGAGCGTCATGATCTGAAACAGCGAATAGCCCGACTGGCCCAGCGTGCCGAACCACTGCGGGAAATCCGCGCCAAAGAGTTTGGTGGCCATGACCGAGGCGATGTAGAAGATCACCCCCATCAGCAAAAAGACCGAGCCCATGCCGGGCAGCGCGTTGACCAGCCCCTCGACCACGCGACGCAGCGAGGGCGCGACCGAGACGACGCGCAAGAGCCGCAGGATGCGCAGGGCGCGCAAAACGCTGAGCCCCTGTGTCGCCGGGATCAGCGAGATGGCGACGATGATAAAGTCAAAGATGCTCCACCCGCGTTTGAAGAAATCAAGCCCGCGCCCGAAAAGCTTGATCGCAATTTCGATGACGAAAATGGCGAGACAAATACGGTCCAGCAGCAGGATCAGCGGCCCGGCCTGCGCCATCACCTCGTCCGAGGTCTCAAGCCCCAAGATCACGGCGTTAAAGAGAATCACGCCCAGAATGAAATTCTGGAACGAAGGGCGGTCGGCCAGCCGGGCGGCGCGGGCGCGCAGCGAGGTCTGCGAGGAGGTCGAAAGATCGGTCATGGCGGTAGATATCATGCGCCACCCCGCACAGTGCAAGAGCAGATCGCCCGCAAATGCACCCCTCGGCGGCAATGCCCCGCCTGCCTGCCGAAACAGAAGGCGGGGCCAGCTTCGCCATCTACTCTTCTTCCGCTTGCTGGCGCTGCCAAAGCTGGGCATAGCGCCCCCCTTGGGCGAGCAGCACCTCATGGCTGCCCTGTTCGATGATCTCGCCCTTCTCCAACACGACGATGCGGTCGGCCTCGGCGATGGTCGAAAGGCGGTGGGCGATGGTCAGCACCGTGCGCCCTTGGCCCGCGCGGCGCAGCGCGTCTTGGATCTCATGCTCCGTCTCGCTGTCGAGCGCGCTTGTGGCCTCATCCAACAACAGGATCGGCGGATCTTTCAGCAGGGTCCGCGCGATGCCCACGCGCTGTTTCTCGCCGCCCGAAAGCTTCAGGCCCCGCTCGCCCACCGTGGTCTTATACCCCTGCGGCAGCGCCATGATGAAATCATGGATCTGTGCTGCGCGCGCGGCGTCCTCGACCTCCTCCTGCGTGGCACCATCGCGTCCATAGGCAATGTTGTAGCCGATAGTGTCGTTAAACAGCACCGTGTCCTGCGGCACGACGCCAATCGCCATATGCAGCGAATGCTGCGTCACATCGCGCACGTCCTGCCCGTCGATCTTCAGCGCCCCGCCCGCGACATCGTAGAAGCGAAACAGCAGCCGCCCGATGGTGGATTTGCCCGAGCCGGTCGAGCCGACGATCGCCACCGTCTCTCCCGGTTTGGCCTCAAGCGAGATGCCTTTGAGGATTTCACGGTCGGTGTCATAGGCGAAACGCACGTTCTCCAGCGTCACATGGCCGCCAGTAACCTTGAGGTCTGGCGCGTTAGGCTTGTCGTCAATCTCAGCCGGTTGTTCGAGCAGGCCGAACATCTGCCCCATGTCCACCAGCGCCTGACGGATCTCACGGTACACGGTGCCAAGGAAGTTCAGCGGCACGGTCAGTTGGATCATGTAGGAGTTCACCATCACGAAGTCGCCGACGCTCAGCTCGCCGCTTTGCACGCCCATCGCCGCCATGACCATGACCCCTACGAGCCCTGCGGTGATGATCAGCGCTTGGCCAAAGTTCAGGAAAGCGAGCGAATAGTTCGTCCTGATCGCCGCGTTCTCATAGTCGGCCATCGCCAAATCATAGCGCGCGGCCTCGCGCCCCTCTGCGCCGAAGTATTTCACCGTTTCATAGTTCAGCAGGCTGTCGATCGCTTTTTGATTGGCGTCGGTGTCGCTGTCGTTCATCTGCCGCCGCAGGCGCACGCGCCATTCGGTGACGGCAAAGGTGAACCAGACGTAGAGCGCAATGGTCACCGCCACGACCGCCAGATACCAGACGTCGAAGAGCACGGCGAGGATCACGCCCACGAGGATCAGCTCAAGGATCAGCGGCCCGATGGAGAAGAGCAGGAAGCGCAGCAGAAAGTCGACGCCTTTGACCCCCCGCTCGATGATCCGGCTGAGCCCCCCGGTCTTGCGGGTGATGTGATAGCGCATCGACAGTTTGTGAATGTGCTGGAAGGTCTCAAGCGCCAGCATCCGTAGGGCGCGCTGCCCGACGCGGGCGAACACCGCATCGCGGACCTGTTGAAAGCCCACCCCCATCAGTCGCGCCATGCCGTAAGCCACGGTCAGACCAATCGCGCCAAGCGCCAGCATCGGCGCCCCCTCGCCCGCCAGCGCATCCACCGCGTCGCGGTAGAAGAACGGCGTGGCGACGATGATCAGCTTCGACACCAGCAGCGCCAGCATGGCCAGAACCACCCGGCGTTTCACCCATGGCATATCCTTGGGCCAGAGGTAGGGCGCGACCTTGCGCAGCACCAGAAAGCCCGACTGCCGCTCGGCGGCGTCGATCATCTCGGCCTCTGTGGGGATGCGTTCGGGCTTGGGCGTCTTGCGGTCGCGCCGCCGCGCGGCGTTAGATTGTTCTGTATCGGCTGGCATGGAAATTCCTGAAGTGATTACAGGCTACATAGGCCCCATGGCCTTGGGTTGCCAGTACCGGGCGGCGCACAGCCGCTCTGCGCGCTGCGAATGCCGCCCCGGTTTTGGCCGCTTAGATCACTCCGATGCCGGGTCTTCAGGCAGGTCGAAGACCTGTCCGGGGTAGATCAGATCGGGGTCGCGGATGTTGGCGCTATTGGCCTCGAACACCTTCACGTAAAGCAACGGGTCGCCGTAGCGGTCACGTGAGATTGCCCAAAGCGTGTCGCCCTTCTGGACCGTCACAGCGCTCAGCGGGCCGGTCAGCCCTTCGGTGGCCGCGGCCAGCACCTCGGGAGATTCGCGCTTGAAGGGTGTCTCCACCCGGCTGGTCACATCGCCTGCGCGGGAAAGCTCATCCACGCGCAGGGTATAGACGCCCTCATCGACATTGGGCAGATCGCCCCGCCAGCGGCCCTCTTGATCGACCGGCAAGCTGATCACGGCGTTGTTGTTCAGATAGACGCGCACTTCGCGGGTGTCCGGTTGAGCACGGCCCGCCAGTTGCACATCGCCCTGATCGGAGTAACCGATGGTGTCGAGCGCCACATTGGTCATCACCTGCGGCGGCGCGGTGTCGAGCCGTTCGACCCCTTCGGCGGTGGATTTCAACACCGGAGCGGGCGCGGGCGGCTTCGCCGGTGCGGCGGTGGTGTCGGGCTCCTCCGCAGGGGCGGGGGTCGTGGTCTCAGGCGCCGATGGGCTGCGGTCGGCGAGGTTCGGGGCCTCGGTCACGGCTGCGGGCGGTGTTTGCGCGAGCGTGGTGTCACTTTCGACGTTTCCCGTCTCTGCCAGTGGTATGGCTTGAGATGGCGCCTCACCGTCAGCGTTTGGCGCGGCGGTCTCGCCCTCTTCGGTGCCGGTTTCCGCCAACGGCGTCGCTTGAGAAGGCGTGGCGCTGGTGACTGCCCCCTGATCGGCGGCTACGTCTTGTTCCGACGGCGCGGCGTTCACGTCTTTAGCCGTACCCGTCCCCGCCATCGCTGTGGTTTGGGCCGGAGCGGTGCTGGAATCTTCGCCCTGCTCGGCGGCATCGTCTTGCTCTACGGTCGCGGCACTCACGTCTTCGGCGCTGCCTGTTCCGGCCATCGGCGTGGCTTGGGACGGCGCGGTGTTGCTATCCGCGCCCTGCTCGGCAGCACCGTCTTGAACCAACGCCGCCGCGCTCTCCTCCTCCGCGGTGCCTTTTCCCGCCATCGGCATCGCTTGAGAGGGTTGCTCCGACGTTCTGCTCTCCACGTTAGCGGTCCCGGTATCGGAAAGTGGGGTGGCCTGAGCGGGGGCGGAGGCGACCTCCTCTTCGGCGATAGCCAGGTCTTGCTCTGTCGATACGGTGTCTTCGTCCGTGTCAGCCTCGTCTTGCGTCGACTGTCCTCGGTCCGCCTCGACGTCTTGCACGTCCGCATTGCCGGACGCAGCGCGCTCCGCCTCGGCTGTGGCCGTTCCGGCCAGAGGGGTCGCCTGCTCCGCCTGCGCAGCGGCTGGGTTTTGACCCGTCGCTGCCGCGCTCTCCTCTTCAGCGTCGTTCGTAGTTGCCGGGATCGGCTCTTCCATCGTGGTCTCAGAGGTTTCAGGCTCCGCCGTATCAACCGGCTGTGTGGCCCCCTCCTCAACCGACGCAACCGGGGTTTCCTCCGGCGCGATATCGGCCTCCGCCAACTGCACCGGCGCTGCCCGAGGGGTGAGAATGATCTCCTCTTCCGAGGCAAGCTCCGCCGCGCCGTCCTGCCCCAAAAGCGTCAGCACATGGCCCTTGCCATTGGGCGGGATCATGGCAAGGGTCGCGAATTTCCCGGCCCCATCGGCGGTGGCGCGGGCCACCTCTTCGCCATCCTTCAACACGGCCACGGTGCTGCCGGGCGCCGCCCGGCCCGCGATCACCGTCATGCCGTCGCTTTCGCGGCGCACTTCGTCAAAGGCCGGGGCCTGCGGCACCGCCTCGGGCTCCGTCGCCGCCTCACCCTCAGGGCCGACCGAGACACCTTTCACCGCATCTGGCACCAGCGTGGCATTCTCAGGGGTGGCATCGCGTTCGGGGAGCACGGCCACCGCTTCGGGGGCTGCCTCCTCCGGCGCGCCGCGCTTGCTGCCGATCCAAGCGCCAAGCGCCAGCACCGCCGCCGCAAAGGCGCCCGCCGCCATCGCCCCCATGCCGCCAAACCGGCCAAATCCCTTGAACATTCTCTACTTCCCCTGTGGTTGAGCCTTTTTAGCAAGCAGGCTAACAGGGGTCAAAAGCGCAGACGATCCGCGCCGAATTTTCCTAATCAACAGGACGCTTTACCATGCAACATTCTGTCTGTGTCTATTGCGGCTCCCGCCCCGGCGACGACGAAGCCTTCACCCAAGACGCCGAAACATTGGGCCGCGGTCTGGCCGAGGCCGGGCTGCGGCTGGTCTATGGCGCGGGCGATGTCGGGCTGATGGGCAGCGTCGCGCGTGCCGCCCAAACGGCGGGGGGCGACACCTTCGGCGTGATCCCCGCGCATCTCGTGGCATGGGAAGTCGGCAAGACCGATCTCACCCGCTATATCGTGACCGAAACGATGCATGAGCGCAAAAAGGTGATGTTCATGAACTGCGATGCCGTGGCGGTCCTGCCCGGCGGCGCGGGGTCATTGGACGAGTTGTTTGAGGTGCTGACATGGCGCCAGTTGGGCCTGCATGAAAAGCCTATTTTCCTTGTGAACACAAACGGATACTGGGAGCCTTTCATGTCGCTCATGAACCATGTCGTGACCCATGGCTTTGCCGATGCGACGCTGCTGGATTACGTCACCGTGGTGCCGGATGCCGAGGCCGCTCTCAGCGCTCTGCGCCGCGCTTTGTCCTGACGGAAGGTGCTGACGGAATAGACCGCCAGCGCGCACCAGATCAGCACAAAGGCCTGCACATGCCAGCCCGTGAACGGTTCGCGAAACAGGACTACGGCGCAGAAAAACTGCAAGGTCGGGTTGATGTAGCTCAGCAATCCGGCCGTCGCCATCGACAATCGCCGCGCCGCGTAGCTGAACAGGATCAGCGGCGTCGCGGTGATCGGCCCGGCGAGTATCAGCAGCGCCGTATCGCGAAAGGAGGCCCCGAAGGCCCCCGCTCCATTGTCACCCGTTTGCCACAGCACGAGCACCGCAAGGGGCGACAACAGCAGCACCTCAGCGGTGACAGAGACGACCGGCCCCACCGCCAACCGCTTTTTCGCGAGCCCATAAAGCCCAAAAGACGCCGCCAGCGCCATGGCGAGCCAAGGCGCGGTCCCCAAGCCATAGGTAAGCAGCGAGACCGCGACCGTCACCAGCCCCACCGCGAAAAGCTGTACGGGGCTCAGTCGCTCCGCAAAAACCAGACGGCCCAACAGGACCGAGACCAGCGGGAAGATGTAATAGCCCAAGGCCGCCTCCGTCGCCTGCCCGCTCTGAACCGCCCAGATGAAGAGGTACCAGTTCGTCGCGATTACCAGCGCCGCGAAAGCGAGCAGCCCAAAAGCCCGCGGCCCGGCCATCGCGTCAAGGATCGCGCGCAAACGCCGCTGCCCCGCCAGCACGATGACGAAGAACACCAGCGACCAGAGGGTGCGATGGGCCAGCACTTCGGCGGCGGGCACATGCGACAGCGATTTGTAGAAGATAGACGACAGCCCCCAGATACAGCAGGCCGCGATCATGGCGGCGAAACCCTTGGTGGTGTCGGTCATGGGAAATCCTTGGCGCGGTAGACTGCTTCCTTGTGAAGGCAATCAATTCCCGCGCCAAGGGAAAAGTCAGGCTTGAGCCAATTCCCCGGCCACGATCTTTTCGATCTCGTCGATGGGGTGGTTGGTCAGGGTCTTGGGGATTTCCCCCACCACCTTGCTCTGCACCTCTTTGTGGAGGTCATCGCGCAGGTCGCCCAGCACTGCCGGAGGGGCCACCAAAACGATCCGATCAAAGCGGCCCTTATGGGCCAGTTTGTAAAGGATGTCCGACAAGTCCTTGGCGAAGCGCTCTTTTTCCAGCTCATGCCAATCCGTGTCGTCAAAGGCAGAGCGGTGCCCGCTTGGACCATCGCTCATCCGACCGGGGCGGTTGGCGGCTTGCTCCCGCGCCGGTGGGTTCTCCTGCTCTTCCTTGCGCACGACTTGAAGATAGGGGTCTTCGCCGTCCGTGTGGTTTTGCAGGAAAAGGGCCTTTTCGCCATCCGCGATCAGCACCCATGTGTCTTGGCTGAGTTTGGTCATGAAGGCTCTCCATGGTTGCGTTTGTCTTCGCCGGTGACGCGGGTCACGCCGTCTTCGCCCTTCTCGGCGCGGCGCATGGCGTCTTGGGTGCCAACATCCTTTTGCAGATCACCCCCGGCGCGGCCACCTTGGTCTGGCGTCTCGGTCTCGGAGAGGAATTTTTCCGTTTCCTTGCTACCGTCGTTGGATCGCTTCCGCTCGGCCATTTCGTCCTCCTTTTTTGACGTGAAGTCTCAGGAGAAAAACATCCGCGAAGGGTCTTGGGTTCCAACGAAAAACCCCGCAGCAGGCTGCGGGGTTTCTGTCTCGTTCCGGCTGGCCGTAAGGCCGCGCCGTCATATCACATACGCGAAGCGACGTTGTCCCAGTTCACTCAGCCTGCGGCGTAGCCATGGGCGTCGGTGACTGGGAGAGCGCCACACGCATCAGGCGCGAGCGGCTCTCGCACGCGCCGCCGCTAGATCACATGCGCGACGCGACGTTGTCCCAGTTCACAAGGTTGTCGAGGAAGTTCGACAGGTAGTCGGGGCGCGCGTTGCGGAAGTCGATGTAGTAGGAATGCTCCCACACGTCACAGCCAAGCAGCGCAGTCTGGTCAAAGCAGAGCGGGTTCACGCCGTTCTCGGTCTTGGTGACCTTCAGGCTGCCGTCTTTGTCTTTCACCAGCCAGGCCCAGCCGGAGCCGAACTGGCCTGCGCCCGCGGCCTTGAACTCATCCTTGAACTTGTCGACGGAGCCAAAGCTTTCGGTGATCGCCTTTTCCAGCTCACCGGGCATCTTGTTGTCTTCGGGGCTCATCATTTCCCAGAACTGGTTGTGGTTCCACAGCTGGGAGATGTTGTTGAAGATGCCGGACTGGGCCACGGCGTTCGGGTCGTAGGTGCCCTTGATGATCTCTTCGAGGGTCTTGCCCTCCCACTCGGTGCCCTCAATCGCCTTGTTGCCGTTCGTGACATAGGCGTTGTGGTGCTTGTCGTGGTGGTATTCCAGCGTTTCCTTGGACATGCCCTTGGATGCAAGCGCGTCGTGGGCATAGGGGAGATCGGGAAGTTCAAAAGCCATTTCTGGGCCTCCTCGTTTGGAAATTTCGCTGCGGCCACTTGATGTTGATCAAGCGGCAACGTCAAGGTCAACGTCTGCAAATCACATCCGTTCCGAGAGAAATAGTCAGTTTTTCTCCCGACTTACGCCGTTTGGAAATGGCCCACCGCGCTGCCGGGCTGGGCTGCCACGCAAAGCTGGTCGAACATATACTGCGCCACCGAGCGAAAGCAGATCACCTCAAAGGCGCCATCGTCGCGCAGCCAAAAGGCGGCGGGCACCTGCCCCATCCGCGTGCGGCGGAACATGCCGGGGGTGAATTGATCTGGGGCGAGGTCGACGGGGGCGAGCTTGGCCAGCACCTCCCGCGCATGGGGGCCTTCGACACGAAACGCCGCGCGCGCGCCGGAGACATCCATGGCGGTGGTATGGGTATCCTCGAAGGCCGCATGCAGCCGCGCCAGCACCTCGGACACCTGCACGTGAGGGCAAAAAAGCAGCAATTCATCGGGCGACATCCAAGCCGCCCCGGCGTTCCCGGCGAAGCGGCATTGCCCCCGCTCGGGGCGCTCCACCCCGGTGAGCTTCTTGGTCACCTTGCGCAGATAGGGCGCATCAAGATCGCCGCGGATCGTAATCATGCCCATGGGTGCCACTTCAGAAATCAAAGCGATACCAGCGTCATAGCGGGCGTTCTTCAATGCGCTTACGGGTTCAGACATTCTGTTTCTCCCCCTTGGGATCGTAAAACACCGGATCGACGATCCGCGCCTCATAGGCCTTGCCATCGGTGCCGGGGAAGGTCAGCACCTCGCCCATCCGGTCCGGTCCATGCAGGACCAAGCCCATGGCGATGCCCCGGTCCAGCGTCGGCGAATGATAGGAGGAGGTCACCCGCCCCTGCATCACCTTCTGGCCGTTCTTATTCTCACCTTCGCCAAGCGCATAGGCCCCATCCGGCAGGGTGCTGCCATCCGTGGTCTCAAGCCCCACCAGTTTCCAGCGGGTCGGATCCTGCATATGGCTGCGCTGTTGCGCGCGTTTACCAAGGTAGTCGTCCTTCTTTTTCGAGATCGCCCAGTTCAGGCCAAGGTCTTGGGGGATCACCGTGCCGTCGGTCTCATCCCCGATCATGATGAAGCCCTTTTCAGCGCGCAGGATGTGCAAACATTCCGTGCCATAGGGCATCACGCCCAAGTCATGCCCGGCGATCAGCAGCGCGTCCCAGAAGGCCTGCCCCTGCCCGGCCTCAACGGCGATCTCATAGCTCAACTCGCCCGAGAAAGAGATGCGGAAGACGCGGACCTTGAAACCGCCCAATTCGCCCTCGGTCCACTCCATGAAGCCAAGCGCTTCGCGGCTGAGGTCCATCCCGCCAAGTTTCTTCAGACATTTCCGCGCGTTGGGGCCGACGACAGCCACCTGCGCGTAATGTTCGGTGGCGTTGACCACATGCACTTTCCAATCCCACCACTCGGTCTGGAGCCATTCCTCCATATGGGCGTGGATGCTGTCGGCCCCGCCGGTGGTCGTGTGGCAGAGGAAGGTCTGCTCATCCAGCCGCGCCACGACGCCATCGTCGATGAGGAAACCATTCTCGTTGCACATCAGCCCGTAACGGCATTTGCCGGGTTTCAGCGTCGACATCATATTGGTGTACATCATATCGAGGAACCGCGCCGCATCCGGGCCACGCACGATCAGCTTGCCAAGGGTCGAGGCATCCAGCAGGCCGAGGTTCTGGCGCGTGTTCGTCACCTCACGCATCACCGCGTCATGGGTGCTTTCGCCGTCTCGCGCATAGGCATAGGGCCGCCGCCACTGGCCGACCGGTTCCCAGACCGCGCCATTGGCTTCGTGCCAGTCATGTAGCGGGGTGCGGCGGATCGGCTGGAAGGTATCGCCCCGCGCCGCCCCCGCAATCGCGCCCATCGAAATCGGGTGATAAGGCGGGCGGAAGGTGGTGGTGCCGACGCTGGGAATCTCTGCATCAAGCGCCCCAGCAAGCGTGGCCAGCCCGTTGATATTGCTAAGCTTCCCCTGATCCGTCGCCATGCCGAGCGTGGTATAGCGTTTGGCATGTTCGACCGAGACAAAGCCCTCCTGCGCCGCCAGCCGCACGTCCGAGACCTTCACGTCGTTCTGATAGTCCAGAAAGGTCTTCTCGCGCAGTTTGACGCTGGCGCCCTGCGGCATTTGCCAGACCGGCATCATCGGCGCTTCCTCGCGCCGGGCCGCCGTGGGCGCGGTGAGATCGCGTGGCAGTTTGAAGCCGAGCGACGTCGCCACCCCATCGGCAGCGGCATGGGCGTCATGCAGCACGTCGTCGAGGGCAAAGACCCCGGCCGCCGCCCCCGCTGGCGTCACGAAACCATGGCCGTCTGCCCCGGTGGGCGGATGGTCCTGATCTGGGCGGAAACAGGCTTTTGCATCGTCCCACGTCAGCTTGCCACCGCAGTGCGACCACAGATGCACCACCGGCGACCAGCCGCCCGACATGGCCACCGCATCGCAGGCGATCTCTTCCAACACGGCCCCTTCGCCCGCCTGCGAACAGACGGCCACACCGGTCACCCGCTTGCCCCCCTGAACCGAGGATACCGCATGGCCCATGACCACCCGAATGCCAAGCGCGCGGGCCTGTGCGACCAATTCGCTGTCCTGCGGCAGGACGCGGGCATCCAGCACGGCGGGCACATCAAGCCCCGCCTGTTTCAGCGCAATCGCCGTGAGATAGGCGTTGTCGTTATTCGTCACCACCACGGTGCGGTCACCGGGTGAAACTCCGTAATTCGCCACATAGTCGCGCATGGCCGAGGCCAGCATCACGCCCGGCACGTCATTGCCCGCAAAGCTCAGCGGCCGCTCGATCGCGCCGGTTGCGGTGATCACATGGGCCGCCCGCACGCGCCAAAGCCGATGGCGCGGACCTGCGCTCTCGGGGGCATGATCCCGCAGCCGTTCATAGCCCAGCACATAGCCGTGATCGAAAACCCCTGCCCCCATGGTCCGGTCGCGCAGGTCCACATTCTCCATGCCGCGCAAACGGTTGAGCGTTTGGGCGATCCAGTCCTCCACCGGCGCGTCGTCGACCGTGCCACCGTCAACCGGCGCCCGCCCGCCCCAATGGGCTGACTGCTCCATCACGATGACACGCGCACCGCTTAGGCCCGCGGCCAAGGCGGCCTGAAGCCCCGCGACACCGCCGCCGATGACCAGCACATCGCAGAAGGCGTGGAAGTGTTCATAGGTGTCGGCATCTGCCGCCTTGGGCGCTTTGCCCAGACCGGCGGAATGGCGGATGATCGGCTCATAGAGATGCTTCCACAGCGGACGCGGATGCATGAACATTTTGTAGTAGAAGCCCGCGGGCAGAAAGCGGCTGAGGTATTTGTTGATCGCGCCCACGTCGAACTCAAGGCTCGGCCAGTGGTTCTGGCTTTCCGCGGCCAACCCCTCGTAAAGCTCGGTCGTGGTGACGCGGGCATTGGGCTCGAAATGCCCCTCTTGGCCAAGACCGACCAGACCGTTGGGCTCTTCTGGGCCGGAGGTCACGATGCCGCGCGGGCGGTGGTATTTGAACGAACGCCCGACCAGCGCCTGATCATTGGCCAACAGCGCCGAGGCCAGCGTGTCCCCCTCATAGCCGCGCATCTGCTTGCCGTTGAAGGTAAAGCTCAGCGGTTTGCTTTTGTTCAGCAGGCGGCCGCCTGTGGCCAGTCTTGTGCTCATCGTGGAAAACCTTGGGGGCTGAGGATGGGGTGAATGCTGGGGCGAAACACGAGGTCGGGGGCTAGCTGGCGCGCTGCCACTGCCAATCGGGATGGCGTTTGCGGATCGCCTCAAGGATGTGATCGGGCGGGGCGAGGGTCTGCGCGGGATAGCTGCCAAAGACTTCGAGCGTGGCGGTATCGCGGGCCATGTGGAACCACTTGCCGCAGCCATAGACATGCCGCCAACGCTCAAGATGCACGCCCTTGGGGTTTTCGCGCATGAAGAGGTAGCGCTCGAAATCCTCTTCGGAGCCGCCGGGGCCGATGCGTTTCAAATGCGCCTCCCCGCCGCCGTGAAACTCCGTCTCTTCGGCGGTGACATGGCAGCAAGGACAGGTGAGGATCAGCATGGGCAAGCTCCTACGCGGGTAGAGAACGGCAAAACGCCGCCCCGGCGCGACTGCGCAGAGCGGCGTGAATCGTGAAAAGGCGACGCTGCGCGCGTGGCCGAGGGGGGTTTACTCGGTCGGGGTTGCGGCCTCATCGACGGCATCCGCCGTGCCTTCGGCCGCGCCCTCAATAGTCTCACCAGTGCTTTCGGCTGCACCTTCGATATTAACGTTAACGTCATTCGCGCCATCGAGGTCACCCCCCGCGAAGAGGAAATAGGCCAGCAAAGCCACCACGACGACGACTGCGCCCACGATGAATGCAAGGCCGCTGTTGCCGCCACGATCGGTCGTGGTCGTGGTTGTGGTGGTGTTGGTATGATCGACGTGATCCGTGCGGTTGTGGTCCGGGGTTGCCATTGTTCAGCTCCGTTATATTCAATGTCTGAACGGGTAACCCCGGGCCGGGCACTGGCGTTCCCCCCCGTGCTGAGCAGCGGCGAATTGTGGCCGATCCACAACATCAATGCGCCACCCCGGCGGCCACGGATTCATCGATAAAGCGCCCTTCGGCGAAACGCTCAAGCCCGAAGGCGTCGGTCAGGGGCGAATGCCCCTTGGCCATCAACTCCGCAAAGCCCCAGCCCGAACCGGGGATCGCCTTGAAGCCGCCCGTGCCCCAGCCGCCATTGATAAACACCCCCTCGACCGGGGTTTTGCTGAGGATCGGAGAACGGTCGCCGGTGACATCCACGATGCCGCCCCATTGCCGCAGCATCTTGAGCCGCGAGATCATCGGGAAGGTCTCGACCAGCGCGCGCACCGTCTCTTCGATATGGTGAAAGCTGCCGCGTTGGGTGTAGTTGTTATGCCCGTCCGTGCCGCCCCCGATGACCATCTCGCCCTTGTCGGACTGGCTCATATAGCCGTGCACCGTGTTGGCCATGACGACGACATCCATACAGGGCTTGACCGGCTCCGAGACCAGCGCCTGCAAGGCCACGCTTTCGATCGGCAAACGAAAGCCCGCCATATTCGCCAGCTGGCCCGAATGCCCGGCCACGACGATCCCCAGCTTGTCGCAGTCGATATCGCCGCGTGTGGTGCTGACGCCGGTCACCTTGCCGCCCGTCTGGCGCACGCCGGTGACCTCGCATTTCTGGATGATGTCCATGCCCATATCCGAGCAGGCCCGCGCATAGCCCCAAGCCACCGCATCATGCCGCGCGGTGCCGCCGCGGGCCTGCCAAAGCCCGCCCAGCACCGGGTAGCGCGGCCCGTTGATGTTGATGATCGGCACCAGTTGTTTGACCCGGTCCGGCCCGATGAATTCGGTCTGTACGCCTTGCAGGGCGTTGGCATGAGCGGTGCGTTTGTAGCCGCGCACCTCATGCTCGGTCTGTGCTAGCATGATGACGCCACGGGGGCTGAACATGACGTTGTAGTTCAGGTCTTGGCTCATCGTTTCATAAAGACTGCGTGCCTTTTCGTAGATCGCAGCCGAAGGGTCTTGCAGGTAGTTCGAACGGATGATCGTCGTGTTGCGCCCGGTGTTGCCGCCGCCGAGCCAGCCCTTTTCCAGCACCGCAACATTGGTGATGCCGAAGTTCTTGCCCAGATAGTACGCCGTCGCCAGCCCATGCCCGCCCGCGCCCACGATGATCACGTCATAGCGCTTTTTCGGCTGCGCATCCCGCCATGCGCGGGTCCAGCCCGTATGATGGCGCATCGCCTCTCGGGCCACTGCGAAAACGGAGTATTTCTTCATCACGTCACTTCCCGGCAAGGATTCGGGCCGCGCGGGCGGCTGTGCTCAGTTCTGAGCCTAGGAGCAGATATGCGAAATGACCACCACGGCATTTGGACGCGGTTTTGCGACATGCGGCGCGATTGGTGAAAAATGCCGCAGGGCACGCGGCATTTGCGGGCTTTTGTCGGGGCCGGTCAAAGGTTAGGTAGAGGCCATGATATTCTGGTTTCTCTCTGGCGCGATGGCGCTTGTCGTGGGCGGTCTTCTGGCGCGGGCCGCTTGGCGCGGCGCGGATACGCCCCTGCCCGCTCAGGCGGACTATGATCTGAAGGTTTACCGCGACCAGTTGGACGAGGTTGAGCGCGACGTGGCACGCGGGATTGTCCCCGAGGCCGACGCCGCCCGCATCCGGACCGAGATTTCGCGCCGCATCCTCGCGGCCGATGCCGCCCGCGACGGTGGCCCGCAAACCGCTTCGCGCCCCGCGCCCTTGGTGCTGATCGCCGGGGTCGCGGCCTTGGGGGCCGGGTCATTGGCGCTTTATTGGCATCTGGGGCAGCCCGGCTATGGCGATCTGGCCCTTGCTGACCGCATCGCCTTTGCCGAGGATATGCGCCGCAACCGTCCCAGCCAGCAAAGCGCGGTGGACAGCCTGCCCCCCAGCCCTGCCACCGAAGGGCTGAGCGCCGATTACCTCGCCCTGATGCAGCAGCTGCGCGTCACGGTCAAAGACCGGCCCGAAGATCTGCAAGGGCAAACCCTTCTGGCGCAGAACGAAGCCCGGATCGGCAATTTCCCCGCCGCTGCCGAGGCGCAGGCCAATGTGCTGCGTCTCAAAGGGGCCGACCGCACCGCCAAGGATATAGCGGATTATGCCGAACTCTTGGTGCTGGCGGCGGGCGGCTATGTCTCGCCCGAGGCGGAAACCGCCCTGCGCGAGGTGTTGAACCGCGATGAGCAGGATGGCCGGGCGCGCTATTACCTCGGCCTGATGATGGTGCAGACCGGACGGCCCGATGTGGGCTTTCGCATCTGGGACGCGCTGCTGCGGCGCGGGCCTGCCGATGCCCCGTGGATCGAACCGATCCGCGCGCAGATCGCTCAGGTCGCCGCCCTTGCCGGGGTGAATTACGAGATGCCGCAGATTGGCACTGGCACCCCCGCGCGCGGCCCTTCGGCCGAAGACATCGAAGCCGCCTCTGAGATGAGCGCGGATGACCGGATGGAGATGATCGGCGGCATGGTCGCAGGGCTGTCGGACCGTCTGGCCAGCGAAGGCGGCCCGCCGCAGGACTGGGCGCGGCTGATCACGTCGCTGGGGGTCTTGGGCGATACCGATCAGGCCCGGGCGGTCTATGATAACGCGCTTGAGGTCTTCTCGGGCGATAATGCGGCGCTGGACATGATCCGCAGCGCCGGGGAACGCGCAGGGGTGGCAGGATGATTTACGACGAAACCGCAGATTTCATCGCCGCCCTGCCCCCGATGCAGGCGCTGATCGGGCTGGACTTGGGCGAGAAAACCATCGGCGTGGCGGTGAGCGACAGTTTCCAATCCGTCGCCACCCCGCTGGAAACCGTGCGGCGCAAGAAGTTCGGCGTCGATGCCGCCCGGCTGACCGAGATCATCGCCGAACGCCGCATCGGCGGGCTGGTTCTGGGGCTGCCGCGGAATATGGATGGCACCGAGGGGCCGCGCTGCCAGTCGACCCGTGCCTTCGCGCGCAACTTCGACCGGCTCAGCCCGCTGCCGATCACCTATTGGGACGAGCGCCTGTCGACCGTGGCCGCCGAGCGCGCGCTGCTCGAGGCCGACACCACCCGCAAACGCCGCGCCGAGGTCATCGATCATGTGGCGGCGGGCTATATCCTTCAGGGGCTTCTGGACCGTTTGCAAGTGATGCGCCGTGACTAAAAAGGTCTGGCAACGTGATGAGGTCGAAAGCCCCTGCATCAACATCTGCGTGGTGCATCCCGAAAGCCGTCTTTGCACCGGCTGTCTGCGTTCGATCGACGAGATTGGCCGCTGGTCCGCGATGAGCGCCGAGGAACGCCGCGCCATCATGGCGGAACTGCCCTCACGCGAAAGCGCCCATGCGAAACGGCGCGGGGGCCGCGCGGCGCGGCTGGCCCGGCGGCGCGACTAAGGCGGGCTCAGGCGCCGCGGCGCTGGACGATCTGGTTCAGGAAAATAAGGGCCGCTTCGCCGTGGGTGACATCCTGATGCCCCATCGGGGCCGCGTTGTAGTTGGCGGCAGGCACAGCGGCGCGGGCGAAGGTCAGGCTGGTCTCACGGGTGAACATCCCATCGAAACGAAACGCCCGACGGCCACGGCGTGCAGGTCTCCAATAAGCAAGGTCGGTGCCCTGCCCTTTGAGAATGATCGCTTTGGTCCCGCTTCGGCGCATCTCGTCACGTCCCTTGGTTCGGATGATTCTGCGTTCGTTATGGCATTTAGCCCGCAGTTTGTGTCGAGATTGCGGCAATTCAGTGAACATTGTCCGAAATTGGGCGGAAAGAGCCGCATTCCGGCAGGAGTAAGGTCAAAACCGGGTCGCCTCAGCCCCAAAGCGCCTTTCTGAGCATGTTCAGCGCCACCAGCACGAGGAAGACGGCAAAGACCCGCCGCAGCGGCTTGGGGTCCATCGCATGGGCCAGCCGCACGCCCCAAGGCGCGGTGATCAGCGTCATCGCCACAACGATCCCAAAGGCTGCGAGGTTGACCGCGCCGAGGGTCAGCGGCGGGCGGTTCTGGCCGATGTCGACAAACAGAAAGGCAATCACCGAAGGCACAGCGATCAAGAGGCCAAAGCCCGCCGCCGTGGCTACGGCCTTGTGAATGGGCCGCCCGTGCAATGTCATCAGCGGCACGCCAAAGCTGCCGCCACCGATCCCCATGAGCACCGACAGAAAGCCCACCATCGGCGACAGGAGCGCGCGTTTAAGGCCGCGGGGCATGGTCTCCCCCAAGCGCCACTCGCTGCGTCCAAAGCCAAGGTAGAGGCCCACGCAAAGCGCCAACCCGCCAAAGATCACCTGTAGCGTCTGGGTCCGCAGTTGCGACACCAGCAGCACGCCCAGAATGGCCCCCAGCATGATCCCCGGTGCCCAAGTGCGCAGTATTTCCCAATCCACCGCGCCCTTCTTGTTGTGCGCATGCACCGAACGCGCCGAAGTGACGATGATCGTCGCCAGAGAGGTCGCAAGGCAAATCTGCATCAACTGCGGCCCGCCATAGCCCAGCGATTGCAGAACATAAAAGAACGCCGGGACCAAGACGATGCCCCCGCCGACACCCAAGAGCCCTGCCAAAATCCCAGCAAAACCGCCAATCAGGGCAAGAAGCACCAGCATCGGCAATAGATCGTTCAATTCTGGCATGAGCCCCTCCCCGGCTGTCGTTGGCTCTATCAAGCCGTTTCGCGCGAAGGGTTCAAGGCGATAACGCCGGGGTTGCACTTTGCCCAAGGCCAGTTAGGTTGCCCGCGACTGTGGGCCCCAAGCGCACCGACCGTTTGCCGCCTGCCCCATATGGCCCCGGCCATTCCATCCGAAAGGACATCTCGTGCTACGTTCAGCGCTCATTCTCGGGTTGCTGGGGCTGGTCGGCCCCTTCGCCATTGATATGTATCTGCCCGCCATGCCTGCCATCGCCGCCAGCTATGGCGCCTCTGAGACGGCGGTTCAGGCGACGATCACCGCCTATTTCATCGCCTTCGGGCTGGGGCAGCTTTTCTACGGCCCTTGGGCCGATCAGGCGGGGCGCAAACTGCCGATCATGGTCGGGCTCGCGCTGTTTCTGGTCGCCTCTTTCGGGGCGGCCTTCGCCCCGTCGATGGCGGCGCTGACCGGTTGGCGCGCCCTGCAAGGGCTGGGCGGCGCGGTGCTGATGGTGGTGCCCCGCGCGATCATCCGCGACCAATATACCGGGACACAGGCGACGCGCTTGATGGCGATGTTGATGCTGGTGATCTCGATCTCGCCCATGCTGGCCCCGCTGGCGGGCAGCGCGGTTCTGGCCTTGGCCGATTGGCGCGCGATCTTCCTAGCCCTTGGCGTGCTGGCGGTTGCCGCGCTGGCACTCACCGCCACCGCACAGCCTGAGACCTTGCCCGCAGAGCGCCGCGTTCGGATCAACCCGCGCAGCCTCTGGCGCGGGGCGAAAGTGCTGCTGAGCGATCCGATCTTCATGGGGCTGACCTTTATCGGCGGCTTCGCCATGGGCTCTTTCTTTGTCTTCATTGCCTTCGCGCCCTTCGTCTATACCGGGCAATACGGGCTGGGGCCGACGGGGTTCTCGCTGGCCTTCGCGGTCAACGCGGTGGGCTTCTTCTCGGCCTCGCAATTGGCGGGATGGCTGGGCGAACGCTGGGGCATGCGCAGCCTCGTCCGGCGCGGGGTCGCGGGCTTCGTGCTCTTCTCCGCCGCGATCTTTGTCACCGCGTTGGTTACCGAGCCGGAGCTCTATCTGGTGATGGCGGGTCTGTTCTGCGCCAATGCCTGCCTTGGCGTGGTGGTGCCGACGGTGATGGTCGTGGCGCTGGATGACCACGGCGATATCGCAGGGCTGGCCTCATCACTGGGCGGCACCTTGCAGATGGTGGCCGGGGGCATCTCCATCGCGCTGGCAGGACCGTTCTTCGACGGCACCGTCACGCCGATGCTGGGGGCAATCGCGGCCTGCGGTGTGGTGGCGGCTTTACTCACGCTGGTACTGCTGCAGCCCCGCCCACTGGCCGAACCCGGCGTCTGACCCTACCCCGCCACGGCCACTTCCTGCGCCGCGGCGACTTCGGCTAAGGCCGATTCGACCAGTTCTGGACCCGCGCCGGGCTTATGCGCCCCTTCGGAGAGGATACGCCGCCACTGCCGCGCACCGGGCCGCCCGGCGAAAAGTCCCAGCATATGCCGGGTGATCTGCCCCAGCCGTCCGCCGCTTGCCAAATGGGCCTCGATATAGGGCAACATCCCCTGCACCGCCGCCTCAGCACTGCTGTCGCTGCCCTGGCCATAGATGCGCCGATCTGCCGTGGCGAGGATATCCGCAGGCGCGTGATAGGCGCTGCGCCCCACCATGACGCCATCGAGCCCCGCATTGAGAAAGGCTTCGGCCTGATCGAGCGAGGTGATCCCGCCATTGACCGAGATATGCAGGTTCGGAAACAGCCCCTTCATCCGATGGACGAGGTCATAATCCAACGGCGGAATATCGCGGTTTTCCTTGGGGCTTAGCCCCTGCAACCACGCCTTGCGCGCATGGATCGTCACACGGGTGCATCCCGCCGCCACGATCTGCGACAGGAACTCGGGCAGGATCTCTTCAGGGTTCTGATCGTCAACCCCAATACGGCATTTCACCGTCACTTCGACATCGCAGGCCGCGCGCATCGCGTCGACGCAATCGGCCACCAGCCGCGGCCGCTGCATCAAGACGGCCCCGAATGCGCCCGATTGCACTCGGTCAGAGGGGCAGCCGCAATTAAGGTTGATCTCATCATAGCCCGCCGCGGCCCCCAACCGCGCCGCCTGCGCCAGCTCTTGCGGGTCCGACCCGCCCAGTTGCAATGCAACCGAATGTTCCGCAGGGTCGTGATCCAGCAGATGCAACGCGCCGCCACGCACCAAGGCGGGGGCGGTCACCATCTCGGTGTAAAGCAGGGTCTCGCGGCTGAGCAGACGGTGGAGGTAGCGGCAGTGGCGGTCGGTCCAATCCATCATGGGTGCCACGCTAAGGCGCGCTGCCTTTTCAACATTATTTTTCAATAGCTTAACCTCATCTCCGAATGAGCTTGATGTAGCACGCTTGGCGTGGATTTCCGGGGGTTTCCCCTGGTTTTACGGGGTTTTCGATTCAGGATTGCTACCGTGTAGCACATCTGAACTGCCAGAACACCGCCACTTACTCCGCCCGTGTTCACCCCGCGCGCCGCCTCCCCTGCTTCTCTGTCTGAACCAGGGAAGTCGGGAATCAAACCAAGGAGAATTTTTTCGCGGACGCGCCGACTTGCATTGTAGCGTTGTTGCAACTATCAATTTTGCGCAAAGCGAAAACAGATTTTTAATTACTACTTTCAGACCATTAGGCTCCGCCTATGTGTGGATCGCGCCTTGCCGCGGCAGCGGTTCAAAACGTATAATTCGGAGCGTATTCTCCATGAGCAAGCTTACTCAAACCACCCATGTCGAGCTTGGGTCGCGCGTAAAAAAGGCCCTGAAGGATGTCGGGCTCGGGGTGGCATTTATCGGCTTCGCGCTCATGGGGCTTTTCAGGTCCGCCGCAAGGTTCAAAAGACACATTCCCAATTACTCTAACTTCTTAAATGGATATTCCCATGAAACGTGCACTTCTGACGGCTTTGGCCATGATGACCTCCTCTGCCGCAATGGCCGGCTCTTACTGCGAACTGGACGGGTCAGAGATGTTCAGCTGCACCTTTAACGGTGGCGCAAAGGCCGTTGAGGTTTGCGATGCCTTCTGGATGGACGGCGATATGGCCTCCTATGGCTTTTTCCAAACCAGCGGTGAACTCGAGAAGGAAATCATCGTCGACAAAGCCTCCCTGCTTTACAACGAGGGCACGGGCATGGGCACGATGATGAGCGAGTCGGTCACCTTCCAAACCGAAGACGGCTATGGCTACGAGGTATACTGGTGGGCCGAACGGGGCGACGCCGAGGTCGGCGGTGGCCTCACCGTTTATCAGGACGGCAGCGAGATTGCCGACCTGTCCTGCGATGCGGGGTCTGTTCAGCAAAGCCTTGGTGAGTTCATCATGATGATCGACAATGCGCAGGTCTCCCCATGAGACCTTGGGCTGCGGCCGTGATCGCGGGGGGCCTCGGCTCTGCTGCACAGGCGCAGGGGGTGTGTTCGGGCGAGGTGGTATTTCAATGCGCCACCAACGCGCCCGAGGCGGAGCGGGAGCAGATCACTGTCTGTCAGTCTGACGTGCGGTTTGAAATGGTGCGGCACCACTTGGCCTCCGGTGAGCTGCGCTATGACGTTCCTCTGACCGCCGATGGGGCGCTGACCCACTACACTTTTGGCTGGCTCGACGAGGAAACGATCAAGGTCGAACTGGGATTTTGGGACGAACCCTACGCCATGCCGCGCATTCTTCATATGGCGGTGCCGTGGAACGAAGAGGAGGACGAACAGCGGCTTGATCTTCCTGCCGAAGCCTGGTTGCAAACCGCTGATTGGCAGATGCCGATTGAACAGGAACTGTGCCTGCCGCAAACCGTCTACGCCGACCTCGCCACGATGGAGCTCGGGTTTGTGGATCGCGGGCCTGTGGGCTTGTTTTTCTCGGGTGATGAAATCGTGCCGACCCCAGAGACAGTCGGTCGCGCACGCGTGCAGACCGATACAACGGTGTCTGTCTACCAGTGGAGCAGCCCCAATGCCGCAACACCCGTGTGGTGGCAGCTATATGACGGTGACGAAGTTGAGGTGCTGGCCGTGCATGGCGCTTTCGGCGCGGTGGCGATCCCGATCGGCGTTAGTGAATGCGTAGTCCGCCCTGAAGACATGGGGCATCCCTACAACGGCCCCTGTGCTACGGGCTGGGTAGATCAGCAGTATCTACAGATGATCCAGTAACGGATCGCCGAAGCTTAGATCTACGACACAGACAAAACACATGACATTTTCAATTATGAGCGCAGTGGGGGGAAGATGCGGAAAACTATGACAATTGCAGCTGTGCTGGCTGCGAGCCAAGCCGCTGCGTTTTGCGACGAAGGCATTCTGGAAACCGATGTGCTTTGTGTGACCGAAGAGGCAGAAGAAATCAAACTCTGCCGCACGGTCCACCCGATGACCGAGATGGAGATTTTGACTCTTAACGTCGATCCGGCGATCTCTAAGGGACCACACAGCGAGGTGGCACGGGATATTCCCTTTGCGATGACACTCGGGACAGGTGGCTACCCTTGGGACAGTTATGGCCTGACTTTCTTCGACGAAGGCGGACACGCCGTGCTCAACCTGCGCCGTGCGATTGATGCCGTGGATAACAGTCACGTTGAAATCTCGCTCGACCTGTTCGGACGCGGGTCCGAACCGCAGCGCACTTTAACCTGTATGGTGCCCGCCCTGCGCGCTGAAATTGACGCTCTGCTGACGACACGCGGCATTGCGCCAAATGGCGCGCGCACCGGCCCTTCCGCAGACAGCCGCCCCTTCTACATCCCGCGCCAAAGACTGCCTGGAGATACGCCTTATGGCGGCTATGCTTGCCGCGAAGTCGGTCTGGTCGAAAGTAAGGAAGGCTCTGACGCGGGTCAAATCGCGCTTTACACCGCCGCCTTTGAGGGCGCCGCGATCATGGGGTATCTCAGCCCCTACGACGCCACGGGAGCCTTCGAATGCTGGAATGAAAACGGTTTCAGCGGCATCGTCTGGCCGGATAGGGACAAGCGCGGCGATGACCTTCCGTGGTCCATGCTCGATTTCGACGCACGTCTTGTCGCCTGCGGCCTGAACGAGGCTAGCTGGCCACCGAATGTTGCCTATGACGGCAAGTGCTCTAGCGCATGGGTGACGTCCGGTTCGGTTGCTGGTTTTGGCGGCTGACGCGGCTTCAACTTTATGGTTCCACCTGCCGATCATGCACTTTGGCACCGCCTTACGCACCTGCAGTGAATGTCGGCAAACCGCCCTTCCTACATGAGGGAGCGCCGACGCGAACGGCCCTAAACCGACCTCCCAAGATAGCCCGGATGCCGCCTTAGCACCTGCAAGCGGACATTGATCCGTGCCAATACTCTTCCAGAGGATGTGACGGGCTGACGTGCAGGTTAGCCAGCGAACGAGGGTGTCAAACTTGCACAATCTGACATCCATGTCGCGAACAGCTATCAATTACCGATGCTGAAAAACGTGCCCCTGTCACGATCACATCAAAGTCCCAAGCGTGACCCATCTGGAAAGGCAGGTCCAAGCCGTTCTTCGTGCTGTCCACCACCAGAATGCTCTTCTTCCCACAGCCGGCAATGGCCTTGCGGGCGGACATTTCGTCGGCGTTGTAATCCAGTACCTCGCCCTCTTCGGAAAGGCCGCCGCAGCTGAACACCGCATAATCAACCCGATACCGTGAGAAGAAATTGAGCGCTGACGTGCCGATCATATCCAAATCGCGCATTCTTACGGTTCCGCCTGCCAGTTCGACAGCAACGCCAGGGGCTTGTTGCAGGGCGCAGACAGCGTGAATGCTGTTTGACGCGACGAAAAGGTCTTTATGCGAAGCCAAGAACCGCGCGCAGGCTTCTACCGTTGTGCCGGTGCCCAAGGCCACCCGTGCGCCATCGGGAATGAGACCCTTTACTGCTAATGCGATGCGCTGCTTTTCCTGTCGCGCGATGCCTTCGCGGGGCAGATAGCCGATGTTCTCACTCTGCTGACGCAGCCGGGCATAGCCGTTGCGGCGCTGGACAAGTCCCGCTTCGTCAAGATCGCGCAGGTCGGCTCGTATGGTTTGTACCGAAACCGAAAGCTCGGACGAAAGCTCGGCTGCCGACAGCGTTTCGCGCTTGGAGAGTAGGGCAATAATCTCGTCTCTTCTCTGGGTAATATCCCGTCGCACGGTCATTTCCTTCGAAAAATAATGATTTTTTCTAATAGGTTAGGAAATGAACTCAGGCCCCGCAATATAAATAAAAGTTTCAAAGAACCGTTACAAAACGGTCAGAAAACTCAGGGATAAGGCTCTCGTGAACTGCTTTCGTTCGAAAGTAAAAACCCTAGGAGAGTTCCATGAAATCCTTCGTTACATCCACCGCTTTCGCGCTTTTGGCCAGCACGACCATGGCCGATACGATCACCCTCTACACATCGCAGCCGAATGCGGATGCGCAGAGGACCGTGGACGCATTTATGGCTGCCAACCCTGGCACCGAAGTTGATTGGGTCCGCGACGGCACAACCAAACTTATGGCCCGCCTGCGCGCCGAGATCGAAGCGGGCAACCCGCAGCCCGATGTCCTGCTGATCGCCGATACTGTGACGCTGGAGGGCATGGCGCAAGAGGGTCTGTTGACCGCCTATCAATCGCCCGAAGCCGGTGACTATGACGCGGCGCTGCATTCTGCCGAAGGCTATTACCACTCGACCAAATTGATCACCACCGGGATCGTTTACAACACAGGTGTCGAGACCGCGCCGACCGCGTGGACCGACCTCTCGGACGAAGCCATCAAAGGGCAAATCGCGATGCCCTCTCCGCTTTATTCCGGTGCCGCGCTAATCCACCTTGCCACGCTGACCGGCGATGAGACTTTGGGCTGGGAGTATTACGAGAACCTCGCCGCAAATGAGGCCCGCGCGCAGGGTGGCAACGGCGGCACCTTCAAAGCCGTGGCTTCGGGTGAGAAGCCTTATGGGATGGTCGTCGACTTTCTGGCGATCCGCAACAAGGCTGAAGGCTCCCCGGTTGATTTCGTCTTTCCCGAAGAGGGCGTTTCCTATGTGACCGAGCCGGTGGCGATCATGTCTTCTGCCAAGAACGTCGAAGGTGCCGAGAAATTCGTCGACTTCCTGCTCAGCACTGAAGGCCAAGAATTGGTTCTGGACATGGGTTATATCCCTGCTCGTGACGGCATGGGCGTACCCGAAGGGTTCCCCGCCCGCGAAGACATCAAACTGATGGCCTTCGATCCTGCCGAGGCCCTCGCAAATGCCGACACCAACAAGGCCAAATTCGCAGAGCTTTTCGGCGCTGAATGATGAGTGCCGCACAACAAACTGGAGGCAGCCGGACCGAGGCCCGGCTGCTCTCTGCCATTCTGATTGTCGCCATCTGTCTGACGCTTGCGCCGGTCCTGCGCCTTTTTGTCGAGGGTGTCACCGATCAAGGCAGCCCCAGTCTGACCCTTATGCGCGATGTACTGGCGCAACCCTCAACTCTAAGCGCGCTTAAGCATTCGCTGGTCACGGCGGGTTTTGGCACTTTGGTGTCGCTGGTGCTTGGCGCGGCCTTTGCCTTTTTGGTGGCGCTGACAGACCTGCGGGCCAAGGCGGCTTTGGTCTTTTGCCTGATGATCCCGATGATGATCCCGCCGCAGATCACCGCACTATCATGGACCCAGATCATGGGGCCGTCTTCGGTTTTGCTAAAGACATTGGGCATTGCCCCCCCGCTTGGCGCGCCCCAGCCACTTTACTCGCCCGAGGGCATCATCCTGTTGCTGGGCATCCAGCATATGTCGATCATCTTCCTGACCCTTCGCGCGGGCCTGCGATCCATCCCGCAAGATGTGGTAGAGGCCGCCCGGATCAGCGGTGCCAGAGGGCTGCGCACATGGTGGCAGGTCGTCATGCCCCTGACCTTGCCCAGTCTCGCGGCGGGCACGGCAATTACCTTTGTCACCGCGCTTGGCAATTTTGGCATTCCCGCGATGTTGGGTATTCCTGCAGGCTATGCGACGCTGCCGACGCTGGTCTATCAAAAGCTGGCCGGCATGGGCACGACCGTTCTGGCCGAGGTTTCAGTTCTGGCCATGCTGATCGGGGCGGTCGCCGTGGCGGGCATCTTATTGCAGCGCCTGTGTCAATCGCGCCAGAAGTTGCATCTTGTGGGCAGCACCTCGCGGCCGCTGGCCCTGCCCTTGAGGGCGGCCCGTTTGCCGGTTGAAATCGTGCTCTGGGCCGTGGTCTTTGCCATCCTCGTCCTGCCGATGTGCGGCCTTTTGGCCACGTCACTCGTGCCTGCCTATGGCGTGACCCTGCGCTTTGATACTGTGACGCTTGCATCTTGGTACGAGGTATTGTTCCGCCAACCTGTCACTTCGCGTGCCTTTGCCAACTCCTTTGGACTGGCCGCAGGCGCCTCTGCGGTTTTGGCAGCAATCTGCCTGCCTCTTGCCTGGCTGATGGAGCGACGCAAAACGTGGCTCGCGCGGCTGTTCGACAGCCTGCTCGATCTGCCCTACGCCCTGCCGGGTGTTGTCCTGTCGATCGCGATGATCCTGCTGCTGATCAAGCTGCCTTTCACCGAAGCCACGCTTTATGGCACCATTTGGATCATCTTTCTGGCCTATCTCGCGCGGTTCTTCGCGGTGATGTTCCGCCCGGTTCAGGCAAGCCTGAAACAGTTCGATCCTGCCATGGATGAGGCCGCGCAATCGGTTGGTGCCTCGCTCTACAGGCGGCTACGCGATGTGATCTTTCCGCTTTCGGCCCCAGCGGCAGCGGCGGGGGCGATCCTTGTGTTTCTCACCGCGTTCAACGAGCTCACGGTTTCCGCGCTCTTGTGGTCCTCGGGCACCGAGACATTAGGCGTGGTGATTTTCAACCTCGATGACAGTGGCGAAACCGGCATGGCCAGCGCCTTGGCAATGACCATCGTCTTTGTGGTCATCGTCCTCATGTCGCTGATCCAGTTGTTTTCCCGCCGCTTTCCAAAAGGAGTTGTCCCATGGCAGACATAAACCTGTCTTCGGTCAGCAAGACATTCGCAGGCACCCCTGCCCTACAAGACATCACAACCCGGTTCGACGACGGCGAATTTATCGCACTTTTGGGGCCGTCGGGCTGTGGCAAGACCACCCTTCTGCGCATCTTGGCGGGGTTCGAGACGCCCAGCAGCGGTCAACTCCGCATTGGCAGCCGCGAAATGGCCAATGCTCAATCAGGGGTGAACCTGCCGCCCGAAGAGCGCAACATCGGGTTTGTGTTTCAATCCTACGCGCTTTGGCCGCATATGTCGGTGCGGCGCAACGTGTCCTACCCGCTTGAAATCCGCAGGTTCTCCAAGTCCGAGGTAGCAAAACACACCGATGCGGCCCTCGCCTCGACGGGGCTTGAGAATTACGCTGATCGCATGCCCTCTGACCTTTCGGGCGGACAACGGCAACGGGTGGCTTTGGCACGCTGCCTTGTCTCTGATCCCTGTGCCGTGCTGCTGGATGAGCCTTTGGCCAACCTTGATGTGGCGTTGCGGGCCACGATGCAGGGCGTCTTTACCGATTTTCACAAGCGCACCGGGGCCACAATGGTCTATGTCACTCATGACCAGGCCGAAGCCATGGCGATGGCCGATCGGATCGCCGTGATGGATCAGGGCCGCATTCAGCAGTTCGACACACCGCAAACCCTCTATGAACGGCCTAAAAACCGCTTTGTTGCTGAATTCGTCGGGCGCGGCACCGTGGTGCCGGTGCAAGAGGTCACGCAGGCCGGAGAGGCCCGTCAGGCGCGGATACTGGGCGCCGAAGTTGCGGTTCAGTCCGCAAGGGCTGAGACGCGGGTCAGCCATGTCTGCCTGCGCCCCGAAAACCTGACCATCTCGGAGAGTGGCGATCTGCGCAGCAAGGTCGCGCGGGTCACCTATATGGGCGGCAAATACCTGTTGGAAACAGTCACCGACTGCGGCGCGCGCCTGTTTGCAGAAACCCGCGCCCGCTTTGACGTCGGCGCACAACTGGGCCTGACAATCACCACCCCTTGGGCCTTTTCAGAGGATTAAATGCAAAGCATACGACTACTTTCCGGCATCGGGGACAAAGGCCCCGCGTGCATGCAATTGACCGTGGATAATCGGATATGGCTGCTTGATTGCGGTTTCGGCCCTGAGGCCAACGCGCATTTCGATCCCGCGTGGCTTGAAGGGGCCGAGGCGGTGTTCATCACCCATGATCACATCGACCATATCGGCGGCGCGTCGCATGCGGTTGAAGCGGGTCTGCCCATCTATGCCACGGCGCAAACGGCCAAAGCCCTGCCGCCCGCGGCCAATGTGCATCTGCTGCCCGAACAGGGTCAGACGGCGATCAACGGCGTGACCCTCACCACCGGGCGCAATGGCCATGCGATGGGCGGCGTCTGGTTCCACTTCGATCTGGGCGAAGGGCTGTTCTATTCTGGCGACTGGTCGGAGGAATCCGACTGGTTCACTTTTGATGCGCCACCCCCTGCGGCGACCGCGATTTTGGACTGCTCTTATCACCTTGATGATGTGCCACAGTCGGATCGGTTCGACGCGCTGAATGCCTTACTCGACAGGGTCGACGGTCAAGTGCTTTTGCCCGTCCCCCCCTCTGGCCGCGCGGGCGAGATGGCGCTGCATCTTGTGCGGCGCTACGGCTGCGAAAGCGTGATGTTGGACCCTGAATGCCAAGATACGCTGCGCGCTGCACTCAGCAGCGGTGGCGTCAGTGCCGAGGCCCGCCTCATCGCCCCGCTGTTGGACCGCGGCCCGATGGAGCAGGCGCGGTTCTTGATCTGCGACACACCCAACGCCGACGGCGGTGCCGCTTGGGGCTATGTGCGGGCTTGGCATGAAAGCGGGCGTCTGGGGCGTGACGCGCATGTCGTGTTCACAGGCCATATGACGGCACACGCACGGGGCATCTGCAGCGTCCCGGGCGGATATTTTCAGCGTTGGAACGTCCACCCACCGCTGCGCGATCAGCGCAAGATGCTGGAACGCCTGGGTGCAAAACGCTTTGCGCCCGCGTTTTGCACCCAGCCCGAAGATTACCTCGTCGAAGGGCTCGACGCCGAGGTATTCTTTCACGATCGGGTGCGCCTATGACCGCCGCAGCTTTGCCATCGCGCAGCTTTTGCCTGATCCGCCACGGCGAGACGACCGCCAATGCAGACGAGATCATCGCCGGGGTAACCGATGTGCCGCTGACCGAGGCGGGCCGCGATCAGGCCTGCTTGCTATCACAAAGAATATGGCCAGAACCGATTGCGATCTACGCCAGTCCGATGTCACGGGCGCAGGATACGGCGCGGCTCGCCTTTCCGGGTCAGCGAATTGAGTTGCACGACGGGTTGCGTGAGCGAGACTGGGGCGTCTTCGAAGGGCGACCGCTGAGCGATCAGCCCCTCAGGGAAGCCACTCCGGACCGAGGCGAAAGCTGGCACGATATGCTCAGGCGGGTACAGATCGCGATAAGGGGGATTTGCGCAGCGTCTCCGACGGCCTTGCCGGTCCTTGTATGTCACTCCGGTGTCATTCGCGCCGCACGCGTGCTCTGGACGACGGGTGATGTTGGCCAACGTCCGCCCAATGCGACACCCCTCTTATTCGAAATCGCCGAGAATAAACTACTGGAGCAAACCCTATGACCCAAACCGCAGCGACCCCATGTGTGGTTTTCGATGTCGACGGCACCCTTGCTGAGTTCGACGCAGAGCGTCTGGGCCATCTTGTGCATGGCGTGGAAAAGCACTGGGGTGACTTCCACCTCGCAATGGCAGATGCCGCACTGATTGGCCCGGTCGCAAAGTTGATGCGACGGTTAAAAGAAAGCGGTGAAACCATTCTAATTTGCTCCGGACGGCCAAAGGGCTGGGCTGAACATACGATTGCATGGCTGCGCAAACACGATCTGCCTTTCGACGGGATATACCTGCGCGCCGAAGATCAGGATGAAGCCACCGATCCCGAAGTGAAACGACGCGCATTGAAAGAAATGCAGGCGGATGGCTTCAAGCCTTGGTTGGTGATCGATGATCGTAGCTCTGTGGTCGAGGCATGGCGCGCTGAAGGATTGATATGTCTGCAATGCGCTCCGGGGGACTTTTAGAGTTAGGTCAAAAGACGCTACTCAATTGGCCTTCGTTTTCAACGGACTTCGAGTAGGTTCTTGCAATTTGGTCGACACTAGAGCGAGACCTGCTGAATGACCTGTCGCTATGCTAATGCTCTTGCTTGACGCAACGAACGATTGCTGTCTGACCATCAGGTGCATTGGCGCTTTACGGCCCAATCCGGCCCTTGCCGATGTAGTCAAGCGATGTGTTGCAGCTTCACCAGACCGGCCATTCGTCTATGGTGCAGCACTTTCTGATGGTCGGGGGCGGGCGTGATCGAACGAGCCCATCGGACATCCGCATAGCGTCGAGCTTGGCCGATCCCGACCCGCGCCGTAGACTGCCGCGCATGGGATATGTGACGTCACTCTTTGCTCGCAAGATTGTCGCCGCGGCAGGCGATGGCATCGACGCCAGTGAGATGCTGTCCTCGGTCGGGATCGACCCGGAGAGCGCTTGGGACACCGGGCAGATGATCCCGGCCGAACGCTACTACAACATGCTTGAGCGCATGGCCGCGCAGATCGATGTCACCGATCTGCCCATGCGCGCCAGCGCGTCCATGCGGCTCGACGAATACGGCGCGCTGTGGCCCGCCTTCAAGGCGGCGACAACGCTCGGCGCATCCTACGCGCGGATCGAGCGCTATGCCCGGCTCTGGACCAGCATGGTCGAGTATGAACTGCGCCAGGCGAAGGGCGGCACGCTCTTCATCCTGCACCGGGCGGGCGACAGACGCCTTGGGATGCGGCTGTCGAACGAAGCAACGCTTGCGAGCGCCGTGTCGATCGCCCGGCAGGTCAGCCCGGAGCCGGTCTTGCCCGAGATAGTGCTGGTGCGACATGCCGCCCGCAATCCGTCGCCGCGCACGAGAATTGGTTCGGCTGCCCGGTCCGGTTCGGCGCGGATCTCGACGCGATCCTCTACGCAAACGAAACGCTGGATCGGTCGAACGTCCTCGGTGACGAGGGGATCTCTCGCTATCTCATTTCGCATCTCGATGTGAAGCTATCCCGGATTTCGAACGCGCCCGATCTGGTGAGCCGCTCGAAGGATGCCATCGCCCAGGCGCTGAGCGAGGGCACACCGAAGATGGCCGAGATCGCGCGGGGTCTTGGCTTTTCCGCGCGCTCCTTCCAGCGCCGCCTCTCCGAGCACGGGATGAGCTACCACGCCCTGACCGACGAGACGCGGCGCGATCTAGCCGAAGGGCTCCTACGGGACGAGCGCCATTCGCTGGCAGAGATCGCCTTTCTGACGGGCTTTTCCGAGCAGAGCGCCTTCACCCGCGCCTTCAAGCGCTGGATGGGGACGACGCCGGCGAGCTACCGCAAGGATCGCCTTCTACCCTGAGCCGCTCTTGGCGCTGCTGCTCTTCGGGCTGACGGCGCTGCCCCAGGCCCAGCCCGTATGACGAGAAGTGGAAGACAATATGGCCGATCAACCGACCCTGCGCCTGCTCTGCGGCTGGATCGCCTCAGGCAAGTCCACGCTGGCGACTGAGCTTGGTCACGGTCCAAGGACGGTGGTGATCCGCGAAGACGACTGGCTCCAGGCGCTCTACGGTGCGGAGTTAACGTCGATGCGCAACTACATTCGCAGGGCCGGCCAGGTTCGCGCGGTCGTCGGGCCGCATGTCACGGACCTGCTGACAGTGGGTGTCTCAGTGGTCCTCGACTTCCAGGCGAACACCGTCGAGGCGCGAGGCTGGCTGCGCGGCCTCTTCATGGGGACGAATGCCGCGCATGTGCTTCACCTGCTCGATGTGCCGGAAGAGGTCTGCCTCGAGCGGCTCAGTGCGCGGAACAAGGAGGGCCTGCATCCCTTCGCTGTGACCGAGGACCAGTTCCGGCAGGTCTCGCGCCATTTCGTCCCACCAGCGCCGGAAGAGGGTTTCGTGATCGAGGTCCATTTTCGTAATCGAGGTCCATCCGGCCCCGGCCCGGTAAGCGTCCGGGGCCAGTGCCCCAAGGGTCAGGCGGCGACCCGCTTGCCGAGCGTTTCCCGGCGGACCCGCAGGAGCGCTACGCTGACGGCCACGAACCAGGCGATGGCGCCAAGACCGAAGACGGCACCAATAATATCGCCAAGCGGCGGCAGGATGGTCAATGAGCGTTCAAAACTGACCCTGGTTCAGCGTTTGATTTTGACCCGCCTATCGGATGGCAAGCCCCCAGGCGGGCCGCCCTCATATAGCGAGTCCGTCTGGGGGCTTTGCTTGCGGCATGTTTATTTTTCTGTGCGACTTTTGCTCTGTGCGAAGCGGTAGGATCTATTACCGGTCTCGATGATGGCGCAGTGGTGCGTGACGCGATCCAACAGCGCGGTTGTCATTTTGGCATCGCCGAAGACAGCGACCCATTCCCCGAACTCCAGGTTGGTGGTGATGATGACGCTGGTTTTTTCGTAGAGCTTGCTGATCAGGTGGAACAGCAGTGCGCCGCCGGATTTCGGGAACGGGATATAGCCCAACTCGTCGATGATAACGCAATCCAGGGCCGACAGTTGCCGGATGACCTTCCCGGCATTGCCATCGGCCTGCTCCTTGATCAGGGCATTGATCAGATCGACCGCGTTTAAGAAGCGAGCCTTCTTGCCATTGTTGATCAAGGCGGTTCCAAGCGCGATGGCGATATGGGTTTTTCCCGTCCCGGTTCCGCCCACCAGGATGAGGTTGTGTGCCTCTTCGGTGAACTGGCCCGAGCAGAACGGTTCGATCTGGGTCTGAGTGACGGCGGCCGCACCGTAATCGAAGGTGGCGAAGTCCTTGTGATGGGGGAACTTCGCGATGCGCATTTGATACTGGATGGAGCGCACCCGCCGCTCTACAGTCTCCGCGTCGATCAGTTGCTTTATCGCTGTGGTCAGACTTGGTGGCTTGCGCGCGGACAGCAAATCATGGGCGCAAGCTGCCATTCCGTGCAGCCTCAGGGCGGTGAGTTGGTCGATGAGGGCATTCATGCCGCGACCGCCCCGGCTGCACACAGCGTCTCATAGCGCTTGCAATCGGCCTCGGGCCGAAGGGTCAGCTGCGGATAGGTATAGGCGTCGCTGAGCGGCGTGATGACCGGCTCCACCAACTGGTTGATCAGATTGATGATGGCGGGCGGGCGCAGCGTGCTTTGTTCCACTGCCAATTCGCAAGCCGTCTCAACCACCTCGATCCCGTGATCCTGGGCCAGAAGAAGCAGATCGACAAACTCCCGATCCCCACCTTTGCCGACCATGTAGCGCTCCCTGATCCGATGCATGGCATCGGGCAGTTGCCAGTCCACGAAGGGTGCCCCGTTGCGCAAGGCACCTGGCTTGCGATCCAGCAGCGGCACGTAATGCCACGGCTCAAAGTAGCTGACGTTGCGGGTGAAACGACGCTTGTGCTCGGCGATGACATCCTGGCCCGACACCAGCACGATCCGGCCTGCATAGGCGCGCAGCGACACATGTTGCCCCGCGAATCGGGACGGCACGCTGTAGCGATTGCTGGCATATTGAACTAGGCAGGTGGAGCGAACCCGAACGGTCTTTTCCACGTATCCGTCAAATGCCCGCCCCAGGGGGCGCAGATCGGCGCGTTCGTCTTCGAACAACTGTGCAATCGTGCGATCCGATTGCTCGGGATGGAGCCGGTTTGCCAATTCCTCACAGCGTAGCCGCAACCAATTGTTCAGCGCATCCAGATCATTAAAGGCTGGCATGGGAACAAACAAACGGCCTCGTAAAAACTGGACCTGGTTCTCGACCTGACCCTTCTCCCAACCCGACGCGGGGGTGCAGGCCACCGGCTCCATGACATAGTGGTTCATCAACGCTAGGAACCGCGGATGGAACACTCGGTCCTTCGAGCGTGAGACATAGGTCACCATCGTTTTGGGATTGTCGATGATCACCCGACGCGGAACCCCGCTGTAAAAGGACAGCGCCCGCACAAAGGCATCCAGCACCATTTCCTGGCTCTCGCCGGGATAGGCGGCGACAAAGGGCTTGCGGCTGTGGCAAAGCCGGAAGTGGGCAACCTTCACCTTCTGCTCGACACCGCCCAGGACAACCCGTTCCTCGCTCCAGTCAAATTGCAGCGCGTCACCTGCCGCAAAATGCAGCGGGATAAAAGCCTCGCCCGAACTGGCACCGGCCCGCTTCAGATCGCGGACAAATCGCTGAACCGGCGAATAGGAACCGGTATACCCTTCCGACACAAGCTGCTCATAAAGCCGCACAGCCGTCCGCCGCTCCCAGCGCGGCCGCTTCTGATCCTGATCGAACAGATCTTGAAGCCGAAGATCAAACCCGTTGCACAGTTTGTGGCGAACCGGCGGGACCTGGCGCTGGTAGCTCGGCGGGCTCTCATCCTTCAGATACTTCTTGATCGTGTTGCGCGATAATCCCGTCGCCCGCGCAACAGACCGGATGCTGCGCCCTTCAACCAGCACCCACAGACGGATCTTCGATACACTTTCCATCAATAACACCTGCTCTTTCCTCCGCACTTCCTGTGCGGATGTTAACGAAAACAGGTGGGTCAATTTTACTCGCTCATAACCCACCTAAGTGGGTCAATTTCGCATGCCAATTCACATTCTCTGGATCATGCGCGTTGTCTGTCAGGGCCTGGGAATCCGCCAGCAGAAGGAATTGTTCATCGCTGTCCTGGTAGCGCAGCCGGTTTGAAAGTGAGCCTGCATAGTGCCCGATGTGAAGTGGCCCCGTCGTGCGATCGCCTGTCAGGATGGTTGGTCTGTTCATTTTGCGTGTTCTCATGAATTGAGAGGCAGCGCGTCGGGAAGCTTGGAAAACAAAAGGCCGCCCGTGCGGCGGCCTCGGAATAGGTTTAGTGATCCGGCCACCCTATCAGGAGGCCAGCCACCAAATCATTGCGATGGTCGTAGTGTTTTCCATATGACGGCAGATATCGTCGACACGATCATGCGTCAATCGAATGGTAGAAAGAGTTTGATCAAACGTTTCGCTGCAGAAGTAATGAAAGTCCGCTCAGTCCTGTGAGCCGGCGTTAACGCAGCGCGCAGCGAATGACGGATTTCTGCCCTCTATCCCCAAGTTCTCACATCCGCAGAGAAAACAGAGCGCCTGCAGCGAACGGCAGAACGGTTCCACTCAACTATTCCAACCAGAGTATCGCCGATGCGTAGGTGAGCAAAACCGCACAGGCCGCGCCGGCGCAGAAAAATGTTGCGCGCATCGCGATTTCCCGGCCGAGTTCCTGCTCTAAGCCTCAGACGAGCCTCCCCCAGCCATTGCCCTCGACGGCATCGAGCCCCATCCGGTGCGGCGATCAATTTTGGAAACTAAGCTCAAACCTTTGAGCGCCCAACTCTGCTACTAAAGCGCTAAAAACCTCGGAAATGGCCTGTAAGCTACTGAAGCAAAACGAGAAAAAGAATGTACTACCGATCCATCATGGGTGCCACGCTCAGGCGCGCGGCGCGGTAAACCTCGGCGTGGGTGAGTTTTTGGTCGCGCATGCGGCGGGCGCCGTCTTTGGGTCACGGCCTTCTGCATGGCTTTGCGGGGGGTGGCGCAAGCTGTTCTTATGCCGCTGCCGCCCCCGCGCGGGATATCGCGAAGGGCGGCTGGCCGCGTCACACCGCCGTCGCCGTTTCCGTCTGTGCCAGAATGCCCAAACGCGTGAAAACCCGTTCGAGGTCGCGGTCACCGAAAGGTTTCTGCACAACGGCGCAGCGGCCCAGAGCCTCGGCAGCGGGCACTTCCGCTTGGCCGGTGGCAAAGATGATCGGCATATCGGGATGCGTTGCCCGGACCCGGGTCGCCACCTCTTCGCCTGAGATATCTGGCAGGCCCACGTCGATCAGCAACACGTCGTACGCGCCAGCTTGCAGCCTGTCCAAGGTTTCCTGCCCCGACGCGGTTTCCGTGACTTCGGTGCCAAGCCCGCTGAGGATATCCGCCAGATCGAGCCGGATGAGCGCGTCGTCTTCGCACAGCAGCACATGACGGGGCCGGTCGGGCAGCTCCTGCGCCGGGGTCTCGGTCTTGGTCGAGGTGACCGGGGCCGAAGACAGCGCATCGCGCACCTTGATCGCCAAAGCGTCTTTGGTGAAGGGTTTGGCAAGGAACTGCACCCCGGCGTCGACCCGGCCATCGCGTACGATCGCATCGCGCGAATAGCCGGAGATAAAGAGGATCGGCAGATCGGGCCGCTCGGCCTGAAGGGTTTCAGCCATCTCGCGGCTGCTGAACTTGCCGGGCATGACGACATCCGATATAACAAGGTCGAAGTCCGGCGCTTGCCGCGCTGATTTGAGCGCCGCGGTGGGGTTTTCTGCGGTGCGCACGCTATAGCCCAAGTCTGTCAGCAAGGCGGCGGTGGCGTCGCGCACCTCGGCGTCGTCTTCGACGAGCAGCACGGTCTCACTCCCGCCTGCGATCTCCGATGGGTCATGCCACTGCAAAGGCTCCGCCGCCGTCTCGGCCCGTGGCAACAGCAACGTCACCGTCGTGCCCGCGCCGGGACGGCTGGCGATGGTCACTCGACCGCCCGATTGCCGCGCGAAGCCATAGACGGTGGATAGGCCCAGCCCAGTGCCCTTGCCCACGGGTTTGGTGGTAAAGAAAGGGTCAAAGACCTTGGCCAGCGTCTCGGCAGGGATGCCGGGCCCGTGGTCGCTGATTTTGACCTCGACGTAGTCGCCCGCCACCATGTCAGGCTCACCAAAAAGTTCCTCGGGGCCGACGTGCCGGTTTTCGACAGCGATCCTCAGCTTGCCGCGCCCCTCCATCGCGTCGCGCGAATTGATCACAAGGTTCAGCACCGCGTTCTGGGTGCTGGCGGCATCGGCATAGGCGGGCCAGAGGGCCTCGGGCGTGTCGATCTGGACCTCCATCCCCTCGCCCAAGGCGCTGCGCATGATGTCGTCGATATCCCGCAGCAGATCGCGCAGGTCGATCGAGCGGGGCTGCAACGGTTGGCGGCGGCTGAAGGCGAGCAGTTGCGAAGAGAGCGAGGCACCGCGCTCCACCGCGCGCATCGCCGCATCGATCCGCACCCGCGCAGGCGAATCTGGGGCGATCTCGCGCGCGGCCATGGTCAGACTGCCGGTCATCACCTGCAACAAATTGTTGAAGTCATGGGCGATGCCCCCGGCAAGATTGCCCACCGCCTCGACCCGCTGGCTCTGCGCCAATCGGTCATGCAACTCTTCCAGCTCGCGGTTGCGTTTCTCGACACGCTCTTCCAACGTCGTGTTCAGATCGGCCAACTGGCGCGACAGTTCTTTTTGTTCGTGAATGTCGGAATTCGTGCCGACCCACCGCATCAAAGCGCCTTGGTCGTCCCGGATTGGTGCGCCGCGCACCAGATGCCAGCAATAGGCCCCATCGGCCCGCCGCAGACGAAACTCGGTCGCATAGACCGTACCGGTCTCCACCGCATGGGCCCAAGTCGCGATCGCCTCCGCGCGGTCATCGGGGTGAATGATCGTCGGCCAAGCGTCGCCCACCAGACTGCCCGGTTCCGCGCCCGAAAAGGCGTAGACCTGATCGCTGATCCAATCGAGACGCCCATCGGCGGTGGCGGTCCAGACATGAACCGGCATGGTATGGGCCATGGTGCGGAACCGTTCCTCGGCCTCGCGCAGCCGGGTTTCGGCAAGCTTATGGGCGGTCACGTCATTGCCTTGGATCATGATGCCGATGGTCTCGCCATGGACGTTGTCGAGCGGTTGGAACACGAAATCCACCACGACACGTTCCGCCGGACCCTCGGCGCTGCGGCGCACCCATGCCTCGGCCCCATGTTGGCTGACGGCCTCTCCGGTCCGGTAAACCTCGTCGAGCATTTCGAAGAAGCCTTGGCCCGCGATCTCGGGCAGCGCCTCGCGGACGGGTTTGCCGATGAGATCCCTTTGGCCCACCAGTTGCATATAGGCGGCGTTGACCGTGCGGAAGACGTGGTTCGGCCCCATGAGGGTGACCATGAAGTTCGGTGCCTGTTCGAAGATCATCTTGAAAAGATTGATCCCGGTATCAAGCTCAAGGTTCTGCTGGGTCACCTGATGGGCGCGGCGCAGCACGGCGGCTTGAGCCGGGTTTGGGCGCGCGTCATCTGGCGTTTCGGCGGCGTATATCTCGGTGATGTCCTGCGTGTGCTGCAGAAGGAACTCGACCTCCCCCTCCGGGCTCAAGATCGGCGTATGGGTCGCACTCCAATAGCGGTCTTCGGTCGTGCCGTCGGCCGTGTCGATCGGATAAGGAATGACCGGCAGGTGATCGGTGGTGCCGTCGCGAAACACCCGCTCGAAAGACGCCCGCAACATCCGCCCCGACTCGCTTTCGGGGTCCGAGGGGAACTCTTCGAACAGGACTTTCCCGATAAGCCGTTCCAACTGGCGGTCCGTGACCTGCAGATAGGCGTCATTGGCCCAGACCACCCGAAGCTCACTGTCCAACAATACAAAAGGCGACGGCGCAGCTTGGAGGATTCTTTCAAAGTGGTGGTTCATCTTGGGGGTCTTCTATCCAATGGAAAGTGCTGATCGACAGGCCGAAGGGCGCGAGGACGCCCGCAGCTGACAAGCGGTGCCCGCCACGCGGGGGCGGATTTAGAATGCGGGTCTACATGTTATCCTATCTCGGAACTGTCGGGTTTGGGCAATGGCGCCGCTGCGTTTTAAACGCGTTTCGGGCATAGTTAGCGCGCAATCTGCCGGGGGCCAGAAATTCACGCATATTTTGCATGGCCTTGCACTCCGCGCTGAGTTTGCGATGAATGGGGTGGCAGCGATGGGCCGCCCCGGCTGGCCGCGCAGCCGATCGACCATTGCCCTCTGCCTATTGAACCCCCGCCCTTTGCCAAAGCCATTCAGGACCCCCGCATGACATTCCGCTTCATCCACGCGTCCGACCTGCATATCGGGCGCAAATTCGCGAATATTCCGCAAGCGCCTGACGGCAATATCCGGGGGCGTCTGATGGAAGCGCGGCATGGCGCCATTGCCAAACTGGCTCAGGCCGCGCGGGAACACGGGGCGGCGCATGTGCTCTTGGCGGGCGATACATTCGACACCGCGACGCCCTCGGCCAGCGTGCTGCGGCAGGCGCTCACCGCCATGGGCGAGGCGGTGGAGGTGACGTGGTGGCTCCTGCCCGGCAACCACGACAACCTGCGCGATGCCGAACCCCTGTGGGAGGTCATCGCCCGCGATGCGCCGCCCAATCTGCGCGCCCTCACCGAAGCCGCCCCGATCGAAATGGCCGAGGGTGTCAGCCTCCTGCCCTGCCCCATCGCCTTTCGCGCGGGCGCCAGTGACCCAAGCGCCCCGCTGGACCGCATGCACAGCCCCGAAGGCCATATGCGCATCGGCCTTGCCCATGGCGGGGTGACCGATTTTACTGACAGCGGAGAGGCCATCGCGCCGGACCGGGACCAGCGCGCGCGGCTCGACTACCTCGCCCTTGGCGATTGGCACGGGCGGATGGCCGTCTCTGACCGGGTGCACTACTGCGGCACGCCCGAGCAGGACCGGTTCAAACACGGGCGCCGTGGCGTCTGCCTTGCGGTCGAGCTCGCAGGCTCCGGCGCGCGGCCCAAGGTCGAAGAGGCCGAGATCGGCAGTTTCCTGTGGTCTGAGGCCGAGGTCACGCTGCATCCCCGGCAAGATGTCGCGGCGGCCTTGCAGGCGCTCTTGCCCGAGGCAGGGCGCAGGGACCACCTCTTGCGCGTCAAGGCGGGGGGCTGGGCAAGCCTTCCCGATCGCGCAGCCCTTGCCCACGCGGCCCAAGCCTGCGCGCCCGATTTAGCCCATTTCGAATTGCTGACTGAGGGGCTGGGCACGCAGTATGAGGCCGCGGACCTTGATGAGATCGACCGCGGCGGCGCGCTGCGTATGGCGGCGGAAACCTTGGTGAGCGAGGCGCAGTCCGAGACCCTTCCTCAATCCGACCGTGACGTGGCCGCCGATGCGCTCGCCCGGCTTCATGCCTATGTGCAGGGGGCGAAAACATGAAAATCCGCGCCATCACCCTCAACAACGTCCGCCGTTTCACCGACCCCGCGCAGGTCACCGGGATCGGCGATGGGATCAACGTGCTGAGCGAGCCGAATGAACACGGCAAATCCACCCTCTTCGATGCGATACAAGCGCTGTTCTTCAAACCCTTCGGTTCGCGCGACAAAGAGGTATCGGCCCTGCGCCCCCATGCGGGCGGCGCGCCCGAGGTCACCATCGAGGTCGAGACCGAGGCGGGCAGTTTTGCCTTGCACAAACGCTGGTTTCAAAAGCCCCTCGCCACCGTGCACCGCGAGGGCAAGCTGATCGCGCAGGCGGATGAGGCCGAAGCATGGATCGCGCAGCTTTTGGGCGGCGATGCGGGCGGCCCCTCGGGCCTGATCTGGGTGCGGCAGGGGATGACCGCGCTGACCGGCGGCTCGACCAAGGAAGAGAAACTGGCGCTGGAGGCGCGGCGCGATCTGATGACCTCGGTCGGGGCCGAGGTGGAGGCGATGACCGGCGGGCGGCGCATGGACAAGGCGCTGGCGCAATGCCGCGAGGAGCTTGCCCAATACGCCACCAGCACCGGACGCCCCCGCACCGGCGGGCCGTGGAAAGAGGCGCAGGATCAGGTCGAGGCGCTGATGGCCACCCGCGATCAATTGGCCGCGACCGCACGCGCGTTGCAAGACGCTTTGGCCGAACGCCAGCGCGCGCGGCGCGCCTTGGCCGAGCTTGAAGCGCCCGAGGTCGTCGCCGAACGGCGCGAGAAACTGGAAGCCGCCCGCGCCGCCCATGCCGCCGCGACCCGCCACGCGGAAGAGATGGAAGCGCTGAGCCGGGCCGTGGAACTGGCCCGTCTCAACGCCGAAAGCGCCACTTCGCGTCTCGACAGCTACCGCGCGGGAGAGGCCGAGCAAAAGGCCGCCGGCCGCGCCGAGGCCGCAGCACGCGAAGCGGCGGAAGCGGCCCGCGCCGCCCTGTCAGACCGCCGCGCCACGTTGGAGGCCGCAGAGGCCGCCGCCTCGGAGGCCCGAACGGCGCTCAAGACCGCCGAGGATGACCACCGCTACGCCCTCCGCGCCCGTGCGGCCAGCGATGGTGCTGACCGACGCCAAGCGCTCGAAGAACGTATCAAAGAGGCCGAAGACGCCCGCCGACGGATGGAGAGCGCAGCTGCCGCCGCCGAATCCGGCCCAGACGCCGCGGCGCTGCAACGGTTGGAAAGGCTATCCGCCGAACTCTCTGCCAGCCGCGCCGCCCGCGATGCCGCGGCCCCGCAGGTGACAGTCCGCTACGCCCCCAATCAATCGGGCGCCATCCACGGCGATGACGGCCCCTTGGCCGATGGCGCCCCCCTGCCCCTGCCACGCCGCACCACCCTGCGGATCGACGGGATCGGCGATCTGGAGATCGAGCCGGGCGCGGGCGGCGGTGAGGACGGCTCGGTCGACGCCGCCGTGACCCGGTTGCAAACCGCCCTTGACGAGATCGGCGCGGCCGATCTGCCGCAGGCCCGCACCGCCGGGGCTGCCCGTGCCGAGGCCGCCGCGCGGCAGGGAGAGGCGAAAGCTGTGCTGGCCAGCCTCGCCCCCGATGGGATCGACGCGCTGCACCAAGCCCTCGCCGCCATTCCTGCGCCGGAAGAGGTCTCGGGCGCGCCGGATCTCGCGCAGGCCGAAGACGCGCTGCAAACCGCGCAGACCGTACATGAGCGCTGCCGCATCGCGCGTGAGACCGCCGCCGAGGCGCTAGCCGATGCCAAGGCCGATGCCGCGGGCAAAGAGGCGCAGCTTGCCTCGCTCAGCGACCGGCTGCAGCGCGCCGAGGCACAGCAGGCCAAGCTGGGCAATGTCACAGAAAAAGACCTCGCCGCCCAAACCGTCACCACCGCTGCCGCGCTGGAGGCCGCCCGCCTCGCCCATGCAGAGAAGGCCAAAGACGCGCCGGATGCGGCCAGCCTTCAAGCCGCGCTCACCCGCGCGGAATCGGTCGAGGCGCAGGCCCGAGAAGAGATCGCCCGCCTGCACCCCCTGCTCGCCCGGCTGAGCGAACGCATCACCCGCGCCTCTGGCGACGCGATGGAGGAACGGCTGGCCGAGACCGAAGACCAATTGCAAGCCGCCGAAGCGGCCCTTGCCCGGATCGCCCATGAGGTCGCGGTGCTGACCCGGCTGCAAGAGGCTTTGCAGGATGCAAGGAACGAGGCGCGAGAGCGCTATTTCACCCCCATCGTCAAGGAACTGAAACCGCTGCTGCAACTGCTTTGGCCCGATGCGGAACTGACATGGGGCGAGGAATCGCTCCTGCCCCATGCGCTGATCCGCGAGGGCCGGGAAGAGCCGATCGAGGTGCTTTCGGGCGGCACGCAGGAACAGGTGGCCCTGCTGGTGCGGCTGGCCTTCGCGCGGATGCTCGCCCGGGCGGGGCGTATCGCGCCGGTAATCTTGGACGACGCGCTGGTCTTTACCGATGACGACCGGATCGAGCGGATGTTCGACGCGCTGCACCGGCAGGCAGGGGATATGCAAATCATCGTCCTGACCTGCCGCCAACGCGCCTTTCGCGCCCTTGGCGGGCAGGCTTTGCGTCTGCAAGCGGTGCCCCCCTAGCGCCGAATGAACTTTTCCCCCCGTTCGGCGTTAGCCTCCTGACGTATGCGCAGGGCATCTGGGGGGAAGACATTGAACGATATCGCCGCGATCAGACGGCTGCTGGAGGTGCTGGTTCTGATCGCCCTCTTCGTGACGGCCTATTTTGCCAAGGACCTGCTGCTGCCGATCCTGCTGGGCTTCCTCCTTGCGCTGACGCTCAGCCCGCTGATCCGCTCTTTCGAGAAATTCGGCATCTCCGCCCCATTGGGTGCCGTGCTGCTGATTGGCTGTGTCGGACTGATCATCTTTGTGCTGGCTGGCCTGTCGGCGGGCACCGTGGCGACTTGGTCTGACGAAATTCCCACCATGGGCAATGAGATACGGCGCAAGCTGCAGGGCTGGGCGCAGACGGTCGAGGATGTCCGCTCGGCCACTGAACAGGTCGAACAGATCGGCACCGAGAATGGCAGCGGGAGGCCCGAAGAGGTGGTGGTCAAACAGCCCGGCTTGCTGGACAACGCTATGAATACCGGCGCGCGGATCGGGGGCACCGTGGCGGTGGCTTTGGTCTTGGCGCTGTTTCTGCTGGCCTCGGGCGATCTGTTCTACCTCAAACTCGTGCAGTCCTTTCAGACCTTCACCGGCAAGAAACGCGCCTTGAAAGCGGTCTATGACGTGGAGCGCCGCGTGTCGCGCTACCTGCTGACCATCACCATCATCAACGCAGGCCTGGGCATCTCGGTGGGGCTCTACCTCTTCGCGCTTGGGCTGCCCGTGCCTTACGTCTGGGGCTTGGCGGCGTTCTTGCTGAACTTCCTGCCCTATATCGGCGGGGTGATCGGTGCGGTGCTGGTGGGGGCCTATGCCATCGCGACCTTCGACAGTGTCGGCTATGCCATCCTTGCCCCGCTTGGCTATCAGATCCTCACCGGGATCGAGGGGCAGTTCATCACCCCCTACCTCGTCGGGCGGCGGTTGGAGTTGAACACGGTGGCCGTGTTCCTCACCGTGGTCTTTTGGGGCTGGCTTTGGGGGATCGCGGGCGCGCTGGTGGCGGTGCCCTTCCTCGTGGTTTTCAAGGTGATCTGCGAGAACGTGACCGCACTCAACATGATCGGGCATTTTCTGGACAAATCCGCTCCCGATGTGGCGGCAACCGCGGCGGATGAACCCGCCGCGGAAAAGCGCGGTGGCTAGGGCCGCTTATCCCGCGAGGGACGGCAGCCAGAGCACGATCTGCGGGAAGGCGACCAGAAGGCCGATTGTGACCGCGTCGGCGATGAAGAAGGGCATCACGCCGCGGAAAACGTCCTGCACGCTGAGGTCGGGGCGCACGCCCGCGACGACAAAGCAGTTCAGGCCGATGGGCGGGGTGATCAGACAGAACTCCGCCATTTTCACCACCAGAATCCCGAACCAGATCGCGCACATCGGACCCGACATGCCAAAGGCACTGTCGGCGGCCGAGACCATCTCGCCCCCGTTAAGCGCCATGACCGCCGGATAGACCACCGGCAGCGTCAGCAGCAGCATCCCGATGGCGTCCATGAACATCCCCAGCACGGCATAGGCCAAGAGGATGCAGATCAGGATCAGCATCGGCGAGGTTTCGAGCGAGGAAATCCAGTCGGCGAAGGCACCGGGCAGATCGGCGAAGCCGAGGAAACGCACATAGATCAGCACGCCCCAGATGATGGTAAAGATCATCACGGTCAGCTTCGCGGTCTCCAGCAGCGCGTCCTTCAACTCGGCCAGCCGCATGCCACGGAAGACGGCCATGCAGAAGACGATAAAGGCGCCCACGGCCCCGCCCTCAGTCGGGGTGCCCCAAGCGTCGCCGAAGGGGTTGTAGACGAAAAAGATGATGATCACGACCACGGCAACAATCGGCATCGCAGCGGGGAGCGAGGCAAAACGCTCGCCCCATGTAAAGCCGCGCACCGGCGGGCCGACGCTTTTCCAGATCATCGCGATGCCGATGATCAGCACCGCATAGACCACCGCTGAGAAGGCACCGGGCACGAAGCCCGCCAGCAACAGCTTGCCCACGTCCTGCTCCACGATGATGGCATAGATCACAAGGATCGCCGAGGGCGGGATCAATGAGGCCAACGTGCCCCCTGCCGCCACGACACCGGCTGCGAATTGCTTGTTATAGCCGATCTTGAGCATTTCGGGGATGGCGATACGGGCAAAGACCGCCGCCGTCGCGACCGACGCGCCAGACACTGCCGCAAAGCCCGCCGTGGCGAAAACGGTCGAGACCGCCAAACCGCCCGGCACCCAAGCGAACCAACGTTTCGCCGCTTCAAAGATCGCCTTGGTCAGGCCCGCGTAATAGGCGAGAAAGCCGATCAGAATGAAGGTCGGGATAAGCGAGAGGGTCTGGCTCGATACCTTCGAGTGCGGCACTTGGCCCGCGGTCTTGATCGCCACGGTCAGCGCCCAGCCAAGCTGGTCCCACTCCATGCCCTTCTTGGCCCAGAAAATCCAGATCAGGCCGACAAGCCCAGCCATGGCCGCGGCAAAGGCCACCCGCATGCCAAGCACCACCATGACGAGCATACCGCCCGAGACCCAAAGGCCGATTTCAATAGGATCCATCAGTCACGTCCATCCAGTTGTTCGGCCTCGGCCATTGCTTGTTCCGCCGCCGATTGCACCAGCGGCACGGCCACGGGGCGTTCCAGCCCCAGCACCAAGGCTCGGCCATAGCCCCAAATTTGCAGGCAGAGCCGCAGAGAGATCACGACGAAAGCCAGCGGCACCACCAGTTTGCTGGGCCAGATCGGCAGGCCGATGTCGATCGAACTGTCGCGGCTCCACATCGGGGCGTTCATGTCAAAGCTGCGGTCGAAATGCGCCCAAGCGCCCCATGTCAGCGCCAGCATCAGCAAAAGGATCAGCACCACCGACAGCAGTTCCGCCGCCCAAAGCGCGCGGCCCTTGAGCTGGCCGATCAGGATGTCCATGCGCACATGGCCGCCCATGCGTTGGGTATAGGCGATGCCCATGATGGCGATGAAAGGCATCGCCGCTTCGATCCAGTCGACATAGCCCGCCAGCGGCGTGGAAAAGAACTTGCGCCCTCCCACGGACCAGACGGCCAGTATCATCAGTGAGAAAACGGCAAGCCCCGAGATCAGGGCAAAGAAGGTTTCCAGCTTCAGCAGGCCCCGGTCGAGGCGGCTGAGGAGGCTGCTGTCCTCCAGCACGGCGGATGATCCGGCCATCGGCTCTCCTTTTCAGAAAGTCTGTTTGTTGCGTTTTGGAAGTCGAAAGGGCCGCGCGGTCAATCCGCACGGCCCTCACAGTCATGCCCGGCTGGGCTTAGTTCGAGGCACGCTCTTTTTCCAGCGTCTCCATCACGAGGTCATAGAGTTCCTGACCCGGGATGCCCTGCGCTTCCATGTTCTCGATCCATGCTTCGCGCGCGGGATCGGCCGCTTTCTCTTTGAACTCGGCGATGACTTCGGGAGAATACTCAACCTTCTCCACGCCTTTCTCTTCGAGAACGGAATCCCATTTCTCCAGGAGTTCCGCATAGTTGGCGAGGTAGTGATCCAGCGCCTCATCGACCGAGCTGTCGAGCGCTTCGCGCTCTTCGTCGCTCAGCATCTCATAGGCGTCGATGTTCACCACAACGGGGCAGTTCACGGTGCCGGGGTTGAGGTTCGCGGTCCACCAGTCGGCCTTGTTGATGGTGCCAAAGGACAGATGCGCGTGCTGGGCGAAGGCCACGGTGTCAACGACACCCGATTCCATCGCGTTATAGGCTTCGGTCGCGGTCACGGATGTGGGCACGGCGCCGACAGCTTCAAAGGCTTTGCCCAGACCGCCGGTGGCGCGGACGCGCATGCCGTCGAAATCTTCCAGCGTGGTGCGCGGATCGCCGGTGCCGACAAGGTTGTACTGCGGCATGGGCGAGGTCATCAGCATTTTCGCGTTCCACTGCGCCATCTCCTTGGCGACGGCGGGGTGGTCATAGACCGCTTTGGAAACCGCGACTTCCTCTTCAAGGTTGCTCACCCCCAGAAACGGCAGTTCCAGCACGGTGATCGCGCGGTTCTTATCGGCGTGGTAGCCGGCGCAGAACTGGGCCATCTCGAAAGCGCCGATGGAGATACCATCGAGGTTTTCGCGGTTCTTGGACAGGCCGCCGTAGCTGACGTTGATGGTGAATTCGCCGTCGGTCTTCTCAGAAACCAGTTCGGCAATCTTTTCCACATGTTCGGTGAAGGCGCGGCGCTTGCCCCAGACCGAGGCGTTCCATTCGGTCGCGGCAGCTTCGCTTACAAACGCGACAGTCAGCGCACAGGCGGCGGCACCGCTGAGCAGATTTTTCATGATGGCTCTCTCCCATAGTTGCCGCCCTTGGGTGGGCGGATTGGCGCACAGGCTACCCCGCGGGGGCTGGCCTGCCAACCCCGTCATGCCGCGCAAATACGACAGCCGCAAGACAGTAGCGCCAAGTTTGACTGGCAAGGCTTTGAAAAACCGCGCCAATCACCGGGTAAGAGCGAAAAATTTACAGGAATCGCCCCGATCGGGAAAAACCTTTACAGGCAAGCCCTTGTAATCCAGTTGCTTATTCCCTTCTTTTCACGGGCCGCTATGATCCGGCTGAGGAGGACGCCACGGCCACCGGGTTAGACCCGCGCCCCGTGGCGATGCGAACATCAAGGGAGGAACCACCATGTCCGACGCCACCGCCAAGACCTATCCGCCATCCGCCGACATGGCCGCCCGGGCCCATGTGGACGCGCAGACCTATGACAAGATGTACCAAGCATCGGTCACCGACACCGATGGGTTCTGGCGCGAACAGGCGCAGCGGATCGACTGGATCAAACCCTTCACCCAAGTGCGCGACGTGAACTTCGATCTTGGGTCGGTCAGCATCAATTGGTTCGCGGATGGCGAGCTGAACGTCAGCGCCAATTGCATCGACCGCCATCTTGAGACGCGCGGCGATCAGACCGCGATCATCTGGGAGCCGGACAGCCCCGAGGATGAGGCCAAACACATCAGTTACCGCGAGCTCCACAGCGCCACCTGCCGCATGGCCAATGTGCTGCGTGATCTCGGCGTGGGCAAAGGCGACCGCGTGATCATCTATATGCCGATGATCCCCGAAGCCGCCTATGCCATGCTGGCCTGCGCGCGGATCGGGGCGATTCACTCGATCGTTTTCGCAGGCTTCTCGCCCGATGCTTTGGCCGCGCGGGTGAACGGCTGCGAGGCGAAGGTGGTGATCACCGCGGATGAAGCGCCGCGCGGCGGCAAGGCCACACCGCTCAAGGCCAATGCCGACAAGGCGCTGGCGCAATGCGATGCGTCCGTGCAATGCCTTGTGGTGCGCCGCACGGGCGGTGACGTGGCATGGGACGATGCCCGCGACCGTGATTACAACGCACTGATCAAGGATGCCGCCGAGACCTGCGAAGCAGAGGCGATGGGCGCCGAAGACCCGCTCTTCATCCTCTACACCTCAGGCTCCACCGGCCAGCCCAAGGGCGTGGTCCATACCACCGGCGGCTATATCACCTATGCGGCGCTGACCCATGAGGTGACGTTCGATTACCACGACGGCGACATCTACTGGTGCACGGCGGATGTAGGCTGGGTCACCGGCCACAGCTACATCGTCTATGGCCCGCTGGCCAATGGCGCGACCACGCTGATGTTCGAAGGCGTGCCCACCTACCCCGATGCCAGCCGTTTCTGGCAGGTCTGCGAAAAGCACAAAGTCACGCAGTTCTACACCGCCCCCACCGCGATCCGCGCGCTGATGGGGCAAGGCAATGACTATGTGACCAAAAGCGATCTGTCCTCGCTGCGCATTCTTGGCACCGTGGGCGAGCCGATCAACCCCGAGGCGTGGAACTGGTATCACGAGGTCGTCGGCCAGAACCGCTGCCCCATTGTCGACACGTGGTGGCAGACCGAGACCGGCGGCCATCTGATGACCCCCCTGCCCGGCGCGCATGACATGAAACCGGGGGCCGCGATGAAACCCTTCTTCGGCGTCAAACCGGTGGTGCTGGACCCAACATCGGGTCAAGAGATCGACGGCAACCCCGCCGAGGGCGTGCTTTGCATCGCCGACAGCTGGCCGGGGCAGATGCGCACCGTCTGGGGTGATCACGAAAGGTTCGAAAAGACCTATTTCGCCGATTACCCGGGCTATTACTTCACCGGCGACGGCTGCAAACGCGATGCCGATGGCGACTACTGGATCACGGGCCGCGTTGACGATGTGATCAACGTCTCGGGCCACCGCATGGGCACCGCCGAGGTGGAAAGCGCCCTCGTCGCCCATGACAAAGTGGCCGAAGCCGCCGTGGTCGGCTACCCGCATGACGTCAAAGGCCAAGGCATCTATTGCTATGTCACCTTGATGAGCGGTGAGGAACCTTCCGAAGAGTTGCGGGCCGAGCTGCGCAATTGGGTCCGGCAAGAGATCGGCCCCATAGCCTCGCCCGATCTGATCCAATGGGCACCGGGCCTGCCAAAAACACGTTCGGGCAAGATCATGCGCCGCATCCTGCGCAAGATCGCCGAGGATGATTACGGCGCATTGGGCGACACCTCGACGCTGGCGGACCCCGGCGTGGTGGACGATCTGATCGGCAACCGCATGAACCGCTGACACCCTGCGCGGCGCGGGCGGCTGCCTGCCCCCGCACCGCGTTGCATGAGAAAGAGAGACATGGACCAAACCGCCCCCCAAGTGCCGCCGCCCGCCTCCGCTGCGGAATGTGACGCCGCCCTGCCGGATATCCTCGCCGCGCCCAAGGATAGCGCCGTGATCGAAGAACTTTGCTTTCGCCCCGATTACGGGGAGCGGGATTTCCGTGATGAACTGGATCTGACGGTGGCCCAAGGCATCCTTGGCGAACGTTGGACCGAGAAACCTTGGCTGACCCTGCCTGACGGAAGCCCCGATCCGCGGATACAGGTCTCCATCCTGCCCAAACGCGTGATGGATCTTTGCTGGCGCGACCGCGCAAACACGCCGCACCCCGGCGATACGATGATCGTGGACATGGACCTCGGCCATGAGAACCTGCCCGTCGGCACGCGCCTTCAAGCCGGGTCTGCGGTGCTGGAGGTGAGCGATAAGTTCAACACCGGCTGCGTCAAATGGCGCGACCGCTATGGCCAAGACAGCCTGCGGTGGATCAACCGAAAGGAAAACCGCCCGCATCGGCTGCGCGGCGTTCTGTGCAAAATCGTGCAAGACGGCACCGTTCGCCATGGGGACCGGCTGACCAAGCTCTGACGCCTCTCACATAGAAATAGGCCGCCCCCAAGGGACGGCCCGGATCGTCAGTTCAAGCGTTTTCGCGCGGGTTTAGCCTTCGACGCGCTGAAGGTTGATCTCACCCACGCCCACGGCAAAGTTCACGCCGCTCTGGGTATTCACGCTCAGCGGCTGAAGCGCCAATGTGTTCTCGGAACCACCCGTCATCAGGTTGGCCCCCGCGCCGACACCGACGGTCGCCTCGGCGGAAACGCCTTTGTAGCTGCCGTTCAGCCCGCCTTCGGAATATTCCTGCTCGGTCGGGGCCAGCACCAGCCATGACATCTGGCCGTTCTCGGTCTTGCCGATATCGACGCCCCAGCGGTTGATCTCGCCCACATAGGTCTCATCTTCGAGACCTTCTTGGATGGGGTTGAAGGTACAGGTCAGCTCACGGGTGGAGCCGAAGACGAAGCCGGTGCCCTCGCCCACATCGCAAGACAGGGAGCCGATCTCGACGTGGTCGACGGTCTCATTGTCATCGGCCATCGCGGTGGAGCCGAAGGCGGTGGCGCTCAGAAGGGCCGCGCCGAGGGTGAGTTTGCTTGCATACATCATCTTTGTCACTTTCCGGCGCGACGAGACGCGCCTTTTCTGCTGTGAACGGCATTCGGGTGCCTTGGACAGACGGCGCAGACCTCCTGCGCCGCCCCTTTCAGACAGCCAGCATCGACACCAATTGGGGCCGATGATGCCTCTCATCGCTGGCCCAACGCCGGGCCTTGGCGGCGGTTCCTCGGCCCAACCGCGGGGGCAAAAATCCGCGCAAGAGGGCCGATGCGCAACGCCCCGGCACCGCTGGACAAATCAGCCGCCACATGGCACCGCTTGTCGCTATGAGTGATGATCTGATCCCCTTCGCGCCCGACAGCGGCGATGCCCCGGCGCTGCGCCGTGCCTTCGGGCGTTTCGGCACCGGCGTGACCGTGGTGACCGTAAAAACCGCCCAAGGCCCCTTGGGGATGACTGCGAATTCCTTCGCCTCGGTCTCGCTCGACCCGCCTTTGGTGCTGTGGTCGCCTGCTATCTCATCCAAACGGCATGACAGTTTTACCTCGGCGGCGTCCTTTTGCATTCACGTGCTGGGCGCGGATCAAGAGGATCTGGCCCAGCGTTTCGCTGGTCAGGGGCATGACTTTTCCGGTTTTGACTGGGATGAAGATGCCGCCGGGGTGCCCACTTTCGCGGGCTGCCTCGCGCGTTTTCACTGCAACACCTACGCAGTACACCCGGCGGGCGATCATTCCCTGATCTTAGGTCATGTTCAGCAGGTCGCCCTGCGCGAGGATGGCGCGGCGGGGCTGATGTTCGACCAAGGCCGCTATGGCCGCTTCACCCCGCGCGACGAAGCCTAGGCGAAAGGGCGCCCCGCAAGGCGCCCCGTTTCTCAGTAATCCCGCTCGAAAAAGATGCCGATGCTGCTGTCGCCATCCGACCCCAACGTGCCCTTGGCCGTCAGGCTTTCGGTGATATCGAGGTTGAGCGACACCTCCCCCGTGCCATCCGAGGCCGCCGTCACATCGGTATAGACGTTGTCGGTCAGGTATTTCCCCAGCCTCAGCGCCGTCTCGCCATCCTCGGTGGTGGTCACGTCCAGATCGTCGAGGCCAAAGCCCTCACGCAGGTTGCCGATCACCCCGTCGCCGCCGCGCCCTGCGAGGGTCGCCACGGCACTGGCCAATTGCAGCGCCTGAAAGGCCGAGATTTCCGAGATGTTGCGCCCAAAGAGCAGCTGCGACAGCACCTCGTCCTGCGGCGCGGCGGGGGTGGATTCGAAAGTGACCTCCGGCTCATTCGCCGGGCCGCTCACGATGACACGCACCTCCCCCGCTTCGGTATCGGTCGAAGTGACGAACCGGATATAGGGGATGAAATCGCCCTGAAACTGGATCGACCCTTCGTCGAGCAAGAAGCGTTTGCCCAAGATATCGAGCCGCCCGCGGATCAACTCGAACCGCCCGGCCGAGATGATGCGGTTGGTGGTGCCGCTGAGGTTCAGCGCGCCGCCCAGTTCCGCATCCAGCCCGCGGCCCCGGACGTAAATCCGGTTCGGCGCGTTGAGTTGCAGGTCCAGCCCGAACCCGGGGCCGGACGCCTCCGCCGCAGGGTCGTCCTCGGCCTCGACCCCCTCCAACCCGGCCTTGCGGCGGGTCGCCAGCACATCGGCAGGCGCGTTGACATGGGTGATCTGCGGGATGTCCCCGATCGAGGTCAGACCCGTTGCGGGAACCTGAATATTCGTCTCGCCCGCGTTGATCACCCCGGTAATCTGCGCCCCCCCGCTCAAGGGACCTGCAAGCCGCAGATCGCCGTTCAGCGTAGTGCTGTAAAGGCTCGGGTCCGCATAGACGAGGTTGCGCAGGGTCACGTTGATATCCGCAGGCAAGGCCGGTGTCAGGGTGATCGCCCCCGCCACGCGCAGCTCTCCGCCATCGACGGCCTGACCGGTCACATTGAGCTGCGCCCGGTTACCCCCAAGCTGAACATCCGCGTCGATCCCCCGCAACGCCACCCGCAGGTTCGGCGCGGTGAAGGTCGCGCCGCTGGTGGTAATGCGCCCGCTGACCGACGACAGCGCCGCCGGTCCGTTGATTTGCAAATCGAACCGCGCTTGCCCCTGCAAATTACGCGGGGCGAGGAAGGGACGCGAGAGCCCAAGCGGCGCATTGCCCGCGATATCGAGGTTCAGCGTCCCGTCGGTATTCACCAGCCCTGCCACAGTCGCCTGCGTGCCTGCGGGGCCATTGGCACTGGTGTCGATGCGCCAGGCCTCCCCCTCGCGCCGGGCCGAGCCTGCGACGCTGAGCGGGCCGTTTACCTGTTCCACCAAGGCGCCGATGTCAGGCATGTTCAACTGGAAATCGACCGCCGCATTGGGGCCGGTGACCAAGCCTTCGACCGTCGCCCGTGCGCCATAGGGGCCGCTGGCGCTGGCATCGAGGACCACGCCGTTTTCGGTCTGACGCGCCACGCCGTTGGCCGCGAAAGAGCCTGAGACGCTGGGCACCAGCGGGTTCACGTTGGGCACCGAGACGTCGAACCGAAGAGAGACCTCTCCGGTCACCAGCCCTTCGACCATGGCGCTACTGCCATAGGGGCCATCGGCGCTGACATCCACGGCGATTCCGTCATCGGTCTGACGGATGTCGCCCGTGGCCGAAAGCGGGCCGTTCACACCGGGTGCGAGGGGGCTGACGTCGGGCACTGAGAGGTCAAAGCTGAGCGCCATATTCGGGCCGGTGGCCAGCCCTTCAACCACGGCGCTGCTGCCATAGGGGCCACGCGCGGCGACATCCACGGCAATGCCGCTCTCCTGCTGCCGCACCGTGCCTTGGGCCGCCAGCGGCCCGTTCACCCCGGGGGCGAGCGGGCTGACATCCGGCAAGGTCAGGTCAAAGCGCAGCGCCATGTCAGGCCCCGTCGCCAAGCCTTCGACCGCGACGCGGCTGTCGTAGGGGCCATTGGCGATGGTATCGACGACAAACCCCTGTTCGGTCTGCTCTACCGTGCCGCTGGCCGCCACCCCGCCGTTGATCTGCGGGACGAGGGGTTGGATATCGGGCAGCGACAGGTCAAAGGCCACATCGACGCGCGGCGTGACCAACCCTTCGACCGAGGCCTGCGCCTCCAACGGGCCGCTGGCTTCGGTGTCGATCTCCCACCCCTGCGGCGTCTGGCGCAATGCGCCCTTGGCGGTGACCGGGCCGGTGATATCCGCCTCGGGCAGGAAATCTTCGATCCGGGGGATATCGGCGGTGAAGTCGATTTGCGCATCCTCTCCCGTGGCCAAGCCCGAAACGGTCAGCGCCGCGTCATAGGGGCCATCGGTGACCGCGTCGACAACCCAGCCGCGCGGCTCTTGCACCGCTGTGGCCTTGACCGCAACGGGCCCTTGGTATTGCGGCAGCACCAGCCCAACATCGGCGAGCGTGAAGTCCAAGGCCGCGCGGCTGTCTTCGCTGCGCAATTCGACATCGCCGGTCAGGTCCAGCGCATCGTTCTTTAACTCAAGATCGCGCAGGAAAGTCCCCGTCTCGTTGCGTTTCGCCACCATGCTAAGGCTGGTCCGCCCCGCGAGAACCGCATCGGCCTGTTCGATCCCGATCTCAAGGTCATCGGTCCCCCCGGCAATCGCCAGATCGAACATGCCGCCCAAAGGCGTGACCGTGCCGTTCAGCGCCAGCGCCGTGGCTCCCGCGATATCGCGACCCGCCAGCGCGGAAAAGCGACTGATATCTTGGGCTTTGAGCGTCATCTTCAGCTGGGTGAGCAGCCCGCTATCCACCCCGTCGATCGCGGCTTCGCCGGTCAGGCCATAGTCTTCGCCCGATAGGGTCAGCCCGTTGATCTCAATCGGTTCACCTTCGACAAAGCGGATTTCGGCGCTGCCGGTGATCGCATCGCCGACGGCCTCGGCACTTGCCGGATCGGTCAGCGTCAGCCCCTCGGTGGCAAAGGTCACATCGCCAAAGAATTGCCCCAAACTGCCAAGGTTGCCTTCGAGAATACCGTCGAGCGCCAGTTGGGTCTGCGCAATTTGCAGCGCGCCCGTGTCCAGCCCGGTGATGTCGAACGCACTTTCAAAGCGGTCGCCATCCGCGGCATCGTAGTCCACGCGCAGAGTCACGGCCTCGACCCGCGTGCCCTCACCCGAAATCGGCAACAGGGTCGAGGTGCCATCTGGGTTTGCGATCCGGCCTGAGATGTCGATCAGTGTCGGCCATTTCTCTTGGTTCAACGTGACCTGCCCCTGCAGATCGACGGAATTCGCGGCAAGGGCAAAGCTGCTGACCTCAACCGCACCGTTGCTTTCCAGCAGTGCATCCAGCGCCAGCCGCACGTCCTCGCCGAAGAAGTCGCGGTAGCGCGGGGCGAGCAGCGCAGTGATGTCGCCGCCGATATCGGCTTGAATGCGGCGGTCCGGTGTATCGCTGGCGCGGCGTGGGGCCTGCGTGCCAAGGGTCACCTGCCCCGCCAAACGCTCTTGCCCATCGGTGGCGATGGTCACGTCGGTCGCAAAATCATCCAGCGGCCCTGCGCCTTTCACGGTCATCTGCACCGAAGGCTGCCCCGGCAGGTTCAGCAGTTTCGACGCGATGCCTTCGGGATCTTCGGTCAAGTTCAACAACAGGTCCAGCGCATTTTCGGTGCGGTCGAAATCGGCCTGAATGTCGAACTCGCCCCGTTTGCCATCGGTGCGGCGGGCCTGAAAATCGACGATGCCGACCGTATCGGTCAGCCGTGCATTGGCGCTTACCGAAAGCTGCGCCGCCTCGCCCAAGATCGGCTCGCCCAAGTTGATCTCATCCACCGAGAAATCCGCGATTTCGATGGAGACAGGCAGATCGGGCAAGGCAAAGGGTTTGGCCTCGGCATCGGGCAGATCGACTTCATTGCTGACCGGCAGACGCTCGACATCGAGCCGTCCGGCGGTGAGTTGTTCGACCTCCAGCCGTCCGCGCAGCAGGGCCGAACGGTTCCAATCCAGGACCACATCGTCAAGTGTCAGCCAGATGCCATCGTCATCCGCAATCGTCATCCGATCAAAGGAGGCCTCCGAACTCAGCGCCCCTGCGAATCCGTCGATGCTGACGGTGCGGCCCGCGCCGCTCAGCGCGTCTTGAATGGTCCGGGTGAGAAAGCCCTTGTCGTCATCCTGTGCGGCAGCCGGTGTGAGGCAGGCCAGATAGACAAGGCTGGCGGTGAGGATCTGCAAAAACTGTCGCATTAAAACGCCTGTCCAATCCCGATATAGACTTGGAAATCTTCATCCACTTCCGGCCCCGATGTGGGCACGGCCACGTCCAGCCGGATCGGCCCGATGCCCGTGGCATAGCGCAGCCCCAGACCTGCGCCCGAGTGCCAAGTGCCTGATCCGTCGTAGAATTCTTCCGACCCGATATAGCCCGCATCGGCAAAGCCCACGACGCCGATCTTCTCGGTCAGGGCCACGCGCGCCTCTGCTGATAGCCCGACAAAGCTGCGCCCGCCCACGGTGTCGCCGCTCGGCAGTTCAACCCCAAGCGTTTGATAGGGTTGTCCGCGCACGCTGCCGCCCCCGCCGGAGTAAAAGAGGTAATCCGCCGGCGCTTCCGACAGGTCCGGCCCTGCAACCGATCCAAGCTGCCCCCGGAAGGCCAGCGTCACCGGGCGCTCCGTCCCGAAGCTGCGGTAGTAGCGCGCATCAAGATAGCTGCGCAGCCCGCTTTCAGACCCCGACAGCGCGACGAAGGGCGTGATATTGGCGTCGATGTAATAGCCCTCGGTCGCGTCCAGTTCCTTGTCGCGGTAGTCAAACTCGGCCCCCAGCGGCAGGGTCAGCAGGGTGTATTGGTTGGTGCCGAAGGCATCCTCGGTCTCGGCCACACGCAGGCCGAGGCCCGCGGAATAGGTGCGATTCTGGTTGGCAATCCGCTCGATCCCCGCCTCCAGATCCAACTGGCGGGAGAAGTAATTCACCTCATCAAGCTGTTCCAACGTGGCCAGCGCGTAGAAATCGGTATCTTCGTTAAAGGTCGCCGGACGTTCGAACCGGGTAGAGAGCGTATAGTCCTCCCCCCCCGAATTGCCGCCGATCCCTTCGATCTCAGCCGAGAGGCGCAGACGTTCGGCCCCGCCCAACAGATTGCGGTGCAGCCAGAAAGTGCTCAGCGTCAGCCCTTCGAGCGAGGACAGTTCCGCACCAAAGCCAAAGCGCCGCTTGGGCGCTTCGGTCACCTGCGCGGTGATGGGCAGCGTGTCGTTGGGGCCAATCCGATCCGCTTCGATGAGCGCCACGGCGTCGAACGCGCCGGTGCGGCGCAGCCGTTCGGTGGCCAGTTCCAACTCTTCGGGCGAGAAGACCTCCCCCTGTGGCAGCCCTGCGATTTCGATCAGCCGCGCGGTGCGCACGTCTTCGTTGCCGGTCACAGTCAGCACGCCAAAACGCAGCTTTGGCCCCGGGGCCAGCCGCAGGGCAGCGTCGATCTGGCGCTCACGGTGTTTGGCCACAAGATCTTGATCCGCCAATGCCGCTTTCGCGTGGCCCACGTCACGCCAACCGCTGACCCCGGCCGAGACGGTTTCCTTCAGCACGCCAAGGCTCGCGGTCTCCCCCGCGGCAAATCCGTCCGGCAACTCGGTGCCCGGGGCTATGGGCGCGATGCGGGTCGCGCCAAAGCGGAACTTCGGCCCCGGGTCTACCGTGATCACGGCCCGGTCGATGCGGCGCGGCGGTTGCACAGGAGGAATCGCGGCGGCATCGACGCCATCCAAGGTGATCTTGAGCGTCGGCCCGAAATACCCGTTGTCGTAAAGCAGCGCCAAAAGCCGCCCGTAATCGGCCTGCGCCGCGGCGACCAATTCCTGCGGCGTGGCAGGCTCGGCATCCTCATCGGTCTGCTCGGCCAACAAGGACCCATCGCGCAGGGTGGCATAGAGGTCCGAATCCGCTGCGATGCCAGTGATGGCCAGTTCCGCCGCCTGTGCCGCAGCCCCCCCGCCAAGAAGTAGTCCAAGAGCGAGACAAAGCGCCGCCCCTTGAGTCTGCCCTTGTTGCGCCACGCGCTACCCTCCTTGCGTTCGTCACCCCGGTTTTCGCGCCGGTTCTCCTTTGCCCGCCCAAACGGGCCTTATTCTTAGCAACCGTTAAACGGCATTGCCGCCTTGGCTGCAAACACTCTGCCGGGGGAATCGCGCAATGAGAACGGCCTGCCCCGCCCCGCGCAGGTGTCACGCGCGGAATCGGCAAGATACCGCGCAGCAAGACTGTAGGCTGACCACGGCCCGAGACGAGGGCAAAAACGTTTTTTCTTTCAGGGGGTCCGACCATCGCTTTGCATTGCAAAGCATGGTGGTGCGGTCGGAGAGACTCGAACTCTCACGGGTGTTACCCCACAGCGACCTCAACGCTGCGCGTCTACCATTCCGCCACGACCGCACGCCATGGTTGGTGGGCGGGGTTTAGCCAAAGACCAAGGGCTTGTGAAGAGGCAATCTGCAAATTTTTTCAATGCGTTTCAGAAAGCGGGTTCAGCCCCCGATTTTCCGCAGCCGCACCCCCGATCACAATCCCCTTACCGCCCTACAATCTGACGGCTCAACCGTTGAAAGCGCGCGTTCGGCGGGCCATCTGTGACGCAAGCAAGAAGGAACACGCCATGCCCGCAGACACCGCCACCCCCACAGATACCCCCACCGTGCAGATCGACATCGTATCGGATGTGATGTGCCCTTGGTGTATCGTGGGCTACAAACAACTTGAGCAAGCACTCGGCGCGGTTGGCGTCGGCGCCTACCTGCGTTGGCACCCCTTTGAGTTGAACCCGCAGATGCCAGCCGAAGGCCAGAACATGGCCGAACATCTGGCCGAGAAATACGGCTCCACCCCTGCTCAGTCGGTCGAGAATCGCAAACGGCTAACGCAGATGGGCCAAGACTTGGGCTTTACCTTCAACTTTTCCGACGACACGCGGATGCAAAACACCTTTGCCGCGCATCAACTGCTGACATGGGCGCAGGCCCAAGGGCTGCAACACCCGCTGAAGATGGCCCTTTTTGACGCGCATTTCACCCAAGGGCGCAATGTGAACGACACTGATGTGCTCGCCGATGTTGCCGCTTCCGTCGGGTTGGACCGGGATGAGGCGCTTGAGGTGCTCCGCAGCGGCAGCTTTGCCGAACAGACCCGCGAAGCGCAGCAATTCTGGACTTCGCGCGGCATCTCCGGCGTGCCGTCGATGATCTTCGAGGGCAAATACCTGATCACCGGGGCGCAGGGGGCTGAAAACTACGCCCAAATCCTGCGCAAGGTCTTGGAGGAACGCGACGCCGCCGCCTGACACTGTGCCTCTGGCGGTGCGGCGCGGGTCTTGCTAAGGCATCCCCATGGTTGAATGGATCATCACCGACGGCTTGACCGATTACCGCAGCGCCGAGGCGTGGATGGAGGCGCGCGCCACCGCCATCGCCGCCGGTGAGGCCGAGGAATGCATCTGGCTGGTCGAACATCCGCCGCTCTACACCGGCGGAACCTCGGCGCGGGTCGAAGACCTGACAGAGCCTGACCGCTTTCCCGTCTACCCCACCCGGCGCGGTGGGCAGTATACCTACCACGGGCCGGGCCAGCGTGTGGCCTATGTGATGCTCAACGTCGCCGCTCGGGGACGCGATGTGCGCTGTTTCGTGCGCCAGCTCGAAAATTGGGTCATCGCCACGTTGGATCAATTCAACCTGCGCGGCGAAATCCGCCCCGGTCGCGTCGGCGTTTGGGTGCAACGGCCCGAGAAACCCGCCCAGCCCGATGGCAGCCCCGCCGAAGACAAGATCGCCGCCATTGGAATCAGGCTCCGCAAATGGGTCAGCTTCCACGGCATCAGCATCAATGTGGAGCCGGACCTCAGCCATTTTGGCGGCATCGTGCCCTGCGGCATCACGAACCATGGGGTGACCTCACTGGTCGATCTGGGTCTGCCCGTGACGATGGACGATGTCGATCTTGCCCTGCGCGCCACCTTTGATGAGGTCTTTGCCAGCGCCCCCACAGGCAGCTGCGACATCACCCCCTAACAGCGGCAAAGCACGCGCCAAGCGGCCCAAAGGCCGGATTTTACGGCGACAGCCACAGCGCAAAAAATACCCACCCTGCGACCATCGCGCCCATTGCCCCCACGAGACGGTCGCTCTAAAACGGGCGCGACACCGCATGTGCCGCCTATGGCGCCATGTGTCCAATTCATTTGCAGGAGGCACCGCATGGCACACGCAGCCATTCACGGCCAAGATCATCACGACGACCGGGGGTTCTTTACCCGGTGGTTCATGTCCACCAACCACAAAGACATCGGTATTCTGTACCTGATCGTCTCGGCCTTGGTCGGTCTTATTTCGGTGGCATTCACCGTCTACATGCGCCTCGAGCTCATGGATCCGGGCGTTCAATACATGTGTATGGAAGGCGCGCGTTTCATCGCGGATAGCTCTGCCGCCTGTACGCCAAACGGCCACCTGTGGAACGTGCTGATCACCGGCCACGGCATCCTGATGATGTTCTTCGTCGTGATTCCCGCGCTCTTCGGCGGTTTCGGCAACTACTTCATGCCGCTGCAAATCGGCGCGCCGGACATGGCCTTCCCGCGGATGAACAACCTCAGCTTCTGGCTCTATGTCGCGGGCACCACCCTCGCGGTCTGCTCGCTGCTGACACCCGGTGGCAACGGCCAGCTCGGCTCCGGGGTGGGCTGGGTACTCTACCCGCCGCTTTCGGTGCGCGAAGCGGGCATGTCGATGGACTTCGCGATCTTCGCGGTGCACGTCTCCGGTGCCTCCTCGATCCTCGGCGCGATCAACATGATCACCACCTTCCTGAACATGCGTGCCCCCGGCATGACCCTGTTCAAAGTGCCGCTCTTCGCTTGGTCGATCTTCGTCACAAGCTGGCTGATCCTCCTGTCCCTGCCGGTTTTGGCGGGCGCGATCACCATGCTCTTGATGGACCGCAACTTCGGCTTCGCCTTCTTCGACCCCGCAGGCGGCGGTGACCCGATCCTCTACCAGCACATCCTGTGGTTCTTCGGCCACCCCGAAGTCTACATCATCATCCTGCCCGGCTTCGGCATCATCTCCCACGTCATCGCGACCTTCTCGCGCAAACCGGTCTTCGGCTACCTGCCGATGGTCTGGGCGATCATCGCGATCGGCGCATTGGGCTTCGTCGTCTGGGCGCACCACATGTACACCGTGGGCATGACCCTGAACCAGCAGGCCTACTTCATGCTGGCCACCATGGTCATCGCGGTGCCAACGGGGGTGAAGGTCTTCAGCTGGATCGCCACTATGTGGGGCGGCTCGATCGAGTTCAAAACACCGATGCTCTGGGCCTTTGGCTTCCTGTTCCTCTTCACCGTCGGTGGCGTCACCGGCATCGTGCTGAGCCAGGCCGCCGTGGACCGCGCCTACCATGACACCTACTACGTCGTGGCGCACTTCCACTACGTGATGTCGCTCGGCGCCGTCTTCGCCATCTTCGCGGGCATCTACTTCTACCTGCCCAAGATGACGGGCCGCATGTACCCCGAATGGGCCGGCAAACTGCACTTCTGGGCGATGTTCATCGGTGCAAACCTGACCTTCTTCCCGCAGCACTTCCTGGGCCGTCAGGGCATGCCGCGCCGCTACATCGACTATCCTGAGGCATTCGCCTACTGGAACCAGTGGTCCTCGATCGGCGCCTTCCTCAGCTTCGCCTCCTTCCTCTTCTTCTTCGGGGTGATGGCCTACACGCTGACCCGCGGCGCGCGCTCCACAGCAAACAACCCGTGGAACGAATTCGCGGATACGCTGGAATGGACCCTGCCCAGCCCGCCGCCCGAACACACCTTCGAGCAGCTTCCGAAACAGGAAGACTGGGACAAGCAGCACAGCCACTAAGCTGACCCAAACCACAAAGGCCCCGCTCTCCCGCGGGGCCTTTTCTTTTGCCCCCACTCCTCTGACAGCCGCCCCTCCCCTCCAACTTCATCCTTTCTCAAATACCCTCGGGGGTCCGGGGGCAGAGCCCCCGCCTTACGCAAATTTTTCCGCCAAAAACCACATTTCCCTCTTGAAGCCCCCCGCCCCAATAGGTATCTCGCCTTCACCAGACGGTAAGCGGGCGTAGCTCAGGGGTAGAGCATAACCTTGCCAAGGTTAGGGTCGGGCGTTCGAATCGCCTCGCCCGCTCCATCTGGACTTCACAGGGTCGCATCTTTGGATGCGGCCCTTTGTGTTTTTCGCCCCCAAAACCACCGCGAAAAAAATTGCCGCGCGACGCTTAGATCACTTCATTTCCCCCTTGCAGCCCCCTGCGGGAATGGGTATTCCCCCCTCACCAACCGGATGCGGGCGTAGCTCAGGGGTAGAGCATAACCTTGCCAAGGTTAGGGTCGGGCGTTCGAATCGCCTCGCCCGCTCCAGGTTGATCCTACCACCCCGTAGGAAACGCAAAGCCGCCCTTAGGGGCGGCTTTTGTGTATCTAGCCCTACATAAAAAAACGCCCCATGACGAACACGGGGCGTAAGGTACGGAACGAGGGACAGTAGGTGGCCGGCAGGCGTTCCGGGCCTGCGGTCAGTCTTAAATTTAGGAAGCCTTGGCCGTTTTCAAAGGGGCCGGGCCCGGCCGCCCTGCCCCCTGCTCGCATTTGAGCCAGTTCTTGCCGATTCTCAGCCGCCAACCCGGCTGGCATAAAGCGCGATGGCCGCCGCGTTAGAGACGTTGAGCGAGCCGAATCCGCCCACCGCATCAATCCGCACCAGCGCGTCTACGGTCTCGCGGGTCTTCTCCCGCAGCCCCGGCCCCTCGGCCCCCAGAACAAGCGCCACGGGGCGGTCACGGCGGCCTTCGACGGTTTCCTCGATGGTCTGCGTCGCCTCGCCATCAAGCCCCAGCACAAGATAGCCCATCTCCTGCAAGGCCCGGATGGCATCGGCAAGGTTGCGGACCCTCAGATAGGGCTGGCGCTCCAGCGCACCGCTGGCGGTTTTGGCCAGCGCCCCGGTCTCAGGCGCGGAATGGTGTTTGGTGCCGATGACCGCCGAGGCGCCAAGCACTTCGGCAGAGCGTAGAATCGCGCCGACGTTATGCGGATCGGTCACCCGGTCGAGCAGCAAAAGCCGCGGCGCGGAATCACCGATGGCCACATCTTCCAATCGGCCCCAGTTCAGCGGCTTCACCTCCAAAACGGCACCTTGGTGGACCGAGTTTGGATCGAGCGGCGGGCGGAACTTGCGTGGGTCCACGACCTGCGGCGTGATTCCCGCCTCGGCGATGGCCTCTTCCAGCTTCGCCTGCGCGTTCGGCGTGACCATCAACTGCAATTTTTCACGCCGCGGGTTCATCAGCGCATCGCGCACCGCATGCAGGCCGAACAGCCAGACCGTTTGCGCCGCTTCGGCCTTCTTGTCCTGCTCTTTTTGCACGACCCATTTGGGTTTCTTCATCTCTTTATCCTTTCGTGCGATTTCCCCAAGATTTCTCAGGAATTCGCCTTGACGCTTCTTTGGCTCGCTTGTAATCACGCCCCCACGTCAGGTGCAATGCACCGGGACAAAGTGGGCGACAGGCCGCAAGGTGTGGCAGGGGACTGTAACTCCCTCGCGGAGACGCACGCCTGGTTCGATTCCAGGGTCGCCCACCACTTTCTCCCTCTATTTTCAGACATCGTAACATGCTGGCGCTGAGCGGATGGCCACCGATCGATCCCCCGGATCGATCCTGCGCGAAATAGCCATGTGTCAGGGCCCGCCTGCGGCTCCCTCGCGGAGACGCACGCCTGGTTCGATTCCAGGGTCGCCCACCACTTTCTCCCCCCTCGCGATAGTTCGTATGCGCAGTTAAGGCGCGCTCGTGGCGACCAATCAATGTCGGGCCCGATGGCCATCACGGGATCAACACATCGCTCCGCAAAAACCCCTCAAGCGCCATTCCCAAATCGTCGTAAACCAGTTGAACCCGAATCCTCTCAACTGACCCGAGATCGAACGTCAGGTAAGGCTGCGGATCCCCCTCCAGAATCGCATTCGGCGTCGGCGATGAATCGTGACAGGGCGGCATCGGCAGGTTCCGCATCGGCGCGTCGTTCACCGCGATTGCCATGGCGGCCAGCCCGCAGCGCCAGCTCCACAGGTGGGTCACATAGAGGAAGTCTCGCCCATCATACTCCCGCACGGCGATCCAATTGCCGCGGGTGGCGTTCAGGATCGGACGCACCTCTGCGGCGGTGGTGAAACGGCCCGTGGGTGTCTGGTCTTCGGCGACCAAGCCGGGGGGCACGGCATCCATGTAGAACGCAGGCGGCGGGGCCGCGGGCGCCGGGGGCGCCGCCGGGCTGGCCGGGGCTGCGGGGCGTGCCGGAGCCTGCACCGTCATCGGCGCATCCGGTCGGCCTACCCCGTCCGAAGGCGCAGAGGGGCCGCCCAAGCTGATCGCGATCACGGCAAAGACAAAATCGAACATTCGAACCCCTTTCGCAGACCGCTCAAATTGCTGGCTTTTGCCGACAGAGCCCTGCCCCTATACTGGCCGAAAACCAAAGGCCGCAGTTAAGTATGACACGCAATTCGCGTATCCCGCAAATTTTCAACGTCGTCATCGTGGGCCAAGAGGGGCGGCTGGCCTATGAGGCGCTGCTTTTCGCTGCCTCCCTGCGCCATTCCTGCCCGGAGTTCCAAGGCCGCCTGCTGATCGCCGAGCCGCAGCCCGGCCCGCTTTGGGACAGTGACCCGCGCATCACCGACAGCGCCCTGCGCGAGGCGCTGAGCGAGCTTGGGGCGGAGTTCGTCCCCTTTGACAATCAGCATTTCGGCAGCGCCTACCCCAATGGCAATAAGATCGAAATGCTCAGCGCCCTGCCCGCGGGCGAACCCTTTGTTTTCTTTGACACCGATACGCTGATCACCGGCGATCTGGCGGCGGTGCCGTTTGATTTTGACCGCCCCTCGGCCTCTCTCAAACGCGAGGGCACATGGCCCAAGCCGCAGCTTTACGGGCCGGGCTATAGCGCATTGTGGAAGTCGCTTTACGACAAGTTCGGCCTCGACTTCGCCAGCAGCCTCGACCTGAGCCAACCGGATGAATATTGGCGGCGTTATCTCTATTTTAACGCAGGGTTCTTCTACTACCGCTGTCCACGGGAATTCGGTGATCTCTTTCTGCGCTACGCACTTGTGGTGCGCGACGATCCTCCGGTCGAGCTTTGCGCGCAGAGCTTTGACCCTTGGCTCGACCAAATCGTGCTGCCGCTGGTGATCCACGCCCTTGGCGGCGGGCGGGACGCCCTGCCCGCTGGTCTGCTGGATGACACGGTCTCCTGCCACTATCGTTTTCTGCCCCTGCTCTACGCGCGAGAGAGCGATCATGCGATCGAGGTGCTAGAGGCCATCACCGCCCCCAACCGAATGAAAAAGCTGCTCAAGCAGCGCGATGCGATCAAGCGGATGGTTTATCAGGGCCGGGGGGCCAAGGTGCGCGCGCTTTTCGATCAAGACAACCTGCCCCGCCGCGAACAGGCGATCCGCAACCGGATCAAATCAAACGGTTTCTGGATGCGCTGAGCCCCGCCTGCCCCGTTGTCTGGACGGGTCTTTGCGCCTAGGCTGCGCGAGAACCATTTTCTGAGAGGACAGACCAATGGCCGACAGCCCCACCCCACATTTCGACACGCTGCAAATCCACGCAGGCGCCAACCCCGACCCGGCCACCGGCGCGCGGCAGACGCCGATCTATCAGACCACAGCCTATGTCTTTCGCGATGCCGATCACGCGGCGGCTTTGTTCAACCTTGAGGAAGTCGGCTATATCTATTCGCGCCTGACCAACCCCACCAACGCGGTCCTGCAAGAGCGGATCGCCACGCTCGAAGGCGGTGTCGGCGCGGTCTGCTGCTCATCGGGGCATGCGGCGCAGATCATGGCGCTGTTCCCGCTGATGGGGCCGGGCAAGAATATCGTCGCCTCCACCCGTCTTTATGGTGGCACGGTCACGCAGTTCAGCCATACGATCAAGCGGTTCGGCTGGTCCTGCAAGTTTGTCGATTTCGACGATCCGCAGGCCGTGGCCGATGCGATCGACGACGACACCCGCGCGGTCTTTGGTGAGGCCATCGCAAACCCCGGCGGCTATATCATGGATGTGCGCGCTATTGCGGATGTGGCAGATGCGGCGGGCATTCCGCTGATCATCGACAACACCAGCGCCACACCCTACCTCTGCCGCCCGATTGAGCATGGCGCGACGCTGGTGGTGCATTCCACCACCAAATACCTCACCGGCAACGGCACCGTCATGGGCGGCTGCGTCGTGGATTCGGGCAAATTCGACTGGTCCGCGAATGACAAATTCCCCTCGCTCAGCCAGCCTGAGGAAGCCTATCACGGGATGAAGTTCCACGAGACCTTCGGCCCCATGGCCTTCACCTTCCACGGCATCGCCATCGGGCTGCGCGACTTGGGGATGACGATGAACCCGCAGGCAGCCCATTACACACTGATGGGGATCGAGACCCTGTCGCTGCGCATGGAGCGGCATGTGCAAAACGCGGTGAAGGTGGCGGAATGGCTCGAACAGGACGACCGAGTTGGGTATGTTACCTATGCCGGACTGAAATCCTCGCCCTATCACGAGCGGATGCAAAAGGTCTGTCCCAAGGGCGCGGGCGGGCTTTTCACCTTTGCGGTCAAGGGCGGCTATGACGCCTGTGTGAAACTGGTCAACAGCCTTGAGATCTTTAGCCATGTGGCGAACTTGGGCGATACGCGCTCGCTGATCATTCACTCGGCCTCCACCACCCACCGGCAACTGACGGCAGAGCAGCAGGAAGCGGCAGGGGCCGGTCCGGGCGTCGTGCGCATCTCCATCGGGACCGAGGACGCCGACGATCTGATCGCCGATCTCGATCAGGCACTGACCAAGGCGACCAGCTAAACCACCTTCCCCCGCCGATCACCTCGGCGGGGGTTTTCCATCTGCGGCAACTTACTGCCCAGGGGCAATGGCAAAGGTCATCGAGACCTGCGCCCGCACCTCAACTTCGCCTTCGGCCACGGCGCTGTCCATCGCCATCCCCATACGAGCGGATTCGAACATCTTGGGCTGCGCGTGGGAGTTTTCGGTCATACGGATCAGCGTGCCCAGCTTCACCCCCGCGGCTTCGGCCAACTGCCGCGCGCGTTCGGTGGCATCCGCAACGGCGGCTTTGCGTGCCTCGGCCAGCGCATCTTTCGGGTCTTGAAGACCGAAGTCCAAGCCGTTGAAATCATTCGCGCCCTCGTCGATCACCGCATCCATCATCGCGCCCAAGCGGTCGAGATCGCGCACCTTGACGGCGACGGAGTTACCCGCCTGATAGCCAGTGATCCGCGGCGGCTGGCCGTCCTTATGCGCGCGGTTGTCATGCACCGGGCGCAGGTAGAAACGGCTGGTCTGACGGTCCTTCGCCGCGACGCCCTGCGCATCAAGCTGGGTCAGGATCGCGCTTACGGCGGCATTCACCCCGTCCATCGCGGCCTTGGCGGTTTCGGCCTCTTCGGTCACGCCCAGAGTGATCGTTGCCATGTCGGGCGCGGCGGCGATGGTGCCTTGGCCCGTGACGATAATCCCCTCTTCCGGTCCCTGCTGGGCCGAGACCAATCCGGCCCCCGCCATCCACGCCAGCGCCACCCAATTCATCAGTCGCATGTTCGTTCCTTTCCGTGCATCAATGCGCCGCCATTTGCCCATCGCGGCCCGGTTCTGACAAGCACCCGCACGGTGCGCACCCTTCCCTTGGGCGAACTCCTGCTCTATCCTTCGCCATGACTGCGGCGCGTCTGTAAGTGCGCCCGACCCCATGCTAAAGTCGACCGCGATGAAGCCGAATTTTACCCTCTCCCTGTCGTTCGACGGCATTCGTTTGCTCCACCGCACATCGGGCGGATGGCAGCTTGTTGGTGAAGTGGCGCTCGACAGTGCCGATCTGGCGGCGGAACTGGCGGTCTTGCGCAAAACTGCCACGGCGTTGGAGCCGGGCGGGCTGCGCAGCCTGCTGTTGATCCCCGACGCGCAGATCAAATACCTCACCCTCGACACGCCGGATATGGACCCCGCCGCCCGCCGTGCGGCAGCGGCAGAGGCGCTGGAGGGGGCCACGCCCTATCCGGTTTCCGATCTGGTGTTCGACGTGCATGCCGATGGCGGGCAGAGCCATGTGGCCGCCGTGGCCCGCGAGACCTTGGACGAAGCCGAGGCCTTCGCGGTGGAGCACCGTTTCCACCCGGTCAGCTTTGCCGCCGCCCCGGCCAATGAAAATTTCGAGGGCGCGCCGCATTTCGGCATGACGAAAGCCGCGTCAGACCTGCTGGAACCCGGCGAAACCGTGGAGCCTGAGACGGCTCCCATCGTGATTTCCGGCGTGATAAACGCGCCCGAAGGGCCGGTCGTGGACACGGATGAGACGAACCCCGTCGCCGAGCCTGAGCTTGCCCCGACGCCGGAGGAGACCCCGCCGCCGGTAGAGGAAGACCTGCCGGATTTGGGGTCGACCGAAGGCGCTTCGGAAGCCTCCCCCACGTTGGAGCCGACCCCCAAAGACACGCCACCGCCCTTGGACGAAGACCTGCCCGCCTTGGACGCTGCGGCGGAAACGGAGGCGACGGAAGACCCGGCAGAGGCCGAACTGGCCCCCACTCCAGAGGAAACCCCACCGCCGTTGGCAGAAGACCTGCCCGCGTTGGAGACCCCCGCGCCAAGCGAGGAACCGGAAGAGACGGAGGCGGACGCGCCGCCCGCCCCCACGGGCAGCGTTGCGGCATCCGCAGCCCCCCTCGCGGCGGCGGCAAGCACGCAGGCCACGCCGCAGCCCGAGCCTTCGCGCAAGGTTGATTTCTCCGCACCGGCCTCGCGCAGCGCCCCTGCCGCCGGTTTTGCAAGCCGCCGTGGCGGGTCAGACAACGCGCCCAGCCTTGGCGGCGCGAGCCGGGAGGCACCCCCGCCCCCGCCTGCCGCCAAAACGGAACCGACGCCCGCGCCCGCCCCCAGCACAGCCTCCCTGCCCGTCGGCGCACCTTCGCCCGCCGCGGCCCCGCTTGCGCCGCAGATGCCCGTCGAACCGGCCACAGCCGCCGCCGCGACAGAGGCTGCAGCCCCCCAGCCCGACAGCAGCTCGCTGACGCCCGAGGCGACCACCTCCACCGGCACCTTCCTCAGCCGCCGCAAACCGAAAGCGTCGAAAGACCGCCGGACCGCCCCTGCCAGCCCCGCCGCGGCCAGCCCGGCAACAGAGGCCGAGCGGATGACCGTTTTCGGCGCGCGCCGCCGGAACGAAGTCGGTGGCAAGCCGCGTTTCCTTGGCCTGATCCTGACGGCGGCGCTTTTGGTCTTCTTGGCCGGTGTCGCGGCTTGGGCCTCAATCTTCCTCGACGAGGGCAGCGCGCTTTCGCGGCTCTTTGGCGACCGCAGCCCGCGCAGCACCGCCGAAGCCTTGGCCCCTGCGGAAACCCCTGAAATCGAGAAGGACATCGCCGTACTGCCCCCTGAACCGGCAGAGCCCGACGCGATCGAAACCGCCGCCTTGGACGCCGGTCTGACCGACGAAGACGGTGCCGTCCTCGACGCGCTGCGTGACCCTGAGCCGCGCCCCCTGTCAGAGATGACCGAGGCCGAGATCGACGCCAAATATGCCACCACCGGCATCTGGGCCCGCGCCCCGGACGTGCCCCCGGCCCCGGCAGCGGCAATTGATATCGACGATCTCTACCTCACCAGCATCGACCCGATCAGCAGCACGACGGATGCCGTGGCCCTGCCGCCCGCCGATGGGTTCGGCACCGACATTGCCCCCGGCGCGGTCAGCTCTCCGGCGGCGGCGGGCACACGCTTTGCGCTGGACGCGCGCGGCTTGGTCAAACCCACGGCGCAGGGGGCGCTTAGCCCCGATGGCCATCTGGTCTACCTCGGACGCCCCGCCGTGCAGCCCCCCGCCACTCTGACCCGGCCAGAAGCCGAACCGGCTGAGCCCGAGGTCGACAGTGCCTTGGCCGAGGCCCGGCCCCGTCTGCGCCCCGACGATTTGGCAGAGACGACCGAACGCTCCCAGCTTGGCGGGCTGACACGGTCCGAATTGGCCGATCTGCGCCCGCAACTGCGGCCCAAATCCGTTCAAGAAATCGCTCAGGAAGCGCTCGCCGCTGCCACGCCTGAGCCCGAGGTTGCCCCCATCGACACCAGTGGCGCGGTCGCCGCCGCCCTCGCCACGCCGCCCGCAACCCAGAACGCGACGAAACAGGCCACAACCCAGTCGCGCCGCCCCGATACCCGGCCCCGCAATTTCGACCGGATCGTGAAACGCGCCGCCCGCCGGGCTGCGCCTGCGCAGGTCGCGAGCGTGGCACCCAAGGCCGTGCAGCCCCGCTTTCCATCGAAAACCTCCGTGGCGAAACAGGCCACGGTGAAGAATGCGATCAACCTGCGCGACGTCAATCTGATCGGCGTCTATGGCAAGCCCTCGAACCGCCGCGCTCTGGTTCGGCTCAGCAACGGGCGCTATCAAAAGGTTGAGGTCGGCGACCGGATCGACGGGGGCCGCGTCTCGGCCATTGGCGATAGCGAGTTGCGCTATGTGCGCCGGGGTCGGAATGTCGTGCTGAAGATGCCGAACTAGGTCTCACCACATAAAAAGGGACGCCGCAGCGCCCCTTTTCCCTCCCCCGGATGTACTTCTGACTAGGTGGCCTCAAGCTCACCATTGTCGATCTGCTCTTGCTCGATCGATTCAAAGAGCGCCTTGAAGTTGCCCTCACCAAAACCGTCGTCGCCCTTGCGTTCGATGAACTCAAAGAAGATCGGCCCGATCACGGTTTTCGAGAAAATCTGCAACAGGATGCGCGTCTCGCCCCCGTCGACCACGCCTTCGCCGTCGATCAGGATGCCGTGTTTCTGCATGCGGTCCAGCGGCTCTTCGTGGCCGGTCACCCGCTCTTTCGACATCTTGTAATAGGTCTCGGGCGGCCCGGGCATGAACTTCAGCCCATTGTCGGCAATCGCATCGGTGGCGTCATAGATGTTGCGCGCGCCGACGGCGATATGCTGGATGCCCTCGCCGTTGTATTTCTTGAGATAGGCCACGATCTGGCCGGTCTCGCCCCGGTCTTCGTTGATCGGGATGCGGATGCGCCCGCAGGGCGAGGTCAGCGCGCGGCTAGTAAGCCCCGTATATTTGCCCTCAATGTCGAAGAAGCGGATTTCGCGGAAGTTGAACAGGTCGCCGTAGAACTTGAACCAGACGTCCATATTGCCCTTGTGGACGTTGTGCGTCAGGTGGTCGAGGTAGTAGAACCCCACGCCTTCGGGTTTCGATTTGGCGATCCAGTCGTATTCCCAGTTATAGGGCGAGGTGTCGTAATACTGGTCGATGAAATAGATCAGCGAGCCACCGATGCCCATGATCGCGGGCACGTCGAGCACCTTGCCATCGCCTTTATACTCCTCGGCGCCATTCGCTACCGCGTGCTCCAGCGCCTTTTGCGCATCCACCACGCGCCAGCCCATCGAGGGGGCGCAAGGGCCGTGTTTTTCGACAAAACGCGCGGCAAAGCTCGCGGGGTCGTGGTTCAGGACATAGGTAATGTCGCCCTGCTGCCAAAGCTCTATCTTCTTGGTCTTGTGGTTGGCGACATGGGCATAGCCCATTTTGGTGAAGACATCGCGCAGCGCCTGTGGGTCGGGGCTGGCAAATTCGACAAACTCGAAACCATCGGTGCCGGCGGGGTTCTCTGCCGTGATCTGCGATTTCGGGGCGTCATGCGGGAAAGGGCCCATGTCAGTCTCCTCTGCTTTGGGATTTGCCCCAGTCTACGCAGCAACCGCCGCGCGAATTGCGCGTATCGCAGCATTCAACTGGTCAATTTCGCGGAAGTGACGCATATTACCTCCAAACCATGCGGAGAACGCGCATCATGCTCGATGAGATCGACAGGCGGCTGCTAACGGCGCTGCAAAAGAACGCCCACCTCACGGCGCAGGAGTTGGGGCAAGAGCTGAACCTCTCCCCCAGCCAAGCCGGGCGCAGGCGTCAGCGGTTGGAGGCGGAAGGCTACATTCGCGGCTATCACGCGCGGCTTGATCCGGTGCGCATGGGGCTGAACGTGCAGGGCTTCGTGCAGGTCCATCTAGGCACCCACGGGCCGGAACATTCGGCAAGCTTTGCCCGGCTCATGGCCACCCGTCCCGAGATTGTGAGCGCTTGGACGATGACGGGGGATGCGGACTACCTCCTGAGGGTCTATTGTGACGATCTGCCGAGCCTGAACCGGCTCATTCACGACGTTCTTCTGCCCCATCAGGCCGTGAGCCGGGTGCATAGCCAGATTGTCATGGATCAATTGAAACAGGACGGGCCGCTGCCCACCTGACGCTGAAAGAGGACCGCAATGGAAGGTTTCCTGTTCCAAGCCTCCGTCTATCTGGCCGCCGCGGTGATTGCGGTGCCCATCGCCGCGCGATTGGGGCTGGGGTCGGTGCTGGGCTATCTGGCGGCGGGCATTCTGATCGGGCCGGTGCTGGGCCTTGTCGGGTCCGAGACGAAGGACGTGCAGCATTTCGCGGAATTCGGCGTTGTGATGATGCTCTTCCTGATCGGGCTGGAGTTGGAGCCGCGCGCGCTTTGGGACATGCGCCACCGTCTGCTGGGCTTGGGGGGCTTGCAAGTGCTGCTGTCGACCGCGGCGCTCATGGCCATCGCCATGACTTACGACCAGCCGTGGCGCGTGGCGCTAGCAATCGGGCTGACGCTGGCGCTGTCTTCGACGGCCATCGTGTTGCAAACCCTATCGGAAAAGGGGCTGATGCGAACCCAAGGGGGGCGCTCCGTTTTCTCTGTCCTGCTGACGCAGGATATTGCGGTGATCCCCATTCTCGCCTTCCTGCCGCTGCTGGCCACGGGCATTCCGGGCGGGCTTTTGCCCGATGGGTCCATCTCGCTCGACCCGCAGGCGGTGGAGAATGCCCATCACGGGGCCGAGGGCAGCCACGCCGGAGAGGTCGCCCATGCCGCGCAGACCTTCGTGCAAAGCCTGCCGGGCTGGGGCGTTACGCTGGTCACGATCGGGGCCGTGGCCGCGATCATCCTCGTGGGCATTTACCTGACCCGTCCGGTGTTCCGCTACATCCACCTCGCCAAGCTGCGCGAGATGTACACCGCATTGGCGCTGCTGATCGTGGTGGGGATTTCCTCGCTGATGACCGTGGTCGGCTTGTCGCCCGCCCTCGGCGCCTTTCTGGCGGGCGTGGTGCTGGCCAGCAGCGAGTTCCGCCACGAGTTGGAAACCGACCTCGAACCCTTCAAGGGGCTGCTTTTGGGGCTGTTTTTCATCACCGTGGGGGCGGGTATCAACTTTGTCCTGCTATTCGAAAAACCGCTCATCCTGATCTGCATGGCGCTGTTGGTCATCATCGTCAAAGCGCTGATCCTGATGGTACTGGGCCGCCTCTTCCGCCTCAAAGGCCGCGACGGTTGGCTTTTCACGCTGGCGCTGGCGCAGGCCGGGGAATTTGGTTTTGTGCTGGTCAGCTTTTCCCTCGCCACCGGCGTCATGCCCGACCCGATTGGCGAAACGCTTTTGCTGGTCGTGGCCCTAACCATGCTGATCACGCCGCTGCTTTTCATCCTGCACGACCTGATCAGCCGACGCCTTGACGACGGCGGTCCCGTCATCGCCGATGAGATCGACAGCAGCGGCCCGGTGATCATCGCGGGCGTCGGGCGCTTTGGCCAGATGGTGAACCGGATGGTCCAAGCCAGCGGATTTCAAACCGTCGTGCTGGACCACAACCCCGAGACCATTGCCGTCATGCGGCGCTTTGGCTTTAAGGGGTTTCTGGGCGATCCGACGCGGCCCGACATCCTGCGCAAAGCGGGGCTGCAAGAGGCCAGCGTCTTGGTGGTGGCCCTTGATGACCCTAAATCGGCGGTCTCTCTGATCTCCTACGCGCGCAAAGAGAACCCGAACCTGCATATCGTCAGCCGCGCGCGCGACCGGGAGGAGGTCTACCGCCACTATCAGGCCGGGTCGAATGACATCGTGCGCGAAATGTTCGACAGCTCACTTCGGGCCGGGCGCTATGTGTTGGAAAACATGGGGCTTTCGGATTTCGAGGCCAATGAGGCACAAAAGCTTTTCTACGCCCACGACCGGGTCTCGGTCCGGGAATTGGCGGCGCTTTGGCGGCCCGATGTGCCGCCCTCGCAGAACGCCGCCTATGTGGCCCGCGCCAAGGAATTGCAAAAGGAGTTGGAGACCGCCTTTCTCAACCTTGGCGAGGACAAGGGCAAGGAAAGCGCCTGAACCGGGCAGCCCCTTTCGGGGGGCCACCCGCGCCGCCCTATGCGTCGCTGACGCCCGCTTCGGCAAAGGTGGCCATGCCCGCGTGACAGGCAAGCGCGGTCTTGAGGATGCCAATCGCCAAGCCCGCGCCAGAGCCTTCCCCCAGACGCAGGTTCAACTCCAGCAGCGGCTCCTTGTCCAACGCACCCAAGAGCCGCCGGTGACCGCTTTCCGCGCTGAGATGCCCCGCGACGCAGTGATCCAGCGCGCCGGGTGCCGTCCGCGCGAGGCTGAGCGCGGCGGCACAGCAGATGAAACCGTCGAGGATCACCGGGATGCGCAAGGCCCGCGCCCGCGCCAAAGCTCCGGCCATCGCGGCCAATTCCCGCCCCCCGAGGCGGCGCAGCTGCTCTAGCCCATCGCCCTTGTCCGCATGCAGGGCGACCCCCTCGGCCACGACCTCGGTCTTCAGCGACAGGCCCACGTCATCCACCCCGGTGCCGCGCCCGGTCCAGAACTCCGCCCCGCCGCCCAACAGCGCCGCGGCGAGGGCCGCAGCCGACGTGGTGTTGGCGATGCCCATCTCACCCACGACAAGCAGATCGGCCTCGGCATTCACAGCCTCCCAACCCGCCCGCAGCGCGTCGACGAATTCGTCTTCCGCCATCGCGGGCGCGACCGTGAAATCCTGGGTGGGCCTGTCCAAGGACAGCGGCACCACGTCGAGGCTCGCCCCATTGACCCGCGCGATCTGGTTAATCGCCGCCCCGCCCTGTTCAAAGTTCGACACCATCTGCGCCGTCACCTCTGCCGGGAAGGCCGAGACGCCCCGCGCGGCGACCCCGTGGTTGCCTGCAAACACGATGATCTGGGGCGCGGCGATCTCGGCGCGCGCACCGCCGCGCCAGCCGCGATACCAGACCGCGAGGTCCTCCAACCGGCCAAGCGCGCCGGGGGGTTTGGTCAGCATGGCGTCATGGGCCCGCGCCTCTGCCATCGCCGCGTCGTCGCAGGCGGACATCGCACGCAGCAGGCTGCGAAATTCGGTAAGACTGGCGAAAGACGTGTTCATATGCGGCCCTTTGCGGATTGATATTCAATCGTTTCTAGCCTTAGCCTGTCGGCGCTGAAAGTGCCGAAGGGGCGAAATAATGGCCATTCCCGACATCACCGCCCTGAGGCGCGCCTTTCGGCCCCGCGACATCGCCGTAGCCTTTGCCCTGCTGACCCGCCTGCCCCTGCCGCATTTCCACTTCCCGACCGAGCCGCTCCGCCCCCCGGCCCGCAGCGCATGGGCCTACCCCTTGGTCGGGATCGTGCTGGCGCTGATTGCCGGAGCCGTTGGTATGGCGCTGACGCGCATGGGCGCGACGCCGCCGCTGGTGGCCGCCTTCGTGCTACTGACGCTGGTGATGCTAAGCGGGGCGATCCATGAAGACGGCCTTGCCGATTGCGCCGATGGGTTTTGGGGCGGCTGGACCCGCGAAAAGCGGCTGAAAATCATGAAAGACAGCGTGATCGGCACCTATGGTGTCGTGGCGCTGGTGCTGTCGCTTTTGCTGCGTTGGTATCTCATCAGCGAATTGATTACGGATGAGGCGCTGATCTGGGCGCTGGTCGTCGCCTCCTGCGGATCGCGGGCGGCAATGGTCTGGGTGATGGACAGCCTGCCCACCGCCCGCCGCGATGGGCTGTCTGACCGCACGGGCCGCCCCGGGGAATTGGCGACGGCGGTGGCGGTGCTGATCGGCGTGGTCGTGATCGTTCTGGCGCCGGATTATTCCGCATGGCGCTTGGCGCTTTTGGCGCTGCTTGCCGCACTGGTGGTCCGCCAGATCGCCAAACGCAAGATCGGCGGGCAGACCGGCGATGTCTTGGGTGCGACCCAACAGGTGACCGAGATCGCCCTGCTGACCGGTTGCCAGATGATGGCCTACGGCTGGCAGGCCATTCCATAAAAAAACCGCGCCCCCGGAAGGGACGCGGCATTATCCTAAATCCTGCGATCTTTAGGCGGCCACACGGCTTTCCAGCACGTCGCCAACCTGTTTTGCGGCGGCGAGTTCATCGCCCCCCGACACAGCGGCCACTTCACGGGTCAGGCGCTCAAGCGCTGCTTCATAAAGCTGACGCTCGGAATAGCTCTGCTCGCGCTGGTCGTCGGTGCGGTGCAGATCGCGCACGACCTCGGCAATGGCGATTAGATCGCCGGAGTTGATCTTTTGCTCATACTCCTGCGCGCGGCGGGACCACATGGCGCGCTTGACCTTGGCCTTGCCCTTGAGCGTTTTCATCGCATGGTTGATCACATCGGGTGTCGACAGGGCGCGCATGCCGATTTCGGTCGCCTTATGGGTCGGCACCCGCAGGGTCATTTTGTCTTTTTCAAAGGAAATTACGAAGAGCTCCAGCGCGATGCCGGCAACTTCCTGCTCCTCAATCGAGACGATCTGCCCGACGCCATGCGCAGGGTAGACGACGAATTCATTGGGGCGGAAATCAAGCTTTTTCGATTTGGTCATATAGATCGCTCCTTGGCGCGCGGGGGAAGCCCCGCCATTAACTCAGACACCTGAACAGCACGTAAAACGCATGCGAAGCGCAGCCTGAGCGGTCTGCGTTCGGGTGCGTTTGAGTTAGAAATGTGAGGTCAACCTTGGCAGCAGGGTCGAAACATTATCAGGCTCGTGTGTTACAGCTTGAAGACACTATAGCACAGAATCACGCCTTTCGGAAGCGCCCCCAAGCCAGCCTCGGCGGTTTCCCGGTCAATTCAGCGGGTTAACACTTAAAGTTGAGGTCACAGAGGCGCAACAAAGCGCGAATCGCCGTGCCTTAGCCGCCCTCGCCCGGTTTTTCGGAGAAGAGCTCCATCTTGCCCTCTTTGCCATCCATCTCCTCTGCTTCGGGCAACGGGTCTTTCTTGGTGATGATGACGGGCCAAAGTTCGGAATACTTGCGGTTGAACTCCACCCATTTTTCCATGTCCGGTTCGGTGTCCGGGCGGATTGCATCGGCGGGGCACTCAGGCTCGCAAACGCCGCAATCGATGCATTCATCGGGGTGGATCACCAGCATGTTCTCGCCTTCATAGAAGCAGTCCACCGGGCAGACTTCGACACAGTCGGTGTATTTGCAAGCGATGCAGGCGTCATTCACGATATAGGTCATGCGGAAACTCTGGCTGGATATGTGAGGGACTAGCTAAACTGGGGCGCGGGATCATTCAAGGTGGCGCGCCTTAGAAAGATCAAGCTGCCTGCGGTCGCGCTTGGTCGGGCGGCCCTTTCCCTCAAAACAGGGATTCTCGGGCTGTCTGTCCTTTGATTTGGGCTGCGGCGGGGACAGATCGGTGTAGAGCGTCTGCGCTTCGGGGGCCGGGCCGCGGCGATGGCCGATCGCCTCGATGCGGATCACCCGCACATGGTCGCCTTGCGAAAAAGTCAGCACATCGCCGGGGCCGACACTGCTGGCGCGTTTCTGCGTCGGCGTGCCGTTGATCCGAACCGCGCCGCCCGCCACCTGCGCGGCAGCGAGCGAACGGGTTTTGAAAAAGCGGGCGTGCCACAGCCATTTGTCCAGCCGCAGTTTCGCGCCCGCCTCCACTTACTTGTCGTCCTTCAGCCCCATCAGCGCGGCGGCAAAGGGGTTGTCAGGGTCGATCTGCTTTTCCTTGCGCGGAGGACGGGCAGAGAAGTTCTGCGACTTGCCGCCTTTGTCACCGCCGGGCTTGCGCCCCTTGCCCTTGGCAGGTTTGCCACGCGGCTTGCCCTGCCCTTGATTGCGATCCCCGCCGCGACGGTTGCCACCGCCATTGCCGCGCGGGCTGCGGGCCCATGTGAAGATGTAATAGGTCTCCATCTCCGGCCCGGCGACATCCGCGTCGGGCGCAGTGCCCTGCGGGATTTCTTCCGCTGGCACTTCGGGGATGTTGGTGTCGACCTCAGGCTCTTCGGCGGCCACATCGGCCATGGGGGCGATGCCATCGTCGGGCATCTGCGCCACATCCGCAGGGCGGTCATCGGGGTTAGTCTCATCCGAAGGGGTTTCGATGATACCGCCTGCAGGTTCCTCGGCGGCGACATCCATGATCGGCTTGTCGGCTGCGTCGTCACCGGGCAGATCGCTGTCGAGTTTCTCTGGCACCACGGTATCGGCGGAAGGGTCCATCGCGTCATGGCTGCCGTCTTTGGGCATCACCACATCGACGGGTTTCACCTTGGTCCGCTCGTCCTTTTCGGCCTTGTAGCCCAGACCTTCCATCAGGTCGGCGAATTGCTCAAGCGTCATGCCGGTGATCGACAGCATGTCAGGCTTGGCCTCGAACCCGCCGCGCGAATCTTCGGCACGCAGCATATCGGCGAGACGTTCCAGCATGTCGATGCGGATCGCGCGTTTGCCGGCGTTGCGGTAGCCCGACATGGTGTCGGCCCCAGCAGGCGCTTCGGCTTCGACCGGGATGGTCACCAGACCGGGCGGGGGGGATTCTGGGAATTCGTTCAGCCCTTTGGCCAGCGACCAGAGCACCAGACGCAGACGTGTCGGCGCGGGTTTGAGCATCAGCGGCATGAAGATGGTGAACTGGCCAAAACGAATGCCATGTTTGCGCAGCGCACCGCGAGCATCTTGATCCAGCGCCTTCACATCCTCGGCCACTTGGGCGCGGGGCAGAATGCCGAAATTCTCAACCAGTTGGAAAGCAAAGCCACGGGCCAGGCCGGTCAACGTGTCGTCCTTGCTCAGCCCCAAAAGCGGCTCGAACAGGGCCGCGACCTTGCGGTCGATGAAGTGCTGAAGGCGGCGTTTCACCTTCTCGGCCACTTCAGGCCCGGCGATATCGTCGACAAAGACTTCGACCTGCGGCTTCAGCGCGTCGCTGCCAGCGGTCAGTTTGCCCACCGCGGCGCTGCCCCACATGAGGCCGCCCTGTTCGGTGAAATCAATCTCGGTGTCCGGGGCGTTGTAGAACCGGTCGGCGCGCAGATGGAACTGCGGAGCCAAGGCCTGCAATGCGGCGGTTTTCACCGTTTTGTCTTCAGCCGCACCCGCGCCCTTGTCCACCCGAAAGCGGAACCCGTCCAGCTTGCCTACAAATTCACCTTCAACGGTGACTTCACCGGTCTCGTTTACATCGGCCACCATGGCTTCCTTCTGTCCAAGCCGGCGCAGCAATACACTCGTGCGCCGATCTACAAATCTTTGAGTCAAACGCTCGTGCAGAGCGTCCGACAAGCGGTCTTCTACGACACGCGTCGTGTCGCGCCAATGGCTTTCGTCCTTTGTCCAGCCCTTGCGCTGCGCAACGTAGGTCCATGTGCGAATAAACGCGAGTCGTTTGGACAACGCATCAATGTCGCCATCGGTTCGATCAATTCGTTTGATTTGTCGTGCGAGCCAATCATCGGGGATATATCCGCGCTGGTGCAAATCGTTGAAAATGGTCTCCAAGAGCCCCGCATGTTCCGCATGGCTGATGCCGCGGAAATCGGGAATCCGGCACACATCCCACAGGAGCCGCACCGAAGCGCCATCCGTGGCCCGGGCAAAAACCTCATCCACCTGCGCCAGCGCCTTGAGCGCGCGCAGATCGTCGGATTCCCGCGCCCTGACCAGCCGCTCGTCTTCGGGCGGCATTTCCAAGGTCTTGATCAGGCGGTCAATGCTGCCGAATTGCAAAGCGTGATTGCGCCAGTTGATCTTGTTCTGCGGGGTAAAGTTGTGATCCATGATCGCGCGGGCAAGGTGATCGTCCAGCGCAGGCGCGTCCCCGGTGGTGCCAAAGGTGCCAGATTTGAACCCGCGCCCTGCCCGCCCCGCGATCTGCGCCAGTTCATTCGGGGCCAAGGGCCGCATCCGCCGCCCGTCAAATTTGCTGAGCGCCGAGAAGGCCACATGATCGACATCGAGGTTCAACCCCATGCCGATGGCATCGGTGGCAACCAGATAGTCGACCTCTCCGTTCTGATACATCGCCACCTGCGCATTGCGCGTGCGCGGAGAGAGTGCGCCCATCACCACCGCCGCACCGCCCTTCTGGCGGCGGATCAGCTCGGCGATGGCATATACATTCTCAACAGAAAAGCCGACGATTGCGCTGCGGGGCTTCATTCGGCTTATCTTTTTCTGACCTGCATAGATCAATTCGCTCATCCGGTCGCGGCGCATGAAATCGACCCCCGGAACCAGCGCCGCGATGGTGCCGCGCATGGTGTCGGCCCCCATGAACAGCGTCTCATGCAGGCCCCGCGCGCGCAGCAGACGGTCGGTAAAGACATGGCCGCGCTCGGGATCGGCGCAAAGCTGGATCTCGTCGATGGCTACGAAATCCGCGCCCATCTCCTGCGGCATCGCCTCGACAGTGCACACCCAATACTGCGTGCGCGGCGGCACGATCCGCTCTTCGCCCGTGACCAGCGCCACCACCGAGGGCCCGCGCGCCTTGACGATCCGGTCATAGACCTCACGCGCCAAAAGCCGCAGCGGCAGGCCGATCACCCCGGTCCGATGGGCCAGCATCCGTTCGATTGCATAGGTCGTCTTGCCGGTATTTGTCGGGCCGAGAACGGCCACGACGCGCTTGTTGCCTGCCACCTGTCTATCCTTGAATTAAAGCTCGCGCCCGATGCCGTCCCGGCGCAGCCCTTCAAGGGCCGCGCGGGCGTCCTCGTGATGCGGGTTGAGGGCGAGCGTCTTGCGGTAAAGTGCGGCCGCACGGCCCAGATCTCCGAACTCCTGGATCATCACGGCAAGGCCGAAGATCGCGTTGTAATTGTCGGGGTTCAGCGCCAGCGTCCGCTCCAGATCATCCAGCGCGGGGCCATAGAGGTCGGCCCCGTAATAGGCCTGCGCCCGGGCATGGAATCCTTCGGCGAATCCGGGGGCGTGATCGGTCAGCGCGGTCAAATGCTCGATCGCCAGACGTGCATCGCCATCCGCCATCGCCTCCCGTCCCCGCGTCAGCAGCAAATCCATCGCAGCCGAACCAGAGCGCTGCCAATGCGCCTCGATCTCATGGGCGATTCTGGGGGCCTCCTCCGCTGGGGCCTCGCGCAGCTTTTGCATCAGCTCGGGCGGGGCCTTCTCGGCCACGGCCATGCCCGCAAGCAACACAAAGCTACCAACTGCCGCAACGGTATGTTTGAGGTTGACGGGTATGATGCGCATAACAAAACTGAATGTAACAGGCTGCCGCCGCAATTCCAGACGTAGCGGGGCCAAATGCCAAAAAAGGGCGAGCGATGAGCGATATTGTGAACGAAGCGGTAGTGGTGCTGAACGAAAAGCTGGCCGGCAGCGATTTTGACGGCACGGCCAAGTTCGACATCGAAGGTGAAGGCACCGTGATGATGGACGAAAACGGCGCCCGCGCGGCGGACGAAGAGGCGGACGTGACGCTGAGCGCGGATGCCGAGACATTCCAGTCCATCCTCGAAGGCGACACCAACCCTACATCCGCATTCATGACCGGCAAGCTCAAGATCGACGGCGACATGGGCATGGCGATGAAGCTCGCCGCTGTTCTCGGCTGATGCATCTGGACCCGGCCCGGCTTTACACCGATATCGCCCCCGGCCCCGATGGGGGCCAAGCCCATTGGGCGGAGACATCGGATGGCAAGCGGATCAGGCTGGGTCATTGGCCCTGCGCAGGCGCGCGGGGCACGGTGCTGCTCTTTCCCGGGCGGACCGAATATATCGAAAAATACGGGCTTTGCGCCGCCGATTTCGCGCGGCGCGGCCTTGCCACCATGGCGATCGACTGGCGCGGTCAGGGACTGTCGGACCGGCTTTTGCCTGATGCGCGCGTCGGCCATGTGGATGTTTTCAGCGACTATCAGAAAGACGTCGCCGCCATGCTGCGCGCCGCGCGCAGCCTGAACCTGCCGCGCCCCTATTTCCTGCTGGCCCACTCCATGGGCGGCTGCATCGGCCTGCGTGCCGTGATGGAAGGGCTGCCGGTGCAGGCCGTCGCCTTCACCGGCCCGATGTGGGGCATCTATGTCGTCCCGCATCTGCGCGCGCTGGCGTGGTCCTTGGCGCAGTTCATGCCCCGGGTTGGACAGGGCCACCGCCTGCCCCCGGGCACCAAGATCGAAGCCTATCCCGCCATCGCCCCTTTCGAGGACAACCTGCTGACCACCGATCCGCAGATGTACGCGATGATGCGCGATCAACTGGCCGCCCATCCGGAGCTAAGCCTCGGCGGCCCCAGCTTCGTCTGGCTGCGCGAGGCGCTGGCCGAGACCAAACACCTCGCCGGACGCTCCGCACCTAACATTCCCTGCGTCACCTACCTTGGCAACAACGAGCGTATCGTCGCGACCGACCGCGTCCACAAGCGCATGGCGCAGTGGAAAGGCGGGCGGCTTGAGATCGTACCGGGTGGCGAGCATGAGGTGCTGTTGGAGAGGCCCGAGTTGCGCAAGCCGATCTTCGACGGGCTGGAAAAGCTCTATCTGGGCAATATCACCGGTTAACCCCGCGCCTTAACCCCGCGCCCGCGTCATTTTCCTGTGCAATCCGCCCGCGCCGCCTAGATTGCTTTGGATGACACGCGAACCCGTCCTCAGCTTCACCGAAAACGGCATCTACTGCGCCGCCGGTGATTTCTACATCGACCCCTGGCGCCCCGTCGCCCGGGCGCTGATCACCCATGGCCACGCCGACCACGCCCGCGACGGGATGGGCAGCTATCTGGCCACCCATGCCGCCCTGCCCGTGATGCGCCACCGGTTGGGCGAGATCGCCATCGAGGGCATCGCTTACGGCGAGACGCGCCAGATCGGCGGGGCCACGGTCTCTTTCCACCCCGCGGGCCATGTGCCCGGCAGCGCGCAGATCCGGGTTGAGGTCGGTGGCGAGGTTTGGGTTGCCTCGGGTGACTACAAGGTGATCGACGATGGCATGTCCGAGGCTTTCGAGCCCGTCCGCTGCCACCATTTCATTACTGAGAGCACCTTTGGCCTGCCGGTCTTCCGTTGGGCGCCACAGGCCGAGGTGGCCGCACAGATCAACGACTGGTGGGCGGGCTGCAAGGCGGCAGGCAAGACCGCTTTCCTTGGCGCCTATTCACTGGGCAAGGCACAGAGGCTTCTGTCGATGCTCGACCCCGAGATCGGGCCGATCCTGACCCATACGGCGGTGGAGAACACCAACGAGGTGCTGCGCGGCCAAGGCATCGCGCTGCCCGAGACCACGCTGGTCGCGCCCGAACTGGCGCCTAAAGAACACCCCGGCGCGCTGGTGCTGGCCCCGCCCTCCGCGCTCGGCAGCCAATGGGCGCGGCGTTTTGGCGCGCAGGAAAGCGCCTTCGCCTCGGGCTGGATGGCGCTGCGCGGGGTGCGGAGGCGGCGCGCGGGGGACCGAGGCTTTGTCATCTCGGACCATGCGGATTGGCATGGGCTGCTTTGGGCGATCCGTGAAACAGGCGCAGAAAATATATATGTAACGCATGGTTACACGGATATCTTCACGCGATACCTGAACGATCAGGGATGGAACGCCGAAGTCGTGCCCACCCAGTTCGAAGGCGACGGGGGCGACAGCGAATGAAGGATTTTGCCGCGCTTTTTAACGCCGTCGACCAGACCACCAAGACCACGGTGAAAGTGGCCGCGCTGGCCGAGTATTTCACCACGGCCTCCGAGGATGACCGGCTCTGGACCGTGGCGCTCTTCTCAGGCCGCCGCCCGAAACGCGCCGTGACTACGACCCGCCTGCGCGAATGGGCTTCCGAGGCTTCCGGCGTGCCGCTCTGGCTCTTCGAGGACAGCTATGCCATCGTCGGCGATCTGGCCGAGACCATCGCGCTGGTCCTGCCACCGGTCGAAAGCGACGACAGCGGCACGCTCACCTCTTGGATCAACGCCCTGCGCGGGTTGAAGGATGTCGACGACACGGCGCGCAAGGAATTCGTGCTTTCGGCGTGGCAGCAACTCGGCGGCACCGAGCGGTTTCTCTTCAACAAGCTCATCACCGGCGGCTTTCGCATCGGCATCAGCCAGAAGCTGATGACCCGGGCGCTCTCGCGCGCCACTGGCCGGCCCGAAGCGGAGATGGCGCACCGCCTGATGGGCAATTGGCACCCCGACGACGTCACATGGCACAGCCTGATCGAGGCCGAGGACGCCAGCGCCGACGCCTCGCGCCCCTACCCCTTCTACCTCGCCTATGCGCTGGAGGACGGGCCGGAAGGCTTGGGTGACCCGAGCGATTGGCGGGCGGAATGGAAATGGGACGGTATCCGCGGCCAGCTCATCCTGCGCGACGGCGACTATTTCGTCTGGTCGCGCGGCGAGGAGTTGATGACGGACCGTTTCCCCGAACTGGCCCGCGCCGCCGATCACCTGCCGCCGGGCACCGTGCTCGACGGCGAATTGCTGGTCTGGCAGCCGGGGGCGGAATTCCCCACCTCTTTCAATGCTTTGCAAGCCCGCATCGGACGCAAGACCGTACCGAAGAAGCTGCTCAAGGAGGCCCCTGTCGTGCTGCACGCCTATGACCTTCTGGAATGGCAGGGCGAAGACATCCGCCACCGCCCCTTCGCCGAGCGCCGCGCCCTGCTGGAAGAGGCCGCCGCCGATTTGCCCGAGGACGCACCCGTGCGCCTGTCGCCCCAGCACCAGTTCACCGACTGGGCCGAATTGGCCACCCTGCGCGAAACGGCGCGCGAGGCGCAGGCCGAGGGGCTGATGCTGAAACGCGCCGACAGCCCCTATCTTTCGGGCCGCAAGAAGGGCGACTGGTGGAAATGGAAGCTCGACCCGCTGACCATCGACGCGGTGATGATCTACGCGCAATCGGGCTCGGGCCGCCGCGCGAACCTGTTCACCGATTTCACCTTCGCGGTCTGGAACGGCAACGATCTGGTGCCCTTCACCAAGGCCTACTCGGGCCTCACCGACGCCGAGTTCCGCCAGATCACCGCATGGGTGCGCAAGAACACGCAGCAGCGCTTCGGCCCCGTGCGGCAGGTTACGCCGCACCATGTTTTCGAGATCGCCTTTGAGGGCATCCAGCCCAGCCCGCGCCACAAATCCGGCGTCGCCCTGCGCTTCCCGCGGATGCTGCGCTGGCGCAAGGACAAGCCGCTGCAAGAGGCCAACACACTCGACGATCTGAAAGAAATGCTGCGCATCTACGGATAGGTTGTTCCGGCCCGCCCGGAGGCATAGATGTGACGAAACGCAAATGAGGTACACCGATGTTTCAGCTTCCCTTCCCGCTTCACGATGCCAACGCCAGCGCCGGGGGCAAAGACCTTGGCGATCTGCCGGAATGGGATCTGAGCGATCTCTACACCAGTGAGGACGCGCCCGAATTGAAACGCGACCTCGACTGGCTGGAGGAAGCCTGCGCCAGCTTCGCCGCCGATTACGAAGGCAATCTGGCCGCGCTGGATGCCAAGGGTCTGCTCGACTGCGTGCTGCGCAACGAGAAAATCAATCAGGTCGCCGGGCGCATCATGTCCTTCGCGGGCCTACGCTACTACCAGCAGACCACCGACGCGGGCCGGGCCAAGTTCATGTCCGACATGCAGGAGAAAATCACAGACTACACCACGCCGCTGGTGTTCTTCACGCTGGAGCTCAACAAGCTGCCTGACGATCACCTCTCCAAACTGCTGGACGAGAACCCCGATCTTGCGCGCTACAAGCCCGTCTTCGACCGGATCCGCGCGATGAAGCCCTACCAGCTGTCGGACGAGATGGAAAAGTTCCTGCACGACCTCGGCGTCGTCGGCGACGCATGGGAACGCATGTTCGACGAAACCATCGCCGGGCTGGAGTTCGAGGTCGAGGGCGAGACGCTGAACATCGAAGGCACGCTGAACCTGCTGACCGACCCCGACCGCGCCAAGCGCGAGGCGGGTGCGCGGGAGTTGGCCAATGTGCTGGGCCGCAACATCCGCACCTTCGCCCGCGTGCACAACACGCAGGTGAAAGAGAAAGAAGTGCTCGACCGCTGGCGCGGCATGGAGACGCCGCAGACGGGCCGTCACCTCAGCAATCACGTAGAGCCGGAGGTCGTCGAGGCCCTGCGCAACGCCGTGGTCGAAGCCTATCCGAAGCTGAGCCACCGCTATTATGAGCTCAAGCGCAAATGGCTGGGCCTTGATGTGATGCAGGTCTGGGACCGCAACGCGCCGCTGCCGATGGAAGACCCCAAGGTGGTCGACTGGGCGCAGGCCGAAGCGACCGTGATGGAAGCCTACAACGCCTTCGATCCGCGCATGGGCGAATTGGCCAAGCCCTTCTTCACCAAGGGCTGGATCGACGCGGGCGTGAAACCGGGCAAGGCGCCCGGGGCCTTCGCGCATCCCACGGTGACGGACGTGCACCCTTACGTCATGCTGAACTACCTCGGCAAACCGCGCGACGTGATGACGCTGGCGCATGAGCTGGGCCACGGTGTGCACCAGGTGCTGGCCGCCGATCAGGGCGAAATGCTCTCCTCCACCCCGCTGACATTGGCCGAGACCGCCTCAGTCTTCGGCGAGATGCTGACGTTCCGCAAGATGCTCGACAAGGCTCAGACCCAAGCCGAGCGTAAGGTGCTGCTGGCGGGCAAGGTCGAGGATATGATCAACACGGTCGTGCGCCAGATCGCCTTTTATGACTTCGAGTGCAAACTGCACGAGGCGCGCCGCGGCGGGGAGCTGACACCCGACGACATCAATGCGCTGTGGATGAGCGTTCAGGCCGAAAGCCTCGGGCCGGCCTTCGAGTACATGGAGGGCTACGAGACCTTCTGGGCCTATATCCCGCATTTCGTGCATTCGCCCTTCTACGTCTATGCCTATGCCTTTGGCGACGGCCTCGTGAACGCGCTCTACGCCGTCTACGCGGAAGGTGAAGAGGGCTTTGAAGAGAAGTATTTCGACATGCTGAAAGCGGGCGGATCGAAGCACCACAAAGAACTGCTCGCCCCCTTTGGCCTTGATGCCAGCGACCCGGCTTTCTGGGACAAGGGCCTGTCGATGATCTCTGACATGATCGACGAATTGGAAGCGATGGAGGACTGATGTCCCGCGCCGAGCGCTTGAAAGAAAGGTTCGCCCCCTTCTTTGTCTGGATTCAGCGGCGGGTGCCGCCCGGATTTAGATTTGCGCTCGGCCTGCTGCTCATCTGTGGCGGCATCCTCGGGTTCTTGCCGATCCTCGGATTCTGGATGCTGCCGCTTGGCCTCATGGTGGCGGCGATGGATGTGCGGCTATTTCGGCGCTGGCGCTCCCTTCGCCGCAGACGGCGGGCAGAACGGCCTTGAGGTCACTTCAACTGGCTGTCTTTCGAGCCTCGCCGATTAATTCCGCCGCGCATCTGCGCCTGCCCGTCTCGTTCCCGCACGCAGTCGATACAAAGCTTTACCCCCGGCAGCGCCATGCGCCGCGCCTCTGGAATCGGCTCTTCGCATTCCGCGCAATGGGTGCGGCTCTCGCCCACTGGCGCGCGGCGCGCTTTTAGCCGCGCCAATTCGTCGGAAATGGAGGCTTCGATCTGCTCGCTCACCGCGCCATCGCGTGTCCATCCACCTGCCATGTTGCGCCCTCCTCATGCGGTTCACTTCCTAGATATGGGGCGCAGTGGCGGCTTGTCACGGCCTCACCCGGGATATGTCCCCCGCCCCAAGGTTTATTAAATGGGGGCGCGCAGACAAAAAAACACCCCCAAAAGGGGGTGCAGTTGCTAGGCATTGGGCTGTGAGTCAAGCAGCACGCAGGGTCGTATCTCCTCCATTCAAGCGGTTTAGCAGGGTGGACAGGGTGACGGCGCTTTGAATAAGCCGTCGGCGAAGCTCTTGTCGCTGGCCGGCAGGGCGCAGCGGAACGTTGGTGCGCAGGTGGACCCTTTGCGGCATGGCGGCGGGATGGCAGGTATAGGTCACTTCAACCATCGCCTCGACCCGGCCAAAGTCGCGGGCATACTGTACACTGTGAAATCGGGCGTCGCAGATGGTAAGTGTGACGGGGCATTCATCGGACGGGTGACCAACGGTGACGGGATCATAGCTGCGTTTGCGGCGGAGAATGTCACCTGCATTGAGGGACGTGATGGGGCCGAGTGTTTCTGGCGCGGTAGAGCGGCTTGGCATGTCTGATCCTCTTCCTAATCGTCTGGTCGCTTATCTTCCCTTTCTATGGGCCTTTGCGTTCCCTGAGGTGACGCTCCTGCCCAACCTGTATACATGTTGTCGGGCCCAATTGTGGCGTAAATGTGGCAACAAATTGCCGGCAATGGGGCAATCGTATAATTCGCCAAACTTTTTTCACATTTCCTATGCGAAAGGGAGGTCTACCTCTCCTTTTCGACCTCTAGCAGCCAGTTTTCTTGAAGCCGGTTTTCGATCGCTTCGGGGAAATGACTGCGCACCAAGGCGATGGCTTCCGCGGCGGGCATTCCGGCCCCGTTCAGCAACCACGCCGCGATCAGCCCACTGCGCCCCGCGCCGTATTGGCAGGAAAGGGCAACCGTCTCTCCCGCCTCTAGCGCCGCCTCGAAACGCACCCGGTGTGCAGGCCATTCGGGTAAGAATCTATCGCAAGGGACTTTGAAATCTTCGATCGGCGCGAAAGAGAGCCTTAAGCCAAGAGACTGTGAAGTCTTTAAAATCAAGGGAAAAGCTCCGTCAGGGAGCTCGACCTCCTCGGTAAGAACCAGCAACTCACGCGCCCCAGCCGCGCGCAGGCCTCCCAAGGTTTCCCGCATCTGTTGAGGATCGAGGTAAGCGCTGCCATCCACATGGGTCAACAGCCCCGGAAAACCCGTCATCGCCAGATGCCCGCCGCGGGGGGTGGGGATAACGGCGCGTATCGAGGTCGCTTCAGGATCGAAAAAAGGCACATCATGAGACATAAAAACATCCATAGAATTTGAGTAACGGCAGGAGCACCTGTATACATGTTAAATAGGTAAAATCGAACAGACGAAGGATGCCGGGCAATGTCTACCCAAGTCAAATCCAGCGCCGCGATTGCAGAAGCGCTTCGGACGGACATCTGCCTGAACCGGAACATCGCCGCCGGCATGCTGCATGAGGTGGCCCTCGCCCAGCGTTTCGGCGTGTCCCGCACGCCCATCCGGCAAGCGTTGCAACGCTTGGCCTATGAACGCATGATCGCCGTGAAATCCGGCGTGGGGTCTGTCGTGACCCCTTTGGACGCGCCCATGCGCGCGGATGACATCCGCGCGGCTGTGGCGATTATCGAAGCGGCCGGCAAATGTGCAGCGCCCTCCCCCGCCCCATCCGCGCATCTCATGTCGCTCGCCGGGATACTGGGAATGATGGACCTCGCCCCGCTAAATAGTGCCGAGGCGTTTTTCGACATCCGTGCCCGGCTTTTGAACGCCCTATCGGAGATGATCGAGAACCCGATCCTCAGCGACGCCTTTCGCGCGGCCTATTGGCGGCTGATCAGATGGTCCTTGCGGGATTTCGGCACCGCGCCGGAACCTCAGATCGTGCATCTGCAGGCGGTGCTGCAAGCCGCTGCCCGGGCGATGCAGTCGGGCACGATCGGCGCCTGTTTCGGAGAAGTCGCAAGGCTCGAAAGCCAGCTCATCGAACCCCGAATTTAATAAAGAAAAGCCCCGCTTCAAAGAAGCGGGGCCCTCTGCATCATCTGGTTCAGCCGTTAGCTGGCCGCCAACATGCCCTTTTCCTTCGCCAAGTCGCGCATCCGCTTTTGCAGCTTCTCGAAGGCGCGCACTTCGATCTGGCGGATCCGCTCGCGGCTGACATCGTATTGCGCCGAGAGGTCTTCGAGCGTGACCGTCTCATCCGACAGGCGACGCTGGGTCAGAATGTCCTTCTCGCGGTCGTTCAGCACGTCCAAAGCCTCGGCCAGCATCTCACGCCGGGTCTCCAGCTCGTCACGCTCGGCATAGTCGCCCGCTTGGTCGGCGTCTTCATCCTCCAACCAATCTTGCCACTGCATCGTGCCTTCGCCTTCGGACCCGACAGTCGCGTTGAGCGAGGCATCCCCGCCCGACATCCGCCGGTTCATGGAGACGACCTCATCCTCGGTCACGCCGAGCTGAGTCGCGATCTCTTTCACGTTTTCAGGGCGTAAATCGCCCTCTTCCAGCGCGCCAATCTTGTTCTTGGCCTTACGCAGGTTGAAGAACAGCTTTTTCTGACCCGAGGTCGTGCCGAGCTTAACCAGCGACCACGACCGCAGGATATATTCCTGAATCGAGGCGCGAATCCACCACATCGCATAGGTGGCAAGGCGGAAGCCCTTCTCAGGGTCGAAACGTTTCACCGCCTGCATCAGGCCGACGTTCGCTTCCGAGATCACCTCGGACTGTGGCAATCCATAGCCGCGGTAGCCCATCGCGATCTTCGCCGCGAGACGCAGGTGAGAGGTGACCATCTTATGCGCGGCTTCGGTGTCTTGCTCTTCGACCCAGCGTTTGGCCAGCATGTATTCTTCCTCAGGCTCCAGCAGCGGGAACTTGCGGATCTCTTGCATATAGCGGTTCAGCCCGCCTTCGGGCGTTGGTGCGGGCAGATTTGCATAATTTGCCATGTCTTGTCCCTTTCCCCAGTTTAATCGGGGCCTATGTTATTTCGCTTAACATGCAATATGGGCGGCCCCCTTCGTGCTTTCAAGACAGAAGCATTCACGCTTTTGTTCATGACTGCACAGTTTCTGTGAACAAAACGTAACCGATCCTTAGGCGGTTCCGCGGGGTGGCGGGGTCACGCCGATGGGGCGGTGGGGCTGTCGCGTAGCAGGTCCAGCAGGGCCGCCATATCGGGCGGCAGGGGTGCTTCGAAACGCAGGTTTTCACCGGTTACTGGATGTTCGAACCCCAGAACGGCGGCGTGCAGCGCTTGGCGGGGGAAGGCGCGGATTGCTTCGGCGGTGGCCTCAGGCAAGGCCGTCTTGGCCAGCTTGCGCCGCCCGCCATAGGTCGCATCCCCCACGAGACCATGGCCCGCGTGAGACATGTGCACGCGGATTTGGTGCGTGCGCCCCGTCTCAAGCCAGCATTCCAGCAGCGCCAGTACGGGCGGGGTGCCAAAACGCTCGACCGTGCGGGCGCGGGTCACCGCGTGCCGCCCGCCTTGAAACAGCACCGCCTGCCGCTGGCGGTCGGTCTTGTGCCGCGCCAGTTGGGTGGTCATCCGCAGGATATTCCCCGCCTCGAAGGACGCGCCTTTGACGCCCCGCAGGCGCGGGTCATTGGCATCCGGCACCCCATAGACGAGGGTCTGGTAATAACGCTCTACGGTATGTTTCTCGAACTGCGCCGCCAGCCCGTGATGCGCCGCATCAGATTTCGCGACGACGAGCAGGCCGGTGGTATCCTTATCAATCCGGTGCACGATGCCGGGCCGTTTCATTCCGCCCACGCCAGAGAGGTCATCACCGCAATGCGCCAGCAATGCATTAACGAGGGTGCCGGAAGGCGATCCCGGCGCGGGGTGCACCACCATGCCCGCGGGCTTGTCGATCACGATCAGGTCGTCATCCTCAAAGACCACCGAAAGGGGGATGTCTTCGGGCAGGATATGGCTTTCCGCCGCCTCTTCGACCGTAATCTGCACCGCCTGCCCTTCGGCCACCTTGGCGCGGGGGTCTTGGACCACGACACCGTCCAGCGTGACGGCGCCTTCGGTGATCAAACGGCCCAAACGGGTGCGCGACAGGTTCGCTTCCTCTGGCACATCGCGGGCCAGCGCCTTATCAAGACGGGCGGGCGGGCTATCGCCCAGAATGAAATCAATGCGGCGGTGAGACATGGACACGGACAACCCTGATGAACCGGCGAACCTGCGGTTTCTGCGGCGGATGGTGACGGTCTTGACCGTCGTGATGATTGGCGGGGTTCTAGTGCTGATCTTCGTGCTTGTCACCCGCCTGAGCGATCAAGGCCCAACCATGCCGCGCAGCATCACCCTGCCCGATGGCAGCAGCGCCCAAGCGTTTACGCAGGGGCGCGGCTGGTATGCGGTGGTGACGGATGCGGATGAGATCCTGATCTTTGACCAGCTGACCGGCGCATTGCGCCAGACGGTCGCGATCGAGTGATCAGCCGCGGATCGTCTTGGCGAAGGTCGAATAGATCGGCTCGTTCGCGCAGATGATCTCACCATGTTGCAGGATGTTGCGCTCAGGGCGGATCGGCTCGACAAGGCCACCGGCCTCTTTGACGATCAACATGCCCGCGGCCACATCCCACGGCTTCAGACGACGCTCCCAGAAGCCATCGTAACGGCCCGAGGCGACATAGGCGAGATCGAGCGATGCCGCGCCCCAGCGGCGCACACCGGCGCAGACGGGCAGCAGGCGGCCCAAATCCTTGAGCGTTTCAGGCAGATCGGCACGGCCCCCGAAAGGCAGACCTGTGGCAAAGATCGACTCAATCATGCGGTGACGGCCAGAAACCCGCAGACGGCCTTCGTTCATCCAAGCGCCGGTGCCCTTCTCGGCAAAGAACATCTCGTCCTTGGCGGGGTCAAAGACCACACCGGCGACAATCTCGCCCTTATGCTCCAACGCGATGGAGATGGCCCAATGCGGCAGACCGTGCAGAAAGTTGGTCGTGCCATCCAGCGGGTCGACGATCCAGCGACGAGTCGGGTCTTGGCCCTCTTCCTCGCCCCCCTCTTCGGCCAGCCAGCCATAGGTCGGGCGCGCGCCCATCAGGTCGTCTTTGATGATCTTCTCGGCGCCAATGTCGGCCTTGGTCACGAAATCGCCCGCACCTTTGACCGAGACCTGAAGGTTCTCGACCTCGCGGAAATCCTTGACCAATGCACGCCCCGCTTTGCGTGCCGCCTTGATCATGATGTTGAGATTCGCACTGCCGATCATTGTTCGCGCCCTTTGATGGATAAGGCGGGACGTATAGGGCGCAAGAGCGCAATTGCCAAGGGGGCAGAAACCTGCACCGCTTATTGATTCTTGCGCACCTCACGGGTTGCATTCAGAGCGCGAGGGAACACCTTGGACGCTGTAGCAACCAGCACGAAGGAAACCCCATGTCCGACCAGATGCAGAGAATCGTCCTCGCCTCCCGCCCCGATGGCGCACCCACGCCCGAGAACTTCCGCCTTGAAAGCGCGGATATCCCACAGCCGGGCGACGGCGAAATTCTGGTCGAAGTGCATTACATGTCGCTCGACCCATACATGCGGGGCCGGATGGACGATGCGAAGTCCTATGCCGAACCTGTGCCCATCGGCGGGCTGATGGAAGGCGGCAGTGTGGGCAAAGTGATCGCCTCGAATGACCCGAGCTTCGCCGAAGGCGATTTTGCCTTTGGCGCCTTCGGCTGGGCCACCCATGGTGTCGCCCCGGCGAAACAATGTCAGAAGGTCGATGCCGAAGGCGTGCCGATCACCGCCTCGCTCGGCGTGCTGGGCATGCCCGGCCTGACCGGCTGGTACGGTTTGAACGACATCGGCCAACCGAAAGAGGGCGAGACCCTCGTCGTGGCCGCAGCCACCGGCCCCGTCGGCTCGATCGTGGGGCAATTGGCCAAGGCCAAAGGGCTGCGCACTGTGGGCATCGCAGGCGGCGCCGAGAAATGCGAGATCGCCACCCGCGATTTCGGCTTTGACGTCTGCCTTGATCACCGCGCCTATGACGATGCCAAATCCCTGCGCGCCGCCCTGAAAGAGGCTGCGCCGGATGGCATTGATATCTATTACGAAAACGTCGGCGGCAAGGTGCTGGACGCGGTGCTGCCGCTGATGAACCCCCATGGCCGCATCCCGCTTTGCGGCATGATCGCGTGGTATAACGCGGGCGGGCTGGGTGCCGATGCCGAGGGCGCTGGCCTCACCGCGCCGCGGCTGTGGCGGACGATTTTGGTGAACTTCCTCACCGTGCGCGGCTTCATCATCTCGAACCACTGGGACCAGATGCCGAAGTTCCAGCGCGAAGTGGCGCCGATGGTCGCCGATGGCCGCGTGAAGGTGAAAGAGGACATCACCGAAGGGCTGGAGAATGCACCGCAGGCCTTCATCGACATGCTGAATGGCGGGAACACCGGCAAGGCCATCGTTAAGGTGAAGTAAACGTTGGAGTGCGTCGTTCCGCCTTGTAGAACGGCGCGTTCACCCACCCGGCCCGGCGTCAAGCCGCAGGCGCCGGGCCATCGCTTGCCCGTCCCCGGGTAAGCGATTTAGAAAGGCTTGGTGCAACTTCGCGTCCGTGCGTCATGGCTGAACCATAAAGCGGCATGAACCACGGTCAGATCGCCCACCCACGGGCAGGCGCTGGCCCTCGGCACCCCGCTCAGGCCCGCTGCAACTTCCGCGCCTCCTGCCCGGCCAGCTTTAGCAACTCATCCATATACGGTTTGCCCAGATCATCCCGCCGCACCGCCGCATAAAGCCGCCGTGTGATCCCCTCGGCCGTCAGGGGCCGCGTGACGTAATCAGACGAATACTTCACCTCCCGCACCACCCAATCCGGCAGGACCGAGACCCCGCGGTTGGACGCCACCAGCAACAGGATTACCGCCGTCAGCTCTACCTGCCGGATCGTCGCAGGCTCGACCTTGGCGGGGATCAACAACTGGCTGAACACGTCCAGCCGGGTCCGCTCCACTGGATAGGTAATCAACGTCTCCCCACGAAAATCGGCCGCCTCGACAAAGGGCTTTTCGGCCAAAGGGTGGTTCTGAGAGGCCACGAAAACCGGATTATAATCAAAGAGTTCGACAAATTCGACGCCCGGCAGTTCCTCAGGGTCCGAGGAGACCACCAGATCAACTTCTTCCCGCAAAAGCGCAGGCAGAGCGTCGAAGGCGAGACCGGGGCGGATATCGACATCCACATCCGGCCAATGGCGGCGGAACTGCTCCAACACCGGGAAGAGCCACTCGAAACAGGCGTGACATTCGATCGCTATATGCATCCGCCCCGTGCTGCCCGCCCGCAGGCCCGAAAACTCGTCCTGCAAGGCTTCGACCTGCGGCAGGACCTGCTGCGCAAGCTTCAACAGCCGCTGCCCGGCGGGCGACAGCTTCAACGGTTTCGAGCGCCGCACAAAGAGTTCGACCCCCGCCTGATCCTCCAACCCCTTCACCTGATGACTTAACGCCGATTGCGTGATATTCATCTGATCCGCCGCGCGGGCCAAGCCGCCCGCCTCGTGGATGGCCTTGATTGTGCGCAGGTGACGGAACTCAATATGCATTTGAGGCATTACTCATGTTCAAGATGAATGTTATGAGTTTGTCTCACAAGCCTAGATGTGAGACAAGACGTGAAACCGCCAAAAGGATCTTTCAATGACCAGCCCTGCCGTTTCCTTCGAAGTCTTCCCGCCCCGCACCGTCGGCGCGGCGTTCAAACTGTGGGATGCGGCGCAGGCATTGGCCCCGCTGGCGCCGCGCTTCTTCTCGGTCACCTATGGTGCAGGCGGCACCACACGCGATCTGACCCATGATTCGGCACATGTGCTACACCGCACCTCGGGCTTGCCCGTCGCAGGCCATCTGACCTGCGTTGGCGCCAGCCGGGCGGAGACGCTCGACGTGGCCGATAAATTCGCCGAAGCGGGCATCAAAGACATCGTCGCCCTGCGCGGCGACCCGCAAGCAGGCACCGACAGGTTCGTGCCCCACCCCGAAGGCTTCGCCGACAGCTGCGAGCTGATCGAGGCGCTGGCGAAAACCGGCAAATTCACAATCCGCGTCGGCGCCTACCCCGATCCGCACCCCGAGGCGGCGGACGAGCAGGCCAATATCGACTGGCTGAAACGCAAGTTCGACGCGGGCGCGGATGAGGCCCTGACCCAGTTCTTCTTTGAGGCGGAGACCTTCCTGCGTTTCCGCGATGCCTGTGTGAAAGCAGGCATCGACAAGCCGATCACGCCGGGCATCCTGCCGGTGGTGAACTGGACCTCGGCCCGTAAATTTGCCGTCAAATGCGGCACGCCGGTCCCGGAATGGGTCGACCAAGCCTATGAGGCCGCGATCCGCGATGACCGGCACGACCTGCTGGCCCAAGCCATGTGCACCGAACTGTGCAGCGAGTTGATCGATGAAGGCGTGGACGCACTGCATTTCTACACGCTCAACCGCGCGGAACTCACCCGCGATGTCTGCCGTGCCATCGGTGTGACCCCGCAGGTCGATCTCTCGGACGTCGCGTAAGCGCTGCCCCTCCAGCAGGGGGGCTTGCCCCTGCCCCGCGCGGGCGTATCCTCCGGCAAAATTCACTTGCCGGAGAAGACCATGCCCCGCATCGCCCAAAGCCCTGCCGACCTTTTGTCCCAATCCGAAGCGCTCAAGCTTTCGGGGCTGGAGTTCATGCAGGCCATTCTCGATGGCACCAACCCCGGCCCGCCCATCGGCCAGACCATGGGCTATGCGCTGCATTCGGTCGAAGAGGGCCGCATCGTCTTTCGCGGCGCGCCGAGCTTTGCCATGACCAACCCGATGGGCACGGTGCACGGCGGTTGGTACGGCACGCTGCTCGATTCAGCGATGGCCTGCGCGGTGATGACGAAAATCCCCCGCGGCTCGGTCTATACCACTTTGGAATACAAGATTAATATCCTGCGCGGCCTGCCCTTGGGGATGGAGATCGACTGTATCGGGGTGACCGATCATGTGGGCCGTTCGACCGGTGTCGCGCATGGAGAGATTCGCGGCGTCGAAGATGGCAAGCTTTATGCCACAGGCTCCACCACTTGCATCGTAATGAAGCTAAGCTAAGCCCATTCACGAATAACCCCCGGCGCGGAAAGCTCCACGCCGGGGTCCAAGAATTTAACTTAAGCATCAACCGCTCAAATTAGTCCCAGAAGCCTTCGTCAACGCCGGGCAGCGCTTCGAGCTCTTCTTCGCTCAGGCGCGTCACATAGGCGTAGGTCTGGTCATCGACGGCCACCAGGTTCACATCGGGTGTCGAGATCATGACGTGCTTGTCACCGATATCGAGGAAACCACCGACCTCGGCCACGATGCCGACCATCTGGCCGTTCTTGGACAGAACGATGTCTTCGATCTCACCAATTTCGTTCCAGTCGGCGCCGATTTCGTTATAGGCCGTGTTGGGGCTCCATTCGTCGCCGGCTTCGTTGAGGGTGTAGATCTCACCGCCGGTGATATCGCGCGAGCGGATCAGATCGCCGCGCATTTCGTTCATCTGCATGCTGTCGACGTTGGAATAGTCGGTCATATGCGTTTCAGCGAAAGCGGCGGTGCCTGCGAGTGTCAGGGCAAGGGTGCTGGCTGTAAGCGTTTTCATGTCTCTCTCCTCTTCGTTATTTGCTATGGTCACAACGAAAGCTCGGACAGAACGTTCCAGAAAATCTAAAATTTACCATGGGTTAGGGTGCCAGCGCGTTGGCAGCATCATGCCGCGCGCCGCGAAAAGGCCGTTCGCCCCAAAGCGCAGATAGAATGAATTGGGGGGGGGTGGTACCACCTCCTGGTCTCGAACCAGGGACCTCTTGATCCACAATCAAGCGCTCTAACCAACTGAGCTAAGGCGGCACTGGGGCGGATTTAGCGCCCGTGGCGGAGGAATGCAAGACCTCAAAGTCAGAAGAAATGCCGGTTTCCGTCAGATTTTTCGCGCGCCCTGTGTCATCGGCACTCATGCGGGAAACGCGGGTGGATGACGCGGCGATTCCGCCCTCGGTCTTCGAGCTGCGCGTCGCGGCAATCTCCCGATCTGCCAGAACGGCACCCAACCCTCTTCCAGAACGGTGATGATGCAGCGTCACCTAAGGCCAACGAGCCCCCTGCCCTGCGCCGCAACCCGCCAAGATATCTTGCCTTTCCGCCCATGCCGCGCTAGCGATAAGCCCCACCAAACCGGAGGCTCCCATGGGCATCGACACCGAACGCGACATCGAAGCAAACCTGCAAATCGGCCCGACAGACAAGGGCATGGTCCGCCTTTTCGTCGAAGGCGGCGGCGTTGAGATTCCGATGGATTTTACCCCGGAGGAAGCCCGCGAAATCGCGGAAGAGATCATGGCCGCCGCGAACCGCGCAGGCAAAAAAGGTCGCTAAGCCGCCTAAACGCGGGTTCGCCCACGATATAGACGGGCGACCTCAGATCACGCCCCCCCCCTTTCAAGACCAGTTCGGCGCCATGTCGGGATCGCGTAGGCGATGCAGGCGCCGGGCGGCATGGATCGCGATTTTTTGCACCATTACCTTGCGCCGGGCGGGCGCAAGCTTGGTCTCATCGCACATCCTCACAATCTCAGCCCCATAGGCGTCACCGATGATGAGGCCGCTTTCCTCGGGCAGCAGTTCCACCGGGAAATCACTGTCGACGGCCCAGAAAAACCGGTCCGCCCATTCCAGATAGCCCTCCCATTTTGCGTCGCCCATGAAATCGGCGCGGCTGGATTTGCATTCGACGATCCAAATCTCCCCCTTCGGGCCAAGCGCCATCACGTCGACCCGCAAACCGCGCGTCGGCACAAGCTCCTCGACCGAGGCAAACCCAAGATCGGCCAGATGCCGCATCACCCCCCGCGCCAATAATTGGCCGGGTTGGAGTTGTCGTATGTCATTCTCCATCATGGCGACAAATATGAACATTTGATGAACATCCACAAGGGGCAGCACCGGAAAGTTTGGTAATTCCCCCGCGACCCCCTATCTTCACCCCAGCAAAGCGAGGGAGGCCCATGGCACAACGCGAACCGATGAGTGAGACGCAGGCGCGCGGGGTGCGTTACGCCCGTGAATTGGAGGGCCACCTGACATGGCTCGATACATTCTCCGGCACGGCGCTTGGCGTTTTGGCCGTGGCCTCGGGCATTTACACCTACCTTGGCGTGTCGTCGCTGCTGGACGACAATGGCGCCATGTCGGCCTTTGCCGCGATCGCCTATTCGGTGGCGGTCTCGGTGGGCATCTTTGTCTTCTGGTCCTATCTGCTGCGGCTCTTCCCCGCTGTGCGCACGACCCGTGCGCGGATGGGGCTTCTGGGGGCGATGGGCCTCGGCTCCGTCGCGATCATCGCGATGTCGAGCTGGCTGAACGCCGCCGCGCTCGCCGGATCGGCGGCGGTGGAACAGCATCTGGCCGAGACGGTGCAGGACTACCAAGGCGCGTTGGAGCGCACCCATGAGATTGCCCTGTCTGCTCAGGGGCTTGAGCGGGACGTGGCGCGGGTCAGACAAAGCTTTGAAGACCTGAGCGAGCAAGAGGCCGCTGGCAGCCTGTCGGGTCTTGCCGGACGCGGCGCGGTGTTCCGGGTGCTGCGGCAGAAGTCGGCAGAACTGGGCGCGCTGGAGGCGCAGATCGCCACCCAGACCCCGCTGGTGAATGACGCCTTTGCAGAAGGGAACCAGATCCTCAGCCGCATGCGCGCCCTTACGGTAGAGCCCGGCCCAGTTCAGGCGCGCTCGGTCGAGTTTTCCGAACAGGCCGTGCGGCTTGCAGGTCTGATCACCCGGCTGCGGCAGCTTTCCGTGGCCCCGCTGGTGGAGCGCGCGGCGCAGGATTTGGCGGCCTCCGTCGTGCTGCCTGAGCTTGACGGCAGCAACGAAGAGCAACGCGGCGCGCAAGGGGCGACCATCACTTCGGTTCTGGAGGTGCTCGCCCAGCGTGCAGCGACATTGGAGCGCGCGGCGCAGGATGTGCAGGCCATGCCGCCCGCTGCTGAAACGACCTATACGCCGATCTCCAGCGCCGATGCGGTGATCCTCTATGCGCGCAATTTCGTGCCCTCTTGGGCCGGGGCCATCGCGATTGATCTGTTGCCCGCCGTGCTGGTGTTGATCCTCGCCATCACCCAAGGCGCGATCCGCTCGGGCCGGGAGGGGGCCGCGGTCGAAGACACGCTGACCCTTGCAGAACTGCGCGCCGCGCTGGCCGCCGTGCGCGATGTCGATGTGGCGATGCAGGAAAGCCCCGCCCACAAACGCCCCGCCGCCGAAGCGCCGCCCGCTGCGGATGCGCCCGAAGAACCGGCCCCCGGCCCCGTCACATCGATCAAAAGCACATGAGCGAGGGGACCCCACCAGAAGCCGAAGCCCCCCACCGGAAGCCGATTGTCGGGCGGGTGCTGATCGGCGTACTGATCTTTCAACTTGGCCTTGCGGTGCTGCTGTTCTGGGGGGACTTAGGGGAAGGGCTGCGCCTGCCGGGCTTTGGCCCGCGCGCCCCGGAACTGACCGAGCCGATCCGCCCCGGCGACCAGACCCGTCGGTTCCGCCCCGAACGCGCGCCGACCCCCGGCCAGCCGATGCCCGAGACCGCCCTGCCCGACAGGCTAGTGCTCACCCCCGTCTCCGGCGGGCGGGCGGCGCTGCTGGAAGGGGCCATCGAAGCGGGCGATGCGGAGCGGATCGTCAAACAGTTGAGCGAACTGACCCCCGCGCCCGAGGAAATCTATCTCAATTCCCCCGGCGGATCGGTCCGCGACGCTTTGGAACTGGGCCGCTATCTTCGGCGCAAAGGGCTGAACACCGCGCTGCGGGAGGGGGACATCTGCTATTCCGCCTGCCCCTATCTGCTGGCCGCCGGCGCGACACGGACCGTGCCCGAGAGCGCCTCGGTCGGGGTGCATCAGCATTACTTTGGCGAAAGCACGATCCTGCCCGCCTTTGTCGCTGTGGAGGACATCCAGCGCGGCCAAGGTGAGGTGATGCGATACCTAGATGATATGGGCATTGATCCGATGGTGATGCAGCACGCGCTGGTCACGCCACCCGATGAAATCTATGTGCTGCTGCCCGAAGAATTGCGCCGCTATGGCTTTATCCCCGCCGAAGATTGAGCGCGGCAGAGAAGTTCTGCAAATCCACTTCCGCCCCCTTGCCGCAGCCCCACTTGGCCCCTACATCGGGGGTCGACGGGTTCTGCCCTGTTCGTGAACGTTACATTCCAGTGGCCTTAAGCAAATCCGAGGGAGCTGGCTCTGTCCGAGCCCTGGTTCGGTTACCTGGCGCCCACCTGTACATACAGGTCCTCGGGAATATAAAACAGCAGCGGCAGGCGCGGTTCCCGTCACTTTCCCAAGACATCAATGTGGTAGATGGCCCCCTCGGGGCCACTTTCCCGCGCGTTTAAAACGCTTCGGGGCGCGCCTCGCGGGCCATATGGTCAAGCACGGCGTTGACAAAGCTCGGCTCGCGCCCATCGGGGAAGAAGGCATGGGCCACGTCGACATATTCCTTGATCACCACGCGCGGCGGCGTGTCGTCATGGCGGAACTCGGCCCCGGCGGCGCGGAACAGTGCGCGCAGGGTCGGGTCGATCCGCGCAATGGCCCATTTGGCGACGATGGCGCGGTTGGCCATCTGGTCGATCGGCGCTTGATAGTTCACCGCATCTTCGAGCACGCGAGAGAAGTGATCGACATCCCCCTCCTGCATCTCGTCGCCCTCATAGACGGCACCGAAACGGTGGTCGATGAATTCGTGACGCACGACATCGACCGTCTGCGCGGAATGCTCCATCTGGAACAGCGCCTGCACGGCATAGAGCCGCGAGGCCGACTTCATCTTACGTTTCTGATTGCCCGAAGGCCCGTTGCTGGTCATGCGATGTTTGATCCATCCGTGTCGCCGGCCATCATAGTGTCCTGCCCGAATGGCTTGAACCCGATGCCCTTGCTCTGGCGGCCCCATTTACGAGCGAGCGCGATAAGATGCAAGGCCGCAGCGGCCGCGCCGCCGCCTTTGTTTTGCCCCTGAGGGTCGGCGCGCACCTCGGCCTGCTGTTTATTCTCGACCGTCAGGATGCCATTGCCGATGCAAAGCCCTTGCAGCCCAAGCAGTTGCAAGGCGCGGCTGCTGTCGTTGCAGACGGTCTCGTAATGCGTGGTCTCGCCACGGATCACGCAGCCAAGCGCGACATAGCCGTCGAAATTGCTGCCCCGGTCGGAAATGCCGATGGCGGTGGGAATCTCCAACGCGCCGGGCATTTCGATCACCTCATAACTGGCATCCGCGGCCTCCAACTCGGCCTTGGCACCGGTTAGAAGGCCATTCGCGATGTCCGAGTAATAGGGCGAGACGACGATCAGCAGCTTCACCGGTTCGTCGAAGCTGGGGCGCGGCAGGATGGTATGCTCTTCGGCGGATGCCATGGCGATTACTCCGTAGTGATGGGCCGGGTGCCCACGATTTCCAGCGCATAGGCGTCGAGGCCCAGATAGCGCGTGTCGGGATTGTCGGTCAGCAGGACCAGTTCATGCAGCCCCATTGTCGAGAGGATCTGCGCGCCAAGCCCAGTGCGTTTGATCGTGCGCGGGCGGTCGTCATCCTCTGGATCGAGCTTGAGGCGCGGGTAAGGATCGCGGAACAGCACCACGGCCCCCCGCCCCTCTTCGGCGATGATCTGCATGGCACGGGGCAACTCATCCGCCGGGCTGGGGCCAAGGCCCAGAATATCTTCCAGCGCGTTGATCGCATGGGTGCGGATCAGCACCGGCTCGGGGGTTGAGATGTCGCCCTTGGTCAGCACCACATGGTCGGTGCCGGTGATCTGGTCGGAGAATACCCGCATCTGCCAGTCGCCGCCATAGGCGGAGGTCACGGTGCGGCTGTCGCGCTCCACCAACAGATTGTCATGCTTGTGGCGGTAGGTGATTAGATCGCTGATCGTCCCGATTTTCAGCCCGTGTTCGGCGGCGAATTCCACCAGATCGGGCAGACGCGCCATCTCGCCGTCGTCCTTCATGATCTCGCAGATCACGCCCGAAGGATGCAGCCCCGCGAGGCGCGAAATATCGACTGCCGCTTCGGTATGGCCCGCCCGCACCAGCACGCCACCATCGCGGGCGCGCAGGGGGAAGACGTGACCGGGGGTGGCAATATCTGCCGAACCGGATTGTTCCGAGATCGCCACAGCCACGGTCAGCGCACGGTCGGCGGCAGAGATGCCGGTGCTGACACCCTCACGCGCCTCAATGCTGACGGTAAAGGCCGTTTCATGCCGGGAGGAGTTGTTCACCGCCATCATCGGCAAGCCAAGGTGATCGACCCGCTCCGCCGTCATCGGCAGACATATCAGCCCGCGCCCATGGGTCGCCATGAAGTTGATCGCCGCGGCATCGGCAAACTCAGCCGGGATCACCAGATCGCCTTCGTTCTCGCGGTCCTCATGATCCACCAGAATGAACATGCGGCCTTGGCGCGCGTCTTCGATGATCTCTTCGATGGGCGAGATCGCATCGCTCAGCCCTGTCTCGACCGGTCCGGGTTTGTCAAATTGCATCGGCTGCTTCCATCTATCTGTTGCCCGGCTCTTAGCCTGACCCGCGCCGCTTGGCCAGAGCGCGCCCCGAAGGGCGCGGCGTCACATCTCGTTCAGGCGTGCCACGTAACGGGCCAGCGTGTCGATTTCGAGGTTCACCAGATCGCCGACGCCTGCATCGCCCCAAGTCGTCACCTCCTTGGTATGCGGGATGAAGTTGATGCCGAAATCACAGCCATCGACATCATTCACCGTCAGCGAGGTGCCATTCAGCGCCACGGAACCTTTGGGCGCGATGAACCGCGCCAGATCCTCGGGCGCGCGCAGGGTCACGCGGGTACTGTCGCCCTCGTCTTTCATCTCGATGATCTCGGCCACGCCATCGACATGGCCCGAGACGATATGCCCGCCCAGCTCATCGCCCACCTTCAAAGCACGTTCAAGATTCACGCGTTTGCCCTCGCGCCAGTGCTGGCCGAGGTTGGTCTTGGCCACGGTCTCGGCGCTGATCTGCACCTCATACCAATCCTCGCCCAGCCCCACGACGGTCAGGCAGACGCCGTCGCTGGCGATGGAGGCGCCCATGTCGATGCTGCCGGTATCATAGCTGGTCTGGATGCGCGCGCGCAGGTCGCCTTCCTGCTCCAGCTTGGTGACGGTGCCAACGTCTGTGATAATGCCGGTGAACATGGGGTAGGCTCCTTTGCTGGTTCCGCGCAGTGGTAAACCCGGTCACCGCCACAGGCAAGAGCGGGTGACGCCACATTGTCGCCCCTATTATATGGTGGTTAAGAGGGCAAAGACCCACCGAAGGACTAGAATGACCGTGACCGCCGCCCCGACCAGAACCTTCCTGTTCCTGCAAGGACCACACGGCCCTTTCTTTAACAGTCTGGGCAAGATGCTACGCCGCGCGGGGGCCGAGGTCTGGCGCGTGGGCTTCAACGCGGGCGACCGGGCCTTTTGGTTTCACCCGTCGACCTACATCCCCTATCGCGGCAGGGTCGAGGATTGGCCGGGCGTCTTTGCCAGTCTGCTGGAAGACAACCAGGTCACCGACATTGTGCTTTACGGCGACACCCGCCCCATCCACGCCGAAGCGGTGGCCGAGGCCAAGCGCCGTGGCATCACCGTCCATGTCTTTGAGGAAGGCTATATGCGGCCCTATTGGGTCACCTATGAGCGCGGCGGCTCGAACGGCAATTCGCGGCTGATGGAGATGACCATTCCCCAAATGCAGGCCGCCCTCGCCCGCTCGGACATGGAAGCCCCCCTGCCCCCGGGCCATTGGGGCGACATGCGCCACCATATCTTTTACGGCGCGCTTTACCATTGGTTCGTGATGTTCCGAAACGGCGATTACCGCAATTTCAAACCACACCGCAGCCTGCCGGTCACCAAGGAATTCCGCCTCTACCTCAAGCGGCTCTTGCTGATGCCGGTGCTGGCCGTCGACCGCCTGCTGGCCACGCTGAAGATCCGGCTGGGCGGCTTTCCCTACCATCTGGCGCTGCTGCAACTGGAGCATGATTCCTCATTCCAGAAACATTCGCCCTTCAACACGATGGCCGATTTCCTTGAACTGGTGATCGAAGGTTTCGCCAAGGGCGCGCCGCAGCACCACCACCTCGTGATCAAGGCGCATCCTTTGGAGGATGGCCGCGTGCCGGTGCGGCGCGATGTCAAACGGCTGGCCCGCCTGCATGGCGTCTTAGACCGCGTGCATTTCGTGCGCGGCGGCAAGTTGGCGCAGCTTTTGAACGACACCCGCAGCGCGGTGACGGTGAATTCCACCGCCGGGCAACAGGTGCTTTGGCGCGGCATCCCCCTCAAGGTCTTTGGCCGCGCGGTCTATTCCCAGCCTGAGTTTGTCTCGGACCAGCCGCTGCCGGAATTCTTTGCCACCGCCAACCGCCCCGACAACCGCGCCTATAAGGATTACCGCCGCTATCTGCTTGAAACCTCTCAGGTTCCCGGCGGTTTCTATGCCGCACGCGGGCGGCGGCAATTGCTGCGCCAAGTGGTCGATATGATGCTCGCCGCCGAGGATCCCTATGACGCACTGGAACAGGGCACCGCGGCCCCTCGGCAACAGTTGCGGGTCGTCACCTGAGTTAACCCATTCCGCCCTGTAGATTTTTTCGCTAGGCTGCGCTAAGTTGTAAAGTAATACGTCAAGACAATTGGCGATTTCGAGGCAGATATTTCAGGTCGAGGAGACCGGGCAGTGAAATCCGTATCTTTCCGGTGGGCGCGCCCCATCGCAGCGCTGGCGGCGGTGGCCGTCGTCTCATCATGTGGTTTGCCACAGGTCGGACCGAACAAACGGCAAATCTACGCAGGCTCCGTTCAGCGCGAAGGCGATGCCTTTGTCGTCAGTGTGAATGACCGTGTGACCCGCGCCACCGCCGTAGCCCCGGCGCTTGGCTTTTCGGAAAGCTTCAAGAATGCGGGCCGGGTCGGTTCCGACACGATCCAGCCGGGCGATATCCTTGGCATCACGGTTTATGAGAACGTGGACGATCCGCTTCTCGGCGTCGAAGGCGCCCCAGCCACCATGCTGGAAGAGGTGCAGGTCGACGGCGCGGGCTTTATCTTTATCCCCTACGCGGGCCGCATCCGCGCCGCGGGCAACACCCCCGAAGCGATCCGCCGCATCATCACCAACAAGCTGGGCGAACAGACCCCCGACCCGCAGGTCGAAGTGCGCCGCGCCGCCGGTGACGGCTCGACCGTCTCGCTCATCGGTTCCATCGGGGCGCAGGGCGTCTACCCGATCGAACGGCCGACCCGCACGCTCGCCGCCATGCTGGCGCGCGCGGGTGGTGTGACCATCATCCCCGAAATCGCACAGGTCACCGTGATCCGCGGCGGGCAGCGCGGTAAGATTTGGTTCCAAGACCTCTATGACCACCCCGAACTCGACATCGCCCTGCGCCCGGGCGACCGGATTTTGGTCGAGGAAGACACCCGCTCTTTCACCGCGCTTGGCGCCACCGGTGGACAGGCCCGCGTGCCCTTTGAATCGCAAAACCTCTCGCTTTTGGAGGGCATCGCGCAGGTGGGCGGGCTCAGCCCCCTCTCGGCCGACCCCACCGGCGTTTTCGTGTTCCGCAATGAGCCTGAGGAAGTCGCCGAACAGGTGCTGGGGCGCAGCGATCTGACTGGCGCGCAGCGCATGGTCTATGTCACCGACCTGACCAAACCTAACGGCATGTTTATGGCCCGCGATTTCGTGATCCGCGACGGCGACACGATCTATGTGACCGAAGCGCCCTTCACCCAGTGGAGCAAGGTAATCTCGGCCATCACCGGCACGGCGGGTTCGGCGGATAGCATCACCTCGCTGACCGAATGAGCCACCCCGGTGGCATTCGAAGCTGACCCATACCAATACCCCGCCGCCGGTCCCGAAAGGAGCCGGCGGCTTTTCGTATATAACGGCGGCTTTCTGACGCAGCGCCGCCTGCGGCGTATCTTGCATCTGGCGGGGCATGAACTGCGCATCGGTCTGCCCGGGCCGGATGATGCGGTGGCGGTCTGGGGCAACTCCCCCACCGCGCATCGCGGGCTGGCCGTGGCGGCCAAGCGCGGCGTGCCAGTGATCCGGGTGGAGGACGCATGGCTGCGCTCGCTCCACCCCGGTCGCGCGGGCGAGCCGCCCTTGGGCCTGCTGATCGACAGCCGAAGCGCGCATTTCGATCCCTCCCAGCCCTCAGACCTCGAAGAGCTGCTCGCCCATCACCCGCTGGACGATACCGCCCTTCTGGACCGCGCCCGGGGCGGCATGGCGCAGATGGCCGAGGCGCATCTGACAAAATATGCGGGCTTTGACCCCGACATGCCCGCGCCGGAGCCGGGCTATGTGTTGGTGATCGACCAGACCCGCGGCGACGCCTCGGTCACCGCCTCGGGCGCGGATCGTGCGCGGTTTCTGGAAATGCTCGTCTTCGCGCAAGAGGAACACCCCGGCGCACGGGTCATCATCAAGAGCCATCCCGAGACGGCACGGGGCTACCGCGCCGGGCATTACGGCCCCGAGGATACCAACGACCGGATCACCCTGCTGACCGATCCCATCAGCCCTTGGGCACTGTTCGAAGGGGCGGTGGGTGTCTACACGGTCTCTTCGCAAATGGGGTTCGAGGCGATTTTTGCAGGCCACAGGCCGCGCGTCTTCGGCCAGCCCTTCTATGCCGGTTGGGGGCTAACGGAGGATGAATTCCCCGTTCAACGCCGCCAGCGCCGCCTTAGCCGCGCGCAACTCTTCGCCGCCGCGATGATCCTCTATCCGACCTGGTACGACCCCTATCGCGACGAACTCGGCAGTTTCGAGACGGCCCTCACCGCCCTCGCCGCGCAGGCCCGCGCGTGGCGAGAGGATCATCGCGGCTGGGACGCATGGGGCATGCGCCTGTGGAAGCGCCGCCCGCTGCAACAGTTCTTCGGAACGGCCACGCCCCTTCGCTTTCGCAAAGGCCCGGCAGAAGCCCCCAAGCCGCCCCGCCGCGCCATGGTCTGGGCCAGCAAGGCCGATGACGGGCCCCAAGATGCGCTGCGGGTCGAGGACGGGTTTCTGCGCTCGCGCGGGCTGGGGGCCGAACTGGTCCCGCCCCTGTCGCTGGTCTGTGACGATCTGGGCATTTACTACGATCCCCAAGGACCCAGCCGGTTAGAGCAATGGATCGCGAAACGCGCCGACCTGCGCCCCGATCAACTGGCCCGCGCCCGCGCGCTGATCGCGGCGCTGACTGGGGCGGGCCTCAGCAAATACAACCTCGGCGGTGCCGCGCCCGACCTGCCGCCGGGGCGGCGCATCCTCGTCCCCGGACAGGTCGAAGACGACGCCTCCATCCTCACCGGCACGGGCGATGTGTACAGCAACGCGGCCCTGCTGGCCGCCGCACGCGCCGCAAACCCGGATGCTGTGATCCTCTACAAACCCCACCCTGATGTCGAAGCGGGCCTGCGCAAAGGCGCAACCGAGGCGGGCGACGCCGATCTGATCCTGCATCACGCCGACCCGGTGGCGCTTCTCAGCCAAGTCGACGCGGTTTGGACCATGACTTCCCTCTTGGGGTTCGAAGCGCTCCTCCGCCGGGTGCCCGTGGTGACCTTGGGCGCGCCCTTCTACGCGGGCTGGGGGCTGACCGAAGACCGGGGCGATGTGCCCCCCCGCCGCCGCGCGACACCGACGCTCGAAGGGCTCGTTCATGCCGCGCTCATCGACTACCCACGCTACCGCGACCCGGTCAGCGGCTTGCCCTGCCCCGTTGAGGTGGTCGTCGAACGGCTGGCCACGGGCCGCCTGCCCCGCGCCGGGTTGGGCAACCGGATGCTATCGAAGCTCCAAGGGGTCTTTGCCAGCCAGAGCCACCTCTGGCGGCGATAGCGCTCAATCGGCTGCGTTGCGCCGCCAGACGTGCAACAGGTCCGGCCCGATCTGCTGGCTGGATTGCAGCGCGAAGCGCGGGGCCTCAGCCAGCCGCGACAGACCAAGCGCCCCGATGCCGGGCAGACCTTCGGCCCCGATCACCAGCCCGGCGGTAAACCCCACCAGCCGGTCGACCAAATCCGCCTCGATAAGCGAAGCGGCCAAGGCGCTGCCGCCCTCGCAGAAGATCCTTGTGAGACCATGCGCCGCCAATTGCCGCATCACATCCTGCGGGTCCAACTGCGCCCCGCGTGCGGCACAGGGCAGCAGTGTCGCCCCCAGATCCGCCCAGGCTTTGACCAAAGCCGGATCGGCATCCGCACCGTGGCAGAGGATCAAAGGCACCTCAGCCGCCGTGCGCGCCAGTTGCCCCATCAACGGCAGGTCGAGCCTGCGCGAGACGACAACACGCGCCGGTTGCTGGGCAAGCCCGAGACCGCGCACCGTCAGGCTTGGGTCGTCCTTGCGGGCGGTGCCTGCCCCGACCATCACCGCGTCATGGCGGCTGCGCATGGCATGGGTCAGCCGCCGCGCGGGGGCGTCGGTGATCCATTGGCTTTCGCCCGTGCCGGTGGCAATGCGCCCGTCAAAGGAATTGGCCAGCTTCAGCGTCAGCATCGGGCGGCCCAGATCGGTGCGGCAGAAGAAACCAGCGTTATCCGCGCGGGCCGCATCCTCGTGCAGCCCGACTGAGACCTCGATCCCGGCATCTTGCAACATCGCGATGCCGCGCCCGTTGACCCGCGCGTCGTCATCCTGCGTCGCGATCACCACGCGGGCCACGCCTGCGTCGATCAGCGCCTGCGCACAGGGCGGCGTTTTGCCGTGGTGGGAGCAGGGTTCAAGCGTGACATAGACCGTCGCCCCCCGCGCCGCCGCACCCGCCTGCGCCAGCGCCTGCGGCTCGGCATGGGGACGCCCGCCCGGCTGGGTCCAACCGCGCCCGACGATCCGCGTGCCTTGCACGATGACGCAGCCCACCGCCGGATTGGGCCAGACATTGCCCTGCCCGCGCCGCCCCAAGGATAGCGCCAGCGCCATATACCGCGCGTCGCTCACCCGCTCGCCGGTCACTCTTCCGGCAGGGCGTCGGGCCGCAGTTCCTGAACGAATTTATCGAAATCGTCCGCGGCTTGGAAGTTTTTGTAAACAGAGGCGAAACGCACATAGGCCACGGTGTCGATCCGGGCCAGCGCCTCCATCACGATCTCACCGATATGTTTCGAACTGATGTCGGTCTCGCCCATGCTTTCCAACCGGCGCACGATGCCCGAGATCATCTGATCGATACGTTCGGGATCAATGGGGCGTTTCTGCATGGAGATACGGATCGAGCGTTCCAGCTTGTCGCGGTCAAAATCCTCACGCTTGCCGGAGGTTTTGATGACCACAAGGTCGCGCAATTGCACCCGTTCGTAGGTGGTGAAGCGGCCCCCGCAGGCCGGGCAGAACCGTCTGCGCCGGATCGAGACGTGATCCTCGGCCGGGCGGCTGTCTTTCACTTGGGTGTCGATATTTCCGCAAAACGGGCAGCGCATCGGCCGTCCCCCTCTTCATCCTGCCTCACTTGTGGGGCGCGCGGCCCTCTTGTCAAAACTTATAGGGGAGCCGCGAGGTTTTGGGTAGAGAAGATTTCCACAGCTACATCTTGCGTTCAAATATGTGTCATGGACCCAACGGCATGCCGCCGCGTTGGTCAACGAAGGCTATAAACGGAGCATACCATGACCAAGACACTTTTCCTAACCGGCGCCTCCAGCGGGATCGGCGCCGCCACCGCCCGCGCCGCCGCGAAAGCGGGCTGGAACATCGGCCTCTTTGCCCGGAGCGAAGACAAGCTGAACGACCTCGCCGATGAGATCGGCGATCAGGCGTTGGTGCTGGTGGGCGACGCCACCGATTACGACGCGCAGAAACAAGCGATCGACAAACTGGCCGACCACTTCGGACAGGTTGACGCTGCCTTCGCCAACGCCGGGCGCGGCACCAGCTCGGCGGGGACGGAGAATGGCGACCCGCAGGATTGGAAAGTGATGGTGGACCTGAACATCATGGGCGCGCTCTATACCGCCCATGCCGCCATGCCGCATCTGCGCAAGACCACTGGGCAATATGTCGTGACTGGCTCTGCCGCCGGGCGGCGTCATATCCAAGGGTCGATCTACGGGGCGACCAAGTGGTTTATCCACGGCTACGCGGGCAATCTGGCGGATGAGATGGCCGAATGGGGTGGCCGCTGCATGGTGGTCTCGCCCGGCATGGTCGACACCGCCTTTTTCGACGAGGCCAAACCCGACAAGTTGCAGCCTAAGGATGTGGCAGATGCGGTGATGCATGCGCTCGAAGCGCCCGCCCGGGCCGCGGTGCGTGAAATTCACCTGATGCCGACAGGGTGACCCCTGCCCCGTCCGGCGTCAGTCGGGCCGGAAATGCGCCGCGATGCGTCGCTGATGCGGGGCGTCGCGATGCTCGAACAGGTAGATGCCTTGCCAAGTCCCCAACATCATCCGCCCCCGCGTGACGGGGATGCTAAGGGTCACCGGCAAGACCGAGGCCTTGATATGCGCAGGCATATTATCCGGCCCTTCCATCAGATGCGTGAGATAGCTCATTTCTGGCGCATCGGCGGGCGGCACCAGCCGGGCGAAATAGGCCAAAAGGTCGCGCTGCACATCCGGGTCTGCGTTCTCTTGGATCAGCAGAGAGGCCGAGGTGTGCTGCACCAAGAGCGTCAGCAGCCCGTCCCCCTGCCCTGCAATCCAGCGGGCCACGTCATTCGTGAACTCGTAGAGCACCTGACCGCGGGTTTGAATGGTAAAGACTGTCTGCATCTCAGCAGGCTCCCCAGTGCTGCGCCTCTGCGTCCCAACATTGGCCAGCCGCCTCTTTCGCGTCGCTTATGGCAAAGAGGCCCAGTTCCGTTGACCCCCTGTCGCAAGAAAGCGAGGCGATCTCGCGCCCATTCTCGCGCACCGTCACCCCGCCATCGCTGATCTGATCGAGTTTGTCGAAAGAGCCATAGACCTCATAGGTAAAATCGCCATTCCGGAAGGTCGTACTCTCCCAAATGGCGCGACCTATGCCCGGCCAAGGCTGATGCGCCACCTCCGTGATCGGAGCGCTCAGGGTCAGACCGGGCGCGTCAGGCGGGCCGAAGCGGTAGATCGCCTCTTCCCTGTCGAGGCAGACCTCCAACTGCTTCGTCCCATGGTCAATCGTACAGGTTAGAACCGTGGCGCTGCGCTGGTGGCAGTGGGCAGGAGCTTGGCTGGTGCCGAGGGTCAAAAACAGGCTGGCGAGCAAAAAACGCATGAGATCAATCCGTCGTAACAATACCCGCAGAATAAGCCTGCCACCGCGTGAAAACAACGGCTTCCCCGGTTTAGAAATCCCGCAACTCAATTATGCGATCCAGACAGAACTGCCGCGCATGATGGCTGGGCAAGTTCTCTCCCGCGCGGTTGATCGTGACGGAATAGGACTGCCCCCTGTCGCCGCTCGCCCGTTCAGGATCGGTGGTGAAAACAACGCCGGTACGGCCCACACCGCTGACCGACGGACCGCGGGGCGTTTTGATGAATAGCCGCTCCTCGCGCGGGAGGCCCAGAACGTCCTGCGCAAACTCCGCCGCGGCGCACCAGATGTGACGCGCGCCTGCGCCGTGGTCTTCGATCACCTCGAACTCCTGCGCGGTGAGGGGCACGACGATCAGCCGGTTCTCGGCCCGGTAGGCCTGTGCGGCGGCTTGCAGCGGCAGCATAAGGCAAAGAAGGGTAAGGACAGTTTTGCGCATCATGGGAACCTTCTTGGGATACCCCCTTGATGTAAGCGGCGCGGGCGGCAGATCAAAGACCCGCCCCGCAAAAGAAAACGCGGCCACCGGGGCCGCGTTTTGGCTTATTGGTCCAGGAAGCTGCGCAGCTTGCGCGAGCGGCTCGGATGTTTGAGCTTGCGCAGTGCTTTGGCCTCGATCTGGCGAATACGTTCGCGCGTGACCGAGAATTGCTGGCCGACCTCTTCGAGCGTGTGGTCGGTGTTCATGCCGATGCCGAAACGCATCCGCAGAACTCGCTCCTCGCGCGGGGTGAGCGACGAGAGGACCCGCGTGGTGGTTTCCTTGAGGTTCTCCTGAATGGCACTGTCGAGCGGCAGCACGGCATTCTTGTCCTCGATGAAGTCACCCAGCTGGCTGTCTTCCTCGTCGCCGATGGGCGTCTCAAGGCTGATCGGCTCTTTGGCGATCTTCATCACCTTGCGGACCTTTTCGAGCGGCATTTGCAGCTTCTCGGCCAGTTCCTCGGGCGTCGGCTCGCGGCCAATCTCGTGGAGCATCTGGCGACCGGTGCGGACCAGTTTGTTGATCGTCTCGATCATATGCACCGGGATGCGGATGGTGCGTGCTTGGTCAGCAATCGAGCGGGTGATCGCCTGACGGATCCACCATGTCGCGTAGGTGGAGAACTTGTAGCCGCGGCGATACTCGAACTTATCGACGGCCTTCATCAGGCCGATGTTGCCTTCCTGAATAAGGTCAAGGAATTGCAGACCACGGTTGGTGTATTTCTTGGCGATGGAGATAACGAGGCGCAGGTTCGCTTCGACCATTTCCTTCTTGGCCTGACGCGCTTCTTTCTCACCCTTCTGGACCTGCTGCACGATGCGGCGGAATTCCGAGATGTCGAGCCCGACATACTGGCCAACCTGCGCCATGTCGGCGCGCAGTTCTTCAACCTTTTCGGAGGAGCGTTCGATGAACATCTGCCAGCCCCGACCGGACTTCTCGGCCATCCGCTCCATCCAGTTGGGATCAAGCTCATAGCCGCGATAGTTGTCGACGAATTCCTTGCGGTTGATGCGCGCTTGGTCGGCGAGTTTCACCATGGCGCTGTCGATCTGCATGATGCGGCGGTTGATGCCGTAAAGCTGGTCGATCAACGCTTCGATACGGTTGTTGTGCAGGTGCAGGTCGTTCACCAAAAGCACGATTTCCGACCGCAGCTTTTGATAGGTCTCTTCCTGCTCCTTGGTGAAAGAGCCGTCTTCGTTCAGCGTGGCCGAGATGCGGCTGTCCTGCATCGCGCTGAGCTTTTCATAGTCGTCCGCGATGATGTCGAGCGCTTCCAGAACCTGCGGTTTCAGCGCCGCTTCCATGGCCGCAAGGCTCATGTTGGCCTGTTCGTCCTCGTCGTCGTCGTCATCCGACGAGATCGGATTGCCGTCGGCGTCATACTCGGGCTTGGCTTCTTCGGTCTTGCTCTCGGCCCCGGCGGCGGGGGCGACGACCGGAGAGGTCTCCTCCTCATCGCCCATCTGCGTGCCAAAGGTGGCTTCAAGGTCGATCACATCGCGCAGCAGAATGTCTTCGGAGAGAAGTTCGTCACGCCAGATGGTGATGGCCTGGAAGGTCAGCGGGCTTTCGCAAAGCCCGGCGATCATCGTGTTGCGGCCAGCCTCGATCCGCTTGGCGATGGCGATCTCGCCCTCGCGGCTCAAAAGCTCCACGCTGCCCATTTCGCGCAGGTACATGCGCACCGGGTCATCGGTGCGGTCGAGCTTCTCGGAGGTGCCAGAGGACAGCGCCACATCGCGGTTGGACTCAGTGGTCGCAACCTCAGTCGAGCCTTTGTTCTCTTCCTCTTCGGCTTCCTCGTCTTCGATGATGTTGATGCCCATTTCCGAGAGCATCGACATCACATCTTCGATCTGTTCCGAGCTGACCTGATCGGGCGGCAGCACCGTGTTGAGCTGATCGTAGGTGATATAGCCCTTCTCGCGGGCCTCACCGATCATCTTCTTCACGGCGGCTTGGCTCATGTCGAGCGAGTGGCCGGCCTCTGAATCGTTGCTCTTTGCGTCGTCATTCGTATCTTTGGCAGCCATCTCATGCTCCTTCAGCGCGTCAGCGCGAATCATCCGCAGACGATTCGGTTTTCCGAATCATGCGGGGTTATCGGTGATTCTTAAACCCGTTGCCCAGCATTTTCAAAAAGTCCTGCAAATGGGCCACGCCGATGCTCATCCGCGGCCCTTTGACTTGTCATATTTAATCGTTCCCAACAGCGCGTCCAATGCGCTGCGCTCATCGCGGTCCATCGTCATGCCGTTGTCGCCCACGTCGAATTCCCCGTTGCTTTCTTCCTGTGCGCTGCGGCGGGCAAGATCGGCGGCACGGGCCGCTTCGCTCAAACGCCAGGTGACCCCCTCATCCGCCGGGCCGCTGAGGTCTTCGACGGCTTCGGCGATCTCTTCGTTCAGCCCACGGGCGGCATCCAGTTTGGCCAGTTCCTCGGCCACGGTGAGGCGGGTCATGTCCACATTGCCGGGATTGCGGATGCAGGGCGTGATGGCAACGTGGCGTTGCCCCTTCATATTTTCAAGTGTCTCCCAGCCGAGGGAATAGGAAATCTCCTCGCGCAGCGTCTCTTGCCCCGCATGGCCAAAGCGCAGCAGCAGATCGCGCAGCCGCGCGTGATCAGGATCATCGCAGCGCATCGCCTCCAACCCGGTCTCGAAGGTCTCAATCAACTGCGGGCAATCGACGAGGGCCACAAGGATCACCGCCTCGCGCAGATGCATGCCCACCTGCTCATCGCTCATCGCCACGAGGGCCGAGGCTTTGGTGCTGGCCAGCGGGGCCAGCGGCGCGCCCCAAGCAGCGCCCTTTCCGCCTTTGCCCTTGCCCGGCGCTTTGCCCCCGACGGGGCGGAATTCGGGCCGTTTCTTTTGCGGGCGGAACAGCTCCCACCGCAGGTCCTTGATCTCTTGCCCATAATGGCTGCGGATCGACGGGTCGCGGATCAGCTTGATCTTTTCGCGCAGGCTTTTGTCCAGCGCCGCCTTGCGTTCGGGGCTGTCGAAAACCTTGCCTTCGGTCTCACGCTGCCACAGCAGGCGCACCATGGGCAGGGCATTGTCCAAGAGCTTTTGCAAGGCCCCGGCCCCCTGCGCGCGCAGCAGATCGTCGGGATCCTGCCCCTCGGGCATGACCGCGAAACGCAGGCTCTGCCCGGCCTCCAACAGCGGTAGGGCCAGATCGATCAGGCGCAGCGCGGCGCGTTGGCCCGCCGCGTCGCCATCCAGAGTGATGATCGGCTCAGGCGCGATCCGCCACAACATCTGCAATTGGTTCTCGGTGATCGCGGTGCCCAAGGGGGCCACGGCCCCTTCGAACCCCGCCTCATGCAGGGCGATCACATCCATATAGCCTTCGGCCACGATCAGCGGCTGACCCCGCCCTGCGGCGGCGCGGGCGTGTTTGACGTTGTAAAGGCTGCGGCCCTTGTCAAAGAGTTCGGTCTCGGGCGAATTGAGGTATTTCGCCTTATCTTCCGGGTCCATCGCGCGACCGCCAAAGGCAATCGCCCGGCCCCGCGCATCGCGGATCGGGAACATGATGCGCCCCCGGAACGTGTCATAGGGTTTGCCGCCCTTGGAGGAGGGTTTCGCCAGCCCCGCGCCGAGGATCAACTCATCCGCCACGCCCTTGGACTTCAGCGCATCCCAAAGCCCCTGCCAACTGTTCGGGGCGAAACCAATCTCCCAATGCGCCTGCGCCTGTTCCGACAACCCGCGCTTGGCCAGATAATCGCGCGCCGCCCCCGCCGCCCCGGTGCGCAGTTGCAGGCGGAACCATTGCACCGCTTGCTCCATCACCTCGGCCAATTGCGTGCGCTTGTCGGCCTTTGCCTGCGCGCGGGGGTCTTGCTTGGGGATCGTCATGCCGACTTCGCGGGCGATGATTTCCACCGCTTCCATGAAGCTCACATTCTCGGTCTCGCGCACGAAAGAGATCGCATCCCCCTTCGCGTGGCAGCCAAAGCAGTAGTAGAACCCTTTGCGATCATCGACGTGAAAGCTGGCGGATTTTTCCTGATGGAAGGGGCATGGCGCCCACATGTCGCCCTTGCCCTGATTGGACTTTCGGTTGTCCCAAATGACCTTGCGCCCCACCACCTGAGACAGGCTGGCGCGGTCACGCAGTTCTTCCAAAAATCCGGGGGGCAGGCTCATGGCTTCATATACCGGCTGGGGCAGTTCAGAGTCCAGAGGAGGTAGAGCGGCAGCGGGCGGTAAAACGCCCCTCTTGCCGGGCAGCGCCCCCTGCCCGGCACGGCGTTGGTCAGCCTATTGGGCGAGGCACATTTCTTTCCACGCGGCGGCGAGATCGTTCTTTTTCACGTCGCGCATCTTCATCTCGTAGACCCAAGGGGTCACCAGCGGAATCGCGGTGTTAAAGCTTTCGGGCCATGTCGCCTTGGCCTTCACGGCGGCGGGGACCTGGCGTTCTTTCACCCGGTCGAGGCGGGCCTGCTGCACGGCGGCGACCACGGCGGCCTGATGCATGCAGCTCGTCTCTTTCTTCGAGGCCGCCAGCGCCGGGCCCGAGACCGCCATGCTGATCGCGGCCAATGCGGCGAAAATCGATTTGTTCATGTCTATGCTCCGTTGTTTGCCAAACGGGGATTCGGGCCCCTGCGGGACAACCTAGCGCCGCGATGCCACCGCTTCCATAGCGCGGCGCAACTCCTGCACCAAAGTGGCGGCCATCGACCGATAGACCATCAACAAAAAGCCGGTATCGGTGCGGGTGATCGCGGCGGGCATGTCGCGCAAGGGGCTGCGCAGGGTCTGACCGGAGTTGAAGGCCGCCGCGCGCAGGTCCACCGGGGCCAGTCGCGCCAGTACATCTTCGGCCCCCGGCCCCTGCAACTCCGCCACTGCCCATCCGTCCGAGACATCGACAAGGGCTGCATGTTTCGCGAGCGCCTCATCCGGTACGGGCCCGACAAGCAGCGCCTCTTCCCGGCCAAACCACAAGCATTGGACATCGCCCTTGGCGGTGCTCTGAAGCGGATCCGGCAGGGCAACCCCATGAGCCGTCTCCAGCGCCTTGGTGAGGCCAGCCCGATCAAACACGCCCAGCACGGTCAACTGGCCCAGATCGCGGGCCGTCATCGTCATCTCACCGATGTGCAGCGGGAGCAGATCGCCGAACGGTGTTTGCGCTTTCAATTCAACCACGGGTCCGCCCTCCTTCAGGGTCCACAAAGACCGGGGCGCAGATCTCTACCTCCGCCTCGATTTCGCGCAGATGGTCGACCATGCGCATCACCTCCCCATGCCGGGCGCGGCCCCGGGTGACAAAGCCCAGCCCGATAAAAGTGCCGATATCCGGCGAAAAGCCGACCGAGGTTGTATGCCCCTGCGCATTCTCGCGGCTGGCCTCGGCCCCGGCCTCGAACAGAAACGCCCCTGCCGTGAGTTGTTTCACCGCGCCGACGGGCCGCAGCCCGACCAGTTGCGCACGGTTTGGGTCGCGCAGGCCGGGGCGTTCGGACATGGTCTTGCCGATACAGTCCTTGGCATCCGACAGCATCCTCCCCATGCCGATATCCTCTGCCGTGGCGCGGCCGTCGATCTCTGCGTGGGTGATATGGCCCTTTTCCAACCGCAGCACGTTCAGCGCCTCCATCCCATAGGCGCCGCCCTCCAGCGCCTCGGCCCGCGCGACCAGCAGGTCGAACAGCGCCGCGCCATAGCGCGCGGGCACGGCGATCTCATAGGCATGTTCGCCCGAGAAGGAGATGCGGAACAGCCGCGCCGCGACCCCGCCGAGCCGCACATCGCCGCAGGCCATAAAGGGGAAGCTGTCATTGTCGATCGGCTGCGCCAGCAGCCCGTTCAGCAATTCACGAGACTTCGGCCCCGCCACGGCGAATTGCGCCCATTGTTCGGTGACCGAAGACAGATGCACCTGCCATTCGGGGTGCAGGCATTGCGTGATGAATTCCAAATGGCGCATCACCTCACCGGCAGCGCCGGTGGTGGTGGTCATCAGGTAATGCGTCTCACCCAAACGCGCGCAGGTGCCATCGTCCATCACGAAACCGTCTTCGCGCAGCATCAGACCATAGCGCACCTTACCGACCTTCAAGCTGTTGAACTTGTTCGTATAAACCAGATCGAGCAGCTTGGCCGCATCCGGCCCCTGAATGTCGATCTTGCCTAGGGTCGAGACATCGCAGATGCCCACCGTCTTGCGGACAAAGCCGACCTCGCGGTCGCAGGATTGACGCCAGTTGCGCTCCTGCCCGCGCGGGAAATAGCTGGGGCGATACCATAGCCCCGCCTCCACCATCGGGGCGTTCATGGCAAGGCTGGCCGCGTGGCTGGTGGTCAGCCGTTCGGGCGCAAAGCCCTTGCCCTGCCCACCCGCGCCCATCGCTGCAATCGCAACCGGGGTATAGGGCGGGCGGAAGGTGGTCGTGCCCGTCTCGGCAATGCCGCGCCCGGTGGCATCTGCCAGCACCGCCAGCGCCGCCACGTTGGAGTTCTTGCCCTGATCGGGGGCCATGCCTTGGGTCGTGTAGCGCTTCATATGCTCGACCGAGCGGAAGCTCTCTGCCGCCGCCTGCTGCACATCCTTCACGCAGACATCGTTCTGGAAATCCAGCCACGCCCGGCCCTTGCCCGGCACCGCCCAAAGCGAGGCAAGGCGGTAGGGCGCGTCATCGGCCTGCGGCAGATCGATGGGCTCTGGCTTGCGGCCCAAAGCCGCCAACGCGTCCCCTGCCGCTGCCACACCCGCCGCAAGGCAGCCGTGGGTCGAGAAGCTGCCGTTACAGGCTCCCGCCACATGCATCCCCGGCACCGCGCCGGGGGTGGGCACAAAAGCATGGATCTCCGGCGACCATGTCGGTCGCCCGTTCATATGACACGTAAGATGCAGCGATGGGTTCCAACCGCCCGACATTGCCAGACAATCGGCCTGTATCTTATGCACGCCCCCGGCGGTGCGGATCGACACCGCCTCCAACTCCTTGCCGCCCGAGGTGTTGCAGACCACCGCCCCGCTTAGCACCGGAAAATCCGCGCCCTCGCGGCTGACGCCCTCGCGACTGTCGATCAGCGCGGCCACATGCACACCTGCTGCCGCCAGATCGTGCGCGGTGCGGTGGGCGTCGTCGTTATTGCCAAAAACCGCGACCTGCTTGCCCGGGGCCACGCCCCAGCGGTTGAGATAGGCGCGCACCGCGCCTGCGGTCATGATGCCCGGGCGGTCGTTGTTGGCGAAGGCGACCGGGCGCTCCAAAGCACCTGCCGCGAGGATGGATTGCTTGGCTGCGATGCGCCAGAAACACTCAAGCGGCGCGCCCTCGCCCCGCCGCGCGCGGTGTTGGTTGACCCGTTCGAGCGCGCCGAACATCCCGCCGTCATAGGCGCCGGTCACCGTCGTGCGGGGCATCAGCCGCACATTGTCCATCGCCGCGAGTTCCGCGACCACGCCCGCCGCCCATGCATGGCCCGGCTCACCATCGACACGCTCGTTCTCGGCATTCAGCCGCCCGCCCATCAGCGCATCTTCGTCGGCAAGGATCACATCCGCCCCCGCCCGCGCCGCCACCAGCGCCGCCATCAGACCCGTCGGGCCTGCACCGATCACCAAGAGATCGCAAAAGGCATAGGCTTTCTCATAGGCGTCCGCGTTGGGCTGGCCGCTCAGCCGCCCCAGACCCGCCGCGCGGCGGATCACCGGCTCATAGACGCGCTTCCAAAAATTGCGCGGCCACATGAAGGTCTTGTAGTAGAACCCCGCCCCGAGGAACGGCGACGCCAGATCGTTCACCGCCATGAGATCAAAATCAAGGCTCGGCCAAGCGTTCTGGCTGCGCACCGCCAGCCCTTCGTAAATCTCCTGCGTCGTGGCGCGGACGTTGGGATCCGAGGCGGGGCCGACGCCGGTGGTCACCAGCGCGTTCGGCTCTTCGCTGCCTGCGCTCAGCACCCCGCGCGGGCGGTGGTATTTGAACGACCGCCCCATCAGCCGCTGCCCATTCGCCAGCATGGCCGAGGCGACCGTATCGCCCGCAAACCCGCCATAGCGCCGCCCGTCGAAGGTAAAGCTGACCGGCGTCTCCCGGTCGATCAATCCGCGCCCTGCAATCCTCATGCCATGGCCCTTTTCACATCCGATGCCAATTCCACGGCCCGTACCGCATGGGTCACCGTATCGCGGGTGACGACGAGCCACGCGCCGCAGGCGGTCTCATGCTGCCACAGGTCGCGGGTCTCTCCCGCCGGGTTGTCGCGCAGATGCAGATAGGCGTCCCAGTCATCATCCGAGGCATCGGGCGCAGGCCGGGCCAAGGCGATGGCATCGCCGCGATAATAGAACTCCCGCCGATCCCGGCTGCCGCAGATGGGGCATTCGATCCGCATATTGGCCCTCCCTCAGTGCAAGTTGTGCTGAGACCCGGTGGCCTCTTCATCCAACAGGCCTTCGCCCGAACGGAACCGGTCGAGCCTGAAGCCCGCCGCCGTCTCATGGGGCTGCCCGGTGGCCATCAGATGCGCCAGCGCATAGCCCGAGGCAGGCACCGCCTTGAAGCCGCCGTAGCACCAGCCGCAATCGACGAACAAACCGTCGGTCTCGGTCTTGTCGATGATCGGGCTGCCATCGGGCGTCATGTCCATGATCCCACCCCAAGAGCGCAGCACGGGGGCCTTGCCGATCATCGGCATCAGGGTCATCCCCGCCTCCATCACATGTTCCATCATCGGCAGATTGCCGCGCTGCGCGTAGGAGGCATAGAAATCCAGATCGCCGCCAAAGACCAACCCGCCCTTGTCGGACTGGCTGATATAGAAATGCCCCATGCCAAAGCTGATCACATGGTGGATCGCAGGCTTTAACCCTTCGGAGACGAAGGCCTGCAGAACATGGCTCTCGATCGGCAGGCGCATCCCGGCCATCGCCGCCACCTGCCCCGAGCGCCCTGCCGTGACGATCGCCACCTTCTTGGCCCGGATCGCACCGCGCGTGGTCTGCACGCCGCGCACGCGGCCGTTCTCGATGTCGATGCCGGTGACTTCGCATTGTTGGATCAGATCGACACCGCGCTGGTCCGCGCCGCGGGCATAGCCCCACGCCACCGCATCATGGCGCGCGGTGCCGCCGCGTCGGTGCAGCAACCCGCCGTGGATCGGAAAGCGCCCGTTGTCGTAATCCAGATAGGGCAGCAGTTTGCGCAGACCCTCGCGGTCAAGCAGTTCCGCATCGTCGCCTTGGTTGATCATCGCATTGCCGCGCCGGGCCGAAGCATCGCGCTGCGCGTCGGAGTGGAACAGGGTGATCACGCCGCGCTGGCTGAACATCACGTTGTAGTTCAACTCCTCCGACAGCCCCTCCCAGAGTTTCAGCGAATGGCTGTAGAACTCGGAATTGCCGGGCAGAAAGTAATTGCCGCGCACCACGGTCGTGTTGCGCCCGACGTTGCCCCCGCCAAGGTAGCCTTTTTCAAGCACCGCGATATTCGTCATGCCGTGGTTCTTGGCGAGGTAATAGGCCGTGCTCAACCCATGCCCGCCGCCGCCGATGATCACCGCGTCATATTCCGCCTGCGGCTCTGGATCGCGCCATTGCGCCGTCCAACCCCGATTGCCGGTCAAGCCTTCGCGCAACACCCGCAGTCCTGAAAATCGCATCATTCGCCTCCCCCGGTCTTGGCGCAGTCAAGCAACTTGGGGCGCAAGTATCAATGACCGAAAATGCCTCTCGCCCCCATCCCGGCCCCAGACGGCAAAAAGGGGCGCAGGACGCCCCTTTTTCGATCACTTGCGAGAGGGTTACGCCCCTTCAAAGCCCCTTGGCGTGATAGCTCGCCGCGACCTTTTCGATCGAGACGAGATAGGCCGCCGTGCGCAGGTCATCGACATCGTCGCGGCTGTGCCAGACATGGGCCATCGCCTCATAGGCCGTGCGCATCGTGTCATCGAGACCGGAGCGGACCAGTTCCAACTCCCCCGCACCGCGCAGGTACTTCTCTTTGAAGTCGGGGCTCAGCGTCCAGCCGAGGTCCTTATCCGCGCTCAGCCGCTCAAGCTCATCCACCACCAGTTGGTGACGCGATTCCTCGGCGCGGCGCTGCATGCGGCCAAAGCGGATGTGGCTGAGGTTCTTGACCCACTCGAAGTAAGAGACCGTCACACCGCCTGCGTTGGCATACATATCAGGCACGATCACCGTGCCCTTCTTGCGCAGCACCTCATCCGCCCCGGCGGTCACCGGACCGTTCGCGGCCTCGATGATCAGGGGCGCCTTGATACGTTCGGCATTGGTGAGGTTGATCACCCCCTCAAGTGCGGCGGGGATCAGGATATCGCAATCCGCTTCCAAAAACTTGGCGCCATCCTCTTCGAACTTCGCATCGGCATAGCCTTTGATCGTGCCGTGCTTTTCGATCCACTTGTGCACGGTTTCAACGTTCAGCCCGTCTTCGCTGTGCAGCGCACCGTCGCGTTCGATGATCGCGGTGATCTTCGCGCCATCCTCTTCGCTGAGGAACTTGGCGGCGTGATAGCCCACGTTGCCGAGACCCTGAATGATGACCCGCTTGCCGTCGAGCTTGCCGGAAAGGCCCGCTTTCTTCAGCCCCTCGGGATCGCGGAAGAAGGCTTGCAGCGCATATTGCACACCCCGGCCTGTCGCCTCGGTCCGGCCTTGGATGCCGCCCGCGTTGATCGGCTTGCCGGTGACACAGGCCACACCGTTGATGTCGGTGGTATTCATGCGTTTGTACTGGTCCGCGATCCAAGCCATCTCACGTTCGCCGGTGCCCATATCGGGGGCGGGCACGTTCTGCGCGGGGTGGATCATGTCGCGCTTGATCAGCTCATAGGCGAAACGCCGGGTGATCAGTTCAAGCTCATGTTCATCGTAGTCGCGCGGATCGATGCAGAGCCCGCCCTTGGAGCCGCCAAAGGGCGCCTCCACCAGCGCGCATTTATAGGTCATCAGCGCGGCCAGCGCTTCGACCTCGTTCTGGTTCACGGCCATGGAATAGCGGATACCGCCCTTCACAGGCTCCATATGTTCAGAATGGACCGAACGGTAGCCGGTGAACGTATGCATCCGGCCCCGCAGACGCACGCCGAAACGCACCGTGTAGGTGGCGTTGCAAACGCGGATTTTCTCTTCGAGACCGGGCGGCAAATCCATCAGCGCGACCGCGCGATTGAACATCAGATCCACACTGTCGCGGAAACTCGGCTCATTGGCTGGATTCATCGGTCTCTCCTCTTCTTGTCCGGTCGCGGTCCCTTTGTTTGCGGGCGCGACTCATCTGGCTGCCCTAGGGGCCTGCAGTCGCACCGTAGGACGCCTCATGGCGGGGCGCGACCCAATTCCTCGCGATTTGCGAAACTTTATCAACTGTGGGTAGGGGCGGCCCGCGCCACCCTCCCCGCCCGGTGGAAATCGGTCAAAACGCCCCCGAAAACCGGCCCCAAGCGCCGCCTATTGCCCCAGACGCGCCAAACTCTGGACACTTTCCCGCAGCACAACAGAAACAAGGCAAATGCCGCCCATTCCCTTTGGTGCCCGCAGGACGCCACCGGAAAAGAGGTTGATGACGATGCGCGATACATCTCACAGATCAGACAGCTCCCTGCGGCCCCTGCCCGCGTTTCTCCAGCGCTTCGCACGCGAGGAAGACGGGTTGGTCACGCTGTTCGCCATCATGATGATCCTGTTGATGATCCTCATGGGCGGCATCGGCGTGGACCTGATGCGCCATGAACGCGAACGCGCAAGGGTGCAAGCCGTGGCCGACCGCGCCGTGCTGGCGGCGGCGGACCTCGACCAGACGCTCAGCCCCGAGGCCGTGGCCCGCGATTATTTCGACAAGACGGGGCTGGCCGAATATGTATCCAGCGTGACGGTCGACGAAGGGCTGAACTACCGCCGTGTCACCGTCGATGCCTCGCGCACGCTCAACACGATGTTCATGAGTAAATTCGGCCAAGACCGGCTGCATGTCCCTGCCAAATCCACGGCGGAGGAAAAGGTGAACAAGGTCGAGATTTCCATGGTGCTCGATATCTCCGGCTCCATGCGGGAGAACGGCAAGATGGCCAACCTCCATGACGCGAGCGACGCCTTCATCGACACCGTGCTGAAGCCCGAGAACGCGGACCTGATCTCAATCTCCGTCGTGCCCTATACCGCGCAGGTCAACGTCGGGAAGGACATCATGGATGAGTTGAACATCACCCAGCTGCATTCCTTCTCCCATTGCGTTGATTTCGACGACAGCGAGTTTGACCTCACCGCCATCAGCCAGACCCGCAGCTATGAGCATATGCAGCACTTCGAGGCGGGCTATAGCTGGAACGGTTATCACCGCGACAACACCGGCCATTATGACAACATCTACAACCCCGGCTGCCCGAAGCAGGACTACGAAGAAGTCGCGCCCTATTCGCAGAACGCCGCCGCGCTGAAAGCCCGGATTTCCAATTTCCAGCCCCGCGCGAACACCGCCATTCATCTGGGCATGAAATGGGGCGTGGCGCTGCTCGACCCGTCCTTCCGCGCGATCAATCAAGCCATCGGTGGCGATGCGGCCTTCCAAGGGCGCCCGGCTGATTACGGCGATATCGACACGCTGAAAACGGTGATCCTGATGACCGATGGGGTGAACGTGACCACCCGCCGGATCAACCGCCAAGTCTACGCCAACCGGGACCACTACCGCCATTGGAGCGATTACCCCTTCTACTGGTGGCTGAACCGCAATGTCCGTTCAAGCGAGCGTCACCGCTGGTACTGGACGAAATACAGCGCATCGCAGGCCGACGCCCTGCTCGACAACATCTGCGACGCGGCCAAGGCCAAGGGCATCGTGATCTGGTCGATCGGCTTTGAAGTGACCGACCATGGTGCATCGGTGATGAAGAACTGTGCCTCCTCCGACAGCCATTTCTTCCGCGTCGAAGGGGTCGAGATCGTCAGCGCATTCGAGGCCATCGCCCGCCAGATCAACCAGTTGAGGCTGACGCAATGATACAGCGCTGCATCAAGGCATGGCGCCGGTTTCGCGGCGATGAGGATGGCTCGGCCATGTTGATGGAGTTCGCCATCCTGTCGCCGCTGCTCTTCGGCTGCCTGCTCATGTCCGTCGAGATGAGCTTTTACGCCATCCGCCACATGTTCCTTGACCGGGGGCTCGACATGACGGTGCGCTACATCCGGCTGAACACCAATACCCCGATGACGCATCAGACCATCAAGGACAAAATCTGCGAGGCCGCGATCTTCTTGGATGACTGCGAAGAGACCCTGCGCCTTGAGATGATCCGCGTGGACCCGCGCAATTTCGCCAGCTTCGACCAGTCGCCCGATTGCGTCGACACTTCCGAAGACCCCAGACCGGTGCGCGGCTGGACCCTTGGGGTCGAACATCAGTTGATGCTGCTGCGCGCCTGCGCACGGTTTGAGCCCTTCTTTCCGACCACCGGCCTTGGCTATGCCCTTGAGAAAGACGGCGCGGGCCGTGTTTCCATGGTCTCGAGCGCGGCCTTCGTGCAGGAGCCGAATTGATGCGCGTTTTCCGCAATCTACTGGCCCGGTTCAAAGGGCGCGAGGACGGCTCCATCGCCGTCGAGACGGTGATCATGTTGCCGCTGATGTTCTGGGCCTATCTGGCCATGTATTCGACCTTTGACACCTTCCGGATGTACAACCTCAACCAGACGGCGGCCTATACCGTGGGCGATGCCATCTCGCGCGAGACGCAGGCGATTGACGCGGACTATCTCCAAGGGATGCAACAGCTTTTCGAGTATCTCACCCGCGGCACCGGACAAACGGCCCTTCGGGTCAGTTCGATCTGGTATGATCAGGCGAACGACCGCTACCACGCGGATTGGTCACAAGTGCGCGGAACGGTTCAGCCTTTGACCAGCGACGATGTGCGCGATTGGCATGACAAGCTGCCCGTTATGCCCGATAACGAACGCGTCACGCTGGTTGAGACATGGCGCGACTTCGAGCCGCTGTTCAAAACCGGGTTGGAGCGGCGCGACATTCACAACTTCGTCTTCACCCGCCCGCGCTATGCGCCGCGCACGGTCTGGTCGGACGGTTAAGCGGCCTCACGCTCGGCCAGTTTGGCGCGGATGATCTCGGCGATGAGCTTGGTTTCATTGGCTGGGGTCATACCGCCCACACCGATCCGGCGGCCAAGGCTCCACCACAGGCCCAAGCGCCAGCCCCGCGCCACGCGGCGGTTGGTCTTGAGCAGGAAACCGTTCGAGGGTTTGACCGCGAAAGCGCCCTGATCAATGCGCGCGATCTCGTCCATGCGGACGATCACCCGGCCATCGGCATCGCGCAGCGCCTCGTCGGTCAGTTCCACCGCGCTGGCGGTGGCGCGGCGCATCACCTCGGCAATCGCGATAAAACCAAGCCCCACCAGCACCAGAACGCTCTGCCAGACCGGATCGGGCGAGCGGGTCAGCGCGGAATAGATCAGCAGCAGCCCCAGCCCCGCCAGTGACAACAGGCCCACCGCCCGCCGCGCAAGTGACGCCTTGGCCGTGGCCAGCACGGTTTCCGCGCCGCTGTGCATCGTCTGAGAGGTGTCGATCATGGGCCGGGCTTTCTAAGGGGCAAGGGGCCGGTTAACGCCGCCCCCTGCCGGGGTCATTCGCCCTCGGCCTAGCCCGCCGTCCGGCAAAGGGCAAGACCGGGTACCGGCCCGCTCACCGTTCGGGTCTGCCGTCGCGTTTGCCTTTTTTGCGGGGCGGCCCCGCTTCCAGCCGCTGTTGCAGCTTGTCGGCATAGTCTTGGCGGGCGGCGGCATCCATCGCGCTGACCTCGGCCAACCAAGCGTCATGGGCGACTTGCTGAACACCCGCGGCGGCCTCGCCTTGCGCGGCGAGCACCGCGGCGGCCACGTCCGCCTGAAACGGCTCGGCCCGAAGCGCGGCAAGCATTTCGTCGTAAAGCGCGCGCCGCGCTTCCCGGTCGAGGTGATGCGCCTTACCGCTGGTGCGCATTTTGCCGTGCAACCCGCGTCGCGCTTCGGGCGGCAGCGCCTGCACATAGGGCGAGGCATAGCTGCGCAGCCCCGGCAAATCACCCCCGCCATGCGGCCCCGGCCCGCCGTGACGCCACATCGCCCCGCCAAGCGCGCCAAGGATCATCACGTTCAACGCCAGCGACAGGCCAAGGGCCACCCGCATGAGGCGCTTGCGCCGCGGTGTCGGATCCTGTGTCATCTCAACTTTCCTCCATGTCCCAACCAAATCCCCCGAATTCGCTGCCGGTGTCAGCCGCCGTGAGGTCCGAGGTCTCGGTCTCCCATGTGCCGGTCACGAATTGCCCGGCCAAATCCGGCATGCCCTCGGGCGGTGCCACTCCGACCCAAACTCCGACAGCCGCAGCAGTCGCAAGACCGCTCAGCCCCGCCGCACCGCCCAAGAGTTGCCAGAGCGCTTGATGCCACGGCTGGCGCAGCGCTTTGGGCATATGCGCTTCGGCATCAGCCAGAACGCGGGCCTGCAAATCGGCCGAGACCTGTGGCGGATTGGCCCGGGCCGCGGCAAAGAAATCTTCCAGATCGTCGACGTCACTCATTTTCAAACCCCAATGCGTCCCGTTGTGCCGACAGTTGCGCGGCCAATGCCCGTTTGCCCCGCGCGGTCAGGCTTTCCACCGCTTCGACCCCGATGCCCAGCACCTCTGCGATCTCGGGATTGGCCATACCGTCGATATGGCGCAACACCACCGCTTGCCGCTGGCGGTCGGACAAAGTGGCCAGCGCCTGTTGCAGCGCGTCCACACGGGCGGCCTGCTGCATCTGCTGCGCGGCACCGGGGGTCGGATCGGCAGGTTCCGCCACATCATCGAGCCCGGACACCCCCGCCCCCCGGCGGCGCAGACGGTCGGTGCAGAGGTTGGCCACGACACGGTAAAGCCAAGTGGTCACCTTGGCCTCGCCCCTGCGCCACTTCGGCGCTTGACGCCAGAGCCGCAGCATCGCCTCTTGGGCCACATCCTCGGCCTCGGCCCGGTCACCGAGCACCCGCAGCGCATGGCCGTGGAGGCGCGGCACCAGCCGCGCGGTCAGCAACCGCGCCGCCGCCGCATCGCCATTGGCATAGCGTTGCAACAACTCGGCATCCGCATCTTGCTGCGCGTTGGGCAAATCCTGCATCCCGTCCATGGCTAAGGTCCGGGCGCGCCATGATTAAGCGCGCCCGAGGCTTCATTTAGTCGCGCTGCGGTTTGTCATGGTCCATTTTGTCACCCTTATGGTGCCGCTTGCCATGCATTTTTTTCGCCGCTTCAAACTCTTCGGCGCTGACGCTGCCGTTGCCGTCTTTGTCCAGACGCTCGAACATCTTGGCCGGATCGTGGCGCTGCGTCATCTCTTCCATTGAGAGTTTGCCATCGTCATTGGCGTCCATACGCTCGATCATGCGGGCGCCCTTGTCACCGCCCTTATGACCGTGCTTGCCGCCCTCTTTGCCGCCGCGCTTGCCACCGTGTTTATCGCCCATGGCTTCCAATTCGGAAGCGTCGAGGCTGCCGTTGCCGTCGGTGTCGAAACGCTCAACCATCTTGGCGGCGCGATCGGCGCGGCGCGCATCGCCTGCGGCCTTCAGCTCTTCGCCGGTCACGAAACCGTCGCCATCGGCATCAACCTTGGCAAAACGCGCCTCGGCATGGGCCTGAAACTCTGCCTGCGTGATCGCACCGTTGCCATCTGCGTCAAGCTGCTGGAACCGGTCCTGCCCGCTTTGCTGGGCGGTGGCGGCCACGGCACCCACGGCCAACAATCCGCTGAGGGCTGCGATCTTCATATTGGTACGAATGGTCATCTTGATACTCCTCGTTTTTTTAAAGATCGTCTCACGCTTTTGCGCCGCGATCACAGGGTCAAACGGCGGAGCCAGAAACTTCCGTCGCAGGTTTTCAAACTTTTTTTCGAAAAATTTGGCAAAGCCCCCCTGCGCGACATGGCGCCGCAACGGCAACCTCCGGTCTTTTCATTTCACGCCCCAGACTGCATCTATCCCTCAACCAGAGGATCGCCCCCATGTCACAGACCCAGCAATTGTCCCCCGACACCGCAGAGACCGATGCCAGCGAAGAGCGGCCCCGCCTGCCTGCCATGCTGCGCGGTTGGCGTGGCAAATGCCCCTCCTGCGGGGGCGGAGAGCTGCTGCATGGCTATCTGAAAGTGAACGACGACTGCGCGGTTTGCCGTCAGGAGTTCCACCACCACCGCGCCGATGACGGCCCGGCCTATCTGACCATTCTGCTGGTCGGTCACCTTTTGGCACCGGGGCTGCACATCGCCTATGTGGTCTGGCGGCCCGAACCTCTGACCCTGTTCACCATTTTTGCGGTTGGCTGCACGGCGCTGTCGCTTTACCTTCTGCCCAGACTGAAGGGGGCCATGATCGGCTTTCAATGGGCCAAAAGGATGGGCGGCTTCGGCCGGTCAAACTAAGGCGGCCCGCCCTTCGGCCCCTGACTGCCGGAGCATCGCCGCATGACCATCGACAAGACCAAAATCCGCAACGCCGCCACGGTGATCGTGCTGCGCGACCGCCATGAGACCCCGCATATCCTGATGGGGCAACGCGGGGCCAAGGCGGCCTTCATGCCGAATAAATTCGTCTTTCCCGGCGGGGCGGTGGACGCGGGCGATGCCGATGTGCCCCTTGCCGCCCCGGTGAACGCGCTTTGCCATGGCAGGCTTTGTGATGATGCCGAACCGTCGCTCGCCCATGCCATCGCCGTTGCCGCCATTCGTGAGCTTTGGGAAGAGACCGGTTTGGTGCTGGGCCGCAAGGGCGCATGGCAGGGGGATGTGCCGCCCGACTGGCAGAGCTTTGCAGCCACGGGCCATTTGCCCGATGCCTCCGCCCTGCAATTCGTGTTTCGCGCCCTGACACCGCCGGGCCGCCCGCGCCGTTTCGACGCGCGTTTCTTTCTGGTGGATGCCGACGACATCGCCAGCGACCCCGATGATTTTGACGCCGCCTGTGATGAGCTGTCACATCTGCAATGGGTGCCGCTGAGCCGGGCGCGGTCTTTCGACATGCCCTTCATCACCGAGGTCGTATTGGCCGAGGTCGCCGCCCGCGCGCGTGACACCAGCCCGCCTGCCTCGGTCCCGTTTTTCAAGAACAACGACGAAGAAAGCCTGTTCCTGCGTTTGCATGGCCGCCCGATGACGGGCTAGGTCACCAAAACCAGCATCAGGATCGAGACCGCCAGCACCGCCATGCCCGCCCACTCCCGGCGCGAAATCCGCTCGCGAAAGAACAGGGTCGTGGCCGCGATGCTCAGCATCAGTTCTACCTGCCCCAAGGCCTTCACATAGGCCGCGTTTTGCAGGGTGAAGGCGATGAACCAACAGAGCGACCCGCCCATCGAAGTCAGCCCGATCCAGACCGCCACCCGCCGCGCGGCCCAGACCCGGCGTATCTGCCCCGGTTCGCGCAGGCGCAGCCAAAGGGCCATGATCAGCGTCTGCATCAGCACCACCGCCGCCAGCGTCACGCCCGCACGCAACAGCGGATCGCCCGAGGCCACGGCGAGCGAAGCGCCGCGATAACAGACCGCCGAGATCGCGAAGAGAAAACCCGAGGCGATGCCCAGCCCCGCCGCACGGTTGCGCAGATCGCTAAGGCGCAGCCCCCGCGCCTCGGCCCCGCCGGACAGCAACAGCAGCCCCAGCACGCCAAGGGCGATGGCCGCAAAGCCCGCGCCCGAAACACCCTCGCCCAGCACGATCCAGGCCATCAGCACGGTCTGGATCACCTCGGTCTTCTTGAAAGTGATGCCCACCGCGAAATTGCGCTGCTTGAATAATAGCACCACGCAGACCGTCGCCATGATCTGCGCCGTGCCGCCCATCGCCCCATACAGCCAGAACCCCGCCTCAAGCGGCGGCACCCCCTGCCCGCTCAGCGCCAGATAGAGCGGCAGCAACAGCGCCACGAAGGGCGCGGAATAGAGAAACCGCGAAAAGGTCGCCCCGCCTGCCGAAAGCGTATCGGTCGCCAGATGCTTTTGAAGCATGAAGCGCCCGGTCTGGAAGACGGCGGCAGCAAGGGTGACGAGGATCCACAGATCGGGGGCGAAAGCACTGTCCATAACAGCCTATAGGCCGAAGGCGGGCGGCAGGGCCAGTGCCACGCGGCCTAGGGTCTCATTTGCAGGGCGCGGAGGTCATAGCCGTTGAAGGCCAAGATCTCCTGCGCGGCGGCGATCCGGTCCGCCCCGCCCGTCGCCTGACGGTCAAGGATCCAGCCATATCCGCCATCGGGGCTGCCGATGACCGCGGTGCGGAACCCTTCGTCGACCCAAAGCACCCAGAAAGGCCGCTCGGCCCCGCCGACGGCGGCGCGCATGGTGTAGCGGCCCGGCCCCTGCGCGCTCAGTGCCCAAAGGGTGCGGGTGTTGCGGCATCCGGCGCTGTCGCAGATCTGGCGCTGTTCGATCAAGGTCGGCCCTTGCGGCGCGAAGGTCACGGCTTGCAGGTCGGCGTCACCGGGGAATGCCGCCCGGACCTGCCAGTCGCCGCCAAAGCGCGCCGCGTCATAGCGGCTGGTGGCCCCGATCAAGGCCCCCGCATTGCGAAACCCGGTCTTCGCGGGCGGTGCCTCGCCGCCGCTACACGCCGCGAGGGCGCCCAACAGCAGCAACATGCCCCCCCGCCGCGCCAAATGCATCCCAAGGCGGCCCATCAATAGGGCATCGGATGGGCTTTATGCGCCGCGTCGAGGTCGGCCATCACCTCATCGCTCAAGGTCAGCTCCGCCCCGCCAAGCGCCACGTCAAGCTGCTCAAGGCTGGTCGCGCCAAAGATGACAGAGCCCATGAAGGGCCGTGTCGCACACCATGCCAGCGCCATCTGCACCGGGTCGAGCCCATGTTTCTCGGCCACGTCAAGATAGGCCGCGACCGCCTCAAAGGCGCGGGGGGTGACCCGACCGCCCAGATCTTCGTTCAGCGACAGACGCGACCCGGCGGGGACCTTCCCGCCCTGATATTTCCCGGTCAGCAACCCCGCGGCCAGCGGAGAGAAGGCCAGCATGTCAATCTGCTCATTGATGCAGGTCTCGGACACATCGGAATCGGCCAGTCGGCACATCAGCGAATATTCGTTCTGCACCGAGATCGGGCGCGGCCCGCCCACACGTTCGGCCACGGCGGCCCATTGGGTCAGCCCCCAAGCGCTTTCGTTGCTCAGGCCAAAGGCGCGGATCGTCCCGCGTTCGACCTCAAGTTGCAGCGCGCCGAGCGTATCTTCCATATGCGCAATGGTCTCGGCCCGGTTCTGGCTCGACGGGTCGTAGTGCCAATTCTTGCGGAACATATAGCTGCCGCGGTTGGGCCAGTGGAATTGATAAAGGTCGATGTAATCTGTCTGCAAGCGCTTCAGCGAGCCTTCGATGGCGCCGGGGATCGTGTCCGAGGAAATCGGCGCGCCGTCGCGGGCGTGCTGCATCCCCTCGCCGGAGTGTTTGCTGGCCAGAACCACCTCGTCTCGCCGCTTGTCGCGGGCGAACCACTGGCCGATGATCTCTTCCGTCCGGCCAATCGTCTCGGCGCTGATCGGGTTCACGGGGTACATCTCGGCAGTGTCGATGAAGTTGATCCCGGCCTCCAGCGCGCGGTCGATCTGCGCATGGCCCTCCTCGGCGGTGTTCTGGGTGCCCCATGTCATGGAGCCCAAACAGAAATGCGAGACCTCGATATCGCTAGAGCCGAGCTTTTTCATCTTCATCTTTTGGTCCTCGCTTGTGATTTGCCCGCAACCTAGCCGCCTGCCCGGCCTTCGCAAGGGCAATTGGCCCGCGCCGATCCTAGCTCCCCGACAAAAGCGCGGCCCCGGTAGTTTTCGGCCTTCCGTTTGGGCAGCAATGGACGCAATCTGCGCCCATGCGTCTGCTCATATCCTTCGCCGCCCTGTTCTTCTCGGTCATTCTCCTGCAACTCTCCACCGGAGGTGTGGGGCCGATCGACGTGTTGTCGGGCGTGCAGCTTGGGTTCAGCCGACAGGAAATCGGTATGCTTGGCTCGGCGCATTTTCTGGGGTTCTTCATCGGCTGCTGGTGGGCGCCTCGGTTGATGGGCAGCGTCGGCCACAGCCGCGCCTTTGCCGCCTTCACCGCCGCCGGATCAATCGGCCTGATGGCGCATATGATGGTGGTGGACCCCTACGCATGGGGGCTGATGCGTGTCGCGTCAGGCATGTGCGTGGCGGGCTGCTACACGGTGATCGAAGCATGGATGCAGGCCAAGGTTACCAATGAGACCCGCGGGCGCACCATGGGCGTTTACCGGGTGGTCGACATGAGCGGCTCGCTTGCCGCGCAGTTGATCGTGGGCGTGCTCGCCCCGGCGTCTTACGTCTCTTACAACCTGCTGGCCATCGGCTGCTGTGCTGCCCTCTTGCCGCTGACGCTGACCAAGGTCCGCCCGCCCGAAACACCCAGCCAGCCACGGCTGCGCCCACGCCTCGCCTTTGACCGCTCGCCGCTGGCGGCGGCGGGGGTCATCGTGGCCGCCGTCTCAAGCGCATCTTTCCGCATGGTCGGGCCGATCTACGGCCAAGAAGTCGGCCTCAGCGCGCCGCAGATCGCGTGGTTCCTTGCCGCTTTCGTGCTGGGTGGCGCGCTCGCGCAATATCCCATGGGGATGCTGGCCGATAAGTTCGACCGCCGCTGGGTGCTGATCTGGCTCTCGGTCGCCGCGATGGGCGGCTGTGCGGTCACCGTGATGGGCGCGGGCTATGGCACGGCGGGGATCATGCTCTCGGCCGGGCTCTTCGGCGCCACGACCTTTCCAATCTATTCGGTCTCTGCCGCCCATGCCCATGACTTTGCCAGTTCCGACGAGCGGGTAGAGCTTTCCGCCGCCCTGATGTTCTTTTTCGCTCTGGGTGCCATCGGCGCGCCCTATCTCGCCTCGGTCCTGATCGACAATTTCGGCGCGGCGGCGCTATTCGCGATGATCGCGGCGGCGCATGGGGGGCTGGTGGTCTTTGGCCTTGCCCGGATGCGCGCGCGCCCCACCTTGGCCGAGCGGACGCCCTACGTCTACGCCCCACGGACCAGCTTTCTCATCGGGCGGCTCTTGGGCCGCGCGCGGGACCGCGACTGACCGGTCCCGTCTTTTGCTGGAACTGGCGCAGCCCTTGCGATAAGGCTGCGCCAAGCACGGGAATATTTATATGACACGCCACCTCATCACCTCCGCCATCCCCTATATTAACGGGATCAAACATCTGGGTAACCTCGTGGGCAGCCAGCTGCCTGCGGACCTCTACGCGCGCTATCAGCGTGGCCGGGGGCAGGATGTTCTGTTCCTCTGCGCCACGGACGAGCACGGCACCCCCGCCGAGCTTGCCGCCGCGAAAGCGGGCAAGCCGGTCGATGAATATTGCGCCGAGATGTATGAAACACAGGCTCGCATCGCCGAAGGGTTCGGCCTCTCCTTCGATCACTTTGGCCGCTCGTCCAGCCCGCAGAACCGCAAGCTCACGCAGCATTTTGCCGGTGCCCTGGCGGATCAGGGGCTGATCGAAGAGGTCTCCCAACGGCAGATTTATTCGCCGACCGACGGGCGCTTTCTGCCCGACCGCTATGTCGAGGGCACCTGCCCCAACTGCGGGTTCGAGGATGCGCGCGGCGATCAATGCGACAATTGCACCAAGCAGCTTGACCCCGAAGACCTGATCAACCCGCGCTCGACCATCTCGGGCGCCACCGATCTGGAAATGCGCGAGACCAAGCACCTGTTCCTCAAGCAAAGCCAGCTAAAAGACGAGCTCGACGCTTGGATCGACAGCAAGACCGACTGGCCCGTGCTGACCACCTCCATCGCTAAGAAATGGCTGCATGACGGCGACGGGCTGCAAGACCGTGGCATCACCCGCGACCTCAGCTGGGGCGTGCCGGTGAAACGCGGCGATCAGGATTGGCCGGGCATGGAGGGCAAGGTCTTCTATGTCTGGTTCGACGCGCCCATCGAATACATCGCCTGCGCGCAGGAATGGGTCGATGCGGGCAAAGGCACCGATTGGGAAAGCTGGTGGCGCACCGACAAGGGCGCCGAGGACGTGCGCTACACCCAGTTCATGGGCAAGGACAATGTCCCCTTCCACACGCTCAGCTTCCCCGCCACGATCAAGGGCTCGGGCGAGCCGTGGAAGCTGGTGGATTACATCAAGTCCTTCAATTACCTCAATTATGACGGCGGTCAGTTCTCCACCTCGCGCGGGCGCGGCGTCTTCATGGATCAGGCGTTGGAAATCCTGCCGGCGGATTACTGGCGCTGGTGGCTCTTGAGCCATGCGCCCGAGACCTCGGATGCCGAATTCACTTGGGAAAATTTCCAAGCCTCCGTGAACAAGGACTTGGCCGACGTGCTAGGCAATTTCGTCAGCCGGATCACCAAGTTCTGCCGCTCCAAATTCGGCGAAGCGGTACCCGAGGCCGGCGAATACGGTGAGGCGGAACAGGCGCTGATCGAAGACATCACCGCCCGCGTCGCCCGTTACGAGACGTTGATGGAGGCGATGGAGGTCCGCAAATCCGCCGCCGAACTGCGCGGCATCTGGGCGGCGGGCAATGAATATCTGCAAGCCCAAGCGCCTTGGACCACCTTCAAGACCGACCCCGACCGCGCGGCGGCGCAGGTGCGGCTGGCGTTGAACTTGATCCCGCTCTACGCCGTGCTTTCCGCACCCTTCATCCCCACGGCCTCGGCCTCGATGCTGGCGGCGATGAAGGTCGACGACATGCCGTGGCCCGACGATGTGCCCGCTGCCTTGGGCAAGCTTGCCCCCGGCCACGGGTTTGAAGTGCCCGAGGTGCTTTTTGCCAAGATCAGCGATGAGCACCGCGAAAGCTGGGCCGAACGTTTCGCCGGTAAGCGCGACTGATCAGAAATCTAGGAACAGCGGCGCGGGTTATGCGCCGCTGGTTCACTTTGCGGCACGGGCATTGCGCTAACCGCGCCGCGCGCGCTTTCCCACTGAGACCGCGCGCACTGGCCCCACGCCATTCGCCGCCGCTTCGACACCCCGAAACCGGACGCCATGCCCCCGCCCTTCGGGATCCCGCTCCGCCGTGAGCCATCCGTGGACAATGCGGGCCGTCTCTTCCCCCGGGTGCATTTGAAAGCCGCCCTGCGGGGCCAGCCCCTCAAGCGCCTGCGCCCAAAGCGTGCCGATCTCAGCCCCATCGCAAAGCCGCGGCCCGAACAGATCGCTGATATGCTGCCCGATCAGACAATCCCCCAGCCCATAGGTGATACCGCAGGCCGCCTCATTGGCATGGCAAACGCGCCCATCGGGAGAGAAAACCACGTCGATTTCGGCCATATCGGCCTTGACCGGGGATAGGATGGCCTCACCCGCGGCCCCCTTCCCACCCGCGGGGCCGAGAGAGGGCACAAGCGCCCCGCGAAGCCTTGCCTTGGGCGGGCCATCAAGGTTCTGCCTAAACATGCGCCGCTCTGCCGCGAAAACGATGGAGATCAGCGGGAGCTGCCCCCAGGTAAGGCTGTCCTCTACAGCAGCGGTATTCCCGGCTGACATGCTCACCCTCTCACGCGGCCCGTTGGGTCCCGACGCGCCGCACCGCACAGCGGAGCCCAGCATCCGAGAAACATAGCCCCGCAGGCAAAAGACCATGCGCCGTAAGAGGTTAAACGATCGCCCTCCTTTCCCTGAACCTGCCATCTGCCGCCTCTGCCTCATCCCGCCCCACTGCCGACCTTGGGAGAGGATTAGCGACAAGGTCTTACCACGGAGTTAAAAAATGTAGGCACAGTGTGAACTTGCGAGAGACTTATTTTCGTCCTATTCCGACAGCAATTAACCAAGTGTTAATATCAGATAGGATAAAGATGTTCCGGGTCGCCCATACAATTCATCACGATCACGACCTCGGGCTCGTGCTGCTTGCAGCACTTCTTTGTATCTTTGGCAGCTGGGTGGTGGCACGGCTCTATCGGCATGTGCTTGAACAGCCGCGTCGCCAAGCGTTGATTTGGTGCTATCTGACCGCGATGACAGCGGGGGTGACGATCTGGTGCACCCATTTCATTGCGATCCTCGCCTATCAGCTCGACGCGCCGGCGACGTTCCATTTCTCGCTCACCTTCCTGTCGCTGATCATCGCCATCGTCGGCTCGATTCTGGGCGTCGTCATCGCCGGGCTGCTCAAATCCCGGCGGGCCACGGTTCTGGGCGGGACGATCTTTGGGCTGGCGATTTCGGCCATGCATTATACCGGCATGGTGGCCTATCGCGTGCAGGGCGCGATCCAGTGGGACATGGGCTATCTGACCGCCTCCGTCATCATCGCGGTTGTCCTTGCAACCCTCGCGCTTGGCGCGGCGGGCCGTGGGGGCAAGGGCAGCGTGCTGTGGATGACCGCGCTTTTGGCGCTGGCGATCATCCTGCTCCATTTCACCGGCATGGCCGCTTTTCAGGTCACCCCGCTGGCCGCGCAGCCGCTTTACGCCAACCCGGTTGAATATAGATTAATCGCGCTGATCATCGCCGGCACCGCCGCCATCATCGCGCTGGCCGCGCTCTTTAGCTATGTTGTCGAAAACCGCACCCGCAACGAAAGCGTCGAGGAACTGCGAAAGGCCCGCGATGCCGCCGAAAGCGCCAGCCGGGCGAAATCGGAATTCATGAGCGTGCTGAGCCACGAATTACGCACCCCGCTGACCATCGTCATCGGCTACGCCAGCTTCCTGTCGGAACTTAAACGCCACAACCTCGCCAAGCTCGGCCCGGATGAAAAACCGGAGTCCGAGCATTTCACCAAGATGGGCGATCAAGCGGAACTCTACGGCCAGCGCATCAAATTCGCGGGCGGGCAATTGTTGACCATTATCAACGACATCCTCGACTATACGAATATGGAGTTGAACGACCTCGCGCTCGACAAGACCGCCCTCGACACCCGCGCGCTTTTGGAAGAAGTGGTCGAAGAGCACCACGGCGCCGCGCATGACAAGACGGCCACGCTGCATATTGACACCCCGCCGCTCACCGTCACCGCTGACCGCCGCCGCAGCCTGCAACTGTTGGGCCATATCGTCGGCAATGCGCTGAAATTCTCCAAGGCGCGGGACATCTATCTGCGTGCGCGCCTGCACGCGGGCGGGTTTGTTTTCGAGGTCGAAGACAATGGCGTTGGCATCGCCGCGCAGGATCTGGACCGCATTTTCGAGGCTTTCACCCAGATCGAAGACGCCGATGATCGCGCCGAGGGCGGCACTGGGCTGGGGCTGGCGATCTGCAAGAAACTGGCCCTTGCCCATGGCGGCGACATCACGGTCAAAAGCACGCTCGGTCAGGGCACGACCTTTACCGTCTTCATCCCCGGCGCCACGCAATTGGCAGAGCCTGCGACGCTGGCGAAGGCAAGCTAAGTCTTTGAAAACAGTGGTGCGGGCGGTGGGACTCGAACCCACACGGGGCTACGCCCCAACAGATTTTAAGTCTGGTATGTCTACCATTCCATCACGCCCGCATCGGGGCGCACAATAAGCATCACGCGGGCGGTGTAAATGGGCGAATGCCCCCGGCCCCATGGTTCTGGCACGATGCGTCAGGCCGTATCGGCCAGCATGGTTTCCTTTACCGCCTCCATCGCCACATAGGTCGAGGTGCTGGCCACATGCGGCAGGGTTGAAATCACCTCCCCCAGAAAGCGGCGATATTCCGACATGTTCCGCGTCCGCACCTTGATCAGATAGTCGAAATGGCTCGCGATCATATGGGCCTGTTCGATCTCGGGCACCTTGGCCACGGCGAGGTTAAAGGCCCGCAAGGCCGCCTCGCGCGTGTCGTTCAGGCGCACCTCGACAAAGGCGACGTGATCCAGCCCCAGCCGGATCGGGTCCAAAAGGGCGCGATAGCCAAGGATCACGCCGCTTTCCTCCAACCGGCGCAGCCGCGCTTGGGTGGGGGATTTCGACAGGCCAATGCGTCGGGCAAGATCGGTGATGCTGATGCGCCCGTCTTCGGCCAACACCGATAGAATCGCGCTGTCGAACCGGTCCAGATTGAAAAGTTCATTTGACATGTGATTCCTCGCTAGTTCGGTCATAACGACTATAATGCAATACATATTAAGTCGATTAGCCTTCTCAACATGCGGTATTCTGGTCCAAACATCAACTGGAGCTTGCCATGGCCCTCGATCACGCCCCCGCCCTTCGCCAAACCATCGACGCGCGCACCTATGCCGAGCCTGACGCGCTGCTCACCGAGCTCAAGGCGCAGGCCGATCTTTCGCCCGAGGACCGCGCCAAGATCACCGCCGATGCGGCGGGTCTGGTGCGTGACATCCGCGGCACCTCGGCCCCCGGCATGATGGAAGTCTTCCTCGCCGAATACGGGCTCAGCACCGAGGAAGGCGTGGCGCTCATGTGTCTCGCCGAGGCGCTCTTGCGCGTGCCAGATGCCGAGACGATCGACGCGCTGATCGAGGATAAGATCGCCCCTTCGGACTGGGGCCGCCACATGGGGCATTCGACCTCCAGCCTCGTCAACGCGTCGACATGGGCGCTGATGCTGACGGGCCGCGTGCTCGACGACGACCAGCCCGGCCCGGTGCGCCACCTGCGGGCGGCGATCAAACGTCTGGGCGAGCCGGTGATCCGCACCGCCGTCAGCCGCGCCATGCGCGAGATGGGCCGCCAGTTCGTGCTGGGTGAGGACATTCAGGCCGCGATGAAACGCGCCCGCGGAATGGAAAAGAAGGGCTTCACCTATAGCTACGACATGCTGGGCGAAGCCGCACGGACCGAGGCCGATGCCAAGCGCTATCACCTCAGCTACTCCCGCGCGATCTCGGCCATTGCAGATGCCTGCACCCATGACGACATCCGCAAGAACCCCGGCATTTCGGTCAAGCTCTCGGCCCTGCACCCGCGCTACGAGCTGGCGCAGGAAGAGGCCGTGATGCGCGATCTGGTGCCGCGCCTTCGGGCGCTGGCACTCTTGGCGAAATCGGCTGGCATGGGCCTCAACATCGATGCAGAGGAAGCCGATCGCCTCGCACTCTCGCTCGAGGTGATCGACACGGTGATGGGCGAGCCTGCGCTGGCCGGCTGGGACGGTTTCGGCGTGGTCGTGCAGGCCTATGGCCCGCGCGCGGGCGTGGTGATCGACACGCTTTACGAAATGGCGCAGCGCCACGACCGCCGCATCATGGCGCGGCTGGTCAAGGGCGCCTATTGGGACACCGAGATCAAGCGCGCGCAGGTCGAGGGGATCGACGGTTTCCCGGTCTTCACCCGCAAGGCCGCGACGGATGTGAGCTACATCGCCAATGCCCGCAAACTGCTGGGCATGACCGACCGCATCTACCCGCAGTTCGCCACCCATAACGCCCATACCGTCGCCGCCGTTCTGCATATGGCCGACGATCCGGAGGCTTACGAGTTCCAACGCCTGCACGGCATGGGCGAGACCCTGCATGACATCGTCATGCAGAAACACGGCACCCGCTGCCGCATCTACGCTCCCGTCGGTGCGCACCGCGATCTGCTGGCCTATCTTGTCCGGCGTCTCTTGGAGAACGGGGCGAACTCCAGCTTCGTGAACCAGATCGTTGACGAGGACGTGCCGCCCGAGGTCGTGGCCGCCGATCCCTTCGACCAGTTGCACGACAGCGTGCCCTCGATCCCGAAAGGCCCGGAAGTGTTCCAGCCGCAACGCGCCAATGCGCGCGGCTTCGATCTGGCGCATACCCCAACCCTCGCCGCGATCGAAGAAGCCCGTGCGCACTTCGCGGAGGCGACATGGGAAGCCGCACCGCTACTAGCGGGCGAAGCTGCGCCCGAGGCGGCTGAAACCGTCGCCAACCCTACCGGGGGTGCCTCCCCTGGGACCGTGCGCCCTGCCTCCAAGGCCGATGTGGCCACGGCGCTCGACACTGCCGCGCCTTGGGACGCGCCTCTCAACACCCGCCGCGACACGCTTTTGCGCGCCGCCGACATGCTCGAGGACCGCTACGGCGAGATCTTCGCCATCCTCGCCCGCGAGGCTGGCAAGGGTCTGCCCGACTGCGTGGCCGAATTGCGTGAGGCGGTGGATTTCCTGCGCTACTACGCAGGTCAAGCCACCAACGAGCCGCCCGCGGGCATCTTCACCTGCATCTCGCCGTGGAACTTCCCGCTGGCGATCTTCTGCGGGCAGGTCACGGCAGCCCTGGCCGCAGGCAATGCCGTGCTCGCCAAACCGGCCGAGCAGACCCCGCTGATCGCACAGCTTGCCGTCAAGGTGCTGCACGAGGCCGGCGTGCCGCGCGCCGCGCTGCAACTGCTGCCGGGCGGCGGCGAGGTGGGCGCGGCGCTCACCGGCGACGCCCGCGTCAACGGCGTGGCCTTCACCGGCTCAACCGCCACCGCCCTGCGCATCCGCGCCAACATGGCCGAGCATTGCGCCCCCGGCACCCCGCTGATTGCCGAGACCGGTGGCCTCAACGCCATGATCGTCGACAGCACTGCCCTGCCCGAGCAGGCCGTGCAGGCCATCGTCGAAAGCGCCTTCCAATCCGCGGGCCAGCGCTGCTCCGCCGTGCGTTGCCTCTACGTGCAGGAGGACATCGCCGAGGACCTGATCACCATGCTCAAGGGCGCGATGCAGGCGCTGCGCATGGGCGATCCATGGCATCTGTCGACCGACGTGGGCCCCGTCATCGACGATGCCGCGCGACAGACCATCGTCGATCATGTCGAGGCCGCCCGCGCGGAGGGCCGGCTGATCGCCGAACTAGAAGCGCCCGAAGGCGGCACCTTCGTCGGCCCAGCGATCCTGAAGGTTGATGGCATCAGCGACATGCAGCGGGAGATTTTCGGCCCCGTGCTGCATGTGGCGACCTTCAAGAGCCATGAGCTCGACGATGTGATCGACGCGATCAACGCCACCGGCTATGGCCTTACCTTCGGTCTGCACACGCGGATCGACGACCGGGTGCAGCATGTCTCGGAGCGGATCGAGGCGGGCAACATCTACGTGAACCGCAACCAGATCGGCGCCATCGTCGGCAGCCAGCCCTTCGGCGGCGAGGGGCTTTCGGGCACCGGGCCGAAGGCGGGCGGGCCGAACTACTTGCCGCGTTTCGCCGCGCCCGACCATCAGGAGGCTTCCGGCACATGGGACAACGCGCAGCAGAGCCTGCCCGCCCTGCCCGCGCATCTGCCGACCGTTCTAGAGACCCAGTCAATGCCCGGACCCACCGGCGAGAGCAACCGCCTGTCGACCCTGCCCCGCCCCGCGCTTCTCTGCATGGGCCCGGGGGCCGAGACGGCGGCGGCGCAGGCCAAAGCCGTGCGCGCCCTCGGCGGTGTCGCGGTTGAGGCCACAGGCCCCATCGACCCCGAAGCGCTCACCACCGGCCCGGCCTATGGCGGCGTGCTCTGGTGGGGCGATGAGGAGACGGCGCGGCAAATCGACAAGGCGCTGGCGGCCCGCGAGGGGGCGATCATCCCGCTTCTGCGCGGCAAGCCCGACACCGCGCGCGTCCGTGCTGAGCGGCATGTCTGTGTTGACACCACCGCCTCGGGCGGCAATGCACAGCTCTTGGGGATGATGGCCTGAACGGGCCGCGCACTTAGGGGGAGCGCCATGCTGACGAACCGCGATATCGAAGAGTTGACGCAGTTTCGCAGGGCGCTCCACCAATACCCCGAGGTTTCGGGCGAGGAAGTGGAAACCGCCCGGACCATCGCGGCGGAACTGGAAAAGCTCGCGCCTACGCGCATCCTCACCGGCCTTGGCGGGCATGGGGTGGCGGCGGTTTTCGACAGCGGCAGCCCCGGCCCCACGGTGCTCTTCCGCGCGGAACTCGACGCCCTGCCGATCCCCGAGGATCATGACATTCCTTGGGTCTCTAAGGTACCGGGCAAGTCCCACGTCTGCGGCCACGACGGCCATATGACCATGCTCTTGGCGCTCGGCCGGATGATCGGGCGCCGCCCCGTCGCGAAGGGCCGCGTGGTGCTGATGTTCCAACCCGCCGAGGAAGACGGCAGCGGCGCGCGGGCAGTGGTGAACGATCCGAGCTATGCCGAGATCGCTGCCGATTACGCGTTTGCCATCCATGTCGAGCCGGGCCGCCCCTTTGGCCATGTCGACACCGCGCCCGCGCTGATCAACTGCGCCTCGAAAGGCATCTCCGTCACCCTGCACGGCAAGACCGCCCATGCCGCCAGCCCCGAAGACGGCACCTCCCCCGCACCTGCACTGGCCGAATTGATCCCGGCGCTGCAAGCGCTCGGCCCCGGCGGGCCGCTTGATGATGACTTCCGCCTCGTCACCCTCACCCATCTGCGCATGGGTGAGCCGACCTTTGGCGTCGCCCCGGGCGAAGCGGCGCTCTACGCCACCCTGCGCAGCACCCGAGACGATGCGCTGGCCAAGATCGAAGCGGCCCTGCGCGCCGATGTCGCGCGCGTGACCGAGGTCCATGGGCTGACCGCAGCTTTCGCGGAATCCGACCATTTCGCCGCCTCCATCAACCACCCCGAGGCCTACGCGATCGCCGCCGCGGCGATGGACGCGCTTGGCGTGTCACACGGGCAGAAAAATCTGCCGATGCGCGCCTCAGAGGATTTCGGCCTGTTCGGGCGCGATGCCAAGGCCGCAATGCTCTGCCTCGGCCCCGGCGAGGGCTATGCCGCCCTGCACAACCCTGATTACGATTTCCCCGATGATCTGATCCCCGTGGGCGCCGGAATTTTTGAGCGGATCGCGCGGGATTTGCTCGGTTCCGCTTGACAGAAGCCCCCGCGGGCGCAGCTAAGGTCATGACGATCCCCCGCGCCGCTTGACGCTGCGGACGACTTGGCAAAGGCTGGCCCGCATGTTCCCGATCCGCGATCACAACCCCTCGGGCCGAACGCCCTTCGTCACCTATGCGCTGATGGCGCTCAACATCGGGGTGTTCCTGTCTTCCCTGTCGCTGATGGCGGATGAGCGGGCCTTGGCCGAGTTTTACTACAGCTACGCATTGCTGCCCGCGCGGCTGAGCCATGGGGAGGGGTATTTCGGCCTCATCACCTCGCAATTTCTGCATGGCGGCTGGATGCATCTGGCGGGTAACATGCTGTTTTTGTGGATCTTCGGCGACAATGTCGAAGATGAGATGGGCCATGGGCGCTATCTGCTGTTCTACCTTGCCTGTGGCATCGCCGCGGGTCTGGGCCAAGTCGTGACAGAACCGCTCTCATGGGTGCCCATGGTCGGCGCCTCGGGCGCGATCGCTGGGGTGATGGGAGGCTACCTGCTGCTCTTCCCGCGTGCCAAGGTCGACATTCTGGTGATCTTCATCGTTTTCTTCCGCATCTTCGCCATCCCGGCGTGGATCATGCTGGGCCTGTGGTTCGGCATGCAGTTCATCGGCGGGATCGGGGCCACGCCGGGCACCGGCGGGGTGGCCTATTGGGCCCATGCGGGCGGGTTCATCGCGGGGCTTGTGTTGACCCTGCCGCTGTGGCTGCGGCGGGGCGGTTTTGCCTTTTGGCGGCAGACCCATGGCCATCCGCCCCATGCCGCCGCCGACTATGACCTGAGCGAGAGCCGCATTCCGAAAGTGAGACGCAAATGACCGAAACCTCCGAAACCCGCCGAGCCTCGTGCCACTGCGGGGCCGTGGTGATCGAAGCGCTGTTTCCGCGTGGGCTAGCCTCGGCCGCGCGCTGTACCTGCTCCTTTTGTCGCCGCCGTGCCGCCGCCACAGTGACCGCGCTGGCCGAGACGGTGACCGTGCTGAAAGGGGCCGAGAATCTTACGCGCTACACATGGGGCACCCATACGGCGCAGCACTACTTCTGTAAGACCTGCGGCATCTATACCCACCACCGCCGCCGCTCGGACCCCGATGAATGCGGCGTGAACCTTGGTGCGATTGAAGGGGTCTTGCCATGGGAGATGGAGCCGCTGCCCTATAGCGATGGCATCAATCACCCCTCGGACCGCGACCCCGGCTGAAGGCCGGAGATCACACCCTGCATCCGGGCCAGCAGCCCCGGCTGCGGCTGAGACTGTTCGCGGCGCTGCTCCACGCTTTCGTGCAGTCGCTCGGACGGGTCCGCGCCCACCACCCGACGGCGGCGGGTCACCAGCATCTTGCCATAGCCGCGCCAGCGCCCGATGGAGGGCGCGGCGGGGTCTTGATCGAACCGCGTGGCCCAGCCTGCGGGCAGCGGCAGGCCGCTGTCCTCCATCCGCGACAGCAGCCAGACCAGCGGGATATTGGCCAAGGGGCGCGCAGTCTCATGCCCGCCCAATTGGCCGCCGACATCGCCATGGGTGCCGGGAAACCAGACCTGCTCCAACCGGCCGTCATAGCCCTCGGGCGTGGTCCACAGCACCGGGGCATAGGCAACGCGCGTCTCATTCAGCGCCAGCGCCTGAAAGCCGTTCTTCACGTTGCGACTGAGGTCATGGTTGTGGAACATATGCAGCGGCTGCGAGAACCGCCAGAACAGCGGCGCGTTGAGGCCCAGCGATTTGACCGTGTCCCAAACGCCAATCGCCTCGATCTCGACCTCGGGGTGGCAGTTGGCGCGGGCAAAGAGTTCGCCCGCCTTGCTCAGATGATGCGCCTCATAATGGCGGTAAACATCGCGGATGTTACGCTCTGTCGCCACTTCAGCGCGCAGAAGCCCCACCCGGTCGATCACCCCGGCGAGGGAGCGTACCGCATAGCCGCCGCGCGAATAGCCCAGCAGGAAAATCCGATCTCCGGGTCGGTAGCGCGAGGCGAGATATCCATAGGCGCGGCGGATTTGCCGGTTGATCCCGCGGCCCAAGATCACATCCAAAGCGCTGCGCCAATCGCGCCATTGCAGCCCCGGCTCGTAATAGATCGACAGGGCGCTGCCCATCTCGCGGCAAAGGCCATAGGCAATGCCCGCGTTGGTCTCGCGCCCCAGTTCGAGCGAGGACATGGTCCCATCAAGGATGATGACATGGGTCACCGCCCCCCGGCGCGGGCCGAAATCGCTTTCAGGCCGCCGCCAGAACCGCCCGAAAAGCCGTTGGAATAGGTTTTTACTCGGCTGCGATTGCGGCACCTTGCAGCATCTCCCAGACACGGTGCGGGGTGAACGGCATATCCGCCTGCCGCACGCCGCGTTCCCACAGGGCATCTTGCACCGCATTCGACACCGCCGCCAAGGCACCGACGGTGCCCGCCTCCCCGCAGCCCTTCATGCCCATGACATTGGCGGTCGAGGGGACTGGTTCGGAGGTGAAAGAGATCATCGGCAGATCGGCCGCGCGGGGCATGGCGTAATCCATGAAAGTGGCGGTCAAAAGCTGGCCGTCCTCGTCATAGACCACCCGCTCCTGCACCGCTTGACCAATGCCCTGCGCCACGCCGCCGTGGACCTGCCCCTCCGCCAGCATCGGGTTGATGAGATTGCCGAAATCGTCGACCACGGTGTAGCGGTCCAGCGTCACCACCCCGGTCTCGGGGTCGATCACCACCTCGGCCACATGCGCCCCGTTGGGATAGCTGCGCCCCGGCAGGCTGGCGCGTTCGTGGTGGCTCAGCAGATCGTCGCGGCTCTTGGCGCGGGCCATCTCGGCCACCTCCAGCATGGTCGGGCTGATGTTCGACCCTTCCGCGCGAAAGCGTTCATCGTCAAAAGTGATATCCGCAGCGGCAACGCCCAACTCTTCGGCCAGAAAGGCGGTGAAGACTTCGGTGATCTTCGCCACGGTGGCCAAGGTCGCCGTGTTCTGCGTGGTGACCGAGCGCGAGCCGCCGGTGCCGCCACCCTTCTTGATCAGATCACTGTCGCCCTGCACCACGTCGATCCGCTCGGCGGGGATGCCAGTCTGGTCCGAGAGGAACTGCGCATAGACCGTCTCATGCCCCTGCCCATTGCTTTGGGTGCCGACATAGATCGTCACCCGGCCATCGCCCTCGAAAACCACTTTGGCCCCTTCGGAGGGGTCGCCCAAAATGCTCTCGATATAGTAACACAGCCCCTGCCCCCGCAGCAGGCCGCGTTTGGCATCCGCCGCCCGGCGCGCGGCAAAACCGTCGCGGTCGGCCTCTTGCCCCACCCGGGCCAGCAGGCGTGCAAAATCGCCCACATCGTAAAGCTCGCCCGTGGCAGTGGTATAGGGGAATTGCTCAGGCTTGATGAAGTTGATCCGCCGTAACTCCCACGGATCGACGCCCAACTCACGCGCGGCGCGGTCCATCGACCGCTCCAACACATAGATCGCCTCGGGCCGTCCGGCCCCACGATAGGCGTCGACCTGCACGGTGTTGGTGTAGAACCCTTCGACATGCAGATAGGTGTCTTGCACGTCATAGACGCCCATCAAGACCTTGGAGAAGAGCTGCGACTGGATCGGCTGGCCGAACTGGCTGTTATAAGCCCCAAGGTTGCAGCGCGTGTCGACACGGTAGGCGGTGATCTTGTGGTTTTCGTCAAAGGCAAACTCGGCCCAAGACACCAGATCGCGCCCGCCGTTGTCGGTGAGCATGGCTTCGGTCCGCTCCGACATCCAGCGCACCGGACGGCCCAGCGCCCGCGCGGCTTGGGCCACGCAGAAATACTCCGGGTAGGTCATCGCCTTCATGCCGAACCCACCGCCCACATCGGGATTGGTCACGCGCACCGCGTCTTCGGGCAGGCCGAAGGCTTTGGTCAGAAACCCCTTATGCGCCCAGACGCCCTGCCCGCCCAGCGCCACATGCAAGCGGCCCTCGGTCCATTCGGCATAGCAGCCACGCGGCTCCATGGAGTTGACGATGATGCGGTTGTCACCAACCTCGAGCCGGACGCGATGGGCGGCTTTGGCAAAAGCCGTCTCAACCTTGGCCTCATCGCCCATATGCCAGTCAAAGGCGCGGTTGTCGGGGGCCTCTGCGTGCAGAGGCTCACCGCCCGGGGCGACATCCATCTTGGCGGGCAGATCGTCGGCCTCGAAAAGGATCATCTCAACCGCGTCGCGGGCCTGTTGCAAACTCTCGGCCACCACCAGCGCCACCGGCTCGCCCACATAGCGCACGCGGTCCTTGGCCAGCATCGGGCGCAGCGGCGTCGCGCCTTTGCTGCCATCGCGGTTGTCGACGACCGTATGCGGCAAGGCGATATTCATTCCCGCCGCTTCCAGATCGGCGCAGGTCAGCACTAGATGCACGCCATCCGCCGCGCGGGCCTCATCTACGTCCAACTCAGTGATCACCCCATGGGCCACGGGCGCGCGGAAAAAGACGCCATACAGCGCCCCGGCGGGGGCGATATCATCGACATAGCGGCCCGCACCGGTCAGGAAGCGGTGGTCTTCCACCCGTTTGACCGGTTGGCTTTTCCCGAACTTTTCCATCTGACACCGCCCCTGCTGCCCTGCCTCTTTCAGCGCAACAGTAACGGGCGCGCCGCCAGTGTCCAGAGGCTCAGGCCGCCTTGCGTTTGGGCGCGCCCTCAAGGTCCGAGACAAGCGTCACCCCCGCCAGCCCATACCCATTGAAGGCGGTCGACATGGCGATGGAATAAGCGCCCATGCCGCCGAACAAGAGATAATCCCCGGTCTGCGCATCTTCGGGCAGCGGCAGGCCATCGGGCAGACGGTCCAGCGAATCACAAGTGGGGCCGAAGACCACACGCGGCTTGGCCGCCCCCAGACGCCGCGTGCCATCGGGGCCGACCACATCGACCAACCCCGAAAGCCCCATATCGCGCAGATCGGGCAGCCCGCCATAGATACCGTCGTTCAGGAAAACCGTCCGCCCATCGTTGCGCATCCCCTTGATACGGGTCGCCAATACGGCGGCGTCAGCCACCATCGCCCGGCCCGGCTCACACAGCAGCAAAGGCGCATCCACCCCAAAACTCTCGGCCAGCGCCGCGTTCACGGCAGCAAAAACCGCCCGATGATCGGGCGCGTCAAACCCACGGTCCACGGCGAAGCCCCCGCCGATGTTCAACCGTTTGATCGAGACCTCCGCCGTCCGCAGGATATCCGCCGCCGCATGGACATATTGCACCCAAGCCTGCGGATCATTGCACTGCGTGCCGGGGTGGAAACACATCGACGGCGTGAACCCCATCTGGACAACCGCGCGCAGCAGGTCCGCTGCCTGTTCAGGGGCCGCGCCGAATTTGGACCCGAAATCATAAGCCGCGCCCTTGACCGGCAAGGCGAAGCGCACCGCCACCTCATTATCGCGCGGCACGTCGCGCAGCTTGGCCAATTCCGACATGTCATCGATCGACCAGCTATAGACCCGCGCCGCGATCCCGGCCTCCACCTCGGAGGCCGAGCGCACGGGGTTGTTGTAATGCAGCACCGCCTGCGGGCAGACCGCCCGCACCGCCGCCATCTCTGCCGGGGAGGCGACATCGAAGGTGGTGATCCCCGCCGCGACAAGGTTCGACAGCACCTCCGCCCGGTCGTTGGCCTTGACTGCATAGGTTACCAGCCCGTCGAAATCCGCCTGAAACCGCCGCGCGGTGGCTTGCAGCACTGAAGGAGCCAGAAACAACACCGGCTTATCGGGGCTGTGTTTCGCCAAATAGGCGGCGGGACTATCGGAAAGGGGGGCGATATGCTGCATGGGGGCCTCTTCACTGCTTTTCTCCAGTAAAGCGTGAATTTCGGTCGATTCATCGTGTCAGACCGCCTAAAGTGATGCGAACTTTGGGCAAAATGACGATATGATAGTACAGCTTGACGACACCGACCGCGCTTTGATCGCGGCACTTCAATCCAACGCCCGTCAACCGGTCGCCGATCTGGCGCGCGGCCTTGGCCTTGCACGCACCACCGTTCAGGCCCGGCTGGAACGGCTGGAACGCGGCGGCGCCATCCTCGGCTATACGCTGCGTTTGGGGGAAGCCGCCAGCGCGCCGCTGCATGCCACGGCTCTGGTCAATATCGAGCTGCGTGCTGGCCCCGCCGTATTGGCGCGGCTGCGCAGCCTTCCGGCGGTGCAGGTGGTGCACACCACCTCGGGCCGCTTTGACCTGCTGGTACAAATCGCAGCGCAGACCACGCAGGAGTTGGACGAGACCCTTGACCGCATCGGCGAGACCCGGGGCGTTAAGGGCAGCGAGAGCCTGATCCACCTCAGCACCAAGATCGACCGCAGCGGCTAAGCCCTGCCCCCGCGCCTCACCCCCTGTCAGGGGTCTTTCCCTTACCGCGCCAGAGCGCTAAACGGGGCGCAACAAAAGGGATCATGACCATGGCACTCGAAAAGACCTTCAACGCCGCCGAGGCGGAAAGCCGCATCTACGCCGATTGGGAGACCAAGGGCGCGTTCAAAGCGGGCGCGAATGCGCAGCGGGACGCGCATTTCTCGGTGATGATCCCGCCGCCGAACGTCACCGGCTCGCTGCACATGGGCCATGCCTTCAACAACACGCTACAGGACATCCTCGTGCGCTGGCATCGGATGCAGGGTTTCGACACGCTTTGGCAGCCCGGCCAAGACCACGCGGGCATCGCCACGCAAATGGTGGTGGAGCGCGAATTGGCTGCCACCGGCCAACCCGGCCGCCGCGAGCTGGGCCGCGAGGCGTTCACCGCCAAGGTCTGGGAGCAAAAGCAGAAATCCGGCGGCACGATCATCGACCAGCTGCGCCGTCTGGGCGCCTCCTGCGACTGGTCGCGCAACGCCTTCACCATGTCCGGCGCGCCGGGTGCGCCCGCGGGCGAAGAGGGCAATTTCCACGATGCCGTGATCAAGGTCTTCGTGGACATGTACAACAAGGGGCTGATCTACCGCGGCAAGCGGCTGGTCAACTGGGACCCGCATTTCGAGACCGCGATCTCCGACCTCGAGGTCGAGAGCATCGAGGTCGATGGCCACATGTGGCATTTCAAATACCCGCTGGCGGGGGGGGAGACCTATACCTACGTCGAGCGGGACGAGGACGGTAACGTGCTCTTTGAAGAGACACGCGACTATATCTCCATCGCCACCACGCGGCCCGAAACCATGCTCGGTGACGGCGCGGTGGCGGTTCATCCATCGGATGAGCGTTATGCCTCAATCGTCGGAAAACTTTGCGAAATTCCCGTCGGACCGAAAGAGCAGCGCCGCCTGATCCCAATCATCACCGACGAATACCCGGACAAGAACTTCGGCTCGGGTGCTGTGAAGATCACCGGCGCCCATGACTTCAACGACTACGGCGTCGCCAAGCGCAACGGCATTCCGCTCTATGCGCTGATGGACACCCAAGGGAAAATGCGCGCCGATGGTCTGCCCTACGATCAGGCCGCCGCCCGCGCGCAGGCCATTGCTGAGGGATCGGAAGCCGCCCCCGAGGACGCGACCGAGATCAACCTCGTGCCGGAAGCCTACCGCGGCCTCGACCGTTTTGAGGCCCGCAAGCGCGTGGTTGAGGACGTGACCGCCAAGGGCCTTGCCGTGATGACCGAGGCGACCGATCCCCGCCTTGGCCGCGCCGCCAAGAAGGCCCCCGTCGAGCCCGGCGAGGGCGGCGAGATGCGCACCGAGGAAGAGAGCCTCGTGCCGCTGGTTGAAGCCAAGAAGATCATGCAGCCCTTCGGCGACCGCTCCAAGGTGGTGATCGAGCCGATGCTGACCGACCAGTGGTTCGTCGCCACCGACAAGATCGTGCAGCCCGCCATCGACGCCGTGCGCTCGGGCGAAGTGACGATCCTGCCCGAACAAGACCGCAAGGTGTATTTCCATTGGCTGGAGAACATCGAGCCGTGGTGCATCTCGCGCCAGCTCTGGTGGGGCCATCAGATCCCGGTGTGGTATGGCCTCGCGCCCCAATCCCATAATGACAAAACTTTAGAGTTTAAAAGCTTCTGCGGTGCGGATTTTGAAGCAGTTAAAGCACAAGCAATTGAGCTCTATGAGGCACGCTTTCCTAACGACAAAATCATAATCGAGGAGATGTTTGGGGACCCCGAGCAAGGATGGCCCCAAACCAAGGAAGAGTTTGATGTATATAATGAGTTTGCGCGCCTGAATGGGCTGGAAGAACAGGTTTACGTCGAGAAGATTGGCAGCAGCCGCAAGACTCGGTTCAAAATTCAGAACGATAGGAAGACTGGTCAGCGAGAGTTAACGTTCTTTCTACGCCGCGACCCCGATGTGCTCGACACATGGTTCTCCTCCGGCCTTTGGCCTATCGGCACGCTGGGCTGGCCCGAGCAAACCGCTGAGCTGGAAAAATACTTCCCCACCTCCGTGCTGGTGACCGGTTTTGACATCATCTTCTTCTGGGTCGCCCGGATGATGATGATGCAATATGCCGTGGTCGACCAAAAACCCTTCGACACCGTCTATGTCCACGCGCTGGTGCGCGATGAGAAGGGCAAGAAGATGTCGAAGAGCTTGGGCAACGTGCTCGACCCGCTGGAGCTGATCGACGACTACGGCGCCGACGCCGTGCGCTTCACTCTGACCTCCATGGCCGCCATGGGACGCGACCTGAAGCTCTCGACGCAGCGCATCGCGGGCTATCGCAACTTTGGCACCAAGCTGTGGAACGCGCATCGCTTCGCCGAGATGAACGGCGTGTTTGAGGCCATGCCCGCTGGGATGCCCCAGCCCACCGCGACGCTGAACAAGTGGATCGTGGGCGAGACCGCCCGCGTGCGCGAGGAAGTCGACGCCGCACTTGGCAACTTCCGCTTCAACGACGCGGCCAATGCGCTTTACGCCTTTGTCTGGGGCAAGGTCTGCGACTGGTACGTGGAGCTTTCCAAGCCACTGTTGCAGGACGACGCCCCCGAGGCCGAGGAGACCCGCGCCACCATGGCCTGGGTGCTGGAGCAATGCCTGATCCTGCTGCACCCGATCATGCCCTTCATCACCGAAGAGCTGTGGCAGACCACCGCCAAGCGCGATGAGCTTCTGGCCCTCACCGATTGGCCCGCCTACACCACCGCCGATCTGCTCGATGCCGACGCGGACCGGGAGCTTAACTGGGTGATCGGCCTCATCGAGAGCATCCGCTCCGCCCGTCAGCAGATGCATGTGCCCGCCGGGCTGAAGGTGCCGATGCTGGTGACCGAGATGGACGAGGCAGCACAAGGCGCTTGGGACCGCAACGAGGTGATGATCAAGCGTCTGGCGCGGGTGGAGGGCCTTGAGAAGGCCGACAGCTTCCCGAAAGGCACCGTCTCGATCGCCGCCCCGGGGACGAGCTTCGGCCTGCCCTTGGCCGGTCTCATCGACATCGACGCCGAGAAGGCGCGTCTGCAGAAGTCGCTCGACAAGCTGGGCAAGGAGATCGGTGGGCTGAGGGGGCGTTTGAACAACCCCAAGTTCGCCGCCTCCGCGCCGGAAGAGGTCGTGGCCGAAGCGCAGGCGAACCTCGCGGCGCGTCAGGAAGAGGCGGACCAGTTGCAGGCGGCACTGGACCGGTTGGCCGAGCTGGGCTGAGACCAACAAAGCCGGGCAGCGCCAGACCGCGGGATGGCGCTGCAAAGGGGGCAGTTGGGCAGTTTATCTCTGCCGCGTTTATGCCAAGCTCACAGGACAGCACTTCGGTTGCAAAAGCGCCAGCCCGTTCGGGCGGTCTGGCGCTGCCCGGCGGCCTTACGGCCTTGTTTCCGGGCTGTAGCGAGACGGGCAATCGGCGCGCGAGCCGGGGAGTGCCAGACCGCGGGTTGGCGCATCTGACGCGCCAGTTGGGCAATTTATCCCCGCAGCACTTACGCCAAGCTCACAGGACAGCACTTCGATTGCAAAAGCGCCAGCCCGTCCGGGCGGTCTGGCGCTGCCCGGCGGCCTGCGGCCTTGATTCCGGGCTGTCAGGCGCAACGCAAATGCCGCGCTTGCCGTCCTACTTAAACACCGCAGGCCGCTTGCCGAACTCCGCCGCGATCACCTCCATCTGCTCGGGCTTGCCCAACAGCGCTGCCTGCTCACGCGACTCGGCCAAGAGCACATCCGCATCCGATGCCCCCGTCTCCGCATATCCGATCAAGCGCTTCGCTGTGCGGATCGCATTCGGCCCCTTCCCCGCGATCACCTGCGCCAGTTCCAGCGCCGCTGTTTGCGGGTCTTCGGCGACCTCGGTCACCAGCCCCCAACGCTCCGCCTGCGCGGCGTCCACCGGCGCGGCGGTATAGGTCAACCGCCGCAACACGTCCGAGCGCACCAGCCGCGGCAGCAGCACCATACCGCCCATATCCGGCACGATGCCCCATTTCATCTCCATCACCGCGAGCTTCGTATCCGGCGCGGCAATCCGAATATCCGCTCCAAGCGCCAGCTGCATCCCGGCGCCAAAAACCACCCCATGCAGCGCCGCGATGACCGGGATTTCCAAACGGTGCCAAACCATCGACACCTCTTGCCATTTGTTCGTCGTGCCTTCGCCATGGCTGCGGGGCATGATCAAGGCCTCGACATCCTGCCCCAGCATCCCCGAGAGCCCGCCAATATCAATGCCCGCGCAAAAGCCTTTGCCCTCGCCCGAGAGCAACACCACCCGGGCGTCCGAGGCCGCAACCTCCTGCCCTGCCGCGATGATCGCCTCGATCATCTCATCATCCACCGCGTTCATCTTGTCGGCGCGGGTGAGGGTCACATAGGCGATAGGGTCTTCGATCCGGGTGGTGACGCGGGGCATGGCTATTCTCCTGAATGTTTGGCGCAGTTCAGCGCAGATCACCGCGCGGCACCAGCAAAACGTGGCGGCAGGTGCTGCGGCACTTGCCCTCTTACGGGCCCGCCCCTACACCTTGGCGCATGACATATGCACGCCTCACCCCCCTCGCCAAACGCCTGCCCGCCAATGTCCCCTTCGTGGGCCCCGAAGCGCAGGAGCGCGTCCTTGGCCGCCCCTTCAAAGCGCGGCTCGGCGCCAATGAAAACGTCTTTGGCCCCTCGCCCCGCGCCATCGCGGCTATGGCGGAGACCGAGATGTGGAAATACGGCGATTCCGAAAGCGTAGAGTTGCGCGCGGCACTGGCCGAACTGCATGGCGTCACCCCCGAAAACATCATCGTCGGCGAAGGAATCGACGGGTTGCTGGGCTATCTCGTCCGCCTACTGGTGGGCGAAGGCGACGCGGTGGTGACCTCCGAAGGAGCCTACCCTACCTTCAACTACCATGTCGCAGGCTTTGGCGGCGTGCTGCACAAAGTGCCCTACCGCGACGATCACGAAGACCCGGCGGCGCTTTTCGCCAAAGCGGCGGAGGTGGACGCCAAGCTCGTCTACCTCGCCAATCCCGACAACCCGATGGGCACTTGGCATGAGGGCGCGGCACTGGCACGCGCGCTCGACGACCTGCCCCAAGGCAGCCTGCTGTTGCTGGATGAAGCCTATATCGAATGCGCCCCCGAGGGCACCGCGCCCGCGCTTTCCGCCGATGACCCACGGGTGATCCGGATGCGGACCTTTTCCAAAGCCTACGGCCTTGCCGGGGCGCGGATCGGCTATGCCATCGCCGCGCCCGAGTTGATCACCGCCTTTCACAAGGTCCGCAATCACTTTGGCTTAAACCGCGCGGCGCAGGCGGGGGCTTTGGCGGCGGTGCAGGATCAGAGCTACCTGAAAGAGGTTCAGACTAAGATCGCCGAGGCGCGCCGCCGGATCGCCCAAATCGCCGAAGAAAACGGGCTCAGCACCCTCCCCTCTGCCGCCAATTTCGTCGCCGTTGACTGTGGCCGCGATGGCGCTTTCGCGAAGGCGGTTCTCGACGCACTGGTGGCGCGGGGGATCTTCGTGCGCATGCCCTTTGCCGCCCCGCAAAACCGCTGCATCCGCATCAGTTGCAGCACGGCGGAAGAGCTGGATCACTTCGCCGCCGCCTTGCCCAAGGCCTTAACGGACGCGCGCGGGGCTTAAGCCCCGCCGATCACCTTCGCCGCGGCCTGCAAGGCGCCCGGCCCGTGGTCGATCTTTAGCGCCGAAAGCCCGGCTTCGATCCCGCCGAGCAGCCCCATGATCATATGGCCATTCACATGGCCCATATGACCAAGGCGGAAGAACCCGTGCCACGCAGGCTCCCCCGGCAGGGCCATACCCAGCCCCACGCCCAGTGTGAGCCCCAAATTGCCCTGGACCCAATTGCGCAACTCGGTCGCATGGGGCGCTTGCAGCCGCAGCGCGGTGACAGCATGGCTGCGCAGGGCGCGGTCTTCGATGTTGAACCGCAGGCTGCCTTCCGCCGACCACGCCTCACAGGCTGCCCAAACCGCGCGGGCCAGCGTTTCATGGCGCTGCCAGACCTGCTCGATCCCCTCCTCATGGATGATATCGAGGGCGGCGCGCAGGCCGTAGAGGTGATGCGTCGGCGCCGTGCCGCCGTGGTATTGATAAAACTCCTGCGCATGGGCGCGCGGCGACCAGTCCCAATAGCGGCTCACGCGGGGCAGACGCGCACGGGCTTCCTCGGCCCGATCGTTGAAAAAGACGAAGGCCATGCCCGGCGGCACCATCAGCCCCTTTTGCGAAGCGGTGACCATGACATCGACGCCCCAAGCGTCCATCTCAAAGCGCTCACAGCCCAATGACGCGATGCAATCGGCCATCAAGAGCGCGGGATGGCCCGCCTCATCCAACAGGCGGCGCAGGCCCGGCACATCGTTGCGGACCGAGCTTGAGGTGTCCACATGGACCGCCATCACCGCCTTGATCTGATGGCCGCTGTCGGCCTTCAAACGCTCGGCCACCTGCGTCAGATCGACGGGCGCGTTGCGGCCAAAGTCGAGGATATCCACCTCCGCCCCCAGCCCCGTCGCCATTTCGGCCCAGCCATGGCCGAAACGCCCCGTGGCCAGCACCAGCACCCGGTCGCCGGAGGCTATGACATTGCTCAGCGCAGCTTCCCAAGCGCCGTGGCCGTTGCTGATATACATCGCCACATGACGATCTGTACGCGCCACGCGCTTCAGGTCGGCGGCCAGCGCAGGCATCATCTCGACCAACTCGCCTTCATAGATATTGGGGGCCGCGCGGTGCATCGCGCTCAGCACCGCGTCGGGCATGACCGAGGGGCCGGGAATGGCGAGGTACGAACGACCGGGGGCGAGTTTATTCTGCTTTGTCATGATATTGGCTGCCGTTTTGAAAATGCGTGACCGGGGGACGGTCGGGCGCAGCTTACTGCCCGGCAGGCCGGGGTCAACACGCGATCGGACCTTAGGTAAGGTGCGCCCCCGCGCCCCCCTTCCACGCGCGCAGGCCTTCCCCTGCCCGCCTTGCCCGACCTGCACGACGGCTTGCCCTGCCTGCGCGGCTTTCGTACACGGGATCCGACTGCCCAAAAGGATCAGGCACCGGTATGAATGATGACAGTTACACCTCCGCGCAGTTGATGCGCTGGCTTTGGCGGGACTATCTAAAGAAACACACCGGTCTGATGGCCATCGCGGTGATCTTCATGATCATCGAAGGCTCGACCCTGGGCGTGCTGGCGAAACTGATGGAGCCGATGTTTGACCGCGTCTTCGTCGGCGGCGACCAAGGTGCGCTGGTCTGGGTTGGGCTGGTTCTGGTGGCGATCTTTGCCCTGCGCGCGCTGGCCACGGTGGTGCAAAAGGTGTTGCTGACCCGCGTCGCTCAACGCACGGCGGCGGACCTACGCATCGACCTGCTCGACCGGATGATGCAGCAAGACGGTGCTTTCCACCAAAGCCACCCGCCCGGCTTTCTGGTGCAACGCGTGCAATCGGATGTGAATGCGGTAGGTAATGTTTGGCGGGCGTTCATAACCGGCGCGGGGCGCGATCTGGTGGGGCTGGTGATCCTCATGGGCGTGGCCATCGCGATTGACCCGATTTGGGCGCTTCTGGCAATGGTCGGCGTGCCGCTCATGGTGCTGCCCGCCGCCATCGCCCAGCGTTTCGTCCGCGCCCGCTCGCGCGAGGCGCGCGATATCGGGGCCAGCCTCTCGACACGGTTGGACGAGGTTTTCCACGGCATCGTACAAATCAAGCTCAACGCGCTAGAGAACTACCAAGCCCGCCAATACCGCGAGTTGACGCGCACCTTTATCCGCACCGAAGTCCGTGCCGCCTTTGGCAACTCCGCGATCCCGGCGATGATCGACATCATGTCGGGCATCGGCTTTATGGCCGTGATCGTCTACGGCGGGTCCGAGATCATCGCGGGCAATAAGACCATTGGTGAGTTCATGACCTTCTTCACCTCGCTGGGGTTCATGTTCTCCCCCCTGCGCCGACTTGGTGCGATCAGCGGCCTATGGCAGATGGCCGCCGCCGCGCTGGAACGGATCAAGGAATTGCTCGACGCGCCCCTGCATCTGCGCAGCCCGGACAAAGCGCAGGCCGCGCCCGATGGCCCGCCCGATGTGACCCTGACGGATGTCTCGCTCTCCTATGGCGACACGAAGGTGTTGAACGGCTTGGACCTGACCGCGAAAGCGGGCCAGACGACCGCGTTGGTCGGGGCCTCGGGGGCGGGGAAATCGACCATCTTCAACCTGCTCACCCGGCTGGTGGATCCACAAAGCGGCAGCGTGCGGATCGGCGGGGTCGACACCAGCGCGATGACCATACCGGACCTGCGCGGCCTCTTCTCTGTCGTGACGCAGGAAGCGCTTTTGTTCGATGAAACACTGCGCGAGAACATCGTGCTGGGCCGAGAGAATGTCACCGATGAAGAGCTCGACCGTGTGCTGAAAGCCGCCCATGTGGCGGACTTCCTGCCGCAGTTGGAACAGGGGCTGGAAACCCGCGTGGGGCCACGCGGCTCGGCCCTGTCGGGCGGGCAGCGCCAGCGCGTGGTCATCGCCCGCGCCCTGCTGCGCGACACGCCGATCCTGCTTCTGGATGAGGCCACCAGCGCCTTGGATGCGCAATCGGAACAGGTCGTGCAGGACGCGCTCGATCGCCTCGCCAAAGGGCGCACCACCATCGTCATCGCGCACCGGCTGTCGACCATCCGCAGCGCGGATAAGATCGTGGTTATGGACCGGGGCCGCGTCACCGATGAGGGCACCCATGACGAGCTGATGGAGCGCGGCGGCATCTATGCCGATCTCTACCGCCTGCAATATCGCGACGGAAAAACCGTATCGGATGCCCGCGGCCTCAGCGCCCTCTCCGCGAAGAAACGCCGCGAAAAGGCGCGCCAGCCCAATCTGCTCCAACGGATCGGGGCGGCGTTCTTTAACTGAATGCGCGGGGCGTGGGGAAACCCGCGCCCCTTTCACGAACGCCGGTAGCTTTCGGCGAGCGCCTCGGGGCTGGCCCCCATCGCATAGCGGGTCAGTGTCCAGAGATTGCGCCCCCCGCGCCGCAGCCAGCCCTGACGGCGGTATTTCTCAGCACTGGTCACGGCGACGCCATTGAGCCGGGTCAAGCGACCGCGCAGGGCGCGGGCGAGCGCAACATCCTCCATCAGCGGCTGATCGGGATAGCCGCCCACCGCGTCATAAAGCGCGCGGGGCAACAGCAACCCCTGATCGCCATAGGGCAGGCCAAGACCGCTGCGCAGGTTCGCCCAGCCCGCGACCAACCGTGGCGCCAAACCGCGCTGATCGAAGCGCAGGCGGAACCACCCCGCCCCTTCGGCCCTGTGCGCCATGTGATCCTGCACCGCATCGCTCCAGCCCGGGGCCAGCACCGTGTCAGCGTGCAGCACCAAGAGCCATGCGCCCTGCGCTGCATCACACCCACGCCGCAACTGACCGCCCCGCGAGGGCGCGCCCGAGACGACCTCAGCCCCCCAGCCTTCGGCCAGCGCACGCGTGCCATCCGTGGAGCCCCCATCGCTCAAGATCACCTCGCGGATCAGCCCGGCCTGCAAACCTTCGACGAGCGCGGCGAGGCAAGCGGGCAGCGCCGTGGCCGCGTTGAGGCTGGGAATGACGACAGAGATCGGCGCGCGCATGGTTGCCCCTTTTGGATGGCTTTGACAGGTTATATGTCATGGCCAGCAATCAAAGGACACCCGCATGACCCCGCGCCGCATTCTGCGCCTCTCCGGCCCCGACACCCGCGACTTTCTGCAAGGAATCGTGACCAATGACGTCGGCAAACTGGACCAAGGCCCGGTCTATGCCGCCCTGCTGACGCCGCAGGGCAAATATATGGCCGATTTCTTTCTGATCGCCGATGGCGATGACGTTCTGCTGGACGTGGATGAAAGCCTTGGCGATATGCTGAACCAGCGGCTGTCGATGTATAAACTGCGCGCCAAGGTAACGATCACCCCCAGCGATCTGCACCTGCACCGCGGCACCGGGCCTGTACCCGACGACGCCTTAGCCGATCCGCGGCATCCCGAAATGGGCTGGCGCGCCTATCGCGACACGCCGCAAACCGAGGACGCGACCGATTGGGACGCCCTGCGCGTGGCGCATCTGATCCCCGAGACGGGGATCGAACTCACCCCCGATACCTTTATCCTTGAGGCGGGGTTTGATCGGATCAACGGGCTGGATTTCCGCAAAGGCTGCTATGTCGGCCAAGAGGTGACCGCCCGGATGAAACACAAGACCGAGTTGCGCAAAGGGCTGACCCGGGTCGAGGTCAGCGGCAGCGCCGCCCCCGGCACGGCAATCACGGCAGAGGGGAAACCCGCGGGCACGCTCTACACCCAAGCGGGCGGTCAGGCTTTGGCGCATCTGCGGTTCGACCGCGCCAAAGGCCCGATGCAGGCCGGTGATGCGCAGGTCACTTGGCCCGGCCCTGCCGCCTGAGCGCGCCAGAACAACAAAAAGCCCCGGCAAAACCGGGGCTGATTTAGCTTACGTTGGATGACGTCGCGTCAGGCGCGTTCGACATATTCCATGGTTTCGGTGTTCACCACGATGTCTTCGTCTTGGCCCACGAAGGGGGGGACGGAAATCTTTACACCGTTTTCCAAGATAGCAGGCTTGAAAGAATTCGCCGCTGTTTGGCCTTTGACGACCGGCTCTGTCTCGGCGATTTTGCAGACCACTTTTTGCGGCAGACGCGCGTTCAGCGCCTCGGCCTCATGGTACTCGACCACGATCATCATGCCGTCCTGAAGGAAGGGACGTGTGTCACCCAAAAGCTCGGCATCCAGCTGCACCTGCTCATAGGTTTCGGTGTCCATCACCACCAGCATACCGTCGTCTTCATACAGAAATTGCTGGTCTTTTTGCTCCAAACGCACGCGCTCGACCTTATCGGCGGAACGGAAGCGTTCGTTCAATTTGGAGCCGTTGCGCAGGTTGCGCATCTCGACTTGGGCAAAGGCGCCGCCCTTGCCGGGCTTCACGTGATCGACCTTCACAGCCGCCCAGAGGCCACCGTTATGTTCAAGGACGTTTCCGGGGCGGATCTCGTTTCCGTTAATCTTGGGCATGTGACAAAACCACGACATAAGGTTGATGATATGATGTCCGGGTCTATATCGGGAGGGATGGTTCCCTGCAAGCAGGCGTTATTCTCCGCTGCCGCAACAACTAGATATGCGCAAGCTGCATGGGTGGTATGCTAAATAGAGGTATCCGAATCAAAAGATATCCGTCATAAGGGCCTCCACGCCCGAATGACAAGAGCAAGAATAATCGAAAGGACGACGAGATGAAAGATTTCGTTGATGGCACCGCTTTCAACAACGAGCAAGGCAACCGCGCACGCAAGCTCTTTGCTGCTGTGGTGCTAGCTGCTTTGGATGACGCAATTGCCGATGACAAGAAATATGGCAACGGCCCTGAACAGATCGCCCGCTGGGCCCGCTCGCGCGATGGCCGCGAGGTTCTGAGCTGTGCCGGTATCGACCCCAACGAGCGGGTCGTCGAAGGCTTGATGGAATTCGTCGGCAAAGGCGTGCGGACCTCCGTCGCCCTGTCGCGTGAAGAATCCGAGCGCCGCAATGCCGCGCTTCAGGCCGAAGCCGCCTAAGACATATTCGCCAAGCGGCGCAATTGACGCAGCCTTCGGGCTGCGTTTTTTTGTGTCTGCCCCTCGGCGATGGGCTTTCCCCTGCCCCTGATTTGCGCCAATTTGCGCGAAACCAAGGGCAAGCAGACATGACCAAAGCCATTATGATCCAGGGCACCGGCAGCAATGTCGGCAAGTCGATGATCGTCGCCGGATTGATCCGCGCCTGCGCCCGGCGTGGCCTGCGTGTTCGCCCTTTCAAACCGCAGAACATGTCCAACAACGCCGCCGTCACCGAAGACGGGGGCGAGATTGGCCGCGCGCAGGCGTTGCAGGCCCGCGCGGCGGGCGTGGCCCCGCATACGGATATGAACCCGGTGCTGCTGAAACCCCAGAGCGCCACCGGCGCGCAGGTGGTGGTGCAGGGCAGGATCGCAGGTCAGCAAGAGGCGCGGGAATTTGGCCGCAACAAAGCCAGCCTGATGCCCGCGGTGCTGCAATCTTTTCACCGTTTGGCCGAAAGCTGCGACTTGATCGTGATCGAGGGCGCGGGCTCTCCGGCTGAGACGAACCTGCGGGCGGGCGACATCGCCAATATGGGCTTTGCCCGCGCCGCCGGGGTGTCGGTGGTGCTGATGGGCGATATCGACCGCGGCGGGGTGATCGCGCAAATCGTCGGCACACAGGCCGTGCTTGGTGCCGAAGACAACGCGCTGATCCGCGGCTTTGCAGTGAACAAATTCCGCGGTGACCGCAGCCTCTTTGACGCAGGGCGCGATGACATCGCCGCGCGTACCGGCTGGCCGAGCCTTGGGGTAATTCCGTGGTTCGATGCCGCCCACCGCCTGCCCGCCGAAGACGTGATGGACCTGCCCGCCCGCGCCCGCTCGGGCGGGTCGGGCTGTGTTATCGCCGTGCCGCGCCTGCCCCGGATCGCCAATTTCGATGACCTCGACCCGCTGGCCGCCGAGCCGGGCGTCGACCTGCGGATGATCATGCCGGGCAGCCCTATGCCCGCCGAGGCCGATCTGGTGCTCATGGTCGGCAGTAAATCCACGATCTCCGACCTCGAAGCCTTCCGGGCCGAGGGGTGGGACATCGACCTTGCCGCCCATATCCGGCGCGGTGGTCATGTGCTGGGGCTTTGCGGCGGCTATCAGATGCTGGGCAAGACCATCACCGACCCCGAGGGGATCGAAGGCCCGGCGGCGCGGGTGGCCGGGCTGGGGCATCTGGATGTGGAAACCATGATGGCCCCGCTCAAGCATCTATCGGAAAAACGCGGCCAGCACCCGGCCAGCGGCACCGCCCTCACTGGCTATGAGATCCATATCGGAGAAACCACCGGCCCAGATTGCGCCCGCGCGTGGCTCAGCTTCGACGGCACGCCCGAGGGCGCGGCCTCCCCTTCGGGCCGGGTGCAGGGCTGCTATATGCACGGGATTTTCAGCTCGGATGCCTTCCGCCGCGCCTATCTTGGCGGCTTCGGCGTCACCTCATCGCTGGATTTTGAAACCGGCGTGGAAGAGGCGCTGGACGCGCTGGCCGATCATGTCGAGACCTATATGGATGTCGACCTGTTCCTCTCCCTCGCGGCAGAGGTCTAGGCTGGAGAGCGCGCAGCCCTCCAGCCCAACGCTTAAAACTCGACGACTGCGCGGATCGATTCACCCTTGTGCATCAGATCGAAGCCTTCGTTGATCTGATCCAAAGTCAGTTTATGGGTGATCATCGGGTCGATCTCGATCTTGCCGTTCATGTACCAATCGACGATCTTGGGCACATCCGTCCGCCCCTTGGCCCCGCCAAAGGCGGTGCCGCGCCAGACCCGACCGGTGACCAGTTGGAAAGGCCGCGTCGAAATCTCGGCCCCCGCGGGTGCCACGCCGATGATGATGCTCTCACCCCAGCCCTTATGCGCGCATTCCAGCGCGTCGCGCATCACCTTGGTGTTGCCCGTGGCGTCAAAGGAGTAATCGGCGCCGCCCTTGGTCAGTTCAACCAGATGCCCGACCAGATCGCCGTCAACTTTCGAGGGGTTCACGAAATCGGTCATGCCGAAGTAACGCGCGGCCTCTTCCTTGTCGTCATTAAGGTCGACGCCCACGATCTGATCCGCCCCGGCCATGCGCAGGCCCTGAATGACGTTCAGACCGATGCCGCCAAGCCCAAAGACCACGCAGCGCGCGCCAAGCTCAACCTTGGCGGTGTTAATGACGGCACCGATGCCCGTGGTGACGCCACAGCCGATGTAGCAAATCTTGTCAAAAGGCGCGTCCTTGCGCACCTTGGCCAGCGCGATTTCGGGCACCACGGTGTGATTGGCGAAGGTCGAACAGCCCATGTAGTGGTGGATCGGCGTGCCATCCAGCATCGAGAAACGGGTCGTGCCGTCGGGCAGCTTGCCTTGACCTTGGGTCACGCGGATCGCCTGACACAGGTTGGTCTTACCGCTCAGGCAATATTCGCACTCCCGGCATTCGGGGGTGTAGAGCGGGATCACGTGATCGCCCGGCTCCAGCGTGGTGACGCCCTCGCCCACTTCCAGCACGACGCCTGCGCCCTCATGGCCGAGGATGGCGGGGAAGATGCCTTCGGGATCGTCGCCCGAGCGGGTGAACTCATCGGTATGGCACAGGCCGGTCGCCTTGATCTCGACCAAGACCTCGCCCCGTTTCGGGCCTTCGAGGTTCACCTCCATGATTTCAAGCGGTTTGCCGGCTTCCACGGCAACGGCGGCACGGGTTCTCATCATGGGTCTCTCCTTCGGGTGTGATCTCTGCTGCTTTATGAAGCACGCATGCGGCAAATGTCCAACGCAGAAAACGCTGCCCTGATCGCCTCAACCAGTAATCGGCGCGTCGGATTTGATCTGCCGCAGGATCACATTCGTCGTGGCCGAATTGACCGCAGGATGCAGGAACAGAAAGCTCTCCAAAAAGGCGTTATAGGCGTCGATATCACGGCACAGCACGCGCAGGTGATAATCCGCTTGGCCCGTGGTGGCGAAACATTCCGTCACCTCCGTCCGGCTTTGGATCGCGCGGATAAAGCTGGCGAGGGCCGAGGCGTCATGCCGGGTCAGATGCACATGCACCATTGCCTCGAAGCCCAGCCCCATCGCCTTGGGGTCGACTACAGCGGCATAGCGTTTGATCACCCCCGCCTGCTCCAACGCCTTGACCCGCCGCCAGCAGGCGGAAGCGGATATGTTCAGCTTTTCGGCCAGTTGTGCGTTGGGCAGGCGCGAATCCTGCTGGAGCAGGAAGACAAGCTGCCGGTCCGTCGCATACATTTCGTTCATTGGGTAAATCTTTCATTCTAAAAAGTTCTTCCGGATAATTTATCCGCTCGGCCACGACAAAGCCAGCAAAATTGGTGCAAAAATTCGCGCATCCTGCGGTATACTTCCCAATGAGGAGACCCCCATGACAGAACAACCGCGCGAATTTACCACTTATAAACTTGATGACCGCTATGATCAGACCGAAGGTCGCGTGTTCCTGACCGGGACACAGGCGCTGGTGCGCATTATGCTGGATCAGGCCCGGCGTGATCGCGCAGCGGGGTTAAATACCGCCGGTTTCGTCTCAGGCTACCGTGGCTCGCCTCTAGGCGGGCTCGATCTGGAATACTGGCGCATCAAGGACCGCGTAGCCGAGGCGGGCGCAAAATTCCTTCCGGCGGTGAACGAAGACCTCGGCGCCACCGCGGTCTTGGGCGCGCAGCAGGCCCATCTCGACCCGCAGGCGGAGGTCGAGGGCGTCTTCTCCATGTGGTACGGCAAGGGCCCGGGGGTGGACCGCTCGGGCGACGCGCTGAAACACGGAAACGCCTATGGCTCCGCGCCCAAAGGCGGCGTGCTAGTTGTAGCGGGCGACGACCACGGCTGTGTGTCGTCGTCGATGCCGCACCAGTCCGACGTGGGCTTCATGTCGTGGTTCATGCCGACGCTGAACCCGGCTTCCGTCGCCGAATATCAAGCCTTCGGCGAATACGGCATCGCGCTGTCGCGTTTCTCGGGCACATGGGTTGGCTTCAAGGCGATCTCGGAAACCGTGGAGAGCGGCGCCTCCGTGGAACTAACGCCGGACCGCGTGTTCAAACAACCCGACTACACCGCGCCGCCGGGCGGGCTCCATGTGCGGCTTGGCGACCTCCCCTCGCCCGAGATCGAGACGCGGCTGCACCACAAGCTCGACGCGGTGCAGGCCTTCATGCGCGCCAACCCGATCGACCGGCATATATACGACACGCAAGACGTCTCCTTCGGCATCGTCACCACCGGCAAGGGCCATCTCGACACGATGGAGGCGCTGCGGCTTCTGGGCCTCGACGAGGCCGCCTGCCGCCGTCTGGGCATCGACATCTACAAGATCGGCATGGTCTGGCCGCTGGCGCTGGACGACGCGCTCGACTTCGTGAAGGGCAAGCGCGAAGTGCTTGTGATCGAAGAGAAACGCGGCATCATCGAAAGCCAGTTCAAGGAGGCCTTCTACGACTGGCCCGGCTCCAAGCCCGCGCGGATGGTCGGCAAACATGACGAGAACCTCGAAGAACTGGTGCCCTGGACCGGGGAGCTGTCGCCGCTGAAGCTGGTGCCGATCATCGCCGCGCGCCTCAATGCCTTCTTCCCCGAAGAGAAGCTGCTCGAAAAAGCCCGCGCGCTGACCGACCAGCCCCCCGTGCTGCTGAACGTCCCGGGCGCCACCCGCACCCCTTATTTCTGCTCCGGCTGCCCGCATAACTCCTCCACCAAGCTGCCAGAGGGGTCGAAGGCGAACTCCGGCATCGGCTGCCATGTCATGGCCTCCTGGATGGACCGCGAGACGGCGGGTTTCGCCCAGATGGGCGGCGAAGGCGTGCCGTGGATCGCGACTTCGATGTTTAACGGGAACAAGCACGTCTTCCAGAACCTTGGCGAGGGCACCTGGTATCACTCCGGCTCGCTGGCGATCCGACAGGCGGTCGCGGCGAAGACCAACATCACCTACAAGATCCTCTACAACGACGCGGTGGCGATGACCGGCGGCCAGCCGGTGGACGGCCCCGTCTCCGTCGCCGCCATCGCGCAGGCCTGCCGCGCCGAGGGGGTGGAACGCATCGCGCTGGTCTCGGACCGGCCCGAACTGCTGCCCAAGGACGACTTCCCCGAGGGCACCACATTCGACCACCGGGGCGATCTCGACCGCGTGCAGCGCGAGCTGCGCGACATCCCGGGCGTCACCGTGCTGATTTACGAACAGACCTGCGCCACCGAGAAGCGCCGCAAGCGCAAGCGCGGGCTGATGGACGACCCGAAGAAATTCGTGATGATCAACGATCTGGTCTGCGAGGGCTGCGGCGATTGCAGCCTCGAGTCGAACTGCCTCAGCGTCGAGCCCAAGAAGACCGAGTTCGGCACCAAGCGTCAGATCAACCAGTCCACCTGCAACAAGGATTACTTCTGCCTTAACGGCTTCTGCCCCTCCTTCGTAACGGTCGAGGGCGGCAGCCGCCGCAAACGCTCGGGCGCGGGGCTGGACGTGGCGGGGCTCTCGGCGCAGTTGCCGATGCCGGAGTTGCCCAAGCTCGACCAACCCTTCAACCTGCTGGTGACCGGCGTCGGCGGCACCGGCGTGGTGACCGTGGGCGCGCTCATCACCATGGCCGCGCATCTCGAGGGGCTGGGCTCCAGCGTGCTCGACTTCACCGGTTTCGCGCAGAAGTTCGGCACCGTGCTGGGCTATGTTCGTCTGGCGAAACGCCCCGAGGAGGTGCATCAGGTGCGCATCGATCAGGGCGGCGCCGATGCGGTGATCGGCTGCGACATGGTGGTCAGCTCCGCGCCCAAGGCTTCGGCCCATTACCGGCGCGGCACCCGGATCGTGTTGAACCGCGCCGAGATGCCCACGGGCGATTTGGTGCTGAACCGCGACGCCGAGTTGCGCATCGACGACCGCGAGGCGGTGATCGCGCAGGCCGTGGGGGCCGAGAACCTTGCCGCTTTCGACGCCAACGCAATGGCCGAGAAGCTGATGGGCGACGCGGTCTTTGCCAATGTGATGATGCTGGGGTTCGCTTGGCAGAAGGGTCTCGTGCCGGTCTCGCTCACAGCGCTTGAGCAGGCAATCGAATTGAACGGTGTTGTTCCGGACAAGAACCGCGCCGCCTTTGGCTTTGGCCGGGTCATGGCGGGCAACCCGCAGGCGATCGAGGCGCATTTCGCCCCCGCGCCTGCGCCCGACGACAGTGTCGAAGGCCTGATCGCGCGGCGTATGGAATTCCTTACCGGCTACCAGAACGCCGCCTATGCCCAGCGCTACAAGGCGAAGCTCGATGCGCTGGTGGGCAAGCTGCCCGAAGGTTCCGACGACTTGATGCGCGCGGCGGCGAAATCGCTGTTCAAGCTGATGGCCTACAAGGACGAATACGAGGTCGCACGCCTGCACCGGCAAAGCGGTTTCGAGGAGCGTATCGCCGATACCTTCGAGGGCGACTACAAGGTGCACTACCACCTTGCCCCGCCCGCTTGGCCCACCGGCAAAGACGGACGCGGACGCCCCAACAAGCGCAAGTTCGGCCCCTGGATGGGCCGCGCCTTCGACCTTCTGGCGGCGATGAAACCGCTGCGCGGCACATGGGCTGACCCGTTCAGCTACGGTGCCGACCGCAAGCTCGAGGTCGGTCTGATCGGCTGGTACGAGGAGGTCATGGCAAAGGCCCCCGCCCTGCCCCATGATGCGGCGCTGGCGGTGCTTTCCGCGCCGATGGAAATCCGCGGCTACGGCCCCGTGAAAGAGGCCGCAGCCGAGAAGGTGCAGGCCGAAGTGGCCGCGCGACTAGGCTAAGAGCGTCGTCGAGAAATCACCGCGCAGCCCGGCTTCGAGCAATTCAAGGTCGGGCGAGCACTCGCTATATTGCGCCACCATGCCCGGCGGGATGACGAAGGCATCGCCTGCCTCCAATTGGCGCGGCTCCTGCCCTTCGGCGTTCAGGGTCATGCTGCCTTCCATGACGAAGCTGAAGTGAATGTCCGCGTCGTGCTTCGCGGGCGGCGGCGTGCCACCGTCGAAACGCGCCACCTGAATGCCGGCCACGCCCTTGGTGCCCTTGGTGATCCCGGTGTCGCGCGCGACGAAGCCCGGAATACGGAAGGGCTGCCACTCGGCCCCCTCCTTCACGTGATGCACGAAAGTCTGGCCGTCCCATTCGCGTGCCGGATCGCCTTTGCCGTTCGGCAGGGTCATCTCGTGGTCGATGGTGGTGACATGTTCCGCAGGAACGCCGATCTCGATCACTTCGATCGAGGGCGAGGCTTCGACAACGCGATGGCGGATGCCCGGCGGCTGGGTCACGCAATCCCCGGCATGGAGCCGGATCACATCGCCCTGTTCCTCGTAAAGCACATCAACCCAGCCCCGGTAGCAATAGATCAGTTGGAAGCCAACGGTGTGGTAATGCACCATGTCCGGCACCGGGCCGCCGTCGGGGATGCGGATGTGGCTGGCGATGATTGAGCCGCCGAGCCGCGACGGGATGAGATCGCGGTAATGCATCCCCGCGCGGCCGATCACCCATGGGGCCTCGTCCGCCAGCCGCCGCACGGCGAACTCATGCTGTGTCTCGGGCTGGTCCACGCGCGGGCTGCGCGGCAGGATCTCGATCTTCGTGCCATTGGGCGCGGTCAACTGCCGCTGCCCCTCTGCGATACTGTCGGGCGCATCGGTCAGCAGGCGCAGATGCCCCGGTGCCACATCCGCCCCCCGCTCAAGCCTCACCCGCACCCCATGGCCCGAAAAACTGGCCACCGAAGGATCATCCGCGGGAAAGATCGTCTCAAGCCGCATGCCCAGCACCTTGGTGAAGAACGGCAGATCCTCCCTAAGCTCTCGCGTGGGCAACAAGAATTCCGCCAAAACATCATCGGGCAAACGCATTTAACTCATCCTCTTCACGTATCGCGCCGCAGTTGAGCGCGCGACAGGCAAAGCGTCAACTGGGCGTTACGCACCACAGCCGATAAAATTCCCCCGACCGCTCATTTTTGGCCAGCGAGTCGCAGCGCGAAATTCGCGCGATCACAAGAACCGCAAATTCTCGCCCCGATTTCGCACCCTCACGCGCCCAATAGCGCCTGAAAGCCTGCACAATTTCCACGCAATCACCTCCCGTAATGCGGGAAAGCAAGGGGCCACGGCCATCTCTCTTCGCCAATTCAATGGTTTCGCGAGGCTTCAAAATATGGTTAATAATTTATGCAACGGCACAAGGTATTGGTGCAAAAGCGTCACAATTTCGCCGGGTTTATACGACTAGATATGAACAGATTATAAAGACACCCGGACTGCCCGTCTGCCCCACGAAAGAGGTGCCAAAAATGAAAATTCTTGCTGTCGACGATGACCCATTTATCCGCGAATTGCTGCCCGTTGTTTTCCGCGAAGCCGATTACCCCCATTTGACATTGGCCGCCTCCGGCACTGCCGCTCTGGAACTGCTCGAAACCACTAAAGAACATTTCGACTGCCTGCTCTTGGACATCGAGATGCCCGAGATGGACGGCATCACCCTATGCCGCCGCATCCGCACGCTGGAAGCCTATCAGGACACGCCGATCCTGATGGTGACCTCACGCGCCGACGCGACTGCGATCGAAAGCGCCTTTGCCGCCGGGGCCAACGACTATGTGACCAAACCTTTTGACGTGAAGGACATTGCAACCCGCGTGCATATCGCCGAGCGGATGCTGGAGAACACCCAGCGCGCCCCGCGCCTTGATCCGCAGCATTTGAAAGACGTGGGCGAGCCCGGTGTCCACGATTTCGCGCTGGCGGATCCTGTGCATATCAATGGGGTCGATCAATTGGTGCTGCCCTTCTCCTTGGGCAATTACCTGTCGCAGCTTTCACGCCAACACCTTGATATCTGTCAGGTTTTCGCGGCAAAAATCGAACACATCGATGAGCTTTACGCGACCTGCAACACTGCCGAATTCGCCCGCGCCATCGCTGCTGCGGCCGAGGCCATCGCGCGCGTGGTCGATTGCCCCCAACTGCTGATGACCCATAACGGATCCGGCACGCTGCTGTGCATCGTGACAGGTGACAGCCTGCCCGCTTGGCCCGAGATCGAGGTGCTCATCCAAGGGGAGCTGGACGGCATGGACCTGCGCCATGACGACAACAGCCCGATGGCAGTGATGCTCTCCGTCGGTGGCCCGATCCAGCCCAATGCCAGCCGCACTCAGCGGGTCAGAAAAACATTCGACCGCGCCATTCGTCGCGTCGCGATGCGGCAGAAGGTCAAGCTCGACACCCCCCCGACCGAGAAACCCTCCGTCTCCGCCGCCCATTGACGACAAGGCAATCGCCTCAAGAAAAACCCGCCTCATGGGCGGGTTTACGCATTCAGTTGATGGGGAATTGCACCAAACAGCGTTCGGCGATGCGGCGGTAATCCTCAAGCGTGTCAGGCACGCTGCGCCGGTCGCGCATCACCTCCATCGCGGCACGTTTCTGCGCCCAGGTCCCCTCAACGTGGCGGTCGAGAATGCGCACGGTCACGCCCAGCATCACATTCTTCTCCCCCTCGCCAATCAACTCCGCCGCGGAAAGTGCCACGGCCGTCAGCGCCAGCGTATTGGCACAGCGCAGGGCCGCGGCTTCGCGCCCCTCATAGACCCGCGTACCCGCCGTGGCCCTGCCGGGAAAGGCCACGAGCGCGGCGATCGACAAAGCAGAACAGACGGCTGCTGTCAGGATGAGCTGGCGCGCCACCTCAAAAGACCTTGAAGGTCATCGTGGTCAAAGACCGCTCGATGCCTTCGATGTCCAACAGATTGTCATTGATGTAGACGCCCACATCTTCGCCCTTCGGAATATAAAGCTTCATCAAAAGATCATATTCGCCTGAGGTGGAATAAAGTTCGGAATGGATTTCGCGCAGGGCGATCTCTTCGGCCACACGATAGGTCGTGCCCGGTCGGCAGCGGATCTGGATGAATACGCAGGTGGTCATGTCGCGCCTCTTTCTGGGATTTGGTTCAAGCTGACATATGGGCCCTGCCCCCGCAATCCCCGATCGCGCTGCCCGTGCCTAACGGCGTTTCACCGCTTGGGCTTGGCGCGGCGGCAGGCCCTGTTATAAGGGCGCAGCAATTGCCTTCGGAGATGCCCCATGCGTCGCAGCACCCTGACCCGCACCACTGCCGAAACCGACATCACGCTCGAGATCAACCTCGACGGCACCGGCAGCTATGACAATGAAACCGGCGTCGGCTTTTTTGACCATATGCTCGACCAACTCTCGCGCCACTCGCTGATCGACATCAAGGTGCGTGCCAAGGGCGATCTGCACATCGACGACCATCACACCGTCGAAGATGTGGGCATCACCCTGGGCCAAGCACTGACCCAAGCGCTCGGCGACAAACGCGGCATCCGCCGCTACGGCTCCTGCTTGCTGGCGATGGACGACGCGCAGATCCGCTGCGCGCTCGACCTCTCTGCGCGGCCCTTCCTGATCTGGAACGTGGATTTCCCCACCAGCAGCATCGGCAAGTTCGACACCGAACTGGTCCGCGAGTTCTTCCAAGCGCTCAGCACCCACGGCGGCATCACCCTACATGTCGACGCGCTCCACGGGTTCAACAGCCACCACATCGCCGAAGCCGCTTTCAAATCCGTCGCCCGCGCCCTGCGCGAAGCGGTCGAGACCGACCCGCGCAAAGCGGACGCCATCCCCTCGACCAAGGGTGCCTTGTAAGCCAATGCTGACAGCGATCATCGACTACGAATCCGGCAACCTGCACTCCGCGCATAAAGCCTTCGAGCGTATGGCCCGCGAGCACGACGCAGGCGAAGTCATCGTGACCTCGGAGGCCGAGGTCGTGGCCCGCGCCGACCGTCTGGTCCTGCCCGGCGATGGCGCTTTTCCGGCCTGTATGGCCGCCCTGAAAGGGGCTGGCGGTCTCTATGATGCGATGGTCGAGGCGGTCGAGGAAAAGGGCCGCCCCTTCCTCGGCATCTGCGTCGGCATGCAACTGATGGCCAGCATGGGCCGCGAATATGAAGACACCCCCGGTTTGGGCTGGATCGGTGGCGAGGTGACCCAGATCACCCCGAAAGACCCGAAGCTCAAAGTCCCCCATATGGGCTGGAACGACTTGGTGATCGATCACGACCACGCGGTCTTCGACGGGCTGCAAACCGGCGATCACACCTATTTCGTGCACAGCTATCACATGGCCGTCGCCGACCCCGCCGAACGTCTGGCCCATGTCGACTACGGCGGCGAAGTCACGGCGATCATCGGCCGCGACACGATGCTGGGCATGCAGTTTCACCCGGAGAAAAGCCAAACCACCGGCCTGCGGCTGATCTCGAACTTCCTGACTTGGGCGCCTTAACCCGCGCCTGTTGAAACGTCGGAAGGTATTTAAGAAAGGATGAAGATGAAGAAAGTTCCTCTTCAACTTCATCCTTTTACAAATACCTCTGCGATGCGCTTTCCTCACGCAAAAGGCAAAGAAGGCGCGAAGGTCTTGCCCCGCGCCTTCCGACCTTGGCAGAGGTGAACTGCCCTTACTTGATGCGCGCCCAGGTCTGTTTCGAGCAGATCAGCCCGCCCGCGACGCAGCCCGAGAGTTTCAGCGAGTTGCCTGAGACATTCATCTTCCCGATGTAGATTTTGCCGTTTGACGGACGCCAAACCTTACCGGCGTATTTGCCGCCGCCCTGAGGCTTCATGTCGATGACGAGCGTTTTGCCGATATTGGGAGATTTATACTCGCCGCTGCCGTTGAAGGTGCGCGCGATGGTGCCGCAGATCGCCCCGCCGCAGGGGCCATTTTGACATGGGCATAGGCGCCGTCATCCACTTGAGTTTTCCAAGTACCGACTGCCGGATCCGCGGCATGGGCGGCGCCGGTCAGGCCAAGGCCCAGAAGGGCCGCTGCAAAAAGCTGTTTCATGATCTCTCCTCCCGATCTGGCTTTAGTGTTAGCCACAACTTTCAATCGGGCAAGACTGACCTCGGGTCGCGTTGCAAAATCCCTGGCGACGTGCAAAAGGAAAGCGACTTCTCTAACAAGGGCCCGGCCATGATCCTTTACCCCGCTATCGATCTCAAAGACGGTCAGGCCGTGCGCCTTGTGCATGGCGACATGGACCGCGCCACCGTTTTTAACGACGATCCCGCCGCACAGGCGCTTAGCTTTGTTGAAGCGGGCTGTGATTGGCTGCATCTTGTTGACCTTAATGGCGCTTTTGCCGGGACCCCGGTGAACGCCGCCCCGGTGGAGGCGATTTTGAAAGCCTGCAAGGTGCCTGCGCAATTGGGCGGTGGCATTCGCGATATGGCGACGATCGAGGGCTGGTTGGATAAGGGGCTCGCGCGGGTCATTCTGGGCACCGTGGCGGTTGAGAACCCCGAACTGGTCCGCGAGGCGGCGCGCGCCTTTCCCGGGCAAGTTGCTGTGGGGATCGACGCACGGAATGGAAAGGTCGCGACCAAAGGTTGGGCGACGGAGACCGATGTCATGGCCACCGACCTCGCGAAATCCTTTGAGGACGCAGGTGTGGCCGCGATCATCTACACTGACATCATGCGCGATGGCGCGATGGGCGGGCCGAATGTGGAAGCGACAGCCGATCTGGCGCGGGCCGTTTCGATCCCGGTGATTGCCTCGGGCGGGGTGTCATCGCTCGAAGACTTGGGCGCGTTGCGGGACACCGGGGTCATCGAGGGCGCGATCTCGGGGCGCGCGCTTTATGATGGCGCGATTGATCTGGCCGAAGCCATGAAGATGTTGAAGGGCTGAGCCATGCTAAAGACCCGCATCATCCCCTGTCTCGACGTGGCCGATGGCCGTGTGGTCAAGGGTGTGAACTTCGTCGGCCTGCGTGATGCGGGCGATCCGGTGGATGCCGCGATTGCCTATGATGCGGCGGGGGCGGATGAGCTTTGTTTTCTCGACATTCACGCCACCCATGAAAATCGCGGCACGATGTTCGATGTGGTCACCCGCACCGCTGAGCATTGCTATATCCCGCTGACCGTGGGCGGCGGCGTGCGGACCGTGGCGGATGTGCGGGCCTTGCTGCTGGCGGGGGCCGATAAGGTCAGTTTCAACTCCGCCGCTGTGGCAAACCCCGATGTAATCGCCGAAGCGGCGGATCATTTTGGCAGCCAGTGCATCGTCTGCGCGATTGACGCCAAGACCGTAAGCCCCGGCAAATGGGAGATTTTCACCCATGGTGGGCGCAAGCCCACGGGCATCGATGCGGTCGAATTCGCCCGCACCGTGGCCGCCAAGGGCGCAGGTGAAATTCTGCTGACTTCCATGGACCGCGATGGCACCAAACAGGGGTTCAACCTGCCGCTGACCCGCGCGATCTCTGATGCCGTGTCTGTGCCGGTGATCGCCTCCGGCGGGGTCGGCAATTTGGATCATCTTGTCGATGGGGTGATCGAAGGTGGCGCCTCGGCGGTGCTGGCCGCCTCCATCTTTCACTTTGGCGAATATACCGTGCAGGAGGCAAAACAGCATATGGCTGCCGCTGGCATTCCGATGAGGCTTTCATGACACTCGATGACCTATACGCCACCATTCTGAGCCGCAAAAACGCTGATCCTTCAAGCAGTTGGACCGCGCAACTGTTGGCCAAGGGGCCAGAGAAATGCGCTGAAAAGTTCGGCGAAGAGGCGGTCGAGGCAATCATCGAGGCGGTGAAGGATGACCGCAAAGGTCTGACCTCGGAAGCCGCGGATGTGCTCTACCACCTGTTGGTGATGCTGGCGGCCCGAGATGTGCCGCTGAGCGATGTGCTGGATGAGTTGGCGCGGCGGCAATCGACCTCCGGCATCGCCGAAAAGGCCGCCCGGAAATAATCAGCCCATAAGGCGTGGAATTTCCATTTTGGGGCAGCGGTCTTGGATCACATCCACGCCGCGTGCTTCGGCCTTGGCCGCCGCTTCGGCATTGGTGATGCCCATTTGCATCCAGATGGTCTCAAGCTCGGGGAAAGCCTCTAGCGCCTCATCCACGACGGGGGGCACATCCTCGGACCGGCGAAAAATATCGACCATTTGCACCGGCGGGTCGATCTCGGCCAGAGTGGCGACGATGGTCTTGCCAAAGACCTCCTTGCCCGCGTGCACCGGGTTTACCGGAACCACGTCATACCCTTTTTGTGCAAGGTATTCAGCGACATAGTGGCTGGGCCGCGCCGGATTGGGGGAAACACCGACCACCGCAATGCGGCGGGTGCGGGTGAGAACGTCTTTGATCAATGCATCTGTCATAGGCCTGATCTAAGCGCCTGCGCGCGGGTTTCAACGGCTTAATGACGCGGCGTAAAGCCTGCCGCCCCCTGCCCGCGATTGGCAAGGCCGCGGCGATTGCATAGGCTCGCCCCAAAGGGCCGCCTGTGGAGGAACCGGGCAGCACCGCGAACCATCATCACCGGGAGCATAGGATGATCGATCAGACCTTGGATATGAACAATCTCGAAATGTCGGAGAAGGCCAAGCCACTGCTGGCGGCGGTCATCAAGCACATCCGTGAGAATGTCGATCCGATCACCGAGGAGTTCTTTCGCCTTGGCGAAGGCCGCGCCGACCGCTGGTCCTATGCGCCCGGTCAGTTGGAATTGCTCGACGGGGCCAAGCAAAAAGCGCGGGAGGCGGGATTGTGGAACTTCTTCCTGCCCAATGCCGAAACCGGTGAAGGGCTGGCGAACCTTGATTACGCCTATATCGCCGCCGAATTGGGCAAGAGCCCGCTGGCCCCGGAGAGCCTGAACTGTTCCGCCCCCGATACCGGCAATATGGAGGTGTTGGAGCGTGTGGGCACGCCTGAGCAGAAAGAGCGCTGGTTGAAGCCGTTGCTTGCGGGCGAAATCCGCTCGGCCTTTGCCATGACAGAGCCGGATGTGGCGTCTTCGGACGCGCGGAATATCTCGACCAGCGCGGTGCTGGATGGCGACGATTGGGTGATTAATGGCGAGAAGTTCTACATCTCCGGCGCGGGCGATCCGCGTTGCAAGATCATGATTGTCATGGTGAAAACCTCGCCCGAGGCCGAGACTTTCCGCCAGCAGAGCCAGATCCTCGTGCCCATGGACACGCCGGGGGTGGAGATCCTCGGGCCGATGCATGTCTTTGGCCATGATGACGCGCCGCATGGGCATATGCATATCCGTTTCACCGATGTGCGCGTGCCGCGCGAAAACGTGCTTTGGGGCGAAGGGCGTGGGTTCGAGATCAGTCAGGTGCGGCTTGGGCCGGGGCGGATTCACCACTGCATGCGCTCGATCGGGGCGGCGGAAAAGGCGCTGGACCTGATGATCGAACGCGGGCTCGGGCGCGAGGCTTTTGGCAAGAAGATCATCGACCTCGGCAAGAACATGGAAACGATCAGCCGCGCGCGGATCGACATTGAAGCCATGCGGCTGATGGTGTTGAAAGCGGCCAAGGCGATGGATGTCTTGGGCAATAAAGAGGCGCGCATCTGGGTCAGCATGATCAAGGCGCTGGTGCCGGAAAAGGCCTGCGAGATCATCGACGCCTCCATGCAGGTGCATGGGGCGATGGGGATGAGCCAGTGGAGCCCGCTTTCGGGCATGTACACGTGGCAGCGCGCGCTGCGCTTTGCCGATGGGCCGGATGAAGTGCACCATCAGGTGATCGCCCGGGCCGAGGTGAAGGCCTTTCAGGCGTCGAACGCGCGCGGCTCTGGCAGCGACAGCTGATATGGAGCTCGCGGGCCGCGTCATCGTCATCACCGGGGCCGCCAGCGGCATCGGGCGGGCCTTGGCGCTGCGCTTTGCCGAGGAGGCGCCTGCGCATATCGTCTGTGTAGACATCGACAGCGCGGGGGCCGAGGCGACGGCGGCTGAGGTCGGCGGCACGGCCTTTCGCGTCGATGTCGCGCGCGAGGCGGAGATCGTCCCGCTGATCGCCACGGTCGAACGTGACATCGGGCCGATTGATCTTTTCTGCTCCAACGCCGGTATCTCGGTCGAGGGCGGCGTCGAAGTCCCGGATGCCGAGTGGCAGCGCATTTGGGAGATCAACCTGATGAGCCATGTCCGCGCAGCGCGGCATCTGGTGCCGCTGATGCGGGCGCGCGGGGGTGGCTATCTGCTCAACACCGCCTCGGCGGCGGGGCTGCTTAATCAGGTCGGCGCGGCGCCCTATGGGGTGACAAAACACGCCGCCGTCGGCCTCGCCGAATGGCTGGCGATGAGCTATGGCGACGACGGAATCAAGGTCTCTGTGCTCTGCCCGCAAGCGGTCCGGACCGAGATGATGCGCGGACTGGAGGACCATGTCGCCGCGATTGACGGCATGTTGGAGCCTGAGCCGGTGGCCGAAGCCTGCGTGCAGGCGATCCGCGATGAGGTCTTTCTGGTGCTGCCGCATCCGCAGGTGCGCGACTATATGCGAGGCAAGGCGCAGGATTATGACCGCTGGATCGGCGGAATGCGCAAGCTGAACCGGCGCTTTGGGGCGGCGAAAGAAAGCTAGCGGCCCCTAGCTCTCACCCTTGGGCCGGATCGGGCGCAGCAGCCCCTCCTGCGCCACGCTCGCCACCAATTGCCCGTTTTGATTGTAGATCATCCCACGATTGAACCCCCGCGCCCCCCCGGTAAAGGGCGCGTCGAGCGCATAGAGGTGCCACTCGTCAAAGCGGATCGGCGCGTGAAACCACATGGCGTGATCAAGGCTGGCCGTCATTACCTTGCCTTGAAACCACGTCAGCCCATGAGGCCGCAGAGAGGAGCCGAGCAGGTTCATGTCCGAGGCATAGGCCAGCAGCGCGTGCTGCATCACCGGGTTTTGCCCTTCGGCGGCCCCCATGCGGAACCACAGATAGTTGCGGTCGCTCACTTTTTCCGGCGTCATGAAATCGCGCGGCTCGACCTCGCGAATCTCGATGGGGCGCTCGCGCAGGAAGTCCCCACGGTATTTCTCGGGCAGCTTCTCGGCAAAGGCCTCGCGCAATTCAGGCCGGTCGGGCCAGTTCTCAGGGGCCGAAACCTGCGGCATCTCATGCTGCCAATCGAACCCCTCCTCTTCGACCTGAAAAGAGGCGGAGAGGTTCAGGATCTGCTTGCCATGCTGGATCGCCACCACACGCCGGGTCGTGAAACTGCCCCCGTCGCGGGCGCGATCGACCTGATAGATCACCGGAATTTTCGGGTCGCCGGGCCGGATGAAATAGGCATGAAGCGAATGGCAGGCCCGGTCTGGCACCGTCCGGTAAGCCGCCATCAGCGCCTGCGCGATAACATGACCGCCGAAAATCCGCATTGAGGTCTCACCGCCAGCACCCGTGCCCCGAAACAGATCGACCTCAAGCTGTTCGATATCCAACAGATCAAGCAATTGCCGCGCAGCATTGGTCATGGGTCATCCTTTCGGGCCGGGGTGTTTCGGCCCTAGCAACAGGTTTTCACCACAAAGCTCAAGCGCCAAACGCCCCGCCGCCCGCTCAGCGGTCGCGATCCAGCGCCTCCAGCCCGTGGCGCGCAAAAACCGGGACGTATTGCCCTAATTTCAACCCATATTCGGGGTTTGAGGCATTGCCCTCCAAGGCGCGTTTCAACACGCCTTGGATGATCGCCGCCATGCGGAAAAAGCAAAAGGCGAGGTAATAGCCGAAGTTGTCGATGCCCTTCAGCCCGCGCCTGCGGCAATAGGCGGCGATGAATTCGGCATCGCTGGGCAGGCCAAGCGCCCTGCGGTCCACCCCGGCCAAGCCGCGCCCCTCGGCCCCCACGGGCATCTGCCACTGCATGATAACGGCGGCGAGATCGGCAAAGGGATGGCCGATGGTCGACAGTTCCCAATCCAAAACCGCACGGCAGGCGGTGCCATGGGTGTCGAAGATCATATTGTCGATCCGGTAATCGCCATGCACCAACGTCCGCTGCCCGTCCTCCTCGGGCAGCTCGGCGCTGAGGCGCTGCACCAGCCTATCCATATCCGGCTGCGGCTCGGTCTCCGACGCGCGGTATTGTTTCGACCAGCGCGCCACCTGCCGCTCGAAATAGTTGCCGGGCGGGCCATAATCTGACAGCCCCGCGGCGTCGATATCGACCTCATGCAGCGCGGCCAGCACGCCATTCATCTCATCCATGACCGCGCCACGCTCTGCCGGGGTGAGCTCCGGCAGCGTGGGATCGTTGAAGTTGCGCCCCGGGACATGGTCCATGACATAGAACATCGAGCCGATGACGCTCTCGTCTTCGCAAAGCAGATGCATCCGAGCGACAGGCACCTGACTGCCCGCCAAAGCCTTCTGCACCCGAAACTCCCGATCCACCGCATGGGCCGATTTCAACAGCACCCCCGGGGGTTTGCGGCGCAGCACATAGTCATGCGCCGGGGTCGAAAGCAGGAATGTCGGATTGGACTGCCCGGCCCGAAACTTCGTGACCTCCAACGGCCCTGCAAAGCCCGGCAGGTTCGCCTCCAACCAGCGGCAAACGGCGTCCTCATTCAGGGTTTGGGTATCCGTGCTCACTGTGCGAACTCCGCTGCCAACCTTGCGCCAGCGGCGCGATACTCCGCCTCGATACGGTCCACCAAGTCGGCCGCGCCGCCGATCTCTTTGACAGCGCCAATCCCCTGCCCCGCGCCCCAGATTTCCTTCCACGCCTTGGGTTTGGACGATCCAGAGCCAAAATTCATCGAAGAGGCATCCGCCGATGGCAGATTGTCCGGGTCGAGCCCCGCCGCCTCGATCGATGGGCGCAGATAGTTGCCCGACACCCCGGTGAAGAGCGAAGAGGTCACAATGTCATCCGCCCCGCCCGAGACGATCATATCCTTGTAGCCCGGCACGGCGTTCGCCTCTCGCGTGGCGATGAAGGCCGAGCCCATGTAGCCCAAATCGGCCCCCATGGCGCGGGCTGCCAACAGCCCCTCGCCCGTGGCCAAGGCCCCGGAAAGCAAAAGCGGCCCGTCGAACCATTCGCGGATTTCGCGGATCAGCGCGAAGGGCGACTGCGGCCCCGCATGGCCCCCGGCCCCCGCGGCCACGGCAATCAGCCCATCCGCGCCCTTCTCGATCGCCTTGCGCGCGAAACGGTTGTTGATGACGTCATGCAGCGTCACGCCGCCACAGGAATGTGCGGCCTCGTTCACCTCGACCCGCGCGCCGAGCGAGGTGATCCAGATCGGCACCTTATGTTTGACGCAAATCTCAAGATCACGCTCCAACCGGGCATTCGACCGATGCACGATCTGGTTGACCGCGAAAGGGGCCGCGGGCCGGTCGGGGTTATCCTGATTGTGCTTGTCCAAGGCTTCGGTGATCTGGGTCAACCAAGCATCCAACAAGGGCGGCTCACCCTCCGCCTCCCGCGCATTCAGCGCCGGGAAAGACCCGACGATCCCCGCCTTGCACTGCGCGATGACCAGCTCAGGCCCCGATAGAATGAACATCGGCGAGGCGACCAGCGGCAGGCGCAGGCCGCGCAGGGCTTGGGGTAGATGGCTGTCGTCACGCATATGGGGTCTCCGTTCGGGGTCTATCGTTCGGCATCACAATGCCTTTTCAAAAATATTCGGTCCCGACATCACATTGATGCCGCCGCTGACCGGGATCACGGCCCCGGTGACATAGGCGCCGCCGCGTCCGCAGAGAAACAGCATGCAGCCCGCGATATCTTCATCCCGTCCAACACGGCCAAGCGGGACATCCTGCCCCACCGCGGCCCGCGTCTTCTCATCGCCCGTGGCGAAAGCCGTCATGCGCGAGACGAAGGGCCCCGGCGCCAGTGCATTCACGGTGATCCCTTCCCCGGCCAACTCCTTGGCGAGGATTTTGCTCAGATGAATGACCGCAGCCTTGGACGCGGCATAGCTATAGGCGCCGTCGCCCATCTCGCGCTCCCCCATGACCGACCCGACATTGACGACCCGCGCGGGATCATCTACCGTGGCCCCGGCGCTGAGAAGCGGCAACAACTTTTGCGTAAGATCGAAAAGCCCGGCGACATTGACGCCCATGACCTTATCCCAAGCCCGGTAAGGGAACTGCCCCAAGGGCGCACCCCAAGTCACGCCCGCGTTGTTCATCAAGATATGCAGCTGATCGCTGCGTGTCTGAACCTCAGCCACGAGCGCATCCACGCCAGCCTCAGTCCCCACATCGCCCGCGAATCCTTCGGCGCTGCCCCGCGCGCCAAGCGCATTCAGCTCATCGGCCACCGCCGCGCAGACCTCTCCGTTCCGGCTGGCCAAAAGGACCCGTGCCCCGGCCCGAACCAAAGCCTCGGCCGCCATCCGCCCGATGCCCGTGGCCCCGCCGGTGATCAAAGCGGTCTTTCCCTCCAAGCCAAAGAGCGTCTCGATATCCATGCCCCGCCTCCCAACGTCGACTGTCGCCGCTACTGTGACAGGGCTTTGGGCAGCGTCAAGCGGATGCCCAACACAGGTCCGGGTAACCGGGCGTCATATGGTTCTTGCTGGTCGGGAGATTACCCCCCTCCAACGCAAAACCGCCGCAGCTTTGCGCTGCGGCGGTTTTGTTATTCTGATCATCGTAGAGAGATACTGTAGTCTAGGAACTTATTAGGTTTGGCGATGACCTACTCTCCCACGTCTTAA